>Ga0209853_1000030_pt1 | contig 37723 bp, 35 predicted proteins | sample GWRWS1_30_40_FD_187224 | JGI IMG/M metagenome (GOLD analysis project Ga0209853, IMG submission 187224) | Riverbed sediment microbial communities from areas with vegetation nearby in Columbia River, Washington, USA - GW-RW S1_30_40 (SPAdes)... | ecosystem: Environmental > Aquatic > Freshwater >...
AAAGCTTTCCTCGGCAGATCATGCGGTCCGCCGAGAGTATCCGGTATTAGCTCCGGTTTCCCGGGGTTATCCCAGAGTCTGGGGCAGGTTGCCCACGTGTTACTCACCCGTTCGCCGCTCTCCCCTCAGGTGGGTTACCCCGCCTGAGGTTCCCGCTCGACTTGCATGTGTTAGGCGCGCCGCCAGCGTTCGTCCTGAGCCAGGATCAAACTCTCCGTAGAGATCCACGAACCGGCCAGAGGGCCGGCTTCGCTTCATTCGTTGGAGTCGACCCTCCGGAGGGCACCCCCTTCGGGTCGGCTTGATCCGGCCGGCTCGGTTCGTCCGGACGGATTTCGTACGAGCCGTCGTCTGGATGAGGACGCGACGAATCGCGCCTCCCAGTTGACGGGAAAACGCACTGGCTTTTGGCACACTGTTCAGTTCTCAAGGTGCGGGCAGCGAACCAGGAGGTGGGAACCTCCAGGAAGGGTCCGCGCCAACCGGCCCAATGGTATCACCGGGGCGGGGGTCGTCAACCGGAGAAGGAGGGGTCGATCGGCCCGGAACCCCAGGTCACGGGGAAAAGAGCTCGTCAGACCAACCGAACGAACTTCCTTCGACCGATCTGGACCACCCGGCCACGGAGGGCGTCCACGAGCACCTCGGAATCGGGGTCCTCCACCGGTCGGCCGGCGATCCGAACCCCCCCCTGCTCGATCGTCCGCCGGCCCTCCGCGTTGGAGGCGACCAGGCCCAGGACGGCCAGGAGCCGGGGCAGCCAGACCCGCCCATCTCGAACCACCGACTCGGGGATGGGGGCCTCCGCCACGTCTTCGGGGATCTCATGCTCCTTGTGGACCAGGTCGAACCGGGCCTCGGCCTCGGCTCCCGCGCCCGGGCCGTGGTACAGGTCGACCACCTCCCGGGCCAGGAGCCGCTTCTGTTCCACCGGCCTCTGCGTGCCGTCGCCCAGGCCATTCTCGATCTTGGCGACTTCCTCAGGATCGAGGTCGGCGCACAGCAGCAGGTACTTCGCGATCAGGTGATCAGGGATCCGCATCAGCTTCCCGAACATCTCCTCGGGCGGATCGGTCAGGCCCACGTAGTTGTCGAAGGACTTCGACATCTTCCGCTCGCCGTCGGTGCCCTCAAGGAGCGGAGTGGTCAGGACGACCTGTGGCTCCTGCCCGTACGCTCGCTGGATCTCCCTCCCCACCAACAGGTTGAACGTCTGGTCGGTCCCCCCGAGCTCCACGTCGGCCCGGATGGAGACGGAGTCCATGGCCTGCATCAGCGGGTACAGGAACTCCACCACGCTGATGGGCTTTCCTTCCCGGTACCGCCTTTGGAAGTCATCTCGCTCCAGCATCCGGGCAACCGTATAGGAGGAGGCCAGCGTGAGGACGGCGGCCATGTCCAGTTTCGCCAGCCACTCCGAGTTGCGGTGGATCTCGGCCGCCCCCATGTCCAACACCATGCCAGCCTGCTCCAGGTACGTCCGGGCGTTCGCCTCGATCTCCTCCTCCGACAGGAACGGGCGGGTCTCCGACTGGCCGGAGGGATCCCCCACCCTTCCGGTGAAGTCTCCGATGATGAGGATGGCCACATGGCCGGCGTCCTGGAAGTGGCGGAGCTTGCGGAGTACGACGGCGTGGCCCAGGTGAAGGTCGGGCCGGGAGGGGTCGATACCCAGCTTGACCCGAAGTGGCCGCCCCGCCTCGAGCTTCAGCTCCAAGCCGCCCGGGGGGATCACCTCGGCGGCCCCGGCCAGAAGGCGAGGGAGCTGGGAGGAGGTCATCGGATTCGCGATGCTATCAGTGCAGGTGATAGGCCGTAGCTATCATGGACCCGCCATGAGCGCCCGCCGGCGAGGCTTTGTTCTCGGGATCGTCGCGCTTCTCGCGGCGGCCTCCGCCTGCGACGTCCCCAACCTGGAGCAGGAGGTGGCCACGGCCCCCTCGTTGCCACAGACGTCGTTCCTGTTCGCCGCTGGCGGGACCCTCATCACGGCCCTCCACGCCGAGCAGAACCGTGTCGTCGTCCCCTCGTCCAAGATCCCCCAGAACATCCGAAACGCCGTCGTCGCGGTGGAGGACAAGCGCTTCTACGACCACATGGGCATCGACCTGAAGGCGCTCCTCCGGGCGGCCTACGTCGACGCCACCACGGGACGCATCGTGGAGGGGGGCTCCACCATCACGCAGCAGTACGTGAAGAACGCCTACACGGGCGACGAGCAGACCCTGTCCCGCAAGTTCCGGGAGGCCGTCCTGGCCTACCAGCTCGAGCGCACGGCCTCCAAGAACGAGATCCTGGCCAGGTACCTGAACACCGTGTACTTCGGGAACGGCGCCTACGGCATCCAGGCCGCGGCCGAGACCTACTTCAACCGTCCCGCATCCAAGCTCAACCTCCCCCAGGCGGCCCTGCTGGCGGGGCTGATCGCCGCGCCTGCGGACTACGACCCGGTGGCGCGCCAGGAGATCGCCACCGCCCGCCGGAACCAGGTGCTGGGGCAGATGCACGAGCTCGGCCTGATCGGCCCCGCCGGGTACGCCAACGCCGTGCAGCGCCCGGTACGGTTGCACATGCGGCGGTCCGAGGAGCATTACCTCGCCCCGCATTTCGTCGATTACTTCAAGGAATGGTTCCTGTCCAACCCCAGGTTCGGCGAGACGGTGCAGGACCGCTACAACCTGCTGTTCAAGGGTGGGCTTCGGATCCATACCACGCTGGTCCCCACCCTGCAGCTGCAGGCCGAACGAGCCGTCAACTCGATCCTCACGTTCGGGAGTGACCCGTACGGGGCCATGACGGTGATCGATCCACGCACCGGGTACATCAAGGCCATGGTCGGCGGCCGCGACTACTGGTCCAAGACCGACCGGTACGCCCGGGTGAACCTGGCGGCCGGCGGGATCACCGGGCGCCAGGCCGGTTCGGCGTTCAAGCCCTTCGCCCTCGTCGCGGCACTGGAGCACGGCATCTCACCGGGCCAGAGCTTCGGAGGCTCCTCCATCGCGGTCCCGTTGCTCGAGGGGACGGTGTGGACGCCGGGGAACGCCGAGGGCGGGTCGTACGGGTACCTGTCCCTGGAGAGCGCCACGATCAACTCGGTCAACGTGGCGTACGTGAACATCGAGAAGGCCATCGGCGACGGTGACATCTACCTCGGCGCCGCGCGCGTCGTGGAGGCGGCGAGGCGGATGGGGATCCGGTGCTGCACCCGGACGACCTCACCGGACAACCCACTCGTGCCCGTCCCTTCGGCCGTCCTCGGTACGAACGAGGTCAACGCCGTGGAGATGGCCTCGGCATTCGGCACGCTGGCCAACGGGGGCGCGCACGTCGCTCCCACGCCGGTCGTCAGCATCACCACTCCGGATGGGAAGACCCTGTACCAATCGCGCCCGAACCCGAAGCAGGTGGTGAACCCGGCCATCGCCACGGTGGCCGACCAGATCATGCAGAAGGTGGTGCTGTACGGGACCGGCACGGCCGCCAACATCGGCCGGCCCCAGATCGGCAAGACCGGGACCGCGCAGAACTACAGCGACGCCTGGTTCGTCGGGGCCATCCCACAGATGGTGGCCGCGGTGTGGGTGGGATTCCCTCAGGGGCAGATCCCCATGGCCTATCCGAACGTTCGCATCTCCCGCGTCTACGGGGGAACCTGGCCGGCGCAGATCTGGCGCGCCTTCATGGTGAACGCCACACGAGGCCTGCCGATCCGCCAGTTCCCGGTCTCCAACGTCCGGTACGTGACGCTTCGCATCGACGTGACCCAGGGGTGCCTGGCCAACCCGTACACGCCTCCCATGATCATCGACACGGAGACCTTCATCGTCGGGACCGAGCCGCACCTCAGGGTGTGCAGGGAGCCCACCTCGTACCAGCTCCTCCCGGTGCCGTCGGTGATCGGCCTGAAGGAGGGCCCGGCCACCAGCCTCCTCCAGTCGGGCGGCTTCCGGGTCAAGGTGGTGTACAGCGCCTCCGACCAGCGCCCCGGAACGGTGATCGCCCAGGATCCGGCGGCCGGCCAGCGGGCCCTCCAGACGAGCACCGTGACCATCACCGTGGCGGAACGGGAGGAGCAGCCAACCCCAACGGTCCCCAACGTGACCGGGATGACCGAGGGAGCGGCAACGTCCACGCTTCGAAACGCCGGGTTCGAGGTCTCGGTCCAGCACGAGCCGCAGTGCGATGAGGCCGACCCGGCGTGCGACTACCAGAAGGGCATCGTGTGGACCCAGAGCCCCGCCGCGGGTACGACCGCGGAGACCGGTTCGACCGTCACGATCCTCGTCAACCCTTGATCCCGGCGACCGGCCGGCCCCGGGACACGAACGGATCGCCCGTCACGAGGAACCGCCAACCCCGGTCCATCCCGCGTCGGATGCCCACCCGCGCGGTCACGCCGATCCGGGACGAGGGGACGGGTTCCCCCGGGAGCACCCACAGCTCGCCCCCCCGGACGAGGTCCGTTCCGTTCTCAGCCCTGGCCACCCCGAGCGCCTCGCACAGCCGGGCGGGCCCCGAGCAGAGCAGCCGGGGATCGGCGGCGGTCCGCCGCCGGGCCATATCCTCGAGGCCTTCCACGGGCTCGGCCGCCCGAAGGAGCACCGCGCTCCCCTCACCGTCCTGGCCGGTCACCACGTTCATGCAGAAGTGCATGCCGTAGGTGAAGTACACGTACAGGTGGCCGGGGCGCCCGAACATGACCTCGGTCCGCTGGGTCCTTCCCCGGTACGAGTGGCTGGCCGGATCGCCCTCCTGATAGGCCTCCGTCTCCACGATCCGGGCCGAGAGACGGCGTCCGTCCGGGAGCCTTCGCACCAGGATCCGGCCCAGCAAGTCCGGAGCGACCTCCGGGGACGGGCGGGCGTAGAACGAGCGCGGGAGGGGCCGGGAGCGCGGCACGGCTAGGCGGGGCGGCCCTTTCGCAGGAACCGCCGGAGCTTCGCCAGCGGCCACGCGTTGATGACGTCATCCTTCGTGAGCCACCCTCGCTGCGCCGTGGCCACCCCGAAGCGCATCAGGGGGAGGTGGACGGCGGCGTGCGCGTCGGTGTCCACGGCGAACTTCACCCCGTGGCGCTTGGCCCACAGGATGTTCTCGTCCTTCAGGTCGAGCCGGTCGGGGAAGCCGTTCACCTCCATGGCGGTCCCGGTCCGGGCCGCCGCCTTGAATACCTCGTCGAAGTCGAACTCGATCGGTGGGCGCTTCCCAATCATGCGGGCGGTGGGGTGCCCGATCACGTGCACGTACGGATGCTCCATGGCCCGGACGATCCGGTGGGTCATCTCGTCCTTCGACTGGTTGAAGTGGGTGTGGACCGAGGCCACCAGCACGTCGAACCCCTTCAGGAACTCCTCCGGCCAATCGACGCCTCCATCGGGGTCGATGTTCAGCTCGGAGCCGTGCAGGAGCGTAGTCTTCGGATACTTCGTCTGGAGCTCCTTCAACCACTTGCGCTGTGCCAGGATCTTCTCGTCGGTCATCCGCTGCATGTACAGGTTCGGCGCGTGGTCGGTGACCGCGTAGTAGGCGTAGTTCAGCTCGGCCGCGGCCTCCAGCATCTCCTCCAGTGGCGCGAGCCCGTCGGTGAGGTTCGTGTGCGTGTGGAGGTCGCCCTTCATCTGCTTCTGTTGGACGACGTCGGGTAGCTCCCCGGCCAGGGCGGCCTCGATCTCGCCGCGATCCTCCCGCAGCGTGGGCGGGATGTACGGGAGACCGAGGCGCTTGTAGACCTCCTCCTCCGTCTTGGCCACGATCAACTTGCCCGTCTTCACCCTGAACAGCCCGTACTCGTTCAGCCGAAGGCCCTTGCGGATGGCCATCTCCCGGAGCCGGATGTTGTGGGCCTTCGAGCCCGTGAAGTACAGCAGGGCCGCGCCCCAGGCCTCCGGTGGGATCACCCGCACGTCCACCTGGAGACCGCCCCTCGTGACCACCGAGGACTTGGTCTGCCCGTGGGCCAGGATGCGGTCCACCACCGGGAGCGAGACGAACCGGTCCATGATCGCGTGAGTCTTCTCCGCCGCCACCAGGAGGTCCACGTCGCCGATGGTCTCGGCCATCCGCCGGAGCGAGCCGGCGTACGTGGCTCGCTGCACCTCCTTCAACGCCGACAGCTCGCGAAGGAGGTCCTCGGCCACGTCCAGCGCCACGTTCACCTGCACCCGCCCCCCGGACGAGTGCATCTGCTCGATCCCCCGCACGATGTTGTCGGAGGTCTTCCGGCCGAACCCCTTCAGGTCCTCGAGCCGGCCCTCGTTGATCGCAGCGAGGAGCTCGTCCACCGACGCCACGTGGAGCTCCTCGTACAGGGTCATGGCCCGCTTCGGTCCCAAGCCGGGGATGGCCATCAGTTGACGCACCCCCGCCGGGATCTGGGCCCGGAGCTCATCCAGGGCCCCCATGATCCCGGTGGCCAGGAACTCGTGGACCTTCTCGGCGATGGCCTTGCCGACGTTCGGGATGCCCTGGAGCTGCTTGACGTCGAAGCCAGAGACGTCGGCCGGATACCCGCCCACGGCTCGCCCCGCCTTCTCGTAGGCCCGGGGCTTGAACGGGTCATCCGACAGGATCGAGATGAGGTCCGCGTACTCGAGGAGGACGGCCTCGACGGCCTCGTTCGCTCGGGGCACGCACCGAATCCTACCGAAGCGCGATCAGGCCACGCCGAGGAGCCAGAGCAGCAGCGCCTTCTGCGTGTGCATCCGGTTCTCGGCCTGGTCCCACACGGCGGAATGCGGTCCATCGATCACCTCGTCGGTGATCTCCTGGCCGCGGTGCGCCGGCAGGCAGTGCAGCACGGTGACGTCAGGCGCAGCCAGCTTCACCATGGGTTGGTTCAGCTGGTATGCCGGGAAGACCAGCGCGCGCTCGCCGGCCTCGGCCTCCTGGCCCATGCTCGCCCACACGTCGGTGTACAACACGTCCGCGCCGGCGCAGGCCTCCTCGGGGTCGTTCAGGACCTCCACCTGCCCTCCCGTCGCCCTGGCGATCTCGCTGGCCCGCTGCACCACCTGAGGGATGGGCTCGAACCCCGGTGGGGTGGCCACACGGATGCGCATCCCGGACTTGGCGCACCCGAGCAGCAGGGAGTGGGTCACGTTGTTCCCGTCGCCCAGGTACACCAAGGTTCGGCCGGCCAGCTCTCCCTTCTTCTCTCTCACCGTGAGAAGGTCGGCCAGGCACTGGCAGGGGTGCTCGAAGTCCGACAGCGCGTTCACCACCGGGACCGAGGACGCCCGGGCCAGCACCTCCAACCGTTCCTGCTCGAACGTCCGAAGGACCACGGCGTCCACATAGCGGGACAGCACACGCCCGGTGTCTTCGATGGTCTCCCCCCGGCCCAGCTGGAGCTCGGCGGACAACAGGGGCACGGCGTGGCCGCCGGCCGAGGAGATAGCGACCTCGAACGAGACCCGGGTCCGGGTGGAGGGTTTCTCGAAGACCATGGCCACGGCTTTGCCGTGAAGACGGTCCGCGTAGCCCTCCGGCTGGGCCTTGAGCTTGGCCGATAGGTCGAGGAGGGCGGTGAGCTCCTCCGGGGTGAGGTCGTCCACCGAGAGGTAGTCGCGCTCCATCCGCGGCAGTCTATCCGAGAGGCTCCGAGGAGCCGCGAACGCCGGGGCAGGCGCCGAGCGCCGGGTGGGTGGGAGAAGAACGAGTCTATCCCGCCCGAAGCTCCGCGCCGAAGTCGCGGGCCAGGCGCTCCACGATCCGGGCCACAACGGCGTCGGCCTCATCGTCGGTCAGCGTGCGGTCGGGGGCCCGAAGGTCGAGCGAGAACGCCAGGCTCTTCTTCCCATCCGGGAGCGGAGGCCCGGCGAACACGTCGAACAGCAGGCAGGACTCGACGAGCTCGCCGCCCGCATCGATCAGGGACTCGCGCACGGCTCCGGCGGGCGTTTCGGCGGGAAGGATGAAGGCCAGGTCCCGGCGGACCGGGGGGAACCGCGGCACGTCGCGGGCCGTGATCTCGGCCGACGCGTGGGCCATGAGCGCGGTGACGTCGAGCTCGCCCCCCGCCACCCTGTCGTCCAGGTCGAGGTCGCCCGCGACCCTGGGGTGCACCTCGCCCACGGCTCCGACCCGCTCGCCGCCGGACAGCACCGTGGTGGAACGGCCCGGGTGAAACGGCCATCCGGGCGGCTCGCCGAAGGACACGTCGCTCACGCCGAGCTCCCGGAGCAAGGCCTCGACGACGCCCTTCGCGTCGAAGAAGTCGAACAGTTGCGGCGGCTCGGCCCACGACTGCGACGCGGGGCCGATCATGGCGAACGCCGCCGACGGCCGTTCCTCCGGCGCCCCGCCCACCAGCCGGAAGGCCGTTCCCACCTCGAACAGTGCGGCGGTACGGACGTGGCGGGAAACGTTCCGCCGAAGGGCTTTCAGCAGGCCCGGGAGCAACCCGGTTCGCAGGTACTCATCGCCGGCCTGAAGCGGGTTGGTGATCCGGATCGCGTCCCGGTCACCGGCCAGCTCCAGATCGGCGGCCGACGCGAACGACAGGAGCCGGACCTCCCGGAGCCCTGCCCGGCGCAGGGATCGCCGGATCCGCCCCGCGAAGGCATACGCGGGAGGCAGTCCCCCGGCCTGCCGAACCGGCGGCAGGGTCGAGCCCACCCGGTCGTAGCCCTGGATCCGGACGACCTCTTCGATCAGGTCCACCTCCCGCTCGATGTCCACCCGGTAGCCGGGCACCTCCACGGTGACCCGGTCCGGGTCCGGGACCTCGGGGGCCATGCCCAGGCGTTCGAACACCAAGGCGGCGTCGGCCGAAGAGACCGGGTACCCGATCAGGACCGACGCCCTCGACGGCCGCATCGAGACGCGCCGGCGCTCGGGGGCCCCGCCCGCCTCGACCACCCCGGCCAGCACGGTGGCGCCGACCCACTCGCTCATCAGCTGGCAGGCCCGGTCGGCCCCCCGGGGAACGGCCTCCGGGTCTACGCCGCGCTCGAAGCGCATCGAGGCCTCGGTCGACAGGTCGAGCCTGCGGCGGGTCCGCTGGATCCCGCCCCGCTCGAACGAGGCGCTCTCCAGCAGGACGTCCGTCGTGGACCCGGAGGCCTCCGCCACGGTCCCGCCCATCACGCCGGCCACGGCCACCGCCCGTTCGACGTCGGCGATGAGGAGGTCGTCGGAGGTGAAGGCCCGCTCCACTCCGTCGAGCGTCACCAGACGCTCGCCCTCCTCGGCCCGCCGGACCACGATGCCAGGCCCAGCCACCCTCGCGAGGTCGAACGGGTGCAGTGGCTGGCCGGTCTCCAGCATCGCGTAGTTGGTGGCGTCCACGGCCGCGGAGATGGGCCGCATGCCCGCCGCGGTCAGCCGGGCCTGAATCCCGATCGGCGAGGGGACGTCCCGAACCCCTCGGACCACGCGGGCCAGGTACCGGGGGCACCGCTCAAGGTCGAGGATCTCCACGGTGGCCACGCCCTTCGCCGTCTCGAGGTCCTCCTCAAGAACGATCTCCGGAACCGTGAGCGGCACCTCGGTCGCCGCCGCCACCTCGCGCGCGATCCCCATCACCGAGAGGAAGTCGGCCCGGTTCGGCGTGACCTCGACGTCCAGGACGGCCTCGTCCAGACCGAGGGCCTGCTTGACGCTCGCTCCGGGCTCCAGCCCGTCGGGCAGGATCAGGATCCCGGTGTGCTCCTGGGCGATGCCGAGCTCCCAGGGTGAGCAGAGCATCCCATCCGAGACCACGCCGCGGATCTTCCGGGCGGACAGGGGCTCCGGGAGCGCCGGAACCGTGGCGCCGGGCCCGGCCAGCGGCACGAGGTCGCCGCGTCGCATGTTGCGCACGCCCACCACGACCTCTCGCTCGGCCGAGCCGGTCGTAACGCGGGCCAGGCAGAGCGTGTCGGAGTTCGGGTGGTCGCGGACCTGCACCACCCGAGCCACGACCACGCCGTCCAGACGCTCCCAGGGCCGCTCGATCCCCTCCACCTGGGCGCCCTTGGCCGTGAGCACCTCGGCCAGCTCCTCCGGCGAGAGGTCGGTGGGGCAGAGCTCGCGGAGCCAGGACGCGACCACCCTCATGCCGCGCCCTCGAACTGCTCGAGGAAACGGACGTCGCCTTCGACGAACAGGCGCATGTCGGACACGCCGTAGCGCACCATCGCCACGCGCTCGATGCCCATCCCGAACGCGAACCCCGTGTATCGCTCGGCGTCGTACCCGCAGTTCTCCAGGACCTTGGGGTGGACCATGCCCGCGCCGAGCAGCTCGATCCACCCGTTTCCGCACAGCGAGCAGCCCGCTCCGTCGCACTTGAAGCACGACACGGCCACCTGGCACCCCGGCTCCACGAACGGGAAGTAGTCGGGGTCCATCCGGACCCGGCGTCCCTCACCGAACAGCGCGTTGGCGAAGGCCTCCAGCGTGCCCTTCAGGTCGGAGAACGAGATGCCTTCGTCGACGGCCAACCCCTCGACCTGGTGGAACACCGACAGGTGGGTGGCGTCCACGGCCTCCCGGCGGTACGTCCGCCCCGGCGCCACGACGTACACGGGCGGTTGCTGCGACTCCATGGTCCGGATCTGCACCGCGGAGGTCTCGGTCCGAAGGAGAAGCGCGTCCACGTCGACGTAGAGCGAGTCCTTCATCGTCCGCGCCGGGTGGTGGTGCGGGATGTTCAGGGCCTCGAAGTTGTGCCAGTCGTCTTCGATCTCCGGGCCCTCGGCCACCCGGTAGCCCATGCGGGTGAAGATCTCGACGATCTCGTGTTCCACGATCGTGAGCGGGTGCAGCGACCCCGGACGAAGTCGCCGGCCGGGCAGCGTGACGTCGACCCGATCGGCCTCGAGCAGGCGGGTCTCGTCGGTTGCCGCGAGCGCCGCCCGGCGCTCGTCCAGCGCTCCCTGGAGAGCCGCGCGGACCTCGTTCGCGACCTTCCCGACGCGCCTTCGCTCGTTCTCCCCGAGCGAGCCGAGGGAGCGCTGCACTTCGGTGAACCGCGACTTCCGGCCGAGGACGACCACCTTCGCCGCTTCCAAGGATTCCGACGAGCCCGCCTCGGCGATCAGCGCCATCCCGCGGGCGCGTTCCTCTTCGAGGATGCGAAGGGCGTCCTGCGGGTCCATGGGTGCCTGAGTCTAGCAAGCGGCCCTGCTCAGACCGCCTGTTCGCCGTCCGCGACGGGAACGTCGAGGCGGAACTGGAGGCCGCCATCCGCGACCTCGACCGCCGTCGTTCCGCCCTGGGCCTCCGCCACGCCGTGCGCCACGAACAGCCCGATCTTGCTCCCCGCTCCCGCCCCCGGCGCCCGGGGCTCGAACAGCGTCGCGGCCTTCTCCGCGGTGAGCTCGGTCCCGGCTCGGAACACATCGAGCAGGAGTCGTCCCTGCCGTACCTGGCCCGTCACCCGGACTGGCCCCTCACCCGCCCACCACACCTCGGCCTCCACGAAAGCTTCCAGGACCAGCTGGAGACGGTCTGGGTCCAGGAAGGCCACGGGCTCGTCCCGGCCTTCCCACAGGATCGGCGGGTGCTCGGGGTCGCGGGCCGTCGCGTTGGCCACCTTCTCCACCAGGGCACGGACATCCACCCTCTCCGGGAACAGCTCGAGGCGCTCGGATACGATGCGGGCCGCGTCGGCGAGCTGTCGCACGATCATGTTCAGCCGGTCGGTGTCGTACACGATCCCCTGCAGCATCAGGGTCCGCTGCTCCTCGGTCATCTGATCCCACCGGGTGGAGAGCGCGTACCCGAAGCCCTTCATCGCCGTGAGCGGCGACCGGATATCGTGGGCGGCGGCCGCGATGACCGACTCCAGGGCCAGCCGGCGCCCTTCCCGACGCCGGCGGGCCCACTCGAACAGGCACACGGTGGCGGCGGCGGCGAGGTTCAGCGACTCGGCCCCCCCACGGATGGGGACACGGAGGACGGCGTCGGCCATGGACGCGACGTCCCCGGGCAGGCCCCAGGCCTCGTTCCCGAACACGAAGGCAGCGGGGGGGGTGAGATCGACCTCGTACAGGTCGGTGTCACCCCCGGCATCCATGGCGTAGATCCGGCAGCCCCGGGACCGAAGGGCCTCCACCGCATCACCGGTGTCCCCCCCGCGCACCACAGGCAGATGGAACAACGAGCCCGCCGAGGCCCGTACGCTCTTGGGGTTGTAGACGTCGACGGAGGTGCCGGTGAACACGACCGCATCGGCCCCGGCAGCGTCGGCGGATCGAAGGACCGTGCCGGCGTTCCCCGGGTCCCGCACGGCGTGCAGGACGGCCATGCACCCCGGCTGGGCGGGCAGGGCGTCCATCCCCACGTCGAGGAACGGCGACACGGCGACCAATCCTTGCGGGGTCACCGTGGAGGTCAGCCGGGCCATGACTTCCTCGCCAACCTGGACGACCTCGGCCCCCGCGGATTCGGCCCGGCGAACGAGCTCGCCCGGGTGGCCCGAGTAGAACAGGACCGTGACGCCGGCCCGAGAAGCGAGCGCCTCGCCGACGGCCTGAGCCCCCTCCACCAGGAAGCGCCGTTCGCGTTCCCGGAAGGCGCGCTTCTTCAGCTTGACCGCCGCCGCGACCTTCGGGTTCTTGAGCGAGGTGATCACGGTCCCCCCTCGGCGCGCCGGCCTGTCCGGCAGGGGGATTCTAGGGTCGAGGCGGTGCCGGTTTCGCGCGGCCAGACTAGGCCGCCAGGGCTTCCCTGGCCGCCTGGACCATCGCGGCGAAGGCCGCCGGGTCGTTCACGGCCAGGTCGGCCAGTATCTTCCGGTCCACCTCGATGCCGGCCCGGCCCAGCCCGTGGATGAACTGCGAGTACGAGAGGCCGTTCTGCCGGGCTCCGGCCCCGATCCGGGCGATCCACAATCGGCGGAACTGGCCCTTGCGGTCCCGGCGGTCGCGGGTCGCGTACACGCCCGAGTGCAGGAGCTGCTCCTTGGCCACGCGCACCCGGGTCGACCGGGAACCGTAATACCCCTTGGCTCGGGCCAGGATCTCCCGGCGCTTCTTCTTCGCGTGGACGGATCGCTTCACCCTGGCCATGGCTCAACCCCCGAGCAGCCGCCGTATGGTGCGCCGCTCCCTCGTGACCTCGGCCATGCCCTCGATCCGGCGACGGCGGCTCCCGCTCTTCTTCATCAACATGTGGTTCCCGGTGGCCTTGCGGTGAAGGATCTTCCCGCTCCGGGTGATCCGGAACCGCTTGGCCGCGCCCCGATGCGTCTTCATCTTCGGCATCGATCTATCCCTTGTCCATCGTGGGCGCGGGCTGCTCCGCCCGAGCCGTCGCGGCCTGCTTCCTGGTCGGCCCGATGACCATCACCATGTTCCGCCCGTCCTGCTTGGGCATCGCCTCCACGACGGCCATGTCGCCGAGGTCCTGCACCAGCCGGTCCAGGATCCTGCGGCCGAGCTCCGTGTGGGCCATCTCTCGCCCCCGGAACATGATGGTCACCTTGACCCGCGCCCCCGCCTTCAGGAACCGCTCCACGTGCCCCTTCTTGGTGGCGTAGTCGTGGGGGTCGATCTTCGGGCGGAACTTGATCTCCTTGACCTCGACCCTGACCTGCTTCTTGCGGGCTTCCTTCAACCGGATGTCCCGCTCGTACTTGTACTTGCCGTAGTCCATGATGCGGGCGACCGGAGGATCGGCCTGGGGCGCCACCTCGACCAGATCGAGGTCCAGCTCCTGGGCCTGCCGGAGTGCGTCCGGGGTCGAGACGATCCCGATCTGGGCTCCGTCCGGTCCGACCAGTCGGACCTGTGGAGACCGGATCCTGTCGTTTATCCGTGGATCGGTCGAGACCCCGCATCACCTCCTGCCGAAACGAAAGCACCGACTGGCAGCCGGTGCTTTTCTGGAGCCCGCTGAACCTTCCCGCAGAGTATAGGTGCAGGTAGTGACACTGTCGACGGCCCGGCCGCGACCCTCAGGAGACCGGGCGGACGTTGGCAGCCTGCTGGCCCTTGGGCCCATCCACGATGTCGAACTCGACCTCTTGGCCCTCCGTGAGGGTCTTGAACCCCTCGGACTGGATGGCGCTGAAGTGGACGAACACGTCCTCGCCGTCGGCCCGGGAGATGAACCCGTAGCCCTTCTCGTTGCTGAACCACTTGACGGTACCCTGCGTTGCCAAGCCGACCTCCCTATCCGCGAAGCCGCGCGAATGTAGCACGGGCTTCCCTCGGGGACAACGGGCCGGGCCGCCGGCTCACCAGTCGGGCTCGAGGGGACGGCCGTAGTCGTCCTGGAGGCGCTGGCTGTCGGACTCGTCGGTGTAGCCGTAGGCGATCTCGAGGACCCTACCTCGGGCCTGACCGGTGTTCGTGATGCGGTGCGTGGTCTCCGCCGTGACCATGTACTCGTCCCCGGGCTTGGCCTCCACGACTCGGTTGCCGATCTGAACGGTGAGGCCGGGGTCAAGCACCACCCACATCTCGTCCCGCATCTGGTGGTAGTGCACGCTGGTCTCCTGTCCCGGCTCCACGGTGATGACCCGAACCGAGGCGGGCTGGTTCAGCGCGTACGTCACCACCTTGCCCCACGGCTTGTCGACGATCATGCGCCCTCGCCCCGGGGGCCGGTCCCCTTGGGCAGCTGCTCCAGCACCGAGGCCATCTCCATCGCGGCCATCGCCGCGTCCCAGCCCTTGTTGCCGTGCTTGCCGCCGGCACGGTCCATGGCCTGCTCGAACGTGTCCGTGGTGAGGACGCCGAAGATCACGGGGACCCCGGTCTCCTCGGACACCGCCCGGATGCCGGCCGCGGCCTGGCCGGCCACGTGGTCGAAGTGAGCCGTCTCTCCGCGGACCACCGCTCCCAGGCAGATGACGGCGTCGTAGGCCCCCGTGGCGGCAAGCCTCCTCGCGAGGAGCGGAAGCTCGAAAGAGCCGGGGACCCAGGCAACGTCGAGATCATCATCCGAGATCCCGTGGGCCCGCAGACAATCCACGGAGCCTCCCACCAGGTTCTTCACCACCAGCTCGTTGAAACGGGACGCGGCGATGGCGAACCGCCTGCCCCGGGCGGCGAAGTCGCCCCGGAGCTCCTTCATGACCCCTCCTCCAGCGTGACCACGTCGGGCCCCAGGTCATCCAGGAGGTGCCCAAGCTTCTCGCGCTTCGTGCGCAGGTACCCGATGTTCTCGGCGCGGGGCCTGGTCACGAGCGGCACCCGCTCGGCGATCGACAGGCCGTATCCCTCGAGACCGGCCCGCTTCGCCGGGTTGTTGGTGAGCAGGCGCATCGACCGAACCCCCAGTTCCACCAGGATCTGGGCCCCGATCCCGTAGTCTCGGGAATCGGCCGGGAACCCGAGCTCCACGTTCGCCTGGACCGTGTCGCGCCCCTGCTCCTGGAGCTCGTAGGCGCGGAGCTTGTGGGTGAGGCCGATGGCTCGCCCCTCGTGACCCCGGATGTACAGGACGATCCCCCGTCCTTCCTCCGCGATGATCTCGAGCGCCCGCTCCAACTGGTCCCCGCAGTCGCATCGCAGCGACCCGAAGACGTCGCCGGTCAGGCATTCCGAGTGCACCCGCACCAGGATCCGCTCCCCGTCCCCGATGTCCCCGGTGACGAACGCGACGTGGGTTCGACCGTCGATCGTGCTCTCGAAGGCGTGGGCGCGGAACCCGCCGTACCCGGTGGGGATGGAGGCCTCGGCCACCTTCCGCACGAGCTGCTCCCGCCTTCGGCGGTACTCGATGAGGTCGGCGATGGAGATGACCTTCAGCCCGTGCTCCTTCGCCACTCGGGCGAGCTCCGGCAGCCTGGCCATGGTCCCGTCGGGCGCCAGCACTTCGCAGAGCACGCCGGCTGGGTAGGACCCGGCGAGACGGGCCAGGTCGACGGTGGCCTCGGTGTGGCCGGCTCGCTTCAGGACCCCGCCGGGCTGGGCGCGGAGCGGGAACACGTGACCGGGCATGTGGATGTCCTCGGGCTTCGTCTCGGGCTCGGTGATGGCCCTCACGGTCGCCGCGCGGTCGAACGCGCTCGTGCCCGTGGTCGTGCGCCCCCGCACGTCGATGGACACCGCGAAGGCGGTCCCGTGGCTCTCGCTGTTGTGGGTGACCATGGGGGGGATGCGGAGCTCGTCCAGCCGATCCCCAGCACACGGCATGCACACGATCCCCCGGCCGTGGGTGACCATGAAGTTCACCGCTTCCGGCGTGACCTTCTCGGCCGCCATCACGAAGTCGCCCTCGTTCTCCCGGTCGGCGTCGTCCACGACGATGACGATCCTGCCCGCCCGGATGTCCTCGACGGCCTCCTCGACGGTCGAGAACACCGAGCGGTCCACCACCTGTTCGCTCCGGTTCACCGCCCCGCCCCCTCGCTTGCACCATGGCTCTGTCCGTGCCCGCCCCCCCCGGCGCTCCGCACCATGGCTCTGTCCGTGCCCGCCCCCCCGGCGCTCCGCGCCGTGGTCCCGTTCGTTCCCACCCGCCGGGCGCTCCGCGCCGTGGCCCGCCACGAGCCGCTCCACGTACTTAGCGATCAGGTCCATCTCCAGGTTCACGGGGTCGCCCACCCTGGCGGCCCGCATGGTCGTCACGTTCAAGGTGTGCGGGATGAGGGCGACGGAGAACGTCCCGTCGTCAAGCCCCGCAACGGTCAGGGAGATGCCGTCCACGGAGACCGAGCCCTTCTCCACCAGGTACCGGACGAGGTACTCCGGCGGCCGGATGGTCAGCCACACGCCGCCGACGCCGTCCGGTCGGATGCCCACGACCTCCCCCACGCCGTCCACGTGCCCCTGGACCAGATGGCCGCCCAGGCGGGTGGCCAGCGTGACCGGCCGCTCCAGGTTCACCGGGTCCCCGGTGGAAAGCCGGGCCAGGCCGGTGCGGCGGAGAGTCTCCTCCGAGAGGTCGAACGCCAGCGTGGCGTCGCCCCGCTCCACCACCGTGAGGCACACGCCGTTCACGGCGATGGACGACCCGACCTCGGTCCCCTCCAGTACCGTCCGGCACGAGACGGCCAGCCGGCTCGGTTCGATCTCGCGGACGGCGCCGCGCTCCTCAACGATCCCGCTGAACATAGGCCTCCACCTTGAGGTCCTCGCCCACGTGGTCCACGGAGCCGATCCGAAGCTGCATCGCCTGGGCGATTGGGGCGAACCCCCTTCCGCCGAGCACGGTCGGTGCGTCCTCCCCGCCGATCAGCCTGGGCGCCAGGTACACGACGACCTTGTCCACGGCTCGCTCCTCCACGAGGGCCCAGGCCAGGGTGGGTCCACCCTCCAGCAGGACGCTTTGGACGTCCCGCTTGCCGAGGTCGTCGAGGAGGCGCCCAATGGGCACGCCCCCGCCCTCGGGTTCGTACTCGACGACCTCCGCGCCGCGAGACCGCCAGGCCTCCTGGTGGTCTCGCGGCGCGAGGCCGGTGGTCGCCACCATCGTGGGAGCCGAGGCGTCGAACAGGTCCCCGGTCTCGGGGACCCTGCCCCGGGCGTCGGCCAGCACGCGGAGCGGCGGCCGGCCCCGGTAGCTGGGGTCGCGGACGGTGAGGGACGGATCGTCCACGAGGGCCGTGCCCGCTCCCACCAGGATGGCGTCGGCAGCCGCGCGCAGGCGGTGCACGTCGGCCCGCGCGGCCTCCCCAGTGATCCACCTCGACGTGCCGTCCCGCGAGGCCACCTTCCCGTCCAGGGATGCAGCCATCTTCCACGTGACGAACGGCAGGCCGGTCCGCACGTGCTTCGCATAGGCTTCGTTCTGCCGGAGGGCGTCCTCCGCCCGGACGCCGTAGCGGACCTCGATCCCCCCCGCCTCGAGCTTTGCGAAGCCCCGCCCGTCCACGATGGGGTTCGGATCGGCCACGGCCGACACGACTCGAGCGACGCCGGCCTCGATGACCGCGTCGGTGCAGGGCGGGGTGCGACCGAAGTGGTCGCACGGCTCCAGGCTCGTGTACAGGGTGGCGCCGCGCGCGCGTTCCCCCGCCCCGCGAAGCGCCACGATCTCGGCGTGGGGGGTCCCGGGGCCCTCGTGGCAGCCCTCGCCGACGATGCGGCCCTCGGCCACCACGACCGCGCCGACCACCGGGTTCGGAGACGTGAGCCCCCGTCCCCGCTCCGCGAGCCCCAGGGCCCGCTCGATGTACGCCTCGTCCTCCACGCGCACCCTTCCCGGGGACGAAGGCGCAGGGAAAGGGCAGGAGGCGGCACGGCGATCCGCCGGTGCCGGCACCGCCCGTCCTCTCCCATCCCGACTCTCACGGTCGGTCCCGGAATCTCACCAGGTCAACCCCCGAGTGGCTCCCAGGGGGTCGCGGACTCTCACCGCCGGTGGGGACTCGCACCCCGCCCCGAAGACGAGCTTTCGCCCCAAGTATAGGCGCTAGCTGACGCGGCGGTCGATGGCGTACGACGAGCCGGATTGCCGCTTGGCGAACTGCTTCATCTCCGTGGCCACGGCCACCGCCTCGCCGTAATGGGCGAACCGCCGCGTGGTGGTGGTGGCGATGCCGATCGACACCCCCACCAGCGGGATCTTCTGGAGCGCACCCTTGCGGTCCTCGACCTCGACGTACCCGCGCTGGAGGTCCTCGTCCTCGTAGAACTCGGGGACGTCGCCGTCGAACCGCTCCACGATGCGCTTGGCCACGTCCTCCGCGACCTCGGGTGCGGTGATGGCCACGAAGTCATCGCCGCCGACGTGCCCCACGAAGCCGTCCGAGCCGGCGAACTCGACGACCGCATCCTGGATGACGCGAGCCGTCGCCTGGATCAGACGATCGCCCCGGACGAACCCCTTGTGGTCGTTGTAGGCCTTGAAGTTGTCCAGGTCCGAGTACAGGACGGCGAAGGGGTTCTCCTCGCGCACCATGCGCTCGATCTCCTCCTGGATCCGGATGTTGCCGGGCAGGCCGGTGAGCGGCGAGAGGTTCCGCATCTCCTTGGCCCGCCGCAGCGTGCCCTTCACCCGAGCCAGGAGCTCGATGGGGTCGAAGGGCTTGATGATGTAGTCGTCGGCACCCGCCGTGAGGCCGAGCACCTTATCCGTCGACAGGGCCTTGGCGGTCAACATGATGATCGAGGTGTTGGCGGTCTGGGGGTTTCGGCGGAGCCGCTGTGCCACCTCGAACCCGTCGATCCTCGGCATCATCACGTCGAGCAGCACGAGGTCCGGCCGCATCTCACTGGCCCGCTGGAGGGCCTCCTCCCCGTCGGAGGCCACCGCCACGTCGTAGCCGGCGGAGCGGAGGTTCACCTCGACGAAGCGCGCGATGTCCGGATCGTCGTCCACGACCAGAATGGTCTCGGGCATCACCCACCACCCCCCCTTCCGGTGCCGGGGGGTGCGCTCGCCGTCGGCGCGCTACCCCCCCGGACCCCCCGGATCACGGTGGCGAGCGCCGCCGCGGCCTCGGCCGGGTCTGGTGCCTTGAAGATGGACGATGCCACCGCCAGCACCGTGGCGCCGGCGTCGACGCACCGGGCCCCGGTCTCCACGTCGATGCCGCCGTCCACCTCCACTTCGGTGGGCAGGCCCCGGCGGTCGATCTCCCCCCGCACCTTCTCCACCTTCGGGAGCACCTCGGGCATGAAGGCCTGGCCGGCCCATCCGGGGCGGACGCTCATCACGATCACGTTGGCCAGGACCTCGAGATGGGGGAACACCGTCTCCACGGCGGTGTCGGGGTTCACGGCCAGCCCCGCTCCCATTCCCGCCTCCCGGGCCTTGCGGATGACGGGCGTCGGGTCCTCCAAGGCCTCGACGTGACACGTCACCATGTCGGTCCCGGCCGCAACGAAGTCGTCGAACAGACGCTCGGGGTGCTCGATCATGAGGTGACAGTGGAGGGGCAGGCCGGTCACGGGCCGGAGCGACTCAACGACCACCGGGCCGATGGTGAGAGGCGGGACGAAATGCGCGTCCATCACGTCGATATGGATGAGGTCGGCATGGCCCTCGACCAGCTTTACCTGGTCGGCCAGGTGCGCGAAGTCGGCTGACAGGATCGACGCGGCGAGCTTGCCCACGGCGGCATTCTATCGGTGGCCCTCCCGGGCACGAGCCAGGCTCGCCTCGGTGCGTCCGGTCAGCCCAGCGGCTCACCAGCGACGGGACGGAACCCCCGGACGAACTCCTCGGCCCTCATCCGCTTCCGGCCGGACGGCGCGACCTTAAGCGGGCGGAACCCACCCTCCCCCGTCCCCACCACGAACCCGTCCTTCGCCACGCTCACGACGACGCCCGGCTCCCCGCCACCTCCCACCGCCTCGGCCCGGAGCACCTTGAGCGGCTCGCCCCGGAACGTCGTCACGGCGGCGGGGTCCGGCGAGAGGGCCCGCACCAGGTTCACCAGCGCCGGGGCCGGCTTCGACCAGTCCAATCGGCGGTCCTCCGAGCCGATCTTCGGCGCGAACGTAGCCTGGGAACGGTCCTGCGGGACCGGCGAGACCGTTCCCCGCGCCAGGTCGTCCACCGTTTCCACCAGCACCTCTCCGCCGATCCGGGCCAGGCGGGCACCGAGCGAGCCCGCGTCGTCGTCGGGGCGGATGGGCTCCTCCCGCCGGTGCAGGATGGGACCGGTGTCCAGGCCCTCGTCCATCCAGATCGTGGTCACCCCGGTGGTGTCGAGGCCGAGGAGCAGCGCGGTCTGCACCGGGCTCGCTCCTCGCAGCCTGGGGAGGAGCGAGAAGTGGAGGTTCACCGGCGCGATCTTCGGGAGGCCCAGGACGGCCTGGGGCAACAGCTCCCCATAGGCCACCACCACGAGCACGTCGGGTGCTGAGGCCTCGAGCCGCTCGAACCCCGGGCCGGATCGCACCGTCTCCACCTCGGTGAAGGGCACGCCGAGCCGGTTGGCGGCCGCCGCCACCGGGGTCGGCCGGAGCGCGCCGCTCCGCCGGGCGGGGCGAGGGACCCGGGTCACCACCATCGTCACGTCGTGGGCCGATCCGGCGAGCGCTTCCAGGGACGGGACCGACCACTCGTCGTTCCCCAGGAAGGCGATGCGAAGCGAGTGGGACCCGGCCACGAGCGGAGGATACGTTGTGCGGGGTCTACAGGGTCGTGGATCTCTCCTGCGCCCGCTTCAGATCGTGCTCCCGGAGCATCCGCATCACCTCGCGCCGACCCTCGTCGGGAAGCCGGTCGATGTACAGGACGCCGTTCGTGTGGTCGGTCTCGTGCTGGAAGATCCGGGCCAGCAGCCCCTCACCCTTCAGCTCGACGAGGTTCCCGTCCGGATCACGCCCCGTCACCGTGGCCCGGAGGGCGCGGGTCGTCGGGTAGAAGGGCCCGGGGATCGACAGACAACCCTCGTCCCGGACCTCCTCCTCCTCCTCGAGGTCGGAAAGCTCCGGGTCGGCCACGAAGCCCTTGTTGCCCTCGCCGTCGTCGTACACGAAGAACCGAAGGGAGATGCCGACCTGCGGCGCGGCGAGGCCCACGCCGGGAGCGTCGTACATCGTCTCGAACATGTCGTCGATCAGGCGTCGAAGGGAGCGGTCGAACCTTTCCACGGAGCGGGCTTTCTCCCGAAGCACCGGGTCGCCCAGCGTGCGGATGGGAAGGATGGCCATCCTTGGTCTCGGCTCCTCACAGGTGGGGCTCGGCCTCGACCCTGGCGACCACGCCCCGCTCCGCCAGGGCCCGCATGGCGTCGCCGAACGCCGGGACGCCGCCGCGGTCGAGCACGACCAAGCATACCGTCTGGTCTCCCGCCGCCGAGGCCAGCAGGGTTCGCGGTCGCCGCTCCTCCAGTTCGGCCACGACGTCCGCCGTTCCGGCCACCCGGAACACCGGCCACCCCGGGGGAAAGCCGGCCTCCTCCCGGTGGGTCAGCTCCGTCCGGTAGAAGCGCTCCGGGTTGCCCGAGACCAGGGCCTGGACCGCCGGATCGTTGGGGTGGCGGGTCTGGACGATGACGCGACCCCTCGGGCTGGCCCAGGCCGCCGCCTCCATCCAGGTGGCCAGGGCCCGTTCCTTCGCGGCGAGGCCGGGGCGGCGGGCCGCGATGTCGGCGTCCAGGATGGCCACCAGGTCCAGGCCCACCGGGCCGACGTCCTTCACGGCCTCCACCCCGCCTACCGTCACCTCGCGGTCGCCCGGAGGAAGCGGCCGCTGTCCCGGGCCGATCCGCCGGACCGGCACCGCGACCACCCTCCGGGCCCACTCCTCCACGCGTTCCGCGCCCCCGCGGACGATCCCGAAGTCGGCGGAGCCGCAGCGGGCGCACCGCCCGTCTGCCCCGCACACGGCACACCGGACCACCCCCCCTTCGGCCCGAATCACCCCCCCGCACGCAGCACAGGCGGCCGGCTCCCCGCACGCTCGGCACACGCGAGCGACGCCGTATCCGGGCAACGGCTCGTACAGGAACCCGCGGGTCACCGACTTGAGCGCCGAAACCAGGCGGGGGGCCCGGCCCTCCGGTCCCGGCCGGACCACCTCCACGGGGAGCCACCATCTTCCGGACGGACTCACCTCCCGGGCATCGGTGGCCACGGCCTCCGCCGACGGGCAGAGCGCGGCCATGACGCATACCGCTCCGGCCACCTCGGCCCGGGCCAGCGCTACGTCGCGCACGTGGGAGTAGGGGGAGCGCTCCTCGCGGTGCCCCCCGTGGCTCTCCCGCGACACGTACACCAGCCCCAGGTCCCGCACCGCTGCGAACACGGCCGGCCGGGTCCCCACCACGACCCGGTACCGGCCGTCGGCGAGGTCGAGCCATGTCCGGTATCGGGTCCGCTTCGACCCGCCGGCGAACAGGACCGCGTCGCCGCCGAAGGTCTCCAGGACGGCCGCCGCCGTGGCCGGTAGCGGGTCGAGCTCGGGGACGAGCACGATGGCGCTTCTCCCACCGGCGAGCGCCGCCGCAACGCACTCCACGGCGACGCGCTGCTCGTCCACCGGAGCCGGTCGAAGAAGAAATGCGCCGGACGCGCCTGCAAGCGCGGCCACCAGTTCCTCCCCACCCTTGTATGTGCCGATGACGGACGAACCTGCGGTTGAGCCGGCGGCCTTCGCGGAGCGGGGGAAGGGTGGGGCATGGGAGGGCGGGGGAAGACCGGAGCGAAGGGCCGCTGGCCCGTGCGGGTTCCCGTCCACACCCTCCGCGTCAACCCCACCGCCGACCCTCTCTTCCGAAGCCACGCGGGGCGGGTGGGAGCGGGTGATCACGGAGGCGAGGGGCGCCACGTACCGCTCGCTCACCCACAGAAGGAGCTGGAGCATCGGTTCGTCGAAGAAGCGAACCGGCGACACGAGCTTCTTCACTCGAAGCACGCGCCCCGGGACGTCGCCGGTCGGACCGAGCACCCAACCCCGAACGAGCGCCCCGTGGAACGGGACCTGGACCAGGCAGCCGAGGCGGCCACCGAGGGCCTCGGGCAGGTCGTACGTGAAGGGCCGGTCCAGCGACAGGACCGGCCGGTCCACGCAGACTGCGACCGGCCCCGACAGGATCTGCTCTTCTTGGGAAGAGCTACCCGAACGCGCGGCGGAGCTCTTCGGCGCGGTCGGTCGCCTCCCAGGAGAATTCCTTCCGGCCGAAGTGGCCGTACGCTGCGGTCTCCTCGTAGATGGGCCTACGGAGATCGAGCTGACGGATGATCGCCGCCGGCCGGAAGTCGAACGCATCCCAGATCAGCTCGACGATCCGGTCGGGGTCCACCTGTTCGGTGCCGAACGTGTCGACCGCGAGCGAGACGGGATGGGCCGTGCCGATGGCGTAGGCCACCTGGACCTGGAGCCGGTCGGCCAACCCCGCCGCCACCAGGTTCTTGGCCACGTACCGGGCCATGTACGCGGCCGAGCGATCGACCTTGGTGGGGTCCTTGCCCGAGAAGCAGCCGCCGCCGTGGGGCGCCATGCCGCCGTACGAATCGACCATGATCTTCCGCCCGGTGAGGCCGGTGTCGGCCTTCGGCCCTCCGATCTCGAACCTGCCCGTGGGGTTCACCAGGATCCGAACGCCCTGCGCGTCGAGCTGGAACTCGCGGAGCACGGGGTCGATGACCTCGGCGCTCACGTCGGGCCCGAGCAGGGTGTCGACGTCCACCTCTTCTCGGTGCTGGGCCGACATGAGGACGGTGTCCACGCGAACCGGCTTGCCGCCCGCGTACTCGATGGTCACCTGGCTCTTGCCGTCCGGCCGCAGGTACGGAATGACGCCCGCCTTTCGGACGTCGGCCAAGCGCTTCGTCAAGCGGTGCGCCATCGCGATGGGGATCGGCATCAGCTCGTCGGTATCCCGGCACGCGTAGCCGAACATCATCCCCTGGTCGCCGGCGCCGAGCGCGTCGAGGTCGTCGTGCGAGCCCTCCACGCGGTGCTCGCGCGAGTCGTCCACGCCGCGGGCGATGTCGGGCGACTGTTCCTGGATCGAGGTGATCACGCCGCACGTCGCCCCGTCGATGCCGAAGTTCGCGTCCGTGTACCCGATCTCGAGGATGGTGTGCCGAACGACCGACGGGATGTCGACGTACTCGGAGGTCGTGATCTCGCCGGCCACCATGACGATCCCGGTCGTCACCAGCGTCTCGCACGCCACCCGGCCCTCGGGATCGACGTCGATGATGGCGTCGAGGACCGCGTCGGAGATCTGGTCGGCGAGCTTGTCGGGGTGTCCTTCGGTGACCGACTCGGAGGAGAACAGGTAGCCCTTCCGCATACAGCGCCGGAGTATACCGGCAGGCGCCGACGTGGCCCGTCTACCGGGCCAGGAGCTTGGCCAGGCGGTCGCAGATGGCCGACGCGAGCTCGCCCTTGGTCCAGGAACGAATCGGCTCGTCGTCGCCGTGACGAGACAGGATCGCCGCGTGGTTCGTGTCGGAGCCGAACCCGGTGCCCTCCCGCCCGACCTCGTTCACCACGATGAGCTCCAGGCCCTTTGCCCGGAGCTTCGCCCTTCCCGCGGCTTCCAGGTCCTCGGTCTCCGCGGCGAACCCCACAAGGACCCGCTCGCCCTCGAGCTCGCCCACCGCTCGAAGGACGTCGGGGGTGGGCACCAGGGCCAGGTCGGGCGGGCCGCCCTCCCTCTTCAGCTTCGTCGGCGCGACCTCCCTGGGACGGAAGTCGGCCACCGCCGCGGCCATCACCACGGCCTCGGCGTCCGGGGCCGCCTCCAGCACGGCCGCGCGCATCTCCTCCGCCGTCGTCACGCGGACGACGTTGGGGCCATCCGGCGGCTCCACCGTCCCCGGGCCCACCACGAGGGTCACGTCGGCCCCCCGGGCGAAGGCCTCCCGGGCCACCGCGAACCCCATCTTCCCGGTCGAGCGGTTCCCCACGAACCGGACGGGGTCGAGCGGCTCCCAGGTGGGACCGGCCGTGACCACGATGCGCCGCCCGGCGAGATCCCGCCCCCGGGCAACCACGTCCTCCACCGCGGCGAGGATGTCCTCCGGCTCGGCCAGGCGCCCCATGCCCTCGTCCCCCGCGGCCAGCGACCCGGCGGCTGGGCCCACCACCCGGGCCCCCCGCTCCTCCAGGGTCCGGACGTTCATCCGGGTCGCGGGGTGCTCCCACATGCCCGTGTGCATGGCCGGTGCCAGCACGACCGGGCACGTCGCTTCGAGCATGACGGAGGTGAGCAGGTCGTCGGCGATGCCGGACGCGAGCTTCGCGATGACGTTGGCCGTGGCCGGCGCGACCACGACGACGTCGGCTTCGTGCGCCAGCTTGACATGAAGGACGGTTCCTGGCTCCTCCCACAGATCCTTGTGGCACGGCCGTCCGGAGAGCGCTGCGAACGTGTCCGGGCCCACGAAGCGCGTGGCGGAGGCGGTCATCACCACCTGGACCGTGGCCCCGGCCTGGGCCAGCAGACGGGTGAGGATGCAGGCTTTGTAGGCGGCGACGCCGCCCGTGACACCGAGAAGGACTCGGCGGCCTCTTACGGCGGGGGCTTCGCTCCCTGGCACCTGCAGGCCTCCATGGTCCCCGGGCTCACGCCCCCCAGGGACCGGGCTACTTGATCCCGACCCCTTCGGGCCGCTCGGCCTGGATCTTGCCGTCGGAGATCTCCTCCAGGGCGATGGACAGGGGCTTGTTCGTGAGGCCGCCCGTCTCGATGAGGGGCGGGACGAACTCGCCGCGCCCTTCTCCCAGCTGGTTGTAGTAGGAGTTGATCTCCCGGGCCCGTTTGGCCGCCAGGATCACCAGCGTGTACTTGGAATCGACCTGCCCCAGGAGGTCGTCGATCTTCGGTTCGATCATGGGTGCGCACGTCCTTCTGTCGAAGCGGTCGGAGGCCGGAACGCCTCGATTATAGCCTCGACCTGGGCCGTTGCCTCGTCGACGTCGTCGTTCACGACCACGTGGTCGAACCAGGGGCGCTGCTCCATCTCCCAACCCGCCGTGGCAAGTCGCGTGGCGAGCCGCTCCTCGTCCTCGGTCCCCCGGGCTCGGAGCCGCCGTTCGAGCTCCTCCATGGACGGCGGCACCAGGAAGATCAGGACGGCCTCGGGCACCCGTTCCTTCACCAGGCCGGCACCCTGGACGTCGATCTCCAGGATCACGTCCCTACCCTCCGCGAGGGCCCTCTCCACCGGCGCCGCCGGCGTGCCGTAGCGGCTGCCGAACACCTCTGCCCACTCGAGCAGCGCGTCGCCCCCCACGAGCTGGTCGAACTCCTGCTCAGACAGGAACGAGTAGTGGACACCGTCCTGCTCGGAGGGACGGCGTGGACGTGTGGTGGAGGAGACCGACAGCGTGAGGTCTGGACGCCGCTTCAGGAGCCGCCTCACGACGGTCCCTTTCCCGACCCCCGAAGGGCCGGAGACGACGAAGAGGGTTCCCCGCCTGACCAGGGCGCGTTACTTCTTGGCGAACTCGCCGAGGAGGGCGTCCCGCTGCTTCGCGCCGAGCCCGCGGATCCTCCGGCTGGCCGAGATGTCCAGCTTCTCCATGATCTTCCTTGCCCGGACCTTCCCCACGCCGGGCAGGGACTCGAGGACGGTGGACACCTTCATCTTGCCCACGGTGTCGTCCAGCCTGGACAGCACATCCCCCAATGTGAGCTTCCCCGACTTCAGCTGGCCCTTGAGCTCGGCGCGCTTCCTTCTCGCCTCCGCGGCCTTCTCCAGGGCCTGCCTGCGCTGTTCCTCGGTCAGGACGGGTAGCGGCATGACGACGCTCCTTTGCTCGATGGGGGACGGAAACCCCGGGAGTATAGACACGCCCTCCGTGGCGGGGCAACGCGGGCCAACCGCGCGACCTGCGGTTTCGTCGATGTCCGGTTCGGTCGGCCGCCGGGTCAGCGGATCGCGGCGAGGATGGTGCGCGCCGCCCCGGCCGGGTCCGGGGCCTCGGTGATGGGACGGCCCACCACCAGATAGTCCGCGCCTTCTTCCACGGCCTCTTCCGGCGTGAGGACGCGGGCCTGGTCGTGACCGTTCGAGCCGGCCGGCCGGATCCCCGGGACCACCAGACAGAACTCCTCCCCCATCACCTGGCGGACCACGGCGACGTCCTCGCCCGAAACCACGGCCCCGCCCGCCCCCGCGGCTCGGGCCTCGAAGGCCAGCGACGCGGGGCTCGCCAGCGACTCCCCGGACAGGCTGGATAGGACGGTCACCGCGACCACCGCCGGCATCGGATGGCCGGACTCCTCGGTGCCTCGCACGGCGCCGCGCACCGCAGCCTCCACCATGGCCTCACCGCCGAGGGCATGAACGGTGAACATGGCCACGCCGAGGCGAGCGCAGTTGCGGGCGGCCCGTTCCACCGTGTTCGGGATGTCGTGCAGCTTGAGGTCCAGGAAGATCGGACAAGAAGAGCGGAGGCGAAGGACCGAGGTCGGCCCGTGGGCCGAGAACAGCTCGAGCCCCACCTTCAAGAGCCCGGCCTCGCCGCCGACGGCGCGGGCCAAGACCTCCGCCCGGTCGATGTCGGACATGTCCACCGCCACGATCAGCGGGTTTGCGGGGCGGGGGATCACTCCTCCCCCATCCCCTCCGTCTCGGACAGTCGGAGCCGGCCCCGGAGGTCCCCCGGAGAGGCCAGCCCCTTCGACTTCAGGAAGCCGGCGATGCCCTCGGCGATCTCGGCGGGCGCCGACGGGTTCACCAACATGGCCGTTCCCACCTGGACCGCCCACGCCCCGGCCAGCAGGAACTCCACGGCGTCGTCGGCCGAGGAGATCCCTCCGACGCCCATGATCGGGACCTGGGGCAGCGCTTGCGCCACCCGGAACACGGCCGCCACCGCGATGGGGCGGATGGCCGGGCCTGAGAGCCCGCCGATCACGGCCCCCAGCCGAGGCCGGAGGCGGCGCACGTCCACCACCATTGCGGGGATGGCGTCGATCAGCGTGACCCCGTGGGCCCCGGCTCGCACGCAGGCCCGAGCCGCCGGCACGATGTCTGGCAGCAGGGCCGGGAGCTTGGCGAACACCGGGACGGGGGACAGCCGCGAGATCGCCCCCACGACCTCTCCCATCCGGTCGATCCGGGCGTAGAAGGGGAGACCCCGGCTCTCCCGGTCGGGACCGGACAGGTGCACCTCGACGGCCGAGATCCCGGGCTCGTCCCGGAGGATGCTGGCCACCCGGATGTACTCCTGAAGGGTAGTGCCAGTAACCGAGGCCACGACGGGTATCCCCGTCTTGGCCAAGCGCGGCAGGTCCTCGGCCACGAACTCCCGTACGCCCGGGTTCTGGTTCCCCACGGCCGTCACGAGGCCGGACGGGCTCTCGGTCACCCGGGGCGTGGGCCAACCCCGCGATGCCTCGAACGTTACGCTCCGGGTGATCACCCCGCCCAGCCTGCGGATGTCGGTGAGCCCGCCGAGCTCCCGGCCGGTTCCGAAGCAGCCCGAGGCGGCCAGCACCGGGAGGGGGAAACGCACCCCGTCGAGGTCCACGGCGAGGTTCTGCTTCACTCCGGCCACGGGCCCGCAACCGCGAAGCCCTCGGGGGGCGTGTGGACCGCCCCGGTCTCCCCGCCAATCCACCGGTCCCAGAACACGCGGGCCGCGTTGAACACCGGCCCATCGGCGCACGCGCGGAGGTTGTCGTACCCGGACCCGTCCTTCCGGATCACCGGCACCGCGCAGGTGAGGCACACGCCGAGGCCGCAGCCCATCTCCTCCTCCAGCGCCACCTGTGCCGGGATCCGCCGCTCGATGCAGAACTCGGCCACGGCGCGCAGCATGCGCCTCGGGCCTGCCGCGTAGATGACCTGGGTCCCGATGGCCTGTGCCACCTCGGGGAGCACGTCCACCGGACCGGCCCGCTCCCCCAAGCTGCCGTCCGCCGTGACGATGACGATGGTCTGGGCGAGGCGCTTGGCCTCGATCGGTTTGAACACGCGGTCCTCGCTGGCCGCGCCGAGCACCAGGTCGACCCGCCTGCCCCGGGCCCGGAGCTCCTGACCAAGGAAGAGGATGGGTGCGGCGCCGTACCCCTCCGACACCAGCAGGCAGTTGTTCAGGCTCCGTGGGTAGGCGAAGGCCTTCCCCAACGGACCGATGACGTCGAGGAACTGATGCGCCCTGGCCTCCGCGAGCCACTCGGTGCCGGGGCCGTGCGGATCGAACGCGAACTCCAACGTGCCGGCCCATCCCCCGCGGCGGGACGCCTGGTGGATCCAGAAGTGACGACGGAGGACGAACCGCCGGTCGTCGGGCATGGCCACCGAGATGAACTGGCCGGGCCTCGCCCCGTCCGCAATCTCGGGGGCGACCAGCGTGAGCGAGTGGTACGCGCCGAGCTTGCGGGTGTTCAGGATCTCGGCCCTCACCCGCCTCACCGGCCGGCTCCCGCACCGGGGCCGAGCTGGGCCTGGAGCGGGAGGGCCGCGCGGGCCAGCTCGTGGTACTCCTGCAACGAGAGCGGCTCGGCTGGTCCGGCCCGAAGCGCCTCGATCCCCCGGATGGCGGCGAGAACCCCCGGAAGGGTCGTGATGCAGGGGATCCCCGCCGCCGCGGCCGCCGTCCGGATGTAGTACCCGTCGGTCCGGGGAGCCCGGCCGAAGGGCGTGTTGATGACCAGGTCCACCTCCCCTCGCCGGATGAGGTCCGCGACGTTCGACCCGCCCTCCGACACCTTGCCCACCCGCGTGACCGGTATACCGGCCCGCTCCAGCACGCCGGCCGTCCCCTTCGTCGCGAGCAGGTGAAACCCCAGGTCGAGCAGCCGCTTCGCCGGGTACATGATGGCCCGCTTGTCCCGGTTGGCCACGGACAAGAAGACGGTTCCCTCGCGGGGGAGCGCGGCTCCCCCGGCCACCAGGGCCTTGGCCAGGGCAGCACCCGAGTCCCGATCCACCCCCATCACCTCGCCGGTCGACTTCATCTCGGGCCCCAGAACGGTATCGACTCCGGGGAACCGCCCGAACGGAAGGACGGCGGCTTTCACCGACGTGTATGGCAGGTGCCGGTAGTGGCGCGGGTCGGCCGGGATGACCCCCTCGTCGACGAGCTCCGCGAGCGGCCGGCCAACCAGGACCATCGCAGCCACTTTGGCCAGTGGGACGCCGGTGGCCTTGGACACGAACGGCACCGTGCGGGAGGCCCGGGGATTGGCCTCCAAGATCCAGATCCGCTCGTCCTTCACCGCGAGCTGGAGGTTCAGGAGGCCTCGAACGCCCAGGCGAAGGGCGAGCAGCCCCGTGATGCGTTCGACTTCGTCGAGCTCCTCATCGGACAGGGTCGGCGGGGGGATGGCGCACGAGGAATCCCCGGAGTGCACGCCGGCCTCCTCGATGTGCTCCATCACGGCGCCGACGTACACGTCGGTCCCGTCGGACACGGCGTCGACGTCGACCTCGATCGCCCCCTCCAGGAACCGGTCGATCAGCACGGGGTGATCCGGCGAGGCGTCGGCCGCCGTCCGAACGAACCGCCCCAGCTCGTCCTCGCCGTAGACGATCTCCATTGCCCGCCCCCCGAGCACGTACGAGGGCCGCACCACGACCGGGTAGCCGATGCGGGACGCCACCCGCCCGGCCTCCTCCGGGTCGTTTGCTTCGCCGTGGGGGGGTGCCGGGAGTCCCAACTCCTCGCACAGCGCCGCGAACTTCCCCCGGTCCTCGGCGAGGTCGATGGCGCCGGGCCTCGTCCCGAGCACGGCGAATCCCTCCGCCTCCAACGTGTGCGCGAGCTTCAACGGGGTCTGCCCTCCGAGCTGGACGATGACCCCGACGGGACGCTCCGCCCGGCACACGGGAAGGACGTCCTCGGCCGACAGCGGCTCGAAGTACAGCCGGCTGCTCGTGTCGTAGTCAGTCGATACGGTCTCGGGGTTGCTGTTCACCATCACGGCCTCGTACCCGGCGTCGCGCAACGCGTCCGCGGCGTGCACGCAGGCGTAGTCGAACTCGATCCCCTGCCCGATCCGGTTCGGCCCGGCGCCGAGGATCACCACCCTGGGGCGGTCCGCCGGCCGGACCTCCGTCTCGTCCTCGTACGTCGAGTAGTGGTACGGCGTGAGCGCGGGGAACTCCCCACCACAGGTGTCCACGGTCTTGAACACCGGTTCCACCCCCAGGGAGGCTCGCCGGCGGCGGACCTCGGTCTCGGTCGAACCGGTGAGGCCGGCGATGCGCGCGTCCGAGAGCCCGGCGCGCTTGGCCTGGAGCAGCTGCTCACCGGAGACCGAGCCGATCGGAAGCCCTTGCAGCGCAAAGCTCTCCTCGACCACTTGCGAGATCTGGTCGACGAACCACGGATCGATCCCCGACGCTTCGGCGACATCATCGACGGAGTGCCCGGCCCCGAGCGCTGCTTCCACCAGATGAAAGCGATGCTCGGTCGCCACGCCGAGTTCGTCCAGGACCGAAGGGCCGGGATCGGCCCATCCGAGGTCGAAGCCCGGCCGCTCCAGTGACCTCCACGCCTTCCCCAGGGCTTCCTTGAAGGTTCGGCCGATCGCCATGACCTCACCGACCGACTTCATGGTGGGGGTGAGCGTGGGGTCCGCCTGGGAAAACTTCTCGAAGGCGAACCGCGGGACCTTCACCGCCACGTAGTCGAGGGTCGGCTCGAAGGCCGCCGGTGTCTCCCCCGTGATGTCGTTCGTGATCTCGTCGAGCCGGTACCCCACCGCCAGCAGGGCCGCGATCTTCGCGATGGGAAATCCCGTCGCCTTCGACGCCAGCGCCGAGGACCGGGAGACCCGCGGGTTCATCTCGATCAGCACCACCCGTCCGTCGCGGGGGTTCACCGCGAACTGGATGTTCGACCCCCCGGTCTCGACGCCGATCGCCCGGATGCACGCGAGGGCGAAGTCGCGCATCTCCTGGTATTCGCGGTCGGTCAGGGTCTGCTGCGGCGCCACGGTGATCGAGTCGCCCGTGTGCACCCCCATGGGGTCGACGTTCTCGATGGAGCAGATGACCACGGCGTTGTCGGCCCCGTCGCGCATCACCTCGAGCTCGAACTCCTTCCATCCGGCCACCGACTCCTCCACCAGGATCTCGGTTGCAGGGCTCGACGCCAGGCTGCGCGCGGAGAGGTCCTGGAGCGAGCGGGGGTCGGCGGCGAACCCGCTCCCCCCGCCCCCCAGCATGAACGAGGGCCGAACGATCACCGGATACCCGATCGCCTCCGCCACCCCGAGCGCCTCCTCCACAACACGCGCCGTCCCGGAGCGCGGTACCGGCAGGCCCGCCCGGGCCATGGCCCGCTGGAACCCGCTCCGGTCCTCGGCCCGGTGGATGGCCCCGAGGCCGGCACCGATCAGCCGGACGCCCAGCCGGTCGAGGTCGCCCGAGTCACCCAGCCCGACCGCCACGTTCAGCCCGGTCTGCCCCCCGAGCGTCGGGAGGAGGGCGTCGGGGCGCTCCCGCTGAAGGACGGCGAGGACCGACTCGGGGGTGAGCGGCTCGACGTACGTGGCGTCGGCGAACTCCGGGTCCGTCATGATCGTCGCGGGGTTCGAGTTCACCAGCGACACGTGGTACCCATCACGCCGGAGGACCTTGCACGCCTGGGTTCCCGAGTAGTCGAACTCGCAGGCCTGGCCGATCACGATGGGGCCCGACCCCATCACCAGGATCCGGTGGATGTCATTCCGCCTCGGCATCACGCCCCCATCGACGCGCGGAAGTCGTCGAAAAGGTAGCGCGAGTCGTGCGGGCCCGGCGCCGCTTCGGGGTGGTACTGAACGCCCAACGCGGGGACGTCCAGACAGCGGAAGCCCTCGAGCGTTCCATCGTTCAGGTTCCAGTGCGTCAGCTCGACGGCTCCGAAATCCGTGGTCACCTGCGAGGGGCGGGCGTCGACGCTCCGGGCTCTGGGTCCCCTCGTCGCTCGGCCCGGCTCCTCCGTGGGGGACCACGTTCCCGCCTCGCTCCTCGACCCAGACCGCTCCGCGCCGCCGCCCGCCCCAACCGGATGCCAACCGTCCGGGTCCACCGCGAAGCCGTGGTTGTGCGACGTGACCTCCACGTGGCCGGTTCGAAGGTTTTTCACAGGTTGATTCGCACCGCGATGGCCGAACTTCATCTTGTACGTTCGGCCGCCGAGCGCCAGACCGAGCACCTGGTGACCGAGACAGATGCCGAACACGGGTGCCTTCCCGAGCAGTCCCCGGGCGGCTTCGACGCCGTAGCGCGTCGCCGCGGGATCGCCGGGTCCGTTCGACAGGAACACGCCGTCGAACCTCCCCGCCAGGATGGTGGCCGGGGGCGTCTGGGCGGGCCAGACCGTTACCTCGCAACCCGCCGCGGCGAGCAGCCTCAGGATGTGCCACTTGATCCCGAAGTCATAGGCGGCCACCCGGAACACGCGACCGCGAGAGCGATCCGCGGGCCCCATGACGTCGCGCGCGTCGTAGGGTTCGCCGGTGCTCACCGTCCGGGCCAGGTCGGCGCCCTTCATGCCGGGTCGTTGCCGGACCCGAGCCACCAGGGAATCGGGATCCAGATCCTCGGTGGACACCCCACTGCGCATCGCGCCGCGCTCTCGGAGGCGAAGGGTGAGCCGCCGGGTGTCGATCCCCTCGATCCCCACGACCCCGGCCGCCTCGAGCTCCTGGGCCAGGGACCGCTCCGCGCGCCGGCTCGACGGCCGCCGAGTCGCCTCGCGCACGGCGAAAGCGGCCACCTGGACCCGGCCCGACTCGGGATCCTCGCGGTTCGTCCCGTAGTTCCCCTGGTGCGGGAAGGTCATGGCCACCACCTGCCCGGCGTAGGAAGGGTCGGTCAGGACCTCCTGATAGCCCGACATGGCCGTGTTGAACACCGCCTCGCCGAACGCCTCCCCCGAGGCGCCGAAGCCCCGACCCCGGAAGAGCGTGCCGTCCTCGAGCGCGAGGAGCGCGTCGGGGCCGCTCATCGCTGGGCTTTCCCGTCCGCCACGACCAGGTCGCCGCGATACATCGTGTGGATCACCTTGCCGCGCAGGGTCATCCCCAGGAACGCCGAGTTCCGGCTCTTCGAGGCGAACGGCGGCTCCACCACCCAGGCCACGGCCGGGTCGAACACCGCCAGGTTCGCCGGGCGGCCGGGCTCGATGGGACCGCCCTGCCCGGGCGCTCCCAGGATCCTGGCCGGCGCCGTCGACATGGCTTCGATCGCGCGCGGGAGCGACAGGATGCCCGGCTCCACCAGGTGCGTGAGCACCGCAGCCAGGGCGGTCTCCAGCCCGATGGTCCCCGGCGGCGACTGGTCGAACTCGGCCTCCTTCTCCTCGACGGCGTGGGGTGCGTGGTCGGTGGCGATGGCGTCGATGGTCCCGTCGGCCACAGCGGCCCGGAGTGCATCCCGATCCTCCGGGGTCCGAAGAGGCGGGTTCACCTTGTAGTTCGTGTCATAGTTGACGAGGTCCTCGTCGGTGAAGACCAGGTGATGTGGCGTCACCTCGGCCGTGACACCGACCCCGGCGGCCTTGGCCCGGCGAACCAGCTCCACGGATCCCGCCGCGGAGAGATGGCACAGGTGCAACCGCCCGCCGGTCTCCCGGGCCAGCGAGAGATCTCGGAACACGATGATCTCCTCGGCCTCGGGTGGCGCGCCGGCCAACCCCAAGGTGTGGGAATGGAGCCCCTCGTGCATCTGCGCGCCTTCCGCGAGCGAGGCGTCCTCGCAGTGCTCGGCGATCACCACGTCGAAGGCCCCCGCGTACCGAAGGGCGTTGCGCAGCACCCACGACGTGGACACGCAGCGACCGTCGTCGCTGAAGACGCGGACTCCGGCATGCGCCATCTCGCCGAGCTCCGCCATCTCCTCGCCGGCCAGATCCTTCGTGATGGCCCCCACCGGCAGCACGTCGCACAACCCGGCCCGAGCCGCGAGCGAACGCACCTCCTCGATCACCGCGGTGTTGTCGGCCACCGGGTCGGTGTTGGCCATGGCGGCCAACGCGGTGTACCCGCCTACCGCCGCCGCCCGCGAGCCGGTCTCCACGGTCTCCTTGTCTTCCCGGCCGGGTTCGCGCAGGTGCGCGTGAAGGTCGACCAGGCCCGGGGCCAGGATCAGCCCCTCGCACCCGAAGACGGTCGCTCCCTTCGACGGCGCCTCCCCCCCCACGGCCGCGATCGCGCCGTCCTGGACCAAGACGTCGGCCACACCGTTTCGGCCGGAGGCGGGGTCGACGACCCGGGCCCCCCGGAAGAGCGTCCGCTCACTCATCGCCCCACCTCTCGCCGCTCCCGCCGAGCATCAGGTACAGCAGGGACATCCGGACCGCGATCCCGTTCGTGACCTGCTCCTCGATGACCGCTTGAGGCAGGTCCGCGACGTCGGATTCGATCTCCACGCCTCGGTTCATGGGGCCGGGGTGCATGATCAGGCAGCCCTCGGGCAGCATCCCCACCCGCTCCCGGGTCAGCCCGAACAGCCGCGAGTACTCGCGAACGCTCGGGAAGTACTGCTGGCGCTGCCGCTCGCGCTGGACCCTCAGCATGTAGCACACGTCGAGCTTCGGCAGGACGCCGTCGATGTCGTGGGAGACCTGCACCCCCCAGGCCGGAGCGTCCGGCGGGATCAGCGTCGGCGGCCCGACCAGCGTAACGTCGGCGCCCATCTTCACCAGCCCGAAGGACAGGGACCGGGCCACGCGAGAGTGGAGCACGTCGCCGACGATGGCGGCTCGCAACCCCTCGAACCGCCCCACCTTCTCCCGGATCGTGTACAGGTCCAACAGGGCCTGCGTGGGGTGCTCGTGGGTCCCGTCCCCCGCGTTCAAGACGCTCCCCCGTACCCACTTCGTCAGGGTGTACGGCGAACCGGAGGAGGAATGCCGGATCACGATGGCGTCGGCCCCCATCGCCTGGAGCGTCAGGGCCGTGTCCTTCAGGCTCTCGCCCTTGACCACCGACGAGCCGCTGGTGGAGAAGTTGATCACGTCGGCCGACAGGCGTTTGGCGGCAAGCTCGAACGAGATCCGGGTGCGGGTCGAGTTCTCGTAGAACAGGTTCACCACCGTGCGGCCCCGAAGCGCCGGGACCTTCTTGATGACCCTGGTCCCAACCTCCCGGAAGGACTCCGCGGTGTCCAGGATCCGCACGACGTCCTCTGCGGACACGTCGTTGATGGACAACAGGTGCTTCCTCATGTTCCGCTCCTCATTCGTTCTTCTCCCGGCCCACCCGGCGCTCTGCTGGCCCCGGCTCCTCCACGTACACGGCGTCCTCGCCGTCCACCTCCTCCAGCGCGACGCGGACGGACTCGTCCTTGCGTGTGGGCACGTTCTTCCCCACGAAGTCGGCCCTGATCGGCAGCTCCCGGTGGCCCCGGTCCACCAGCACGGCCAGCAGCATGGAGGTGGGCCGGCCGAAGTCGACCAGCGCGTCCATGGCGGCCCGGATCGTTCGCCCCGTGAACAACACGTCGTCGACCAGGACGACGCTCTTCCCGGTGATGTCGAAGTCGATGCGGGTCTCGTGGATCTCGGGGGCCTCGGCCCGCATGCCGATGTCGTCCCGGTAGAAGGTGATGTCCAGGACCCCGACGGAGGGCTTGGCGCCCTCGATCCGCTCGATCTCGTCGGCCAGGCGGCGGGCCAGATCGTCACCCCGGGCGGAGATCCCCACGAGGACCAGGCTCCCGGCGCCCTTGTTCCGCTCCAGGATCTCGTGGGCGATCCGGGTCACCGCTCGGTGGATCTCGCCGGCATCCAGGAGGCGCCCGGACTTCATCTGCTCGGGGGGTCCGCTTGCTGGATCACCGCGGGCGGGCACCGCTCGGGGCGAGCTACCCCCCCGAACCCCCCGCATGAACCAACGCCCAACCGCGGGGGCGGCTGGGCGCACTTTTCGAGCAGCATCCTGTGGCTCCCTTCCCGGCCTCACGGGACCGGACTTAAAGGGGAAGTTCGTCCCGTAGGATACAGGCTGTAGGCCGCACCCACCGGAAGGCCACGTGGATTTCAGTCCGGAGCTCTTCTTCATCCCGTTCGGCCTGCTGGCCCTGGGGCTCTTCGTGCTGTGGATCTGGACCCTCGTCGACGCGCTCCAGGTGCCCGACGACCTCTACCTGGCGATCGGCCGGCCGGCCCGGTGGGCCGCCCCGACGCGGCGCCCGGGGCCGCCCCTCCCACCTCCGCCGCCAGAACCAGGAGCCGCACGGAGGGCGCAATCGGGCGCTCCAGGGCCTACACTATGGAGGTCGCAACCGGGAAGGCGGACACATGCCAAGCTTCGGACCTGAGTGGATCGTCGTCCTCGCGGTGATCGTGCTGCTGTTCGGCGCGAAGAAGCTCCCCGAGCTGGCCCGCTCGCTCGGCCGCTCGACCAGCGAGTTCAAGAGGGGCGTGAAGGATGGCGCCTCCAACGCGGACGAGGCGACCTCCTCCGAGCCGGCGGCGGGGACCACCTCCGAAGAGAGGGCCGAGAACCCCTCCGAGTAGCTCCGGCCCCGCTCCCGCCCTT
>Ga0209853_1000031_pt1 | contig 37543 bp, 34 predicted proteins | sample GWRWS1_30_40_FD_187224 | JGI IMG/M metagenome (GOLD analysis project Ga0209853, IMG submission 187224) | Riverbed sediment microbial communities from areas with vegetation nearby in Columbia River, Washington, USA - GW-RW S1_30_40 (SPAdes)... | ecosystem: Environmental > Aquatic > Freshwater >...
TTTCGTAGAGGTGCGCGGTCGCAAGCACAAGCCGATCAGAGAACCTGGGGCCGACGATCTGAAGCCCGACCGGTAGCCCGGAAGAGGTGAAACCGCAGGGGACGGAGGCCGCAGGGAGTCCAGCCAGATTAAACGGAGCGAGATGGACCAGTCTCTCTCTTAAATCATCCAACGGTCCGTTGGGGGCCGTGGCCTCCAGGATCGTTGGCGCCTCGGTTCTGTTGCTTGGGAGCACGAGAAGATCGAACCGTCGGAAGAGTGCCGCATATTCCACAACGATCATCAGCCGGACTCGCTGGGCTTGCACATATTGCACCGCAGGTATCGCCAGCCCCAGCTGAAGCCGTTGTCGCAGCACGTCGCTGAAGTCCTGAGGTCGTTGGGCTAATGCCTGTTGATTGTACGCCGATGCCTCCGAATAGCAGATGGCTGTCCAAGCTGAGATCGCTTCATCGATCCGCGGGAGGGCTACTTCCTCAACTGTTGCGACGAGCCGTTCAAGCGTCTTTATCCCTGTGCGTACGCAGGCGGCTACTTCCGGTGCGGTGAATCCGCCGAGGAATTCGGCCAGGACGCCCACACGTAGATGGCGTGCTTCCCTGGCAAGGGAGCGGAGTGACTTCTTGCGGCTCCGGCCGCTCTTGACCTCCACCGAAGTGGGATCGGTTGGGTCGTAGCCGGAGATCGCATCCAGCAAAATGGCTGCATCTTCGACCGTACGCGCGATCGGGCCGACGTGGTCAAGCGACCATGAGAGCGGGATGACCCCGGCGCGGCTAACGAGGCCGTATGTAGGCTTGAGGCCAACGATCCCGCAATGCCCTGCCGGGCCGCGAATGGAAGCGCCGGTATCCGTGCCTACCGACCCCATGCACAAGGACGTGGCGACCGCGGCGGCTGATCCGCTGCTGGAGCCTCCCGTGAATCGATCGAGATTCCAAGGATTCCGCGGCGGCCCGATGTCTGGATGAATGGCAGCAAATGCGAATTCACTCATGTTCGCTTTCCCCAGGAGGACACAGCCGGCCTCAGTCAGACGTCGCACCACCGTGGCATCAGCTTGGGGAATCCAATCTCGCAGAATGCGGGAGCCGCAGGTTGTTCTAATGCCGCGGGTGGTCATGTTGTCCTTGATTGCGATTGGAACGCCGTGCAACGGCCCTCGCCGAACTCCCCGAGCGATCTCCCGCTCTGCCCGCCGTGCATCAGCCAGAGCGCGCTCCGGGGTTACGGTGATGAACGCATTGATGTGGCGGTTGACGCGGTTAATCCGATCTAGGCAAGCCTCGGTCACCTCAATGGGAGAAACGTTTCGGGCCGCCAGTGCCTTGGATAAGGTCGCGAGAGTGAACACATTCAGTTCAGTCCATCTCATCGCTGACTTTCCGGCCATCGTCCCGCTGTCATAGGCTCAATCTCTGGACTCACAGAGCGCGCAAGAACTTCCCAATCAGTCACAATCCGCGCCAGGGCCCCGGCGAGGTGGCGTGCCGACGATGCGTCCAGCGTCACACCAGCGCAGCTCGCCATTGTGGTGATCATGTCTTGCAGCGCTCGCTCGTTGGGCGCATTCATGGTCTCGATCACCTCATCGCGATTCTAGAGCAAAGAACTAAACCGAGGGGTGTGACGGGGTGCTTTGGGCGACTAAACGCTGGTTCCTTCTCTCGACGGCCGCCTGCCCTGGCGGAGGAGGTCGGGTGTCCAGGCCCGCTCCCCCCTCCGCTAATCTTGTTTCCGGGACGATTAGTTCACCCGGCGATCATCGGCGTCCGTGATGATCTCTTCCTGCGAGTCGACCGGGCCGAGGTAAAGCTGGACCTCTTCGATCTCATCCTGATCATGCCCGCCGACGAGGTCTGCTCGGTCGAAGTCCCCGCCGACCTCCGTCTCTCCCGCGAAATCCAGCGCGTCGGCAGGAGATGCAAAGGCGGCCGTGGAGAGAGCGAGCGTAAACACGGCGATGAGTGTTACCAGTTTGCCCAACATGTTTGTCACCTCCCTTCGCACGAGACCGGACCAGTCTCAGAATCAAGGCCGGGGAACGCTATACTGAGGTCGCATCCCAGGCATATCTGACATCGATCAGTCGTTCAGTCATGTGGCGGCCGATCGCAACCTCAAGTAAACCGTATGGCAGGGCGGCCGCCATCAACCGAAGGCAGTGATGCGGTGCCCCACCTGCAGTGGATGGAGAAGCTCCTGCGGTAGATGTGAGGGACTCCGACTAAAGACGGAAGACACGAACCGGAGAAAGCCGGACACTGGCGAATGACGGAGGCAAGGCTATGGTCATACGCATACTGATTGCTGACGATCACAGTGTGGTCCGACAGGGCTTGCGGATGTTTCTTGCACTCGACCCTGACCTGAATGTCGTCGGCGAGGCTGGGGACGGCGCAGAGGCCCTACGCCTCGTGCGCGAACTTCGTCCGGATGTCGTCCTGATGGACCTCATCATGCCGGTCATGGATGGAATCACCGCCACGCAAACTATCCGAGAAGGGTTTCCCGACACGGAGGTGGTGGCACTGACCAGCGTGCTTGAGGACGCCTCTGTTGTCGGAGCGATCCGGGCCGGCGCGATCGGCTATCTGCTCAAAACGACCGAAGCCGACGATCTGCGGCGCGCGATCCGAGCCGCCGCGGAGGGTCAGGTGCAGCTATCCCCCGAAGCCGCCAGCAGACTCATGCGTGAAGTTCGTGCACCCGATAGCCCTGAAACGCTGACCGACAGAGAAACGGATGTGCTCCGGCTGGTGGCAGAAGGCAAGGCGAATAAGGAAATTGCACAGGGACTCGGGATCGGGGAGAAGACGGTCAAGACACACGTGAGCAACATTCTGGCAAAGCTCGGCGTACAAAGTCGTACCCAGGCCGCACTACACGCCGCGCGCATCGGCATGGTCACGATTCATCAGGTGAGTGGCGGAACATGATACAGAGTTACTCGTCGCTGGCAACGCTCTCCGCGCCCTTCGAGGCGTCCTTGGAGGCTGTGATCGTCATTGACGAGGTTGACCGCATTGTCTACGCCAACCCCGCAGCGTGTCGCATCACCGGCTACCGGCTTGATGAACTTCTAGGCGCCGACGCGTACGCAACCATGCCTCAGCAAGCTCGCGAGGCCATGCACGAAGCCATCCGACGCCATGAGGCTACGCAGGCACCCGGCACCATCATGCGCGGGAGCTCGGTACTGACGAGGCCCAGCGGTGAGGAATTCGAGATCGAATATACGGCCGCGCTGCTGATGCTCAACGGGCGCTGCTTGGTCTCTGTGATGTTTCACGACGTCACCGAAATGCAACGTATGGCGAGGAAGATCGAGGCGCTCTCAGAGATCGCATCGATGGTGGCATTCGCGGAGTCGCTCGAGACCACACTCGGGAAACTGGCACAGAGCGTCGTCCGGGCTACCGGCACCGTGGCCTGCGGGGTCTGCCTGGTCGACGAAAAAGGGGAGTTTCGCGTCTGGGGGTCCTACGGTCTCCCCAACGATCCGCAGGCTGAGGCACAGTGGAAGGAAGCAGTTCAGCGTGGCGCGCGCATGCCCAACGTTGATTCTGTACGAGAGCGTCGCACCTTGATCCACGCCGATGCCCGCACGAAGCTCCTCAACGACCCAGCCTATGAGCCCATCCATCCAATGTTACGCGACGCTGCCTGGGACACGGTCGTGTCCGTGCCCATGATGTATCGGAAGAACGCGATCGGTGCTCTCAACGTTTTCTACCCGCGCGGAAAGAGCCCCGGTCAGATGGAAATCGCGTTTCTGACCGCCATTGCCGGTCAGGCCGCCATCGCCGTCGAAAATTCCAGGCTCTTCGTTGAAGCAAAGGAGAAAGCGATTCTCGAGGAACGGCAGCGTCTGGCTCGCGAGTTGCACGATTCCGTCTCACAAGCCCTCTACGGGATCGCCCTCGGGGCGCGGACGGCGCGCGCGTTGGTCGACCGCGATCCGGCTCAAGCGGTCGAACCACTGGACTATGTCCTTTCGCTTGCCGACGCGGGTCTGGCCGAGATGCGGGCGCTGATCTTCGAACTTCGTCCTGAGACACTCGAGACCGAAGGACTTCTCCCCGCCCTGACCAAGCAGATCGACTCCGTGCGCGCCCGCCACGGGCTGGAGATCCAGACCGAATGGTGTGACGAGCCCGATTTCTCCTTCGAGATCAAAGAAACGGTGTACCGCATCGCTCAGGAATCCCTCAACAACATCGTTAAGCATGCCAAGGCCCGTCGCGTTGATCTCAGGCTTTCGTGCGGCGATGATGAGATTGCGTTGGAAGTCAGCGATGACGGGGTTGGGTTTGCCTCGGAAGAGACCTTTCCCGGCCACCTTGGACTGCGCTCGATGCGGGAGCGAGCGATGCGACTTGGTGGCACCCTTCTGGTGGAGAGTGCGCCGAGCCAGGGGACTCACATCCGCGCGTACATTCCGCGGTCCAATGGGACAAGCTGACCTCCATATCAACTGACAAGAACAAGGCGGTCGTGTGGCGTTTTAAGAGGTCTTTCAAAATGGAAAAGTTGTAGAGCACTGGCGCGACGCCGACTTGTTGGGGATGATTCAGCAAATAGGTGTGATGCCCGCACCTGGCAAGAGTAGGAGCTAGTTCCTCGCAGACCTCGTCAGATACTCGGGTCTCGACCGTCGAGCTGTTCTTCGACCTCGTCTTCGTCTTCACGATCACGCAGCACGCTGACTTGGATCGTGGGCCTCGAGATATCACCGGAAGCGCAGCTCGCCGCACTGGTTGTGATTCTGGTGGGTGGGATCGTCGCCGAGTTGCGTTGGTTGCCCGCCGCGGGCAAGCTATAAGGAGATCGAGACTCCCTCCTAGTACATGCGATTCCCCGGCACTGGTTCAGCTGCTGCCTGCGTCTGCTCAAGTAGTCAGCGAGTGGCTCCCGTCCGCGGCGGTGGAAAGCTGGCGAGCAGTCTGTCGGCCTCAACCTGGAAGAGCGCCACGGCATTTGTCAGGCCGGGTAAACGATGGCGGCCGAGGCTACGGAAGCGAATACTTTTCGGAGCCGATACTCCTATTGCCGCTTTTGTATCTCGGGAAATGACAATCTGACCCCCATGGGCCGCCGAGCACACCCGAGCCACGGTGTTGACGGTCAGTCCGATGTACCCGAATTCCGTGAGGGTTGGACGGCCGCTATGAATCCCGGCGCGAACTCGAACTTTCTGATCATCTGGCCAGGTTTGTTCGTCGAGCGCACGTTGAATGGCCACAGCAGCCTCGACCGCTCTGCCGGCGCCCTTGAAGGCCGCGAAGAACTCGTCGGCGCGAACGTCGATTTCGCGACCGCCAGCCCGCAGCACCGCCGTCCGCAGGATGACTCGGACGTTTTTCAACAGGTGGCGATAACGGTCGCCCAGCCGATGGAGAAGGGCAGTGGAATTCTCGATATCGGTCATCAGGAGGGTGACGAACCCCTTGGGTAGCGGCGCAACGGTTGCCTGTTTCCGCTCCGATTGCAGTTGGCTGGTGATGAAACCGATAGGGAGAATGCCGTATTTCTTCGCGGCGTTCAGTAGCCGCTTGCGGGCACGCTCTCGGGCAGCCCCATCCTCAAAGGCGACCTGGTTGAAACGGGCCAGCGCATTCCGTACATGCGATTCGTCGTTGATAGGCAGCCGCCGCTGGCCGCGCGCGTCCACGTAAGCGAAAGCGCTGTTCGGGAGGCGGGCCCGCTGCTTGGAGCTGAGCGTGGGCATGCCTCAACGATAACCCGATGCCGGTGCGGCGAAAAGACCGAACGCCGGAGCCCCAGTTCATTTCAGGTGGCGGCTGAACCAAGCGCTCGCAAGTTCGTCGACCTTACGCGCCTGCTCCCCCTGAGGAGCGGCCGCCTCGCCCGGTTCATCCACGAATCCATGCCCGACGTTCGGGACAATTTTCACCTCGGCGATCCCACCTTCGCCCCGAATCGCGGCGGCTAGCCGCTCTGCGGGCTCGCGTGTCGGGTCAGGATCCTCCGAGCCAACGCCCAGCAAGATGGCGGCTCCGCTCTCAGCGATCGCAGCAGCGCGATCGGTCGAGCTCAGCTGCGTCGCCAGCGTCCGGCGCTCGTCTGTCCATTCGTAGGTCACTCCGAAGTACCTCGCCATGGCATCGATCAAAGCGCCAAAATCGATCACGGCCCCGAAAGTCACTGCGGCTTTGAAAGGCAGGAGGTTTCGGCTCAGCGCCAACAGCGCAGCGGCACCGCCCTGGGAGAAACCAAATATGCCAATCGGCAGGGTCGAATCGATCTCCAGTTGAGTCCTTAGGTCATTGACCGCACCCGGAAGCTCAGCGACGGCCCCTTCGATGCGAGGACGGAATAGAAGAGTCAAGGCGTCCTGCGCAGCAAGACGCATGATCTCCTCAACTCCGCCTTTGGGCGAACGCCGCCCGTGCCCCGGCATGCCGAGGTAGACGCGCCACGCCGGAACTTTACGCATCGGTACAGCTGCCGCAAGGGCCTGCTCCGTGCGTGGCGGGTCGGCACCATGCCACATCACTACAAGTCCTCTTGCTTCTTTTTCGCCCTCTGGTGGGAGGGCGACGTATGGCACGCCGTTCGATGTCACGCCTTCCTTCGCGTCAGCCAACCCTGGAATGTCGGGCGTCATAATGTCCTCCCAGCGCTCATGGATGGCCCTCAATTTGGAAGGCAAATCAGCGCTTCAACGCCGCGGGCGAATGCGCCCTGCGGCCATGGAATCTCGAGCGCTTGCCAGGTTTGTGCTGCATCGGCAGTGCGGAATACTCCGTGGTTGTTGGCCGCGTAGATGACGGCTGGCTCATTTGGATTCGTTGCCAAGCGGCTCGCAATCGTCCCCTGGCCATCGGGCAGGCCCTCCATTGCCAGTCCGTAGCGACTCCGGGCCGTCTTACGATAGACGTATGCCTCAGCTCTGCGGGGGCTATATGCTACAAATGGTCCTGATGCGGCGGACACGATGACAGTATTTGGATCTGCGGGATCGACCGCGACGCCTACCAGGTATCTGTGCTGCAATCCATCTACCTGACGCGACCAGCTCTCGCCGGCGTCAAAGCTCTCGAAATAACCATCCCCCGCTGCCGAATACACTCGGTCAAGCGCCATCTTGTGCGTTGCTGCGCTGTGCGTGTCGATCGGTCCTCCGCGCACTCGGTCCAGCCACGTCCGGCCGCCGTCGAGGGTGCGGACGAGCGCGCCGGCTTCAATCGCCACGAACACTCTCCCGGCCACAGCGGGGTCGGTTTCGATCCAACGCACATGGTGGGTCTCGGGGCGTGGCGGGAAAGCCCATGACTTTGAGGACGGAAGCGCCAGCAGTCCTGACAGCTCAGTCCATGTTTCGCCGCCATTTTCGGAGCGAAAGACCGCGCTTGGTTCAGTTCCCGCATATACGACGCCGCGTTCGGGTGCACTGACCACAACCGCCGTGATCTCATCGTGAGAGATCCCAGCTCCGACCAGATCCCAGCTTTTGCCGGCGTCGTCACTTCGCCATAAACCATTCCCCCAGGTCCCCGCATACACGCGGGTTGGATTCTGGGGGTCGACCGCAAGGGACTCGGGGGATTTTCCTTTCAGATGTTCCTCGGCAGACCACTTCGAGGCGTGACGGGCAATCAGCAGTGCTGGCTCTGTTGCTATGACGAGAGTGCTCATGAGTTTGCACCTTCCTCCCCCACTGTCTGATGGATTTCAGGTTTCTCTGAGGGCGTTGTGTCCTTAGGTTTCCCCAGTTTGGCCAGCCGCTCGTAGTTCAATCGGAGTAGTTCGGACGCCGCAGACACGTCGTCTGAAGAGCGGATATGGAACGTGACCCAACCTGTGTTTGGCAGGACATGGTGAGGCGAGGCGCGTCCCGACGTGACGAGCTCATCCCTGATCCGCGTCGGAAATGGGATATCGACGAAACGATTGCCGTGTACATGGCCGATCTCACGATGACCGATGCGATATTCAACCGCACCGAATCGATGCGGGTGCGCAGTGACTCCAGGCCAGCTTGTCAGCTCATCCTGGATTGTATTGGCAATGCTTCTCATTGTCCCCACCTTCTAATTCGACATTTCACTTAGTCGCAACAAGCAAAATTCAACGGCCTCACCCCTGGTTTGCCTTGTGCGCCGGCGGCCCACTCCGTGGGCGACATTTGTGGTCGCTTACGGCAAGATCAGGTGAAGGTCGCCGAACTCGTGCCACAAGTAGCCGTTTTCACGGGCGCTGCGATAGACGCGCTCCAGCCTGTTGCGCCCAATGATCGTCTCCAGCAAGGTGATGTGATTAGCCTTCGGCTCATGGAATCCGGTGAGGAGTCCATCGACGACCTTGACGCCTCTCTTCTGAGTGATGACCAGGTCTGTCCAGCCGCGCGAGGCGATCGGTCGTCCTGCCGTATCAACCGAACTCTCTAACGCCCGCACGACCGTGGTGCCAACCGCGATCACTCGCCCTTTGCCATTCTTTGCGCGCTGTAATGTCGCGACGGTCTCGTGTGGAACCTCGAAGTATTCCTCGTATGGTGGCTCATCATGCTCGAGACTGGCCACGCCGGCGTGCAAGACGATCGATGCAAAACGCATGCCTTCCAATGTCAGGCGGTCAATGATCTCTGGAGTAAACGGTCGTCCCGCCGAGGCCATTTCGGCTGAGCCGGGCACCGATGCGTATACATTCTGGTACGTGGCCATCGGCCAGTTACCGTGAACGTAGGGATAAGTGATCGGGCGCCCCCATCGCTCGAGATAGACCAACAATGGCGCGGGGAGATCAAGGCGGGCCACCCACAGCCGCGTTGAGCGTGGGTGTGGGGCGAGCGCGGCTGCCGCTGCACCTCCTGGGAGCGTGAACGCCTCGCCCTGTGAGACGGACGTCTTCCTGAACTCTACGACAAACAATCCTGCAGGCAATTGCGTCGACAGGTGCATCGCAACTTCGGAGCCATCACTCCGTCTTGCAGTCAGCGCAGCCGGCAAGGTGGCCGAAACATTCACAACGAGGAGATCGCCGGCAGATAGGAACGTAACTAGATCGGCAAACTGCGCGTGTACGATGCGATCGCTGTTCTTGTATGAAACCAACAAGCGGACGCCGTCGCGCGTCAGGCCTCGAGCTTCCGGAGGCTCGTGAGCTTCCAACTGCGGCGGAACCACGAAGTCAAGGAGCGGCAGCGTTGTGCTCAATGTACGACCGCCTTGTTGCGAATAAGCTCGAGGGCTTCGAACCGCCCAGATCGAGCAGTTTCCTCTTCCACTAAATAGACGAATGCCGGCGCGGGGACCTCGGGGCCGGGCAGGTGCGACAGGTCGACACCCGGTTCGGCCTGGCGGTGCATCTCGGTGTTCATGTCGCCGGGATCGACCGCGTAGATTCTAACGCCGCTCCCGTCGAGCTCTGCCGCCAGTACTCGTGAGATATGCTCCAGCGCGGCTTTGCTCGCGCCGTATGCACCCCAGCCGGGGTAGGCCTGCACGCCCGCGTCGGAGGACACGTTAATGATCACGCCTTCCCCGCGTGTTTTCATTTGAGGCAGGAGAAGCTGAATCAGGTGGAGCGGCGCAACGGCGTTGATTCGCAAGACGTGCAGCAATTCGTCCCAGGGATAGTTGTCGAGTGTGGGCATCGGAGTCGGCCCGAGCTCAGAGGCGTTGTTGACGATGACGTCGACACGTCCGAAGCGATCGAGCGCCGCCTTCGCAATTTGCTCGGCATCCTCGCCGACATCCATGGCAACTGCGAGTACGTCGGTTGTGCGCGACAGCTCCTCGGCAGCCTCGCGCAGCGCAGGCTCACCCCGAGCGACGAGGACGAGCCTGGCACTCTGACGAGCGAACAACCGCGCAATCTCTAAGCCAAGCCCCCGAGACGCGCCCGTGATCACGGCGATCCGATCCTGCAGTTTCATAAAGTCCTCCTCTTACATCACATCAATTGTGGCTCCGGTCGTCGCCGGCTCCATCGGGCGCAGGGGTAGTCTCTGACCTGTCAGATGGGGTAAGAGCGGGCCCTGTCCGAGTGGACAGTACGACTAGAGCAGGCCGCGCTGAGCCGCCAGTGCAACGGCCTGGGCACGGTTCTCAGCGCCTAATTTGTTTCTGATGGAGGTGACGTGAAACTTGACGGTCCGTTCGGTGATACCGAGTTTCTGGCCGATCTGCTTGTTCGAATGCCCGTCGGCGACCAAACGGAGCACTTCTCGTTCCCGCTTGCTGAGCGCGCTGGGGCGTTTGCGAGGGTCCAGCGCCGTAAACACCTTGGTTGCAATCCTCGGCTCGAGGTACGAGTCGCCGCCGTGGACCGCGCGGATCGCGCGTGCGATTTCTTCCAACGATGCACCTTTCAGCAGATAGCCCTTTGCCCCCGCGCGGATTGCGCCCAGCACCCGTTCATCCGTGTCGTAGGCTGTGAGGATGAGGATTTTCGATGCAGCATTCGCCGCGGTCAGGTTGGGAATGGCCGTGAGCCCGTTGACACCCGGCAGTTCCAGGTCCAGGAGAATGATGTCCGGCTTGCTCGCGGTGACCAGCGGCAGTGCTTCCTCCGCCGATCCTGCCGCGCCAACCACCTGGAACTCGGGATCATCCTCCAGTGATGCGACAAGTCCTTCTCGTACGACCGGATGGTCGTCGACCACGACGATGCGTATCATCGTGTGCCTTCAGGGACCGGCACCGCGGCAACGACGGTCGTGCCTGACGGAGATCTTCGGCGGCTCGTCACGCGCAAGGTTCCCCCGAGCAGCCTCGCCCGCTCACGCATGCCGACGATTCCTTGCCGGTCAGCAGCCACCGTCCCCAGATCAAATCCATGTCCGTTGTCGCGGACCGACAACCGCACGTCCTTCGCCGTCGATTGCAGTGTTATTTCCACCTCCGTCGCTTCGGCATGACGGCGGATGTTGGCCAGCGCTTCCTGAGCGATTCGGAACAGCTCTGCTTCCACGCGCAGCGGAAGAGCGCGCACACCGTCGACCCGCACCCGTACCCGAATGCCGGTCTCCGAAGTAAACGCGCGCGACGACGAGCGTATTGCAGTGGCGAGCGGCTTCCCCGCCAGCGGGGCCTCCCGGAGATCCAATACCGAGCGCCGCGCCTCCTCGAGACTCTCGCGCGCCGTCTCCAATGCGCGCTCGAGCCGTTGCTTTGCACGTTCGGGTTTTGCGCTGAGATTGTTGAGCGCGCCCTCCAGATGTAACGCGATAGCGGTCAAACCCTGCGCGAGTGTGTCGTGGATCTCGCGCGCCAGCCGGGTTCTCTCCTCAGCGCGCGCTAGATGAGCGCTTTCGTCGGCCAGACGCGCGCGGTCGATGGCGATCCCGACCTGATAGGCGATCGTCGAAAGCAGATTCAATTCCTCATCCGTCAGCCGCCGCCACGACGGTCCGGTGACGTTTAGGATGCCGAGTGGCTTGTCCTGAAAGTACAGAGGGATGCTGGCGTGATATGCGAGGCCGTGAGTGAGATCGGTGGCCTGCCGCATGACCGCCGGCTGCAGGCGGGTGCACTGGATCATGTCGATGTTCTTGGGGGTGAGGGCGCCGTCGTTGAACTCATCGATGCACATGCACGGGCGTCCGGTCATGCGCACCGGCTTCTGCAAGTATGGGGGGAGGTTTCGCGCGGCCGCGTTGTAGAACTGGCCGGTCTCAGCGTCCATCAACCAGATCCACCCGGTGCGCAGACCCAGCAAGTCCGCGACCAGTCCGAGCGTGCGCTCCAGCGCCCGCTGGACGTCTGGCGAACTATTTAGAGCTTCAGCGATGGCGTTGAGGATCCGCAGTTCGCGGACATGCGCATCCTCAGCACGTGCCGGCGAATCCGCCGGCGATATCCCTCGCTGGTCATCCACAATCATCGCTCCGGTTTCAGCCTACACCCACTCTCTATCCTATCGCGATTGACTGAACCATTGGACAGGCGAAGATTTGTTCTGAAAATGAAATATGTATGAGCGATTGACCGTATTAGAAATCAACCAGTCCCTTGTCTGGGAGTGAATTGGCCTTGGTTTGAGTTGAAAATCTGGAGCTAATTTGGAGCGAGAACATGACTGAATACGATTTGAACATGGCCGAGGAGATCCGTGTGATGCAGCAGATCAACAGCACCGCACAGCGCCTACACCAATTGTGGTCAGCACCGACTGAAGACGCCGACCAGTTCCGGCGTCACGCTCAGCTGGTGAGCCTGCAGGCAGAAATGGACAGGCTATATGAACGGCGGCGTGCGTTTCAGGCCGCGCGCAGGCTGCTGGAGGACGCCCCATCCAGGCGATCAGCTGCAGCGTAGCGGCCCGGAGGGCTTAGCCCTCACCAACAGGGATCAATCCGGAGGCAAGCCGACGTAGTTCTCCGCGAGAGAGGTCGCTGCTGCCCGCGAGGTCGTCACGTAGTCCAGTTCCGCAAGCTGCAATTGATACCGAAAGCGATCCTCGCCATAGAAACGGTGGAGCATGGACGTCATCCACCAGGAGAAGCGTTGTGCCTTCCAGACTCGATTCAGACAGGTCTCCGAGTATCGGTCCAGCAGGCCGGTCCGGCTGGAGGCGTAGAATTCAGTGAGCGCCCCAGCGAGGACGCGGACATCGGCAACCGCGAGGTTGAGCCCCTTAGCCCCGGTTGGCGGAACGATGTGCGCGGCATCGCCGGCGAGGAACAGCCTCCCGTGCTGCATCGGTTCGGCGACGAAGCTATGCATTGCAATAATGACCTTATCGAAGATCGGCCCCTCATGTAGCGTCCAGCCCTCGTCGGTTGCGAGCCTGGCGTGGAGCTCCTCCCAGATCCGTTCATCCGGCCAGTTGTCGATGCTGTCGTTGGGTTCGCACTGAAGATACATCCGCTGGATTTCCGGCGAACGGGTGCTGACCAGGGCGAAGCCACGGTCGTGGAGTGCGTAGATGAGTTCTTGCGATGACCGCGGAGCCCGAACCAGGATCCCGAGCCAGCCTAGAGGGTAAATCCGTTCGAAAGCGGTGAGCACGTCCGCCGGGATGGACGGGCGGCAGACCCCTTGACCGCCATCGCAGCCGGCGATGAAGTCGCAGGTCAGTTCGTGGAGCTCGCCGTCCTTGCGGAAGCGAATCTTCGGTCTTGAACTTGCCAAGCCGTCCAGGCTGACATCCGCGACTTCGAAGAGGATCTGACCATCCGCTTCGAGCCGAGTCCTGACGAGATCTTTGATGACTTCATGCTGGGCGTAAAGCGTGATCGCTCGGCCACCGGTGAGCTCGCTCAGGGGGATACGGTGGCCTCGTCGACGGAAGCGCAACTCGATCCCATGGTGCGCGAGGCCTTCCTGCTGCAGACGTTCACCGAGACCCGACTCGATCAGCAGGTCGACCGTGCCTTGCTCCAGCACGCCCGCCCGAATCGTTCCCTCGATCTCTCGGCGGCTGCGAATCTCGAGCACGACAGACCTGATGCCCTGGAGATGGAGCAGGTGCGAGAGCAGCAGCCCTGCCGGTCCCGCTCCGACGATCCCGACTTGTGTATCTAAGCGTTGTGCAGTCACTGCAGCGATCTCTCTGACCGGGTCGCAAGGGCGCGCCAGGCCGCGACAAATCCGCCGGGGAACACCAAGACCACCAGCACGAAGACGATGCCGAAGATCAGCAGGTGAAGTTCTACGAGTCGGAGGGCCAGGGTCTCACGCAATAAGAGGAAGAAACCTGCGCCGACGAGCGGCCCCCACACGGTCCCGGCGCCCCCGAGAAACGTGATGAGCAGCGCGTCGAACGTCCAGATGGGGTTGAACGGAAATTGTAGATAGTACGACACGTGGTAGTAGGCAAAGAGACCGCCCGCCATCCCCGCAAAGAGGCTGCTCAACACGAAGGCAAGCAATTTGTGACTGAACGCGTGGACGCCGATGGCCTCGGCCACGTCTGCATCTTCACGGACGGCCGCGAGCCCATAGCCAAATCGCGATCGTGTCAGCCACCAGGCGACAAACGTCACCGCGGATACGAGCCCGAGCGCCAGATAATACCTAGGCAGTAACCGATATCCGGCAAGGTATGTGGTCGGAAGAAACGATACCTCCGGAAGTGCATTGGCGGTCGTAATCCTGAGGATCTCAGCGACGGCGAGTGTGCCGATGGCGAAGTATGGGCCGCGGAGTCTGAGCGATGGCGCCCCGATAATCACCCCCATCGCCGTGGCTGCGGCCGTACCTGCGACGAGCGCCAGCGGGAGGGGCACCTGATTCAGCCACAGCGTCCGTGTGACCAACGAACCCAGGCCGAAGAATGCGGCGTGCCCAAGGTTGACCTGTCCCCCGAATCCGCCGAGCAGGTTCCAGCTCTGCGCGAGCGCCCCGTAGAGCAGCGCGAGGAAGACCCAGTTCAGGACATTATCGCGCGGCGCGAGCGCCGGCAGGAGTACGAGTGCAAGAGCGATCAGCGAGACCGCGACCACTTGTCCTCGCACGCTCAGCCTCGAGCGAACAGGCCCTGCGGACGCAGGCTGAGGACGATGAGGAAAAGGGCCAGGCCGACCACCTCGCGGTACACGTTGCCGAGCAGAAAGCCGCTCAGCGACTCTGCCACGCCCAGGAACAGTCCCGCGATAAATGTGCCGAAAATGTTGCCCATTCCGCCCAGCACGACGACGATGAGGGCTTTCAACGTCCAGTTCAGGCCGATCGCCGGACTGATCGCGTCGGACACGCTCACGAGCGCACCCGCCACTCCGGCCAGCGCACTGCCCAAAGCGAACGCGACCAGGTAGATCGTACCGGTCGGAATGCCGGACAGCGCCGCGGCCTGCTCATCTTGCGCCGTTGCGCGGATCGCCGTCCCATAGCGCGTCCGCGTCAAGAATAGATGCAACCCGCCGAGCGCCGCGAACGATAGCAGAAGCGCCGCAAAGCGCGAGAGAGGCACGACCACGCCGCCGAGTGCGAAGACCGAGCCCGCGTACGACGGCGTCACCGCACGCTCATCGGCCTCCCACACCAGAATCGCGACCGTCTGCAAAATGAGCGCGAGACCGAACCCGATAAGGATCGAGTTCTTGATCTTGTGCTCTTCGTGAAAGTGGATGAGTCGGCGGAAGAGCGCCTGATACAGCACCGCGCCCACGAGGAACAGCGCAGGTCCGCCTGCCAGGATGGACACGAACGGATCGACCCGCCAGAGCGTGAAGAGCCAGACGCTGACATACCCGCCGAGCATGATCAGCTCGCCGTGGGCGACGTTCAGCATCTTGAGCACGCCGAAGACCAGCGACAGCCCGACTGCGCCCAGCCCGTACAGCCCTCCGACGAGGAGCCCGAAGATCGCATTCTGAAGGAGGATTGAGCTCATTGAAGCGCGGCCCTCGACGCCTTCCCGAGATAGACCTCAATGACCTCGGATCGTGACAGCACTTCGGCGGGCCGTCCTTCAGCAATCAGCCTGCCTGAGTTCAGGACGATGACGCGGTCGCACAGTGAGCGGACCGCGTGAACGTTGTGCTCAACGATCACCAGCGTGATGCCCTCTGCCTGGATCCGTCTGAATTGAGCGAGGGCAGCGCTCACTTCGGTCGTGGTCAGCCCTCCCAGGGGCTCGTCGAGCAAGAGCAATTGCGGACGCGCGGCGAGCGCGCGAGCGATCTCCAGCCGCTTGCGCTCGGCAAGTGTCAACGCATGCGCGGAGGTTGTGGCCTTCTGGGAGAGGCCAAACAGAGATAGCAGATCCAGACTTTCATCGCGCGCTGTTCGCAGTGCCGTAGATCGGCCGCGCCCGTACAGCCGGGCGACCAGGACGTTATCGAGCGCAGTGAGATTGGGAAGCGGGCGAACGAGCTGGAAGGTGCGCGCGATACCAAGACGCGTTCTGAAGCTGGGAGGCTCGCGCGTGATGTCACGGCCAGAGAATCGTACCCGGCCACGATCCGCGGGCAGCGCGCCCGCTATTAAGTTGAAGACTGTGGTCTTACCGGATCCGTTGGGCCCAAGCAGGCCGAGGATCTCGCCTTCGTCGACCGCGAAGGAGAGCCGATCTACGGCTCGCAGTCCACCGAACGACTTCGAGAGATCCTCGGCTTCGAGCAATTCGGGGCCGTCACCGCTCACGCCAGGGACGCGCCGGATAGAGGAACGGCACCGCGCCCATTTCCTTTGGCCACACCAGTTGCTGCGTCCCGTTTTGCCACTGCACTACGACGAACGGGACCACGCCCGTACCGTCAGCCCTGAAGCGGACGGGACCGGCCACGGTCTGCATGTTCGTGGCCGCCAGAGCGTCACGGATCGCCACAGGGTCGAACCGACCTGCCCGCTCGATCGCGTTGGCGACGATCTGAACGCACGCGTAGGAAGGACCGGTGATGACGTCGGCGGGACGCCCGAAACGCTGCTGGTGCTTCGCGTTGAGTTCGGCCACTCCGGAGGACTTGAAGGCGTTGTGCCAGCCGGGAGTCAGCAGCACGTAATCACCATCCTTGCCCAACGCCTGTGTCCAGCTCACCGCATCGGGCGCGCGAATCATCAGGATGACCTTGGGATTGAAATCGAGTTCTTTCATCTGGCGCATAAGCGCGAGCCCGTCCGGCGGCGTGGGCACTGAGAAGACGGCCTCGGCCCCAGCGGCCTTGGCCCGCAGAATGATATCAGAGAAGTCTCGCGTCCCCACCGAATATTCAGCCGACAGAACGACCTGGTAACCGAATTCGGTCGAGCGGGCTGTCCAGAGACGATCGAGTTCGCGGCCCCAGTCGGTACGCTCGGCGAAGATGGCCACGCGTCGAGGGCGCTGCGCAGTCGGCACGCTGTTAAGAAATCTGTAGATGCCGATGGCGATATCGGGGGACTTGATGAACGGTGAGAAGAGAAACTTGAAACCCTTTTGGTGGATGGAGTGGAGGGCAAACGCCACACCGCAGTAGGGAATCCGATTCTTCTCCGCGACGGCGGCCGCCGCCGCGTGGAGGTCGCTGCCGAAGCCACCGAGGTAGGCAACCGCGCCCTGCGTCGCTAGCGTCTCGAGGCGGCTCACGGTCTTCGTGGGATCGGATTCGTCATCCAGGATCACGAGCTCGAGTGGGATGCGGCGGTTGCCGACTTGCACTCCGCCGCGCGCGTTGATGTCCTCAACCGCCAGTTCGTAGCCGGCTTTAACCTGTGCACCGCCGCTGGCGAACCGGCCGGTGAGTGGGATCACGGCGCCCAGCGGGGTCAAGCCAGCCGGTGCGCCCGCGCTTCCCTGCGTGAGCAGGCTGATGGTGACTCCGACAATCAGAACAAGCGGAAACACTCGTCTCATTCACTCCACCTCCGAGCGTTTAGTGCCAAATCTCACGGGCTGTCTGGACGACGAGCGCCAGCTTCGCCCACTGATCATCCTCGGTGATGAGGTTGCCCTCCATCGTCGAGGCAAAACCGCACTGCGGACTCACTGCTAGGTGCTCAAGCGGCACGAACCGCTCAGCGTCTTTGATCCTGCTCACCAGCGCTCGCTTTGACTCCAACTGGGGCTTCTTGCTGCTCACGAGCCCAAGGACGACCGTCTTCCCCCGGGGGACGAACCGGAGCGGCTCGAACGTTCCGGACCGCTCGTCATCGTATTCCAGCAGAAAACGATCCACCTGGAGCGAACTGAACAACTTTTCGGCGATCGGGTCGTAGCCACCCTCCGCATACCACTGGCTGCGGTTATTGCCGCGGCAGAGATGGATCGCGAGCGTCAGCTCCGGCCGCCGCACACCATCGAGGCAGGTATTGTCGGCCCGGATTGCTTCGTCCAGTGCTTCATCCGGCTCGACGCCCATCTCTCGGCGCACGTAATCCCGCCACTTTGGATCGATGTAATAACTGTAGCGGGGCGCGTCGAGCTGGATGTACTGTACGCTGTCACCGGCCAGCGCCTGGATCTCCGATTTGACGATCGGGACAATATCCCAAAGAAGCTCGGAGTGGTTCCGATAGACTTTGTCGGTGATTTCCCGCTTATACGCGATTGCAGGAAACTGGTTGGCGCTGGGAAGCGTGATCTTGATGGCGCCCGGGCTGTGTGCCTTCAGGAATGGGAGTTCGTGCGCAGTGAGGCGCCGGATCTGACGGACCTTGCCGGTCGCGATCCCGGTCACGCTGCTCACCGCGACGGCGGTTCCACCCTGCCAGGTCCGCCGCACCGCGTCCCCCGTGTCGATGCCTTCAACCGAGTCGAAGAAATCGCTCATGAAATTGCGCCGGCGGAGTTCCCCGTCAGTGAAGATCTCGAAACCGAGATCGCGCTGCCTGGCGAGAACTCGCTTCACGTGACGGTCTTCTAGCGCTTTGAGGTGATTGGGATCTGGATCCGGCGCGCTGCGCGCCTCCAGGAGTTCGGCGGGTCGCAGAAGGCTACCGACATGGTCGGCACGGTACGGCGCGGTCATGTGTGAGTGCCCTCAGTATTCGTCGGACAGGAAGTCAACTCTTGCCGTCCGAACACACCCATCAGTGATGGAGCGCAATTCCTTCGTCAAGTCGCATGCGCTCGGTAACGATTACATCGTCCTCGATCCAGCCAACCTCGTGTTCCCGTTGACGCCTCAGGCGGTTCGATTGATCTGCGACCGGCATCTGGGGGTTGGTTCCGACGGTATCCTGGCGAGGGTGCCGTCCTCGAAGGCGAATTTCGGCCTGCGGATCTACAACCCTGACGGAAGCGAAGCGGAGAAAAGTGGTAATGGTCTGCGAATATTCGCTCGATACCTCTTCGATCGTGGACTTCTGAAGACTCCGGAATTCACCGTCGAGACGCCCGGCGGGATCGCGAAGGTCACCATGCATGTGCTGAACGGAAGCGTACAGCGCATCACGGTTGAGATGGGAACCGCGACGTTCCTCTCTGAGCGGATTCCGGTGACCGGTCCTTCTCGCGAAGTGGTGAATGAAAATCTGGATATCGACGGACAACGGCTGACGATCACCGCGGTTTCCGTCGGCAACCCTCACTGTGTCGTGTTTGTTCCACAGCTCGAGGCGGTCGATCTTCAGCGCTTGGGCCCCCTGCTGGAGCGCCATTCGATATTCCCTAATCGCACGAACGTGCAATTTGCCGAGGTGAAGTCCAGGAACCGGGTGGCGATCCTCATCTGGGAACGTGGCGCCGGTCACACGCTGGCATCCGGCAGCAGCGCCTGCGCCGTCGCGGCGGCCGCAGTGAAGAAAGGTGTCGCCGACCGCGACCTGACGATCGCAATGCAGGGGGGCGACCTGCAGGTCTCCGTTGGACCCGACTGGTCAATCAGGATGTCGGGATCAGCAGAAGAAGTGTATAGTGGAACATTCAGTGATATGTTCCTTCAACGCTTGGCATGAAAAAACTCCTGTACGTGATCCTTGACGGCTTGGGCGACCGCCCCATCCCGGAGCTCGACGGACGGACGCCGCTCGAGGCCGCCGACACGCCACACCTCAACCGTCTGGTCGCCCAGGGCCGTCAGGGCACCGTGATCAGCGTCGGAAAAGGGATTGCGCCCGAATCCGATGTGGCCGTGATGGCGATCCTCGGCTACGATCCGCTGCGCTACCACGCCGGCCGGGGCCCGCTCGAGGCGCTGGGCGCCGGACTCCCGTTCAAAGACGGCGACGTGGCGCTGCGCGGGAACTTCACCACAGTGGGTGAAGGGTGGGAGATCGTCGACCGTCGCGTTGGGCGCAGCTTGCAGGCCGAAGAAGCGCGCGAGCTTGCCGCCGCACTGAACCGTGAAATGACGCTGGCGTCATCGCCTGCGCGCGCCGTCACGCAATCGACCGTCGGCTACCGATGCGCCGTCGTCTTGTATCCAACGGAAGGAAAACTCTCTGCCAACATCAGCAATACCGACCCGGCGTACGCGCGCGTGCAGGGGCTGGGCGTCGCGAAATCCGACTTCGCAAACCTCGTGGAGGAGTGTCGCGCACTCGACGATTCACCGGAAGCATGGATGGCGGCCGAGCTGGTCAATGAATACACGCGAAAATGCCGTGAAATTCTGGACGGCCATCCGGTCAACCAGCGACGCCGCGAGCGGGGACAGCCGCCCGCAAACTTGATTCTGCTCCGCGATGCCGGCGATCATCTTCCGGATGCTCCTTCCATTCGAGAACGCTTTGGGATCGAGTTCGGCTGTTTCGTGGAAATGCCGGTCGAGCGGGGGATTGCGCACCTCCTGCAGATGGCGATCATCGAGGTGCCGCCGAGCGCAGGAGATCGCGAGCCCGTGTACCGTCAGTGGGCCCAGCGTGCGATAGAGGAGATCAAACGCCACGAGGGGCTGTATCTACACCTCAAAGGACCAGACGAGCCTGGGCACGATGGTGACTACGAAGGCAAACGGGACGTAATCACACTTATCGACCGCGCGTTCTTCGGCACACTTCTACCGAAGATCGACATGGGAGAGACGATCATCGCGGTGACGGCAGACCATGCCACGCCATGCTCCCTGCGCGGTCATTCTGCAGATCCTGTGCCTCTGCTAGTCTCCGGCGGAGGCGTGCAACCGGATGGAACGAAGACCTTCAGTGAGCGAGAGGCCGAGAAGGGTGATATAGGTATGCTTTTGGGCGTCGACATCATGCCCATGCTGGCCCGGCTGGCAAAGAAAGAACGCTGACTAAATGGAGATTATCCCCATGAGATTTCGGCTGCTGTGGTTAGTGCTTGGCGCGATTCTGCTGCTGGCGCCGGCGGCGCTCCCACAGGCCCCGGTCCTGACGATCCTGCATTTCAACGACGACTATCAGCTCGCCGCAGTCGAGATGGGTAAGGCAGGCGGCATGGACAGGCTGGCGGCCATGGTAAAGCGCTACCGCGCATCGGAGCGCTGCACGCTGCTTCTCTTTGCCGGTGATCTGATTTCGCCGTCGGTCGAGTCCTCGGTCTTCAAAGGCGCTCAGCTTATTGATGGACTCAACCTACTTCGTGTCGACGCCGCGGCGCTGGGGAATCATGAGTTCGACTACGGTCCGGCCGAGCTGCAGAAGCGCATCGGCGAATCGAGATTCCCATGGCTCGCCACCAACGTCTTTACGTCCGGCGCCCGTCCCTTCCCTGGCACGCACCAGTACCTCATCAGGAACGTCTGTGGAACGACCGTTGGGATCTTCGGCCTGGTCACTGCTGAAACGGCCACCGCGTCCTCACCGGGCACGACCTGGTTCGGCGATCCGATCGCGGTCGCGCGCGCGATCGTTCCAGTGATTCGGCGCAGCAGCGCCCAGCGCATCATCGCCTTGACCCATCTGCACATGCACGAGGATGAACAGATGCTCCGAGCGGTTCCCGAGATCGATCTGGTGATCGGCGGACACGAGCACGATCCGTTGACGTCAACGATCGGCGGGCGGCTCATCGCAAAGGCCGGGTCCGACGCGAAATGGCTGGGCGTGACACGTGTGCCGTTATCGGGCGCCCCGCGCGCAGCCCACGAGCTGATCACCATCACCGATCAAACGCCGTCCGATCCGGAGATGGCGGCGCTCGTCAAACGGTACACGGACCAGCTGGCCAGAGACCTCGAGCTCGTGATCGGCGAGACGACCGTCCCGCTTGATGCGCGCAATCAGGCCGTGCGCCAGCAGGAGGCGGCGCTCGGCAACTTTATTGCCGACGCGATGCGCGCTGCAGTCGGCGCGGACGTAGCCATCACGAATGGAGGCGGGATCCGTACGAACGCGCTGTTCCCCGCTGGGCCGATCCGGCGGCGCGACGTCTTTGCCTGGCTGCCGTTTGGCAATGTCGTTGTCAAAGGGGCAATCCGTGGCAGCGCGATCCGCGCAGCATTAGAGAACGGGGTCACCCAAGTGGAGCAAGTCGGCGGCCGGTTCCCGCAGGTTTCTGGATTGCGATACACGTTCAACCCGACACGTCCGGTCGGCTCCCGAATTCTCGAGGTTCGCGTCGGCGACCAACCCTTGAATGACGAGGCGCTATATACGGTGGCGACTAATGACTTCATGCTGCGTGGTGGCGACGGCTACACTACGCTCGCCTCGGGAGAGGTGCTGATTGCTCCGGCTGGCGGACCGCTCATGGTGACCGTGGTGATCGACGCGGTGCAGCGGCTCCGAACCATCAGCCCAAGGCTTGAAGGAAGAATTACGATCATGCGGTAAGAAATCAAATTCACACCCAATTGGCGAGGGACGAATTGACCAAGAACAAGTTGTCTAGGATCTCCCTGGCGGTGTCTGTTGTCTTGCTGGCCGGCCTCGTCGTAACAAGCCCTCTACAAAGCCAGGCCGCACGGTATGAAGTATGGACGATTGACCAGGCCGATGTTGCGCGGGGCGGCGCGCGTCTCTACATCTATGACGGACAGCGTTTCGAGTCAGGACAGCCTGGCCAGCCGGAGGTCATCAACCTCGATGCCGGGGCGGCTGGCGTCGGCGACGGTCCCGGGGTGCGGCCACACATGTTGTCCTTCACGGCCGACTACAGGCACGCGATCATCTCGAACGTCGCCTCTGGACACGTCTACGTCATGCGGACAACCGATCGCAGGATCATTGCCAGCATCGACGTTGGCGAGCAGGCGCACCATGCCGAGCCTTCAGCCGATGGGCAGTGGATTCTCGTCGCCAACCAGAACGGGAAGCGCTTTGCGCGCATTCGCGCCGACTTCGCCGCTGAGCGATTCACGTACAATCGCGCCGATGATCTCAACCTCGCGGCGCTGGAGAACCCCGGCACCCCAGACAACGCCCCCGTCTGCCCGCTGATCGTCGGCGGCAAGGCGTACGTCACGGTCCGCGGCGGTGGGCTCTACATCGTCGACTACCGCAGCACTCCGATGCGCGTCCTGCGGTCCTACACGCGGGAACAAGTGGCTCCGGCGGGATGCGGCGGCGGGATGGTCCGAGACAAAGTCTACGTCAACTCCGGTACCGCTGAGACCGCGAACCTCTATGTCTTCTCGGCCGCATCGGACGCGCTGATGAAATCGATGCCACTGACCTGGGCCGGAGCCGACGGGCATGGCCTGCTCGTCGTGGGCGGCGGCCGCTATCTGTGGATGGGCAACCGCGCTACGTCAACCATCGTCGTGATCAACACAGAGCGTGACGTGCTCGCCGGGTTCATCACCGGATTTGGGACCGCTCCCGACATCATGGCGCTGTCGCCGAGCGGCAACCACGTCTTCGTTGCCTTGCGCGGTCCCAACAACCTCACGGGAGGACCGTCCGCAAAGGGTGAAACACCCGGCATCGCCGTTTTCCAGGTCCTGGATAGAGGAAGAAGCGGACGTCGCATTCTCTTCGTGCCGATTGGCGATCAGAGCCCGGCTTCTTCGGTTGATCCGCACACGATCGGCGTACGGGTAGTTCGCTAGTCATGACTGCGTGTAGCACAGCTAGGGCATATCACAACGGGACGAACGAGGACTCCAACCGTCCTCTTCGTCGGGGTAACGATCGGACTTGCGACTCACAGGATTGACGATTGTAATTCTTCTGGCATTGCTCCTGCCGATTCTCCCGGTACGGGCTGATCAGGCCGAATTTTCGTTTGGCGTCGATTCGCTCCGGGAAGCCTCGACCGCGTTAGAGGGTCGCCGCGTCGGACTAGTCACCCATCTTGCGGCTGTCGATCGCGATGGATCGCCTACGGTCAACGTCCTCACCACGTTGCAGGGCGTGCAATTGACTGCGCTGTTCGCTCCCGAGCATGGCATCGATGGGTCGGTGGACGCCGGCGTTCCCGTCCGCACGATCCCGGGTCGCACACCTGTCTATAGTCTGTACGGTGGCTCGTTCCGACCATCGCGTCAAATGATGTCCCGCGTGGACGTCTTGGTTGTCGACCTTCAGGATGTCGGGGTACGCCCGTACACGTATGCCTCGACGATGGCACTCGTGCTGACCGCGGCCCGTGATGCGAACAAGCCGGTGGTCGTGCTCGATCGTCCCAACCCCATGGGCGGCATGATCGTGGATGGTCCGGTTCTCGAACCCCAATTTCGTTCGTTCATCGGTCTGTATCCCATTCCGTATGTGCACGGGATGACGTTTGGAGAACTCGCGCGGTTGTACAATCGTGCGTTTCGCATCGGCGCAGACCTCACCGTAATTCCGATGCAGGGCTGGAACCGCGGGATGATCTGGAACGACACCGGGCGATTGTGGGTGAATCCGTCTCCCGGCATCACAAACTCGGACGCCGTCTTCACCTATGCGGCCACGGGGCCACTGGACGGCACCAATGTGTGGAACGGCGTGGCGACAGAGTCACGCTACCAGGTGTTCTTGGCGCCGTGGATCGATGGCCCACAGCTCGCCGAGCGCTTGAATTCGAAGAACATTCCCGGAGTGATGTTCAGCGCGTCAGCGATCCCGCACCCGCGGAAGGGGACGATTTGGCGCGGCGTACGGGTTCAGGTGACCGATCCGCGTGTCTTCCGGCCTTCGACCACCACGGTATACGTGCTCGCGGAGATCCGGAGTCTATACGGGAACCAGCTGAAGTTCAAGCGCCCGCGTCGTGGCAATTACCTGTTTGACACGGTCTGGGGCACGAAATCAGTGCGACTAGGTTTGATGCGAGGGGAATCCGCGAGCGCGATTGTCGCGAAGTGGCAACCCGGCCTGCAGAAGTTCGAGCAACTCCGAGAAGACTACCTTCTGTATAAGTAGACCAGGAAACGCCCCTATCTCGTCACTGCAAACAGCTGCCACTCTCCAGGGACTCCCTTGAGAGTGTGGGTCCCGCGATCTTCCAAGCGGATCCCTGAGCCAGAGACCATATCCCTGACCGTTCCGGTCACGAGGACGTCACCCGGCTGCGCGGATGACGCGACGCGCGCGCCGACGTGTACCGCCATGCCCGCGACGCCGTCTCCAGCGATCTCGATCTCCCCGGTGTGAATTCCTGCCCGCAGGGTGAGGCCGATGCGCCGTGCCGCCTCAATCACTGCCTGAGCGCAGCGGATCGCACGCACCGTCCCATCGAATGTTGCGAGCCAGCCGTCGCCGGCGAAATTGATGTTGCGTCCCCTATGGCGGGTCACTTCTTGCTTCACCAGGTTCTGATAACTGGCCAGAAGATCCCGCCAGCGGCGGTCGCCGAGGGCGGCGGCCCGCTCGGTTGATCCGACGATGTCCATGAAGAGTATCGTCGCAAGGACGCGTTCGGTTTCCTCGTACAACCGCTCGCCCCGGTTCAAGCGCGTCGCAAACTGATACGTTTGCCCCTGAGCCCGCATCGTAGGCGCGTGCGCAGCGAGATATCGCCCCGCGGCGACGAGCACGTGCGTGCCCTCGGGTGACCCGCGCAGGTCTTCAAACTGGCAGAACGCGGCTTCGACTGCCTGAATTGTGTGAAAGTTTCGGTCCTCGCGCAGCAGCGCCTTGCCGAGCGCCGCGAGCAATCGGTTGGCGTCGCCATTCGCAAGGTACTGGGCCACGAGCGTGGCGGCTTCGTTAACCTGCTGCTGCCGATCGAAGATCTCAGGCAGTTTGGTCAGTACTGCCTCCGGATCTTCTGCACCATTAGGTTCGGGTACACGCGCAGGCGGCACATTGAGGAATCGATCAAGGTACACGCTCATGGCGGCATCGAAGACGCCGCGCACCACTTCGGCCGATGGCGTGCGGCGGAGGGCCTGCTGCACGGCATTGGCATAGGTGAACGTATGCAGCGCGGTGTCCCAATCCGTGAATTCATTGCTGGTGGGGAAGCGCGCAATTCGGAGCGCTGCCGCATAGGTGACGGCCCCTGCAAGGTCCACCGGGTCGCAGCCCTGCCGGAGCGCTTCCAGAAGAACGTCGGCGATGGCCTGCGGATCTTCCCCGAGCACCGAAGTGACGAGCGAGCTGCGGCCTGCCCATTGTCCACGTTGTCCGCGGCCCGATTCGATCGCCGAGGGAAGATCGCCGAACGCGCTCTCGAGAATCTCGACCAAATCGATTGGGTGCCGCCAGGCGTTCGACTCTTCTGAGCGGTCGGCTTCGGCATACGCGCGCGCCAGACTGCTCAGCACCGCTTCAGCGTGTTGCCATCCGGCGATGTCGAGCGCTTCGAATGCCTTATTCGTGAAATCGACGATATGACCAATGCTGAGATACCGATGATCTGTTGCGGCCGTAAACAACATCTCTGCCATCTGTTGGTCGTCCGCGCCGGTCCGTACGGCGGTCGTGATGCATCGCTCAGCGCCTTCGGCATCGCGAACCTCGACGAATTGCCGGAACCAGCGTTTCAAAGAGGGAAAGGCGGGCCGGCTGATCGGCAGCGGGCGCAGCACAAAGCGGGCCGGCGCCCCCGCTGCGTCGCGTGCGATGGCCGAGAGACCATGGTACAAGGCGCGAGGCCGATCCTCAGCATCGAGCACCGGCATGATGTTCATCATGCACGTGTGTATCGTGAAGCCGGCCCCTCCGGCCGCAGGACCGTATTGTGAGCCAAACTCCAACCCGATCCGGAAGGACTCCGAGGGGTCATCACCCGCACTCAGCAGAGTGACCACGGCTTTGGCAATCACCAGCGGAATCTCTCGTTCGAGGCCTTCCTGAAGGCGTTCGCGCTGATGAGCGCGGACGTCTTCCCGAGGCGAAAGATCGATCCAGACCTCGCCGTCACGAACCTGTACGGGAAAGACGCGGACGTTGTCGGCCCAGGGATCGAATGTGCCACCTGTGGCGAGATCGAAGCGGGCGTGATGCCAATGGCAGGTGAGGATTCCGTCTTTCAACGAGCCTTGATTTAACGGGAAGCCCATATGGGGGCAACGGTTGTCGACAGCGTAGATGTGGTCGCCGTCGGCAAACAGCACGACGGCATGGCCGTCCGCCTGTATTAGCAGCCGGCCCTGCGAGCGAACATCGTCAACACGCGCAGCGAGAATGAAGTGCTCGGCCGGTGCCATAGTACGGACCTATTCGCGGCTTGAAACAGCGCTATCCTCCACGTTCCTGCAGGTCGCTCCCGCGCACCGTTTGATGGCGGCTAGGCGCGCGCTCAACTCTGATACCAGCCTCTGGTCCGCGTTTTGGTGGATGTTCTGCAACTGGTAGGGATCTCGCCGTAGATCGTACAGTTCCCGCTCGCCGGTCGCGTACTCCACGTAGGAGAAGTCCTTGACCCGCAGCGCGTGGTACTCCGGAATGGCTGCCGCCCGAGTTGTCCGGCCTGCGCGCGCCGGAGTGTAGTGCTCGATCAAGACCATTTGCCGCCATCTGTCCTGTCTGGGCGGGGCCGCGCTCAGCACCGGCAACAACGAGCGCCCGTCGACAAAGGACGGCGGTGAGACTCCCGCGATAGCGACCCAGGTGGGGGCAAGGTCGATATTCATCGCAAGAAGTTCGACCGTTCGACCTGCCGGTACGCCTGGACCGAAGACGATGAGCGGCACCCGGATGTCCTCTTCAAAAGCGGTGTTCTTTCCTTGTGGCAGCCGGTGCTCGCCAAGGTGGAAGCCGTTGTCCGAACTGAAGAAGATGTAGGTTCCCTGCAGCTGGCCGGCTGCGCCGAGTGCATCCACTAGTGTGCCGATGAGGTCATCCACCGAGAGCAAGGTTTGCAGGCGTTTGCGATGGAGATCGCCGATCCGGCTAATTTGTCTGTCGGTTAACAGATTGCGGCTCCGCAGCCACGACGGCTTATCGCTGAGATCTGCTTCATTGAATGACGGCGGCCGGGGGGCGGTCACCTCGGCGAACGCGTTTGCGTGACGTGGCGCAGGCGTGGCGGGGGCGTGGGGCGTGAACGTCGAGAGGTGGATGAAGAAGGAACGGTTCATCTGCGCAGACTGACGGATGAACGCGACGGCCTTCCGGGCAAGCACGTCGGTCATGTAATCTTCAGGGCGGTTACCGTAATTCACGAGACGGCCGTTTTCGTTCATCCGGTAATCGAAATTCGAATAAGGCCTGCCGCCGACCGGGCTGTTCCATGTGTCCCAGCCCGGAGGAACATGAGTCTGATCATTCCCTCCTGGATAGCCGTTGAGGTATTTGCCAAAGTAACCGGTGCTGTAGCCGGCGGCATGCAGCCAGGTGGCGACCGTAGAGCGCTCTGCTCCGGTCTCCACAAACTTCTGAAAGCCTCCAAGCGGCGGGCGATTTCCAAGGATCTGAGTGTTGTGCGGATACTGCCCTCGCAGAATCGAGGCGCGCGACGGACAGCACAACGGATAGGTGACGAAGTAGTTCGCGAAGCTGACGCCGCGATCGATCATCAGGGACTTGAGTCTTGGCATCACCGCGATCGACTTGGCATCCAGATCGTCAGCAAGGATGAAGATGATGTTGGGATGAACGGCAGGCGCGGCATTGGATGTCGTACTGGGCGAATAGATGGGAAGAGCAATTGCAACCATACAGAGAATGACCGCAAGTGCTCGTAATCTCATAGGTCCCTCTGCTATAACAGACGAATCCCCACCAGGTTAGGTTCACCGCGGTGCGTGTTGTCGCGACAAATGCAAGGCAAGCGCCGTGGCAGGGTGACTGTCACGCGATGTTCGGAGTCGATTCAAGCACCGGGCCAGGGAAGGGGTCAATGACCCAGATGGGCTATCTAGTTTGCGGGAGCTGCCGCGGGTGTCTCTGATCCTTCCAAATACGCTCTGACCTTGGGAACCTCGATTTGCCAGAAATATTCGGACTGATACGGTTTGAAGCCCAGCTCGATATTGATCTTCAGCATTGGCTCATTCACAGTTGCGTTCCCTGTTCGAATACGCTTCACCTGGGGCCGCTCGCGCAGAACCTTCTCCAGCATCGCCGCCTTTAGCCAGCGTCCGAGACCGAGGTTCTGGTAAGGTTCGAGGACTCCTGTCCCAGCTTGGCGTAGCAACTCTGGTCGGTTCGGATGCCAGGAAACTTCGGTGAAGCCGGCAAACGCCCCCGTGGCTTTTTCGCGGGCCACCATCGTCCATCGCTCGCTGCCACGCGCCCGCTCGGCATCTTCCCATTGGCGGAGCTGCTCGGGAGTCCAGTGCTGGTCTTCAAGCTGCAGAACTCCGAGGGGCGCACGGTTCATCGCTTCGACGACTTTCAGGTATTCGTCGATGTATTCTTCGGGCGTCCGTCCGGTCCACAGCAGAATCTCATATCCGGTCGCTCGTTCCCTTGCCCGCTCCTGCCACAAGGGGATCAGATCGCGGTTCAAATCTCGGAGATCCAACTGGCTGATGCGCATCGGCAGTCCCATCGTGGCCCCGATGCGGCGCATGAATAACTCGCCGGCAGGCGCCGAGCTGACGGTTAGCCCGATCATTAACCTGCGGCCTTCGCGCACGGTGGCATCGACGAGGTTGCGCAGGAGCATCCGCGCAATACCGCGGCGTCGGTACTCCGGCAGCACTTCGATCTCAAACTCAATGGCATGGCGATTGTGATCGGCCTGTTCAAAATGAATGTTTGCGTATGCGATCAATTGCGACCCGTCGTCGTTCCAGGCCCCCCACGCGCGAAGGACGACGAAGGCCGGAGTATTTCGAATGCGTTGAGTCTCTTCCTCGAGCGGCATTGGTGGATCATCGGGCGACCGCTCCAGGCGCATCACGTTGCGGAACGTGTTCAATGCGGCGATCTCGCGGTCGGTGGCATGTCGAGGATCGAACGGTTGGATTTGCATGGCGTTCCTATGATATCCCGTCAATGGTCTCTAGGGAATTCGACGGGGCCTCCGAACTAGAGGAGTTGCTCCAGCCGATACGTTGTCAAGAAGAGGTGGAGGGTGGTCGCTGAAGGGCGGTTTGCCGCGATTGTAAAGGCGCTTCGCACGGATCCCCCGTCAGGGAAACGAGGGAAGTTTGGTTCTGATGCGCTCAAGGTGAAGGGCAAGATCTTTGGCATGTTTCGCAAGGGGGAGTTGGTCCTGAAGCTCCCCGCCAGCCGAGTTGACGAACTCGTCCGCTCAGGCCACGGAAGGCACTTCGATCCGGGCCACGGACGCCTTATGAAGGAATGGGTGAGCGTGGGGACGTCCGTGGGCGGGCGATGGCTGGCTATGGCCAAGGAAGCGAGGGATTTCGTGGCCGCCGGGGCCAAAGAGGCGGCACGGCCCCGGTCAAAATCCCGGTAGCGAATGCGGCCCCTAGTTGTTGCAGTCGTTTTCGCACTCGGCTTCTATCTCGTCACCTTGCTGGGCATTATCCGGACACGAAAGCTGACCGGACGCAATCCGGTCATCATCTTCCGGACCGGCACCACTGAAGAGATCGCCGCCCTGGTCGCGTTCTGGTCGTTCCCGCTGGCTTTGATCGCTTCCACATTGTGGCCGGAGGCGGGACTCTTTCGATTGTTCTTTGACGTGACGGTGTTACGGTTGGCGGGGGCGATTCTGCTGCTTGGAGGGTTGGCCCTTCAGTACGCTTCGATCGTGACGCTCGGCCATGCCTTCACGATTGGACTCGACCCCTGCCAGCAAAAGCACCTGGTCCGGCACGGCCCGTATCGCTACTTGCGTCACCCCATCTACGCTGCGTTTCTCGGATACTTCATCGGCGCGTGGCTGCTGCAACCGAATCTCTTCTTTTCCATCGCCATGCCTGCAGCGATCACGCGGGTAGTGGCGCAGGCGATGAAAGAAGAGCAGCTCTTACTGGCGACATTTGGAGCTGAGTATCGAGCGTATATGGCCTCCACGAGGCGTTTTATCCCATGGATCGGGTGACCGGTTCGTCGACGCCGGGCCACTGGCATGCTCTGACGCTGCTCGCTATCACACTTGTTCTGTCGATGTCAACGTGGTTCTCTGCATCTGCCGTCATCCCTCAGTTGCGGCGTGAGTGGCTTCTCTCCGACTCCGCTGCAGCATGGCTGACGATTGCAGTTCAGCTGGGATTTGTTTGCGGTGCCTTAGTCAGTAGTCTTTTGAACCTTTCTGACATCATTCCGCCCAGGCACGTGATCCTGGGTGGATCGATCGGTGCCGCCACCGTCAACCTGCTACTGGATGTGGCCGGCGGAGGAACGCTAGGAATTCCGTTGCGCTTCGCGACAGGGTTCTTCCTTGCAGGCGTCTACCCGCCGGCTTTCAAGCTGATGTCGACATGGTTCCGAAGAGGTCGCGGGATCGCACTCGGTATTCTCGTCGGGGCCATCAGCGTAGGATCAGCGATGCCGCACCTTGTGAACGGGCTCGGAGGCCTGGACTGGCGCCTCGTCATCTACACCACCTCCGCATTGACCCTCGTCGGAGGGCTCGTCACGGAGTTCGCGGTGACGGAAGGTCCGTTCCCGTTTCCGAGAGCGACGTTTGATGTCAGGCAGGCCGGTCGAGTCTTTGCTAACCGCGGCGTGCGCCTAGCTTCTTTCGGATACTTCGGGCACATGTGGGAACTTTTTGCAATGTGGGCATGGTTTGTGGTGTTCTTCTCCGATGAGCTGGCTGCTCGAGGGTCTTCCGCCAGCTCGGCAGCTTACGCGACGTTCGCGGTCCTCAGCATCGGGGCGCTCGGCAGTTGGCTGAGTGGTATTCTCGCAGAACGTTGGGGGAGAACGAAGACGACGGCGCTGCTTATGGGTATCTCCGGCAGCTGCTGCTTGCTCGTCGGCGCGGTCTTCGGCGGGCCGGCATGGCTGGTTCTGACTGTCAGTCTGGTTTGGGGATTGACGGTCGTAGCAGACTCAGCTCAGTTTTCGACCATGGTGACGGAACTTGCGGATCAGGCCTATGTCGGGACAGCACTTACCCTGCAACTCGCGGTAGGCTTCGCCCTTACGGTGGCCACGATCTGGTTGATTCCTCTTCTTGAGAATGCCTTCGGATGGAGGTGGGCCTTCGTGTTTCTAGCTCCCGGGCCGGCGCTCGGTGCGCTGGCGATGTTACGGCTGAAGACACTTCCGGAAGCGGCTCGCATCGCGGGCGGAATTGGCTAACCAGTGGTCATTTTCCATTTGCGTCCTCATCCTCGACTAGGTAGACTCGTTTCCGTTCATCGACCTGCGTCCACACGCCGTCAACGAGGCGATACTCTCGCCGAATTTCTATCCGCAACTGCCCGTCGGTAAGAACGGTTTCCTCGACGCGGTGCACAACCTTTCCATTCCGGATGGTGTCTGTAACGATGGTAGTCGCACTTCCAGCTACGGTGACGGTTCTGCGACTGTGCTCTGTGTCGTGTGAGGTCTTTGCCGACCCACTCTGGGTTTGTGGGTTACGCTCCGCGGCTACGGGACCTATCGGATTTACCGCTTGGCCATTTACCCGGACTTCGAAATGCACATGAGGGCCCGTGCATCGCCCTGTGCAACCGACGAGGGCGATGTCCTGGCGTTCCTCAACTGCTTCACCCGGATTGACCAGAAGCTTTGATGCGTGGCCGTAGAGTGTCGACACCCCGTCACCATGGTCGATGATGACCGTGCTGCCGTAGTCGTAGTACCAGTCTGCCAGCGTTACCCTGCCAGCTCTGGCGGCGCGGATGGGAGTGCCGAGCGGCGCCGAGATGTCGATCCCTGAATGATGCCGGTGGCCATTCGAACCAAAGCCACGCATGACAGGTCCTTCAACGGGCCAAGCGAATCCGCGATCGAGTTGAGGACGGGGAACACTTCCTCTGGAAGCAACCACAGCCCCAGTGCCAAGAATTCGCCGCACAAACGCTTGGGAGTTTGGAGGAACGCCGTGGTATTTGATGACGGCCTGCGGACCCGAGTGATACGCGGCCAGGGCCAGATCCCACCTTCCGAACCGGTCATACTGCTGGCGAAGGTAGCGCATCCCGCCCTCGATGTTCTGCTCCGGATCGTTGATATCCACACCGAGGGCCTTCGCCGTGGCGGGAGTCAGCTGCATGACTCCGCGAGCGCCCGATGGGCTCACCGCGTTTTGTCTGCCGCCAGATTCTACACGGACCAGGTTCCGCGCGATATACAGCGGGATTCCGTACCTGCCGGCATACTGGTCGACAAGGAGAGGAATGTTAGGTGAACTAGAGGCCGCCCGCGCCTGAGAAGAAAGTGCAAGCAGGAGACATAAGGAGAAAGCACCGGCCGATAGCCTCGCCGAAGAGGACACCTAAACCAGCGCCCCTTGTGATTGAGTTCGAACACCTCGAGGGTGTTCGCCCCTCAGAACATTCCCTTCTTGATGTGAACGCAGCCCTTAGGTAACAAGTTCCCTATAAACTCATCGGCCCACCTTCGACTCGATCCGCGGGTCCGGAACGAGCCACATGAGCGCCACGATGACATAGAGCCCGATGGAGATCCATTGACTGACAAACGCCATTGGGATCGCCGCGACGTACGCTAGCAGCGAGACCTTGCCCTTCACGTCGTTGCCCACTGCCTCCGCAAGCCTCGAGTTCGCGCTGTGCGCTGCAACGATAGCCGCTTGAAGAATCGTGTACGCCAGCGCGGCCAAGAGCAAGACTCCGCCATAGACAGCGGTTGGCAATGGAGCAAACTGGTTTTCACCCATCCATCCGGTGACAAATGGTATTAGTGACAACCAAAACAGGAGGTGCAAATTCGCCCAGAGGACCTTGCCGTTGATTCGGTCGGCCGCCTGGAGCATGTGGTGATGGTTGTTCCAGTAGATGCCTAGAAACACAAAACTCAATAAGTAGATCAGCAATGTCGACACTACCGGACGCAGTGCGTCCCAGCCGGTGCCGTGAGGAACTCTCAACTCCAGGACCATGATGGTGATCAAAATCGCGATGACCCCATCACTAAACGCTTCGAGGCGCCCTTTGCTCATTGGCTGACCATCCCCCGCGGTCTCCATTCTCCATGAGATGGTGTGTCTCCGTACCTGAGAATGGGCGTCTCCGACCAAAGTCGGACGACAGGGAACTTGGAACGCGGGATACTGGCACAAGATTCGCATCTTCGCGATATAGAGCATCTTCCGGCCTGCTCATCGCCACCAACTTGACATATTCCCATATGGGAATATAATCTTTAGGTGATGCCCAGAGCAGCGACAACGACTGACGTCTTCAACGCGATTGCCGAGCCTCGACGGCGGGAGATTATTAGCGTACTCGGTGGGGGCGGCCGGACGCACGCGGTTGGGGAACTGGTCAAGATCCTTCGGCTTTCCCAGCCGGCCGTGTCGAAGCACCTCGGCGTTCTGCGCAAGGTCGGGATCGTGTCGGTGAGCAGGCACGGACGGCGGCGCCTGTATCGACTCAATGCGGAGGAGCTCAAGCCCGTGCACGACTGGGTGAAGACCTATGAGCGTTTCTGGACCCACCAGCTCGACCGAATCAAGGATCGGGCAGAGCGCAAGGCGATGGAACGATTGGCTGATAAGAACCGACTACGTAAAGACCAGGAGGAGTGACCATGCTGACACCCACTGCAGAAGAGGGGATTCACACGCTCGTGTTTACGAAGGAAGTGGAGATCGCAGCGCCGGTCGAGGTTGTGTTCGAGACGCTGTTGGAGCAGCTCGGGCCGCGCCACGAAACGGCGCCGGAGGCGCCGCTACCCATGAAGCTCGAGCCATGGCCGGGCGGCCGGTGGTACCGGGACCTTGGGAACAGTACCGGTCATTTTTGGGGGCATGTGCAGGTCATCAAACCGCCCAGGCTCCTGGAAATCTGTGGGCCGCTCTTCATGTCGTATCCCGCCATTGCGCATCTGCAGTACCGGCTGACGGCGGAAGGCGAAGTCACGCGTCTCAAGCTTCTACACAGAGCGATAGGGGAGATCCCACCCGACCATCGGGATGCCCTCGCCGAAGGGATGGAGCCATGGAGCCACACTCTCATGAAGGTTCGTGAAGTTGCGGAGAGTCGAAAGGGTAGTGTCTGACTGAGGTAAGAAAGGGACCGTAGTGTAGGGGCGCACCCTGGCCTCGTTAACAACCGCGTCGCCGGGAGCGACGGGTTCGACTCCCGTTCGGTTCCTTACCAATCTCCAAGCGAAGGCAAGAACATCAGGGCCCCTATCGTTGGGAACCGTTCACGAGCGAAACTCTGTAAAAAGCCGTTGACAGGCCGCGGCCTCGGCTTTATTATACCAACTAGTTAATTAACCAGTTGGGAAAATACAAAATGTCGCCTGATCGCCTCAGCACCACATTCGCAGCCCTCGCCGATCCGACGCGCCGTGCGATACTTGCGCGGCTCGCATCGGGAGAAGCCTCGGTCACCGAGCTGGCTAAGCCCTTCGAGATGAGTCTTCCGGCCATTTCCAAGCACCTCAAGGTGTTGGAGCGCTCTCGTCTGATCGCGCGCGGCCGGGAGGCGCAGTGGCGGCCCTGCCGGCTCGAGGCGGGTCCCCTCAAGGGCGCCGCCGACTGGTTGGAGCGATATCGCCGCTTCTGGGAGCAGAGATTCGACGCTCTCGATGATTATCTGTGGGAGCTTCAAGGAAAAGGCAGCAGACGTAAGACAAGGGGGAAAAGACATGGCCGTAAGAAATAGTCGACCCCCTCAACCTAAATGCCACTCAATAGTTGATCGGTGGGGAACGAAGAACGCTTATGAATAACGTCGTCGATACACCAAGGGCGTCGCGCCGGGAATGGATCGGGCTCGCTGTAATCGCTCTTCCATGCCTGCTCTACTCCATGGACCTGACCGTGCTGCACCTGGCGGTGCCGCAGCTCAGCGCGGATCTCAGGCCCAGCAGCGCCCAGTTGCTGTGGATAATCGACATCTACGGGTTCCTGGTCGCCGGTTCGCTGATCACGATGGGCACGCTGGGCGACCGCATCGGTCGTCGCCGGCTGCTGCTGATCGGCGCCGCCGCGTTCGGCATTGCCTCGGTGATCGCTGCATTCTCGAAGAGCGCGGAGATGCTCATTGCGAGCCGCGCGCTGCTCGGGCTCGCCGGAGCGACTGTGGCACCCTCGACCCTCTCTCTGATCCGCAACATGTTCCTTGACCCAAGGCAGCGCACGGCCGCGATCGGTGTGTGGATCACCAGCTACTCGATCGGCGCCGCGATCGGCCCGCTGCTCGGCGGGCTGGTGCTGGAGTACTTCTGGTGGGGAGCAGTCTTCCTACTGGCCGTGCCGGTGATGGTGTTGCTGCTCGCGGTGGGGCCGGTGCTGTTGCCGGAATACCGGGATCCCGAGGCCGGCCGGCCGGACCTGATCAGCGCGGCCCTGTCCCTGGCCGCTGTGCTGGCGGTGATCTTTGGTCTCAAGCAGATCGCGCAGGACGGCTTGGCCTGGCTGCCGGCACTGTCTATCTTGACCGGTCTGGCGACCGGTGTCGCGTTCGTCCGCAGGCAACATACGCTGGCTGACCCGCTGATCGATCTCAGACTGTTCCAAATTCCCGCGTTTAGCGCATCACTCGCGACATATGGACTCAGCATCCTGGTTGTGTTCGGAGGCTTTCTCTTTCTTCCCCAATACCTGCAGCTGGTGCTCGGCCTGTCGCCGTTGCAGTCTGGCCTATGGACACTGCCGTGGGCCCTCGCGTTCATCGTCGGTTCGAATCTGACACCATTGATCGTGCGCCGTGTCCGCCCGGGTTTCGTGATGGCTTCCGGTCTCGTGCTCGCGGCCGTGGGCTTCGCGATGTTCACTCAGGTCGACGCCACCTCCGGGCTCGCGGTCTTCGTGATTGGGTCCGTCATCTTCTCCCTGGGGCTTTCTCCCGTGTTTACCTTGACGACCGACCTGATCATCGGGTCCGCCCCGCCCGAGCGGGCCGGGGCGGCGTCGGCAATCTCCGAAACAAGCGCCGAGTTCGGTGGGGCGCTAGGGATCGCGATCTTCGGCAGCATCGGGATCGCCGCATACCGGAGGGTGCTCGCTCACGACATTCCGGCAGGTGTCCCGCCTGAGGCGGCGGCAGCCGCGCGGGAGACGCTTGCCGGCGCTCTGGTGGTGGCCGAGCGGCTGCCCGCTCAACTCGGTTCCGCTCTGGCAGATGCAGCTCGAGGGGCATTCATTGCGGGATTGCAGCTGGCCGTTGGCATCAGCGCGATCCTCGCCTTAGGCCTGGCCACCTTCGTTCTGATCATGCTCCGGCGAATGCGCACAGGCTCCGAGCCTGAGAATCAACAGAACCGGGAGCATGCGATCGACCCGACCACCCAAGCCTTAGAACTCGAGTAACAAAGGATCGAAATGCTACTTAACCATCGTTCACGTTACTTGTGGCTCATGACCAGGGGGCGAATCTGATGCGCAAGGTCATTATGTGGAACATGGTAACAATTGACGGTTTCTTTGAAGGACCAAAGAGCTGGGACATTGACTGGCATGAATATGCCTGGAGTGACGAGTTGGAGCAGCTCTCAATCGAGCAGTCGACGTCCGTTGGGATGCTTTTGTTCGGCCGTGTGACGTATCAGGGCATGGCTGCGTATTGGTCTTCGGCGACGGGCGAAATTGCCGATTTCATGAACAGCATCCCCAAAGTCGTCTTTTCACGAACCCTGGAAAAAGCTGAATGGAATAACACACGGCTCGTAAGCGCAAGCGCCGAGGAGGAAGTCGCCAGATTAAAGCAGCAGCCCGGCAAGGATCTGTTCATCTTCGGCAGCGCCAATCTTTCCTCAACACTCACGCAGCACGGCCTAATTGACGAGTATCGCCTTGGCCTCACTCCCATCGTCCTAGGCGGCGGGAACCCGCTGTTCAAAGCCAGTCCGGACAGGATGAAAATGAAACTAGTGGAGGCAAGACCGTTGAAGACAGGCTGCGTGATCCTCCGATATCAGCC
>Ga0209853_1000032_pt1 | contig 37184 bp, 30 predicted proteins | sample GWRWS1_30_40_FD_187224 | JGI IMG/M metagenome (GOLD analysis project Ga0209853, IMG submission 187224) | Riverbed sediment microbial communities from areas with vegetation nearby in Columbia River, Washington, USA - GW-RW S1_30_40 (SPAdes)... | ecosystem: Environmental > Aquatic > Freshwater >...
GAACGGACGGTTGGTCGAGCGGACCGAACAGGAGGATGCCGCGTGATCACGACGGTCCGTTCCACAACTCTTGACTATTCCTCCACAGGGCGTAACCCAATAAATGCACCCCACACGTCCCCCATACCGGATTGCAGTCATTGCCGCCGGTCGCCTGGCGGCAAGACTCCCGAAGCCTCGACGTCGACTGGGACCAATGCGCCAGGGGCCATCCCGGCCTGTGGGGTGCATTTATTCGGTTCAAGCTCGTGACCAGGGCATTTGGACCAGGCTCAGAAACAGGGCTCGGCCTGTCCGTGGAAGCTGCCGGGGTCCCGGACCCGTAACACACGGAAGCTGGCCCTTCGAAGCTGGGCGGAAGGCGCTCAGGCTTGGACCCGCGAGTCCTCAGTCGGAGCCGGCCGAGTCGCCACTCGTCACCCCTGCAGGGGGACTCCCCACCTCAGGAGTTGGCCGCCGGCCTCGAAAGACACCAGGTCAGCGGCCGGATCTCAATAAGTGCACCCTTCAGGCCAGCCCCTGATCACGAGCGATCGAGCCGACTCCCCCGTCCTCGTCGACTGGGGCCCTGAGCCAGTCTCGCATCGGCTCTAGCGCGGGCTCCCCCACCCGCTGGGACGGTAGGCTGCCAGGAGCCATCGACTGAAACGACGCGAAGGGGGCGTGCATGGCCGGGATGAGCCCTGCCGACGTCTATGAGCTGACAGGCGTGGCCGATCCGAGGCTGTCCCCGGACGGTTCCACGGTGGCCTTCGTCGTTTGGTGGATCGATGGGGAGTCCAACGAGTACCGAAGCAGCATCTGGTTGGCACCTATCGACGTAACGGCTCCACCTCGGCGGATCAGCTTCGGCGACAAACGCGACGCAGACCCCCGGTGGTCCGCCGACGGGCGGTGGCTGGCCTTCACGTCCAACCGTGCCGGCGACAAGATGCAGCTCTACGTCCTCCCCATCGACGGGCCCGGCGAGCCCCGGAAGCTCACCGATCTCAAGGAAGATGTCGAGCACGTGGCGTGGTCCCCGGACGGCTCCCGCGTGGTGTTCGCCTCTCGCGTCCCGGACCCGTCCTACGAGGAGGCCGACGAGAAGAAGCGACCTCCCCGGCGGATCCGGCGGCTCCAGTTCAAGCTGGACAAGGACGGGTGGACGCTGGACCGCCCACATCACCTTTTCGTTGTGGCAGCCGACGGCTCCGAGGCTCCCCGCATGATCACCTCGGGCGAGTTCGAGGACATGCGACCGGCCTGGTCGCCGGACGGCACGAGGATCGCGTTCGTCTCAGCCCGACACGAGGACTGGGACATCACCCTCATCACCGACATCTATCTCGTCGAGGCGGACGGTGGCGAGCCTCGGCTCCTCACCAAGCTCGACGGTGAGTGCTCCTCACCCTCCTGGTCACCTGATGGCGCGAGGATCGCCTACTTCTTCACGCCGGGCGTGTTCGATGAGCCGCGGCACACGCAGGTCGCCGTGGTGGACCCGGCCACCGGCGATCGGGTGATCCTCACGGCGCGCCTCGATCGCAACTGCAGACCGTACCCGGAGATCCGCGAGCCCATATGGGACGGGAACAGCCTCCTGTTCGCGATCGAGGACCGGGGCAACGTGCCGCTGTACCGAGTCCGGCCGGACGGCTCCGCGGAGCCGGGAGCCGCGCTGGACGGGGAGTTCGTCGTCACCGGGTACGACGCGTCCGCCGGGCGCGTCGCGCACGCCAGGACCACCCCGACGTCACTCTCCGATCTCTACGTGGGCGACCGCAGGCTCACCGATGTCGGGAAGGCCTTCGTCGAGCGACGCGAGCTGGCGGCTCCCGAGCGGTTCGCGGCCGTCTCGCCCGACGGCACCGAAGTGGAGTCCTGGATCATGCGCCCTACTGGGTTCCAGGAGGGGAACCGCTACCCGCTGCTGCTGAACATCCACGGGGGGCCGTTCTCGCAATACGGGGACGGTTTCTTCGACGAGTTCCAGGTCTACACGGGCGCCGGATACGCCGTGCTCTACTCGAACCCGCGAGGCTCCTCCGGGTACAGCGAATCGTGGGGGAGGGCCATCCGAGGGCCGGTGGCAGGCGGACCGGGCTGGGGAAGCGTCGACTATGAGGACCTGATGGCGGTGGTCGACGAGGCCATCAAACAGTTCGATTTCGTGGACCCGGACCGGCTGGGGGTCATGGGAGGCTCCTACGGTGGCTACATGACCTCCTGGGTCGTCGGACACACCGACCGGTTCAGATGCGCGGTCTCAGAGCGGGCCGTCAACAACCTGCTCTCCCAGGACGGGACGAGCGACCTCGCCTCGTTCTTCAAGGCCTACACGGGGGCGTACCCTTGGGAGGCGCCAGAGGCGTATCTGAAGGTCTCTCCCTGGAGCTCCGCCAAGGACATCACCACCCCCCTCCTCATCATCCACTCGGAGGACGATCTGCGCTGCCCTGTGGGGCAGGCCGAGGAGCTGTTCGCGTTCCTGCGGGCCAACAAGAGGGAGGTCGAGCTCGTTCGGTTCCCGATCGAGTGTCATGAGCTTTCGCGCTCCGGAAGCCCTGTTCACCGGGTGATGCGCTTCGAAGTCATCCTCGAGTGGCTGGACCGATACCTGAAGGGCTAGCAGCGCCTGTCAGGCCCCATGTGGAGCGAGCGGTGCCGGACGCTGTGATTCCCCTGACGGGCGGCCGTAGTCGGCTCCGGATCCGAGTAATTGGCACCCCTCACGCACTCGCGATGCGGTAATGGATTCCACCCCCATCCGGAGATGAGCCATGGGGTCCGGTGTGGCCAGACAATGTGGAGAAAACAGGTGACTCGCCCGGGCCGGAGTCAGAACCCACTCCCTCGAAATCCCTGGTCAGGAGGCGAATCCGAGTTTTCGCACCCTACACGCCGGGAGGTGAAGAACGTTTACTTCTCGGAGGCGTAGCTACACAGAGCGCCCGTAGCGCTCGCGTTCCCAATCGGTGACGGTCTCTCGCCAGGCCTTGATCTCCCAGGCGCGTGACGTCATGTAGTACTCACTGAACCCTTCACCGAGCGACGACCTCAGGATCTGGTCGTCGTCGAACGCCCGGAGGGCAGCCTCGAGCGAGCCGGGCAGCTCCGGCAGGTCCGCCCTCGCGTAGGCGTCACCCTCGATCGGCGGCGGCGGCTCCGACTTGCTCCTGATGCCGTCGGCGGCGGAGGCGGCCACGGCAGCGAGCGCAAGGTAGGGGTTTGCGTCGGCGCCCGGCCTGCGGCACTCGAATCGCCACAGCTCGGGCCGGTCCGACCTGATGGCCCGGACAGCGCAGGAGCGGTTCTCGTACCCCCACGTGGCGTTGATCGGCGCGAACCACCCCGGGACCAGGCGCTTGTACGAGTTCACGGTCGGATTCAGCAGCAGCGAGGCGGCCGGCAGGTGCTCCACCACGCCGGCGATCGCCGAACCGAAGACCGACGGCAATGGGTCGGTCTTCTCTTCCGAGGCGAACGCGTTCGTCTCACCTTCCCAACACGACATGTGGACGTGCCCGCTCGATCCCTCCTCGCCGGGTGCCGTCTTCGCCAGGAAGCTCGCGCGCAGGCCCATCGACGTCGCCAGGTCCTTCACCGCGAACTTCACCAGCGCGGCGTCGTCGGCGGCGCGGAGTCCCCGCCGGGGCCCCAGGTTCAGCTCGAGCAGCCCGGGACCGGCCTCCGTGTGCACGGCGGCGAGCTCCACCCCCAATCCCTCGAGCCCCGGGACGAGCTGGGACACGAACTCCCCGTAGCGCCCGATCTCCGTGAGGCTGTAGCTGATGCCGCTCGACAGGGGCTGCCCACCGGAGTCCCACAGCCGGATCTCGTATTCGAGCGCCGCCATGACCTCGAACCCCAGCTCCGCCATCTCCTCCAGCACGTGCCGGAACACCTCTCGCGGGGCGAAGTCGCATGGGGTGCCGTCGGGCCAGCTCGGGGTGGCCAGACAGACGCGCCAGCCGGGACGCCAGGTCAGCTCGTGAACGGTCTTCGGATCCGGGTGCACGAGCAGGTCCGCGGCCCCGGTCCGGATGCCGAATCGCTCGTAGTCGGTGATCGGCGTGTCCACCGGGTCCAGGCCAAGGATCAGGTCGGTCATCACCGTTCCGTGGCGCAGCGCCGACTCGAACGCGGCGGGTCGCAGCGCCTTCCCCCGGATCGACCCATTGACGTCGGGGATCCCGAGGAGCACGAACCCCGCGTCGGCGATGCGGCCCTCGGAGGTCACGAACCTACCTTCATCAGTGAGCCCTTGATGGTGCGCGCCACGTCCCCGATCGTGGCCGCGAACCGCTCGACCATCTCGGCGAGCTCGGCGTCGGTGCTCGTGTACGCGGGGGCGAGCAGCACTTGGTCCCCCGCGTAGCCGTCCGCCTGCGGGTGCGTGGACGTGACGAGCAGGCCGCGCTCCAACGCCGTGTCGTCGACGAGCGACGCGGCGTCCAGGTCGTCGGGCAGGAACGACGTCCCGTCGCGCGGGTCGACGAGCTCGACGCCGAGCAGGAAGCCGCGACCGCGCACCTCGCGAACGATCTCGGAACCGGACAACGCGGCCTGGAGCTCTTCGAGCAGGCCCGGCCCACGCTCCCGAACCCGCTCCACCAGGCCTCGCTCGACGATCAGATCGAGGACGGCGAGGCCGACGGCCGAGGACAGGGGCGCGCCGTCCCAGGTGTGCCCCAGGTCGAACTCGCGCGAGCCCCGGTCGATAGCGTCGTAGACGTGCTGCCGGCAGAGCACGGCCCCCAGGGGAGCGTGGCCGGCGCCGAGGCCCTTGCCGACGGCCACGATGTCCGGCTCGATCGTGAGCTGGTGGGCGGCCAGCCAGGTCCCGACCCGGCCGATGCCCGTCACGACCTCGTCGAAGCAGATCAGGAAGCCGTGCTCCTCGCGACGTTCCGCCAGGCCCTGCCAGAAGCGCTCGGGCGGCGAGTAGCCGGGGAGGGCGGCCGCGCTGATCGGCTCGCAGAAGAAGGCGGCGATCGTCTCCGCGCCGGCATCCTCGATGAGGCGATCCAGCTCCTGAAGGGCAGCCTCGCCGCTCGGGTCGAACCGCCACGTGCTCGGCGGGATGTGCAGATGGTCGGCCAGGTACGGCGTGTACGGCTCCTGGAGGGCGCGCCGGCCGGAGAGCGCGAGGGTGCCCATGGTCGAGCCGTGGTAGGCCTGTGCCGGCGAGATCACGCGCCACCGCTCCGTCTGGCCCCGGTCCACGTGGTAGATCCGGGCCAGCTGCAGGGCCGTCTCGTTCGCCTCGGACCCGCCCGAGACGAACCGCACCCTCGCCATCTCGGGCGCGACGACCTCGAGCAGCCGGTCGGCCAGCCGCTCCTGCGGCTCGCTGGTGAAGTGGTGATTGTAGAAGTAGGCGATGCGCTCGGCCTGTTCGGTGGCCGCCGCCACCAGCTCGGGCACGCCGTGCCCGAGGCACGTGACCATGGCCCCGCCGGAGCACGCGTCCAGGATCCGCCGGCCGTCGGTCGTCGTGAGCCAGACGCCCTCGCCCCGCTCGACGTTCGGGTACTCCAGGTCGAGGAACCGTGGGAATACGCTGGTCTCGCCCGAGCGGATCGTCCCAATCACGTTGCGGCCCGTGAGCTCAGGCCGGCGACCCTGTCGAGGTACCGCTCCAGCAGCTGCCACGACGTTCGCTTGCTCTGCTGCGCCCGCCGGCTGGTCTCCTCGAGCAGCGCATCGGGGTCGACGCCCTCGGCGTCGAGCTCGTGGTGATATGCCCGGACCCACTCGTCCATGATCTCGGGCGTCACCTCCGGATGGAACTGGAGGCCGAGGCTGCGCCCGGCGACGAACGCCTGCGTGCCCCGATCGGTCTCGGCGATCACGGTCGCGCCGGGGGGCGCGGTGATGACGTCGAAGTGCCACTGGAACCATGGGCCCTCGGGAACGAGGTCGGGGTCGCGGGTCCGCACGGGAAGCCAGCCGATCTCCGACTCGGAACCGCGGTACACCTCCCCGCCCAGCACTCGGGCGAGCATCTGGCCGCCGAAGCACAGGCCCAGGATCGGCACGTTCGCGTCGACGGCGCGTCGCATCAGCTCCGCCTCGCTCTTGACGAACCGGTGCGAGTCGTCGTAGGCGGCGAACTCGGAGCCGAGCGACACGATCAGGTCGTACCGGTTGGGATCGACCTGGGGGCCCTGGAGGTCGATGCGGAGCACGTCCATCTCGGCGCCGTGCCCCTCCAGCCACTCGGTGACGTGGCCCGGTGGCGTGGGCTCCTCGTGCTGGAGGATCAGGGCCCGGAGCGCACCGGTGTCGGAAGATGCCGTGGCGCTCATCGCTCGGCCCCGGTGGTTGCCCGATCGGTGGAGAGCTCGCGCTCAACGCCCTCGGCGACGTGCCGCACCGTGTCGGCGAAACGGGACACCATCTCCGCCAGCTCGTCGTCGGTCGTGGTGAACGCGGGCGCGAACAGCGTCTGGTCGCCGGCGTAGCCGTCGCGCGTGGGCTGCGTCGACAGGACGATCAGGCCGCGCTCGAAGGCAGCGGCGTCGATCCTCGCCCCGACGCGCAGCTCCCGGGGGAGGAACGAATGGCCGTCGTGGGGGTCGACGAACGACACGCCCAGCAGGTACCCGTGCCCCCGAACCTCGCGCACCATCGGGATGCCGTCCAGGGCCGCGCCGAGCTCCTCCAGCAGCTTCGCCCCCCGGTCGCGGACCCGGTCGACGAGGCCCTCCGAGCGCATGGTCTCCAGCACGGCGAGCCCGACGGCGCACGCGAGCGGCGCGCCGTCCCACGTGTGTCCGAGGGTGAAGCGTCTCGAGCCCCGCGCGATCGCCTCGTACACGTGCTCCCGGACGAGCACGGCCCCGATGGCCGTGTACCCGGCGCCCAGCCCCTTCGCCGTGGCGATGATGTCAGGCGCGCAGTCGGTGCCGGCGCCCGCGAACCACCGGCCGGTTCGCCCGACGCCCGTGACGACCTCGTCGAACAGGACCAGGAAGCCGTGGCGGTCGCGCCGCTCGGCCAGACCCTCCCAGAAGCGCGGCGGCGGGGTGTAGGCGGGGAGCGCCGCGGCGCTGATCGGCTCGCAGAAGAAGGCCGAGACCGTTCCCGGGCCGGCCTCCTCTAGGCCCCGGTCGAGGGCCCCGAGCGCCTCCTGGCCGGACGGGTCGAAGCGCCACGTGCTCGGGGGGATGTGCAGGTGGTGGGGGAGGTAGGGGCCGAACGGTCCCTGCAACCCCGGCCGGCCGGTCAGGGCCAGGGTCTCCATCGTGGGACCGTGGTAGGCCTGGGCGGGTGAGATCACCTGCCACCGATCCGGCTCGCCCCGCTCCACGTGGTAGCTCCGGGCCAGCTGGAGGGCCATCTCGATGGCGTCGGACCCGCTCGTCACGAAGCGGACGCGAGTGAACCCCTCGGGTGCGATCTCGACGAGTTCCCGCGCCAGGCGCTCCTGGGCGGGGTTAGTGAGCCGCTCGTTGTGCACGAAGGCCAGACGCTCGGCCTGGGCCCGGGCGGCGGCGATGACGTCCCGGCGACCATGCCCGAGGGTCGCGGCCATCGAGCCGCCGCTCATGGCGTCGAGATACCGGCGCCCGGCCGCGTCTTCCACCCAGACGCTCTCACCGCGAACGACGACCGGGTAGCGCCGATCGAGCTCCAGGGGGAGAACGCGGGTCCCGCCGCGGTCGACCATCGACCGGAGATTACATCCCGGTCGGCACCTCCATGAACCCCGCGCGCCCGACTATGCCTGATCGGGCCGGGACGCTGGTTCGTATTGGCCCCACCGACGCTGGGGCGTGACGGGTTCACATCCCGTTGGACTTGGGGAGCGGCCCCTCGCCTTGCGGATGCTTGCCGCGGAGACCCACTTCGGAAGTCCGGTCGTCGGGCCACCGGTGGCAAGACCAGGCATCCTTGAGACTCGTATACGTTCCTGTACCGTAGTTCGTCAAAATGTCGACCTTGAGGCAGGACCCGACCACCCGGCAGTGGGCCGTCCTCGCCCCGGTGCGGGCGGACCGGCCGCACCAGCCGGGAGTGGTGCCCCGGCCCGAGCTCCCCGAGCTCGACCCGTCCTGCCCGTTCTGCCCCGGGAATGAGGACCAGACCCCGCCGGAGATCTATCGCGACCCGAAGGACGGCGACTGGCAGGTCCGGGTGGTGCCCAACCTGTACGCCGCCCTGTCCGGCGATGGGTCCGTGGCGCGCTCGGGGCCTCCGCTCTTCCGCGAGATGCCCGGGGTGGGGAGCCACGAGGTCGTGATCGAGGCCCGCCACCACGACGCCCGGATGGACGAGATGACCCAGGAGGACCTGACCCGCGTCATCGACGTTTGGCGCACCAGGTACCGTGAGCTGATCGCCGGACCCAACACCCGCGCGGTCGTGGTGTTCAAGAACTTCGGGGCCCTGGCCGGGACGTCGCTCACCCACGCCCACTCGCAGATCGTGGCCACGCCGGTGTTCCTCCCCCGGCTGCTTCGCCGCGTAGACGTCGCCACCCGCTACTACGACGAGAACGGCGCCTGCGTGTACGACGAGGTCATCGCCGCGGAGCGGGCCGCACAGGTCCGCCTGGTCGAGGAGTACGGCAGCTTCGTGGCCTTCGAGCCGTTCGCGGCCAACTCGCCGTTCGAGACGTGGGTGGCCCCCTCGTTCCACCAGGGCTCTTTCGGCGACCTGGCCGACGAGGAAGTGGATGACCTGGCCGGCATCCTGATCCGAACTCTGAGCGCGATCCGCCGGGCGTGCGGTGACCCCGACTTCAACCTCGTCATGTACTCGGCCCCCACGAACGGCCAAACCGATGAGGTCTTCCACTGGCACATCAAGGTCCTCCCCAAGCTCACGACGCAAGCGGGTTTCGAGCTGGGCTCGGCCATGAGCATCAACACGGTCACGCCGGAGGACGCTGCCGCCGCCCTCCGTACGGCCCTTGCCTCCCAGGGCACCGGCCGGCGCGACTGAGCCCGCTCCGAGCGAACCGACCGACGGCGCCGGCCCTCAGCCCGCCGCCCCGCGGAGCCGGGCCACCGTGTCCTCCCGGCCCAGCCGCTCGAGCGACTCCGGGAGCGGGGGCGAGACGTTCGAGCCGGTGACCGCGGCCCGGACCGGCTGCCACCCCCTTGTTCGGTTCAGCCCGGCCGAAGTCGCCACCTCGTCCAGAGCCGCCTGGATGGCCTCGTGGGTCCACGGCTCCACCTTGTCCAGCGCGTCTGCCGCCCGCCGGAGGTACTCGGGCCCGGCCTTTGCGATCAGCTCGGCGGCTTTCTCGTTCGGGCGGACATCGTCGGTGAACAGGAACCGCAGCAGCTCGGGCGCCTCGGTGAGCCGCTTCATCCGCTCACGCACGAGCGGCATGGCGCGGCGGAGCACGTTCGGCTCGGGCAGGAGCCCATCCTCGGTGAGGAAATGCATGCACCGCGCGGCGAGGTCGTCGTCGTCCAGCGACTGGATGTAGTGGTTGTTCATCCACTCCAGCTTCTGCGTGTCGAACGCCGCGGGGTTGCTTGATACCCGCCCGAGCTCGAACGACTCGATCAGCTCCTCGCGCGACAGGAACGTGGTCTTCTCGTCCTTCGACCACCCCAGCAGGGCCAGGTAGTTCATCAGCGCCTCCGGCAGGAACCCCTGCTCCCGGAAGGCCTCCACCGACGTCGAGCCGTGCCGCTTCGACAGCGGCTTCCCGTCCTGGCCCAGGACCTGGGGCAGGTGCGCGAACTGGGGCGGCGTCCCGCCCAGCGCCTGGATCACGGCGAGGTTCCGGGGCGCAGCGGCCAGCAGGTCGTCACCTCGGATCACGTGGGTCACGCCCATCAGCAGGTCGTCCACGGCCACCGCGAGGAGGAACGTGGGCGAGCCGTCCGAGCGGAGAATGATGAAGTCCTTGAGGTCTCCAGGGCCGAAGTGGACCTCGTCCTTCACCAGGTCGGCCACGGTGAAATCGCGTTCGGGCATGGCGAACCGGAGCGCGAACGGACGGCCCTCGGCCTCGAAGGCTGCTCGCTCGGCGTCGGTAAGGTTCCGGCATCGGCCGTCGTAGCCGGGGGCCTCGCCCCGGGCCAGGGCGGACTTCCTGCGCTCCTCCAGCTCCTCGGGGGTGCAGTAGCAGCGGTAGGCATCGCCCTGAGCCACTAGTCGCTCGGCGTGCTCGTGGTAAAGGTCGATGCGCTGGGACTGTCGGTACGGCGCGTGGGGGCCGCCCACATCGGGGCCCTCGTCCCAGTCGATCCCCAGCCAGCGGAGCGATTCGATCAGGCCGTGCACGGCCTCCTCGGTGACCCGGCTGGCGTCGGTGTCCTCCACCCGAAGCACGAACTGCCCCCCGTGACGACGGGCCGTGAGCCACGAGAACAGCGCGGTCCGCGCGTTCCCCACGTGGATCGATCCGCTCGGGGCCGGCGCGAACCGGGTGCGGACGGTCATCGATCCTCTACCGGGTTCGCCAGCACGCCGATCCCATCGATCTCCACCTCGACCCGGTCGCCGGGCTCGAGCTTGCCCACCCCCTCCGGCGTGCCGGTCATGATCACGTCCCCCGGCAGGAGCGTCATGAACTCGGTGACGAACTCGATGATGGTGGCCACCCCGAACACCATCTCTGACGTGCTCGCCGACTGGCGGACCTCGCCGTTCACCCGGGTCTCGAGGTGGACGTCGATCGGGTCGAGCTCGGTCTCGATCCACGGGCCGAGGGGGCACGAGCCGTCGAAGCCCTTGGCCCTGGTCCACTGCTCGTCCTTCTTCTGGAGGTCACGCAGCGTGACGTCGTTCCCGCACGCGTAGCCAAGGACGTACAGGCCGGCTTCCTCGGCCCTCACGTTCCGTGCGATCCGGCCGATCACCACGGCCAGCTCGCCCTCGTAGTCCACCCGGCGGCTGATCGGCGGGAGCGGGATGGGGTCACCGGGGCCCGAGATGCTGGTCGAGGGCTTGAGGAACACGAGCGGCTCCTCCGGGACCTCGCCTCCGAACTCCGCCGCGTGCGCCGCGTAGTTCTTCCCCAAGCAAACCACCTTGGAAGGAAGGACCGGCGCCAGGAGCCGCACGTCGTCCAGGGGCAGCTCGTCGCCGGAAGGAAGGGGGTTCTCGAAGAACGTCCCCTGGAGGACGTTGATCGAGCCTTCCTCCAAGACACCGGTGGCGATGCGGTCGGCGAACCGGAACCTGACCAGCCTCATCGGTGCCTACGCCCGGTCTTCGAGTCTGGTGCCGCCGCCCCAGGAGACGCCCACGCTCCGGAGGTACGCGCCGATCATCTCCCTGGGGGCGATCCGGGTGAGTTCCTCGACCGGCGACTCTTGGAAGGTGAGCTCGGCCTCCCCCTGCCAGACCTCCGAGCCCTCCCAGTCGTAGCTCTTCATCGTGACCAGTTCGTCCAGGGAGGGCTTCTCCCCCGGCTCGATCGACGGGAAGTACCGGGTGTGCAGCATGGGGAGCGCGTTGACGAAGCCGGCGGTGTCGGAGGGGCCGGTAATCGTGAAGCCCGCGTCGATGATCCGCCGGTCGTGCACCGACACGCTCGCGCCGAACCGGCCGCCGGGCTCCAGGCGTGGCCCGGCCTTCCCGTACCGCACGGGACGGGTCATCCAGATGGAGCCGAGCTTCTTCGGGTATCCCTGGTGCCACCCCCGGACCAGGGCGAAGTCCTTGTCCACCCAGATGTACACGCACCGCGAGTAGTGCTCCTCGCGGTACTTGCAGCGCACCACGACGAAGCACTCCTTGTACTGCGACCGCGCCGGGTCAAGGAGCTCCTCGAACGAGTCGGAGCACGACTGCCAGTCGGCGAAGATGACGGCGACCGCTCCGGGGTCGTCGTCAGCCGGCTGGATCGGGTCGGGCAGCAGCTCGGCCACACGGCCGGGGTCCGTGCGGTACTCGATGGCGAGCAGGTCGCCCGAGTAGTGCCAGGGCGGAGGCGGGACGACCGAGGCCCGGCCCTCCGGTGAGCGCGGCGGCATGAACCCCTTCAGCTCCGCCATGCGCTGCATACTACCCGGGGTACCCGAGCGAACGGAGGCGAGATTGGAGACCCGCCGCATCCTCCTCGACGGCGAGCCCACCACCGTCACGCGGGAGGGCGACGAGCTGGTCGCCCCCGACGGACGTCGGGCGCCGGTCGAGGGCGCTGTCCACCTTCCCCCCTGCGAGCCAACCAAGATCATCTGCATCCACCTGAACTACGAGAGCCGGGTGAAGGAGTTCCTGGCCACGCTCCCCCCGGCCCCGACCTACTTCCACAAGCCGGTCTCGGCGCTGAACGCCCATGACGGCGACGTGATCCGCCCGCCGCGATGCCGGTACCTGAACTACGAGGGAGAGATCGCCATCGTCATCGGGAAGGAGTGCCGGAACGTCGGGCCGGACGAGGCCGGGGGGTACATCGCCGGGTACACGATCGCGAACGATTACGGGCTCCACGACTTCCGAGACACGGACGCCGGCTCGATGCTCCGGGTGAAGGGCTCGGACACGCTGTGCCCCCTCGGACCGGGCCTGGTGGACGACTGGGACTTCGGGGGAAAGCGGATGCGGACCCTGGTGAACGGCGAGCAGAGGCAGAACGGGAACACCGACGAAATGATGTGGGACATGCACTACCTGGTCGCCGACATCGCCCGGACCATCACGCTCGTGCCGGGCGACGTGATCCTGTCGGGGACGCCGGCCAACTCGCGCCCGGTCCAGCCGGGCGACGTGGTGGAGGTCGAGGTGGAGGGCCTCGGCGTTCTCCGCAACCGGATCGTGGAGGGGCCGGTTCCGATCCGGGGGGACGTCGGCGCGCAGCCGGGCGAATCGGAGGAGGTCATCTCCACCGCCCTCGGCGGCGACTGGGAGCTCCGCGGGATCCGCCCCCCACGCAAGGGGTGAACCGCCGGTCGATCCACGGCGCGTGGAGGCGCACGCAGCTCGGACGTAGCGTGGGCTATCCTCGGGCTGAAAGCGGTTCGCCACCGAAGGAGCGCCGATGGAAACCAAAGGCAAGCGGCTTCGGCTCCTGTACCCGGACATCCACGGCCTGGAGCGCGGCAAGTACCTCCTCGGCGATTGGACCGGCACCGCCGCGTTCTGCGTCGGAGTGTACCCGCTGACCCTGGACCGGGAGATCCTCCCCATCCCCGGGCTCCAGTTCGACATCGGGCTGCCAGACATCGAGGTGCAGCTCGACCGCGACTCCCTCCGTTCCGGGTGGGAGGAGGACACGGTCGTCGGGATGGGCGACGCCGAGCTCCGCGGTGAGCCCTGCGCCGTGGACCCCCGGCACGTATTGCGCAGGGCTATCGAGCCGTGGGTGGGGCGCGGCCTCACCCCGCAGCTCGCCTACGAGCTGGAGTTCTACCTGATGGAGCCCGACGGAGCGGGCGGCTGGCGGTCCGTGCCCATGCCCTCGCACCGCGTGTACGGGACCGGGATGGCCATCGACCCAACGGGGGTGGTCGACGCGATGGTGAAGGCCGCGACAGCCTGTGGGTTCGAGGTGGAGAGCTGGGGGAGCGAGTACGACACCGCCCAGTTCGAGGTGAACGTCCGGTACCGCGATGCCATCCCCGCCGCCGACGACGCCTTCCTGGTCCGGCTGCTCATCAAGGAGATCGCCGCCCGTCGAGGCAACCTCGCCACGTTCATCGGCCGTCCGTTCCCCGACCGGGGCGGGAGCGGGCTGCACGTGAACCTCAGCTTCCGAAGGGAGGACGGCTCCAACGCCTTCCACGACCCCGCCGCGCCGGACGGCCTGTCGGAGCTGGCCCGGCGGTGCTTGGCCGGGATGCTCGCCCACCACGAGGGGATGGCCGCCATCCTGGCCCCCCACACGAACGCCTACAAGCGCCTTCTGCCGGACATGCTGAACGGGTACTGGGCGAACTGGGGCTACGACGACCGAACGGTGGGGATCCGGGTCCCGCCGGGACGGGGCGAAACCAGCCGCCTGGAGCACCGCACGGCCGACGGGGCCGCCAACCCGTACCTCGCCGCGGCCGTCCTGCTACACGCGGCCCGACTGGGCGTGGAGAACGAGCTCGAGCCCCCTCCCCCGCAGGAGCCGGGGGCCGAGCCGAACACAGAGGTCAGGACCCCGCCGACCCTGGAGAAGGCCCTAGACGCCTTCGAGGCCGACAAGGAGCTGTGCGAGGCCCTGGGGCCCGAGCTCTCCACCGCCTTCGCCATGCTGAAGCGGGCCGAGTGGAGCCGGTACTTGAAAGCCCACCCCAGTAGCCCGGAGACTACCGACCCGGTCGACTGGGAGCTCCGGTACTACATGCCCTTCTTCTAGGTCCGGTTCCGCCCGCGAGTTTGTCAGGGCCCCCGCCGGTAGCTACTGGACATCCCGCGGAACCCCCGGCCGCGCTCGATTTTTCGCCCCGTCCTTCCGAATACCGAGTTCCCGGTGCCGACGCCCGCCAGCCACCCCTACGGGATCACGGCGGGGCCCGACCACGGGATGTGGTTCATCGAGGCGATGGCGAGCGCGGTGGGCCGGGCTGGATCTCTCGCCGCCCGACCTCACGGGCCCGGCGATCACGGTGGCCAGCCCCCGCGACGGGTGGGCATACATGAAGAACGACGTGGTCATGGCCGAATACCGGTGCACGGACGAGCAGGGCGGGTCAGGCGTCGCCTCCTGCGCCGGTCCGGTGCCGAGCGGCCAGGCCATCGACATGAGCCCCGCCGGCCATAGCTTCATCGTCACGGCGACGGACAACGCCGGGAACACGACCTCCGTGACCCACTTCTGCGTCGTGTTCAAGGCCTGGCGGGGCAGGCTGGACATGCCCCAACTCGAGCTGCCTCCGGCCATGACCCGGGTGAACGCGGGGTCGGCGGTGCCGATCATCTTCAGTCTCGGCGGCGACCATGGCCTCGACATCTTCGATGGCGGCGCCCCCGTGGTCCAGCGCATCGACTGCGAGACCAGGGAGCCGGTCTCACCCGAGCGAGAGGCCACGGCGGACGTCGGTGGCGGGCTCCGGTACTCCCCCGACGGGTACATCTACCTGTGGAAGACCGACAAGGCGTGGGAGGGGACGTGCCGCCGGCTCCTCCTCCGGTTCACGGTCGACTGGGGCTCCTGGGCCCAGTTGTTCGTCCGGTTCGTCTAGCCCTCCAGGGCCTCCGGCCCCTTGCGTGCGAAGATCGTTCAACACCAGAATGCTGCACGCCGGGTCCTCAGCCGAGGGGGAAGCCGTGACCGAGACACCCGTGGCCCTGGACCGGATCGACCTGGTCGATCCGGACAACTACGTCGAGCGGATCCCCTTCGAGTGGTTCGACTCCCTCCGCCGCGAGCACCCCGTCTACTGGCACGAGGAGCCGCCGCCGAACCACGGCTTCTGGGCCGTCACCCGGTACGAGGACCTGGTCGCCGTCCACATGGACTGGGAGACCTACTCGTCGGAGGTCGGCGCGGTCGCGCTGGAGGAACTGGACGAGGAGCAGCTCCGGATCCGAAAGACCATGCTGGAGACCGACCCACCCCGGCACCGGGAGCTCCGGAACATCTGCAACAAGCGGTTCTCGGCCCGGGCCGTGGGCCAGTACGAGGCGTTCATCCGTGACGTGGCCCGCCGCGTGTTGGACCGGGCCCTAGAGCGTGAGGAGTTCGACTTCGTCCCGGAGATCTCGCGGGAGCTCCCGATCCGGTTCCTGTGCGCGATCTTCACGGTGCCCCAAGAGGACGCGCCGCAGCTGATCGAGTGGGGCGACGCGCTGATCGGCAACCAGGACCCCGAGTACTCGGCGGCGGTCGTGGACCGGGTGGACACCGAGGAGTTCAAGTACCTCCAATTCCGCAGCCCAATCGCCTTGAAGGTGTTCGACTACGCCGCGCAGCAGCGGGACGTGTGTCTGGACGAGCCCCGGGACGACGTCATCACGGCCCTGGCCGTCGCCCAATCCGAGGGGATCCTCTCCGAGCGCGAGTTCCAGAACTACTTCGCGCTGTTGATGATCGCCGGCAACGAGACCACCCGGCACACCATCAGCTCCGGGATGCTCGCGTTGCTGGACCACGCCGACCAGATGCGGCGGCTGAAGGAGGACCCCTCGCTCATCCCCTCGGCGGTGGAGGAGATCCTGCGATGGGCCACGCCGGTCATGCACTTCCGCCGCACGGCCACGCGCGACACGGAGCTGCGGGGCGAGAAGATCCGTAAGGGCGACAAGGTCGTCACGTGGTACATCAGCGCGAACCGGGACGAAGATGCCTTCCCCGACCCCTATCGGTTCGACATCGCGCGTACCCCCAACGAGCACGTGACGTTCGGGCCCGGCGGGCCCCACTTCTGCCTGGGAGCGCACCTGGCGCGCCTGGAGACCAGGATCCTGTTCGAGGAGCTGCTCCCCAGGGTGCGGTCGGTCGAGCTGGCCGGCGAGGTCGAGCGGATGCGTTCGAACTTCGTGAACGGCATCAAGCACATACCGGTCCGGGTCCGACCGGCCTGAGGCGTCGCGCTGCTACTCCACCGCCCGCAGCATCGACCGGAGCATGGCGGCCATCCTCTCCTGCTCTTCCGGTGACAGGTGCGCGGTGAGGGCCTGCTCCTCTCGGTTGAACCGGGGGAACAGGGCCTCGATCTTCCGCCGGCCCTGGCCGGTGAGGGACACCCGCACCATCCGGCCGTCGTCGGCGTTTCGGGCCCGGCGGACCAGGTGTCGTCGTTCCAGGGTGGTCACCACGCCGGTCGACGTGGGGCGGCTGATCCCGACCGCCGCAGCCAGGTCCCGAGACTCCATCTCGCCCCACACCCACAGCACCCACAGGACCACGAACGAGGTCCACGACAGGCGGTCACGGGCAAGGACTTTCCCCTCCATGTGGCGGCGGATCGCCACCGAAGCCCGGAACAGGTTCGAGACCGCCCACATGGCTCGGAAATCGAGCGGGAGGTGCCCGAGCTCCTCGAGGACCTTCCGCTCGGCGGGCAGGAGGTCGTCCGCGCCCATGCGGCGCATCCTACCCCCGTCGCGCCGGGGCTCAGACGTGGAAGGACGTTGGCGGATCCTCCATGGTGAGGACCTCCCGGTCGATCGACCACGGTGAGACATCCGACTCGGCCTTGCCGTCGAACACGAGCTCCACGAGCGACCTTCCGAACACCCCGGCGAACTTGAACGCGTGCGCGGCGCCCTGGCCCACCGCCGCGTGCTCGTGGCCGGGGACCAGGTCGATCACGAAGTCACGGTCGGGGGTCATCGTGTATAGGCAGGTCTTCACGGCGATGTGGGGGCCGAAGCCACCGGGTAGGTGCTCCCGCATAAAGGCGTCGAGCGTGGCGGTGTAGCCGGGGTCAGGCTCGAGCGAGCGCGTGTCGCCGGTCACCTCGGGGCCGGCGGCGTCCAGGCCGATCTTCGCGCCGGCCTCTCCGAAGGCCGGGAGCCCATAGAACGAGGGCACGCCCATCCAGATCCAGATGGGGAACCGCTCCGGCCCGAACCCGTCGAGGTCCTGCGACGCGTAGTAGGCCACCTGTTCCTGGGTGACGGTCAGATTGATGCGCCGCCACAACTGCTCGAGGAGCTCGTTCGTCCACGCGTCGGCCGTGAGGATGAGGCGTTCGGCGCGATAGGTCCCCCGTTCCGTCTCGAGCTCGTACATCCCGCCAGCCTCGCGGACCTCGGTCACCCGGGCCCGATCGACCAGCGTGGCCCCCAGTGATTCGGCAAGCCGGCGGTGCGTGGCGTTCGCTCGGGCCGCGGCGACGAGGCCCGACGCCTCCTGGTACATCACCTTCACATCGCGGGACAGCCCCCACTGCGGCCACCGCCGCATGGCCCCGGCCGCGTCCATCCACTCGTAAGCGATGCCGACCTCGTCGAGCGACTCGGAGTAGTCGTCCATCCACCCGTGCGCGTCCTCCGGGTACAGGTCGAGGCCGCCGGTCCCGATGACGAGCCGCTCGCCCGACTCCTCCTCGAGCTCCGCCCAGGCTCGGTAGGAGTCCTTCGCGAATCGCACGTACGCGGGCGCGTGGTAGGAGAGCCGGATGATCCGGGAGTGGTCCTGGGAAGCGCCGCGCTCGTGCCCGAGCTCGAACCGCTCCACGCCGAGGGCACCCGAGTCGGCCCGCTTGGCCGCCCAGTACACGGCACCGCTGCCGAGGCCGCCCAGGCCGACCACGGCGACCTCGAACTCCCGCCGCTCGGTCATCACACCTGGGTCTCGGTGTGGTCGTGGTACTCGTAGGCCGACATGGCCTTGCCGGTCGGCGAGCGCCACTCCCGTTCGTCGGCGGGAAGCTTGCCGAGCACCTCGGCCATGGCCCGCACATGCTCGGCCACCGAGCCGCAGCAGGACCCAATCACGTTGATGCCCACCTCGTTCGCCTTCCGGGCGAAGCCGGCCATCTCTCCTCGCGCCAGCTGAAGCGGCGACAGCGCGTACGGGAAGTTCGGCGTGGACGTGAAGTCGGGCCGGTCGTTCGCCGTGCGGTAGGCCACGGGCTGGCTCGCCACGTATCCGGAGATCGCGTTCCGCATCTCGGTCGCGATGGGCAGCTGCTGCTCCGGGCCGTTCAGGCAGTTCACGCCCACGACATCGGCGCCGACGCCGGCCAGCCGCTTCGCGCATTCACCGGGCGCGTCCCCCTCGTAGGACCGGGGCTCCGTCTGCTCGAAGGACATCGTGACCATGGATGGGAGGCCGGTGGCCTTGGCCCGCTCCACGAACAACAGCGCCTCGCCGAGGTAGCTGAAGGTCTCTCCCACCCAGAAGTCCGGAGGTCCGGCGTCGAGCATGTCCTGGAGCTGGCGGTCGAACAGCGCGCGGACGTGGTCGGCCGAGGCCGAATCGGCAGGGTCGTACGCCCAGGTCAGCGAGAGGTCCCCCGCCACGAGCGCATCGCCCTCCGCGGCGACCTCCTTCGCCACCTTCACGGCGTTCCGGTTGATCTCGTCCACCTTGTCCTTCAGGCCCACGGTGGCGAGCTTGTCGTCGCTCGCGTAGAAGGTCATGGTCGTCAGGAACTCGGCGCCGGCGCGTTGGAACTCCCGGTGAAGTTGGGCCAGGGCGTCGGGGTGCTCGATGGCCACCTCCGGGGTGAACGGACCGGCCTGGACGTAGCCGCGCTTCTCCAGCTCCAGCAGGTACCCACCGTCGCCGAGGACCGGCCCCTCGGCCAGGCGCTCCAGGATGCCCTTCGGCATGCTCGCCCACCGCCTCCCCCGGACGTGAGGTCAGCGAGTGTACCGGCCGTCCGTGTCGTGGGTGGCGCACCGGGGGTGACCGAAGGTCACGGGGCTCACTGTCGGAGCGGCGTCACGCTCGACCCCACCACCATGCCCGCCGAGAGCAGCACGAGGTTCTTCACCACGAACTCGCCCTCCACGGTGAGCAGCAGCGGGTTCCCCCGCTGGAACGCGATGTCGGGCTGCACGATCAGCACGAGGAACGTGCCCACCATCTGGAGCGCGAACAGGAGGAGCGTGAGCCGCATCAGCCGGCCGAGCAGCAGGCAGGTGCCGACGAAGACCTCGACCACGCCGAGGGCCGGCACCACCCACGAGGCGTCGAACCAGTAGACGGTGCTGGCCACGAGCTCGGACACCGGCGAGACCTGGAACACCTTCAGCAGGCCGAACCACACGAACACCAACCCGAGCGAGACGCGAAGCAGCGGGACCGAGACCCGCCTCAGGACTCGGATGACCCCCGCGTCAACCCGGCCGGCGCGCTGCCGCGCCATCGCCAGGAGGCCCCCGTGCATCGGCTCGTCGGGCCGGCCCGACCCATCCGTACCGGTGTTCCGCGTCGGTGTCTGCATGATGCCTCCAGGCGGTCGAGGGATCTCCTCACAGCCTAGACCCGGCGGCTGCGATCGACCGGGACCGCCGGTGCCTTCGGATGGTCGCGGGTTTCCGAATGTCGGCTCAGGCCTCCGCCAGGATCGCGTAGATCTTCCGGCGGGCCCCGGCCACGATCTCGGCGGCCTGTTTCACCTGCTGGGGCGAACCCGCCCCGGCGACCTGCATGGCCGCCGCGCCGAGCTGGAAGAAGGCCTCGCGGAGTTGAACAACCCCTTCGCCCCCTTGGCCGAACTCCCATGGCGGGACGCCGCCCGAACGCTCCTTGCGCGTCTCCACCTCGGCCTTGCCGGGATCGGTCAGCGAGAACACACGCTTGCCGTCTCGCTCCTCGCTCGTGACGAGCCCCTCGTCCTCCAGCATCTGGAGCGTGGGATAGATGGAGCCAGGGCTGGGCCGCCAGGCCCCGCCGCTCCGGGAAGCGAGCTCCTGGATGATGTCGTAGCCGTGCATGGGCCGCTCGGCCAGCAGGGCCAGCAGGGCCGCGCGGACGTCCCCCCGCCTGGCCCTCCGCCCGGACCAGGGCGTCGGCCCGAACCACCCGCCGCCATGACGCGCGAGGCGTACCTCGAACTTGCGACCGGACGGCTCGTGGTGCCGGCGGTATCTCTTGCGTGTCTCGCGCATCTCCCTCTCTCCTCCTGCGCGATGCTTCTTCAATATATCGCGATATATCGTAACACACCGCCGCCAAGAGGACATTCCCGCCCGGTGGGCTCTCGGGGCTCGTCAGCCCTCGGCCCGGCCGCTCGCGATCAGCTCGTCGAGGATCCGGCCGAAGGAGCCCACGGCCAGGGACAGGTGGCCGTGGTCGGGCTCCAGCCGAGCCCGAACCGACGGGACCGTAGCCGCCAGCCACTTCCCGTGCGCGAACGGAACCATTCGGTCATGGGCTCCCTGCCAGATCGTGGCCGGGACCCGGATCGAAGAGAGTCTGAACCCCCAGTCCCGCACGAACGCGAGATCGTCGTCGAACCAGCCCCACATCCCCTCGCCCAGGGCCTCGCGGAAGTTCCCAGCCAGGAACTCGCCCAGCGCTCCGGTGAGGGCGGCCTTGTCCACGTCGGACACGAGGTCGCCCAGGGCCTCGATGATCTCGTCACCCCTGAGATCGGCCAGCGCCCTCGCCTCCCCCTCGAGATACGATCCGAGGGCTTCGGGTCCGGCCAGGGCCGCCCCGAACTCCTCGACGTTCTCCTCACCCATCCCGGCCATCCAGTCCAAGCCCTCCGCGGGGTAGGGAGCGACACCGGCGATGGTGGCGGCGGCGATCACGCGGTCGGGCAGCAGGGCTGCGCAGGCCAGTGCGTGGGGTCCTCCGCCCGACCAGCCGATCGTGCAGAAGCGCGGTGCGCCCAGGTGATCGACCAGGGCTGAAACGTCCGTGGCGCAGTCGGCCACGGACCGTCCCGGATGGCGGGTCGAGCCTCCGTAACCCGGCCGCGAGTACGAGATGAAGCGGAATCCCCGTGTCGCGGCGTCTTCGATGAACGGCTCGAACAAGATGACCGCGCCCGGCGTGCAGTGGTGGAAGACCAGCGGCGTCCCGTCCTCGGGACCGGCCACGGCTGCATCGAGCGATCTCCCGTCCGGGGCCGTGACCTCGAACCTCTTCGCGTCCACCGCGCCGAAGTCTAGGTCAGGCGTGCCTAGGTCGTGGCGGCGGCGGCGAACTCCTCGAAGTTCTCCACGTACCGACGCGCGTCGTCCTCGGTGTGGAAGACCGAGGTCGTCCAGGTCTCCTGCTTGGACCACGGGGACTTGAACACGCCGCGGTTCTGCTGGAACAGCCACGCGAGGTACGTGATCCGCTCGTCGATCGCCACGCTGTCGCGGTACTCGCGCACCGGGGTCGCGCTGTAGATCACCGAGCCCTTCGCGCCCAGACCCGTGACGTACGCGGGGAGCCGGTGCCCGTCGATCGCGGCTCCACAGCCGTCAGCAAGGACCTGGTGAATCGCGTTCAGCTGCGGGTACGCATCCTTCGTCAGGACCTCGGTCAGGCACGCGCGCGAGGCGGCCATCGTGAGCGGGTTGCCGTTGAACGTGCCTGCCATGTCGTGCTCGCCCCGGAGCACGGGGCGGAACAGCTCCTCCGTCGCCCCGATCGCGCCGCACGGGACGCCGCCACCGATCGCCTTGGCGAGGCACACGATGTCGGGGGTCACGCCGAACACCTCGACGGCGCCGCCGTAGGCGATCGTCGCCCCCGTCTTCACCTCGTCGAACGCGAGGAACGCGCCGTGGCGATGCAGCAGGTCCTTCAGGCCCTGGAGGTAGCCGGGCTCGGGCATGATGACGCCGCAGTTCATCATGGCCGGCTCGACGATCATCCCGGCGACCCTGCCCTCGAGCTCGTCGAGCGCGCGCTCGGCCTCGGCGAGGTCGTTGAACGGGACCACGCGCACGAGTTCGGCGAACGCCTGGGGTATCCCGAGCGCCTGCGGGATCGTCGGCGGGCGCTTGCGCGAGCCCATCAGCTCGGGGTCGGGGACGACGGAGAACATCAGCGAGTCGTGGTGGCCGTGGTACGAGCCCTCGATCTTGATCAGCATGTCGCGGCCGGCGACGGCCCGCATGAGACGGACGGCCTCGAGGGTCGCCTCGGTCCCCGAGTTGCAGAAGCGCCACAGCGGGAGGCGGAACCGGTCGGCGAGGTTCTCGCCCACGGCGTCCAGGTCCTTCGTCGGCTGCGCGAAATGCGTGCCGCGGCGGGCCTGACGTTCGATCGCCTCGGCGATCTTCGGATGGGCGTGCCCGGCGACCATGGCGCCGTACCCGAGGTGGTAGTCGAGGTACTCGTTGCCGTCGATGTCCCAGATCCGGGAGCCCTGGCCGCGGTCGATGAAGATGGGATGGGGGGGCGAGTCCTGCCAGCTCGAAGCCACACCGCCGGCCACAGACTTCGCGACGACCTGCCTGTACTCGATGGACGCGCGGTGCCGAGGCTCGAGCTTGGCCTCTTCCTCCCCGATCAGTTGATCGATGTGTTCGAGGTCCAGCTCGACGGTCTCTCGGAGCGACATGAATCCCAGCCTCCCGCTGTTTGAACGGTGATTCAATGATACCCCTTCGTCCAGCGTTCGGGCCGGAAGGAGGCTGTGTCGCAACAAGGAGGGCCGGCCTCGACCGGGGCCGGCCCTCCAAGTTCCAGTGGCGGAAGTGCTATGAGGTGAGCTCGATCACGGGGCACACGAACTGCCTGACCACGCCGTTGTCCACGGCGCTGCCGTCGGCCAGGGCGGCGTCGACCTCTGCGTCGCTGTCGAATACCCCACTGCCGTTCAGGTCGTTCGCGGCGAGCGCCGCGGCGTATCCGGACGCGAAGCTCAGCAGGTGGACCTGCCACCGCCCGCCGTTGTAGTCGGTGTCGCCTGGGGCGGCTTCTGCCACGTTGAAGGGCTGGGCGCCCGCAAACTGGTAGATGACGTCGAACGAGTCCGCCGGAGCCCCGGTTCCAGAGAGGTCCGTGGGGGTGCCCACGGTCCGGTACAGCTCGCCATCGACGTAGAACGCCGGGCCGCCCACGCCACCGGCGCCGGCTGCCAGGGCGGCGCCAGGCACCGCGATCGCGCCCGCCAGGGCGAGCGCGAGAACGAGAATGACTCTGCGCATCGCGTTTCCTCCTTTGTCGAAATCGCTGCCATCGGCCCCCCATGGCGGGAGGCCGTGTGCCGACCCGGCCGGATCGTTCTGGAGCCATGCTAGGGAGCGGGCCATTAGGAACCGATAACCGAACCCTTACGGAGGCATGAATCTTCCGCGGAGGGCCCGAGGAGAGCCCACTGCTACAATCGCCGGCGAGCGTGGTGGCCGTAGCTCAAGCGGTTAGAGCACCAGGTTGTGGTCCTGGGGGTTGGGGGTTCGAGTCCCCTCGGTCACCCCACTATCGAGGTCCGCCCGCTTGCTATATTCGAGCGGGCCTCTAGCTCAATCGGATAGAGCAACGGACTCTTAATCCGCAGGTTCCGGGTTCGAGTCCCGGGGGGCCCACCAGTAAAGCCATCCCACTATCGTCCTGGGGTGGCCTTTCCGGCGCGGCTTGCTCGATTCAACAAGCTCGTCACGAACCCGATCCTTCGGCCCGTCGCGGCCAGGGCTCCTTACTTCGGTGTTGTCGTGCATCGCGGACGAGTCTCGGGACGTGTGTATCGAACACCGGTCAACGTCTTCCAACGGGGCGAGGAGGTCATCTTCGCGCTGACACGGGCCGGACCGGGGTTGGGTCAGGAACGTGATGCACCAGGACCGATTCACGCTGATCCATCGCGGCCGGGGTCCGGAGCTGATCGAACCCAGGCTGTGGGAGACGAAGGAGGCGCCCGCAACCATACCGGCCGTGGCTCGGGGGATCCTCCGCCGCGCGAGTGTCCATACGTTCCTACTAGCCCGACGGCCACACGAGTAGGAGCGGTCCTGGTTGGCGACCTGTTCTCCGGCTCCGGCGCACCGGCAGCGCCAGCCTCAGCAGCCGGTGCCCCCACGAGGCCGCGGCGTCACGCCAGGCGGAGAGCGTAGATTCCACTGGTGAGCTTCACCGTGGGGGCTGATGAGTACGACCGATTCATGGGCCGGTACTCAGCGCCGCTCGCCCCCCAGTTCGCCGATTTCGCGGCGGTGGACGCTGGTCAGCGAGTGCTCGATGTCGGCTGCGGCCCCGGCGCACTCACGGCCGAGCTGGTCAGGCGGCTGGGGCCGGGCACCGTGTCGGCCGTCGATCCTTCAGAGCCCTTCGTTGCAGCAGCTCAAGAGCGCCACCCTGGGGTCAGCGTGCAACGCGCTGCGGCGGAGCAGCTGCCGTTTGAAGACCGGGCGTTCGACGCCGCCTTGGCACAACTGGTCGTTCACTTCATGGCACAACCCGTCGTAGGACTTCGCGAGATGGCGCGCGTGACGCGCAAGGACGGTGTCGTAGCGGCATGCGTTTGGGATCACGCTGGCGGCCAGGGACCGCTCAGCCTGTTTTGGCAGGCGGCGCGCGAACTTGATCCCGACGTCGAGGGTGAGTCGCAGCTTGCGGGTGCGCGCGAGGGCCACCTCGGCCAGCTCTTCCAAGCAGCCGGGCTGCACGAAATCGAGGAGAGCGCTCTCTCCGTCAGCGTCGAACATCCAAGCTTCGAGGAGTGGTGGGAGCCGTTTACGCTCGGCGTTGGCCCCGCTGGCGGCTACGCGGCTGGTCTCGACGCGAAGCGGCAAGCGCAGCTGCGCGAACTCTGCCGAGAGATGCTGCCAGCACCACCGTTCATACTGAAGGCCCTGGCCTGGGCAGCACGAGGCCTCGTCTAGCTCTGGAGCTGACGGAACTGGTGCACGTACCCGCCGGCCATTGGAGCCGGTGAGGCCAGAATCGTACGCGCGCTAGTCCATCGCAACGCCGCTCCATCGCAACGCCGCGCTTCGGTCTCGTCCCGTCTCCATCCCGTGACGCATCGCGAAACGATGTGAACATCTCGAGCCCGCGCCGGGATGCGCGGCTAGTCGGGACGTCGCGCTTCGACCGCGCGGTCGTGCCCGTCGCCGTCGCGATGCACGCGGATCTTCCAGAGGCCGACTCCCGTTAGGGTCGACGCCATCTCGCCGGCCTGGTCGCCGCCGATCTCCAGGAGCATGCTGCCGCCGGGGCGGAGCCAGCGCGCGGCTGCATCGGCGGCCCGCACGAGCACCGTAGTCCCGCGCCGTCCGCCGTCGAGCGCGCGACGGGGCTCGTTGGCGAGCACGTCCCTCGGCAGGAGGTGGAGCTCCTCGGTGGGCGCGTGGGGGACCACGGCCGTCATGACGTCGACGCGCCCGCGCACCGACGGGGACAGTGGCTCATCGAGGCTGCCCACGAGCGCGTGGACGCCGTTTCGGCGCGCACACGCGACCGGGTCGACGTCGGTGGCCACCACGGCGGCCCGCGGACGCGCCGAGCCGAGGACGCCGGCCACCGCCCCGCTGCCGGTGCACAGGTCGACGGCGATCCGACGGCCGGCAGCAGGGAGACAGCCCGCCGAGCCAGCCCCTCCGAGTGCGGCCTGGGCAGGAACACCCCGGGGTCGACGCGGACCGGGACGCCGCAGAAGCGCACCCACTCGGTGATCCAGGCCAGCGGCTCCCCGCGCAGCCGGCGAGCGATCAGCTCCTCGACCGGTCCGACGCCCTCGCTCGATGCCCGGAGCAGCGTGTCGGCCTCCGCGCCGGAAGTGACGCAGCCACCCACCGCCAACGCGCGGACGACCCACGTGCGTTCCTCGCTCCCCGCACCTGCGCTGCCCGCTAGGCTCGGGGAGCCCCTTGGCCTCACCATCGGCACCGGTCGGCACAGTAGATCGCAAGTTTCACAAGCAGGAGGATAGGACGGAAAGCATCGCGCTCATCGTGGCGCCAAGCGCAGTGGTCTCAGGCTAGGTGCGATCGAAATGACAACGCGGAGCGCAGTGATGTCCCCGTCTCATCCCCGTCATAGATCGGGAAACGTCACGAAGCGACGGGTTGCGTAGCGACGCAAACTCGCAGCTTAGAGGGCATTCAGCTCTCTGACCGGCGCTGCCCGACCGGACTCCGCAGGTTCGGGGTTCGAGTACCCGGGGGCCCACCACCGAAACCGCAGGTAGGGCGCGCATTTCAGTTTCATTTGCGGCAGCGGGTCGCTGCCGTCCCCGTCTCGGCCCCGTCCCGGACGGGAGCTCGCTCAGACCTACGATCTCCCAATCCGCAGGTTCGCATTCGAGCCTGCGGCGACCTCTACAACCAAACCCGCGGTAGATGGCCATGTTCGGTGATCGGCGCGACCGCGCCGATCGCGTGTCCGACCCGTCTCGGACACGCTCTCGTCATGGCGAGGACCGGCCATCGTGCTTCGCAAATGAAAACGTCTCCTTGTCCGCCCCAACTCAGACGGTGATGACGACCTTTCCTCGGGCGTGCCCGTCTTCCAAATACCGGATGGCTTCGGGGGCCTCGCTCAGCGGGTACGTCTTATCGATGACCGGCGTGACCTTGCCGGCCTCGATGAGCTCCTTGAGCGCGACCAGGTCCTCGCCGTTCTCCTTCGAGATGAACGTGCGCAGCTTCTGGCTCACGAACGGTGACAGCATGAGCGCCCGGAGCTGGCGATCGGTGCCTCCGAACCACCGTCCGCCCCCTTCGGCTCCGACGATGACGAGGGTCCCTCGGGGGGCGAGGGCTCGCCGGAGGTGTGACACCGAACGGGCCCCCGCGGTGTCGAGGATGAGGTCGTAGCGCTGCCCAGTCTCCGCGAAGTCGTCGCGCGTGTAGTCGATGACGTCGTCCGCTCCGATCGATCGGACCAGGTCCACCTTCGTCGTGCTGCACACGCCGGTGACGTGGGCTCCATACGCCTTGGCCATCTGCACGGCGAACGACCCCACGCCTCCCGCCGCGCCGATGATCAGCACCTTCTGCCCCGGCTGAATCTTTCCCACGTCGCGGAGACCCTGGAGCGCGGTGAATCCGGACGTTGGAACGGTCGCCGCCTGCTCGAAGGTGAGGTTCGCGGGCTTGGGCGCAACCTTGTCCATTCGAGCGGTCGCGTACTCGGCGAATGAGCCGTCGCAGGTACCGAACACCTCATCGCCCGGCCGGAACTGCGTCACATCCTTGCCGAGCGCCTCAACGCGACCTGCGACATCCGTGCCCCGAACGCGGGCTTTGGGCCCGCGGAGCCCGTAGCCCATGATGCGGATCAGATACGGAAGGCCCGTCATGATGTGCCAGTCCCCGATGTGTGCGCCCGCCGCGTGAACGCGGAGCAGCACGTCGTGGTCGCCGACCACCGGTGTGTCGATATCTGTGAGCTCTAGGACATCGGCCGAGCCGTACTTATCTTGGACGATCGCCTTCATGGTGTCTCTCCTTGCTGTGGCCTTCTCTTGAGTCGCCGAGGGCCCGGCGGACGCAGGGCTTGTGGTCGGGTGGTCATTCCTGGGTGCCCGGGTATTGGAAGACCTCGTCGAGCGGCACGTTGAACACTCGCGCGATCTGGAACGCCATCTCGAGGGACGGCGAGTAGCGCCCCTGCTCGATGGCGATGATGGTTTGGCGGGTGACGCCGATGCGAGCTGCCAGGGCCGCCTGTGTCATCTCTCCGTTCGCGAACCTGAGCGATCGAATGGCGTTGGTGACCTTGGTTGGCTTCACCATGGCTACAAGCCCCGTCGGTAGGCGACAATCTTCACCACCGAAGCTGTGAGAGCCGACAGGACGAACGCCAGGTAGATCGCGTTGGCGATCCAGAAATGGTCAACCTCTGCCATCGCCAGGCCGAACGGCGCCAGCATGCCGACGGCGAGGACAATCCCGCCGACGTATTCGCCGAACCGGTTGATGTCCTTGTCCCGCACGTCCCTCTTGTCGGCCTCGCTGGGTTTCGCAATCGCGACCGCGATGTGGCCGACGATCGACAGGGCAATGGCGATGCCGATGGTCCACAGCATCGTCGATACGTAAGACACCTCGGTGAGGGGGATGTTTTCCGCTCGCCCAAGGATGATGCTGAGGTAGGCCGCGTAAGTGACGACGTTGACCACGAGGTAGACCCACGTGCCCTTTTCTTCGAATGACATCTCTGCTCCTATGTCAAGAGTTGCTGACATGGGCGAGTGTATAGCGATGCTGACATAGTGTCAAGTTTGCTTTACCCCTCAGGCGACCGACACCCGGAACAGGCCGCGCACGGGTCTAGCGAACCGTCACCGTCAGGAAGCGATATGCCGCACCCGGATGGGTCTTACGCGGCCTCGCTTCTTGTCCAGGCTGCGCTCGTGTTGGAGGCCGTCCCTCTGCGGGTTCATGAGCCGGCGCCTGTCCCTCACGAAGTCCTGCATGTCTGGCTTCTCGGGCACCTTGGCCTGGATCATCGCCCCGAACTTCCGAATCACCTCGATCCGGCCCCGCACCTTCTGCGCGACCCACGTGTCGTGCCCCGGAGCCGCTTCTCGTGCTCGAGCCTCCGCCGCTCGGCCCACTCCGGGAAGCGGGAGGCCGACTCGTCCAGCTGCTCGTCCGCGCCGTCCGAGTGCACGGTCAGCGCGGGGTCGCCCCTCGCCGCAGCCGGCCGGCTCGAGGTGGCGAACTGATCGGCCTCCGCCCGCCAGCGGTATCGTCACGGAGGCATGTCGGAGGATCGCTCATACGTCGATCAGAACACGCGAGAGCGCGAGCGCCTTCGCGCCCTGGTCGAACGCTTGGACGAGGACGAGCTTCGCGCTCCGGTGAACGAGCACTGGACGGTCGCCGCCGTGCTCGGCCACATCGCGTTCTGGGACGCCCGGGTGCTGGCGCTCGCCGACAAGCTGGAGCGTGGCGTACCGTTCTCGCCCTCCGACGCCGAGCCGGAGGACGTGGACTGGATCAACGACGCCACGCGCCCGCTGATCCACGCGATCCCCCCGCTCGAGGCCGCTCGGCTCGCGTTCCGCATCGCCGAGGAGACCGACGCCCGAGTGGCGAGCCTGCCGGTCGACCGCCTCTGGCCGCGCGACCCGAGCAGCCCGCTCTACCCCCTGCGCGCATCGCACCGGGGCGAGCACCTCGACGACGTCGAGGCGGCGCTCCGAGCCCGCCCTGGACCGAAGGGCGGCGACGCGGCACCGCGGTAACCCCATCGACGCGTCAGCCGACGAGCAGGGCGAGCTTTCGATGAAGCGCCGGATTGTCGAGCTCGGTCGCAACCATTCTCCGCCGCCTCGAGCGAGCTGGCCTCACCGAGCGCGAACGGGTGCACGAGACGCCGGTTCATTGGCGGCATCGGGCCACAGGCTCCTTGTCCGTTGCGATCGAAATGACAACGGCAGCCGAAGCCCCATCCCCGTCTCATCCCCGCGATGGAACGGGAAATGGACTTACTCGCTCGAGTTCCGCGGGACGCGGGACTAGCGTCGCACCGAGGCGCCTAGCTCGTTGCCAGGAATTGCGGATCGACCGAGGGCCGGGCCCGATCTGGCCCGGCCCTCGGGCCGATTTGATCAGGCGATCCGCTCCACGGTGATCTCGGCAACCGGCTCGTCCACGTCCCAGCCGTGAACCGCCGGCACCAGGTCGGCACCACCCTGGATCCCAAGGTGGTGGTGGATCACGCCGCCCTCGGCGAGCGCCGGGTTGCTCACGCCCGTGCCCGCCTCGCCCGACGACAGGCCGATCAGGCCCTGGCAGGGCGGCACGATGTCGGCGAAGTCCTCGGTGTTGATCTCGGTCCCGGCGTCGTACCCAGCCGTCCCGGTCGTCACGCTCTGACCTACGCCTACCGGCAGCTTCAACCCGTCCACGCCTGTGAAGCCGTCGTTCGTGCAGATCAGCATCGATACCCAGGAGAGCCGACGGGCATCTGCCGTCGCGTGGATCTCGAGCGTCACGCTGTCGGGGAACATCGCGGCGCCCGGCGTGCCCTCAGGTACCAGCGGGAACGTGCCCTCGATGACCTCCGACACCCCACTCGAGCCTTGCAGCAAGGAGACGAACGGTCCGAGATTGCCGTTCTCGGCGATCTCCTTCATACCCAGGCTCGCTGGTTCGCCGACCGTGAACGCGTCGACGCTCGTTCGGTGCGTGGCCACGGCAACCGGCGTGAGCGGTTGTCCGCTCGTCAGGTTCGTGATCGTGACCCGATACCTACGCTCAGGTGCTGAGGCACTCGCCGGCACGACCAACACCAGGGCGAGCGCCGCAATCACCAGCGCGGTTCCAACGATTCGAAGCGCTGCGCGCATCCGCATCCCTCCCGTTCCTCAGATCTCGGGCAGTGTCGGTCACCGCTCTAGACGATCGTACGGCAGGGATCCTTACGGTTTCCTTTCGCAGTTGCGAACTTCTTCGAACACGGGGGCCACCTCGTCCGCGGGTGTCGACGGCGTCAGTCGGGATCGGGACGTTCTCCGGCGGCACAGCCCTCGTCCGGGTCGCTTCTCGGAAGCCATGGCCGTCGCGAGCCGCAGCAAGCTCCCCTCGAGCGCATCGAGCTCGTCGCTCCGCCCGAGAGAACGGGCAAGGGGATTGTCGTTTCGACACGTAGTGTCACGCGAGCGCGACCGGCACGTAGGGGTCGTGCTTGCCCCAGACGACGAGGGCCGAACGCGGGATAACGATGAAGCGTTCACTCGACAAACGCGACCGTTACGTGAATCGGGAGGTGGTCCGAGGCGTCGATCGTGCCGATCCGGAACGACCGGATCTGCAGGTCGGTGGTCAGCCAGACCCAGTCCGGGCGGTCACAATCCGACGTCGGTTGGGAGGACGTCGTCCGGCAGGGGTCCCCCGTGGCGGCGGAGGCGTCAACAAGGCCGGCGTTGCGAAACAGGGCGACCGAAGCTTCGTCGTCGAGCTGCATATTCATGTCCCCGGCGATCACCGCGGGGGTCGCTCCCCCCCAGGCATCGAGAACGGCTCTGATCTGCTCCAGGGAGTCAGTCTCAAGATGAGTGCCGACGACGATGACCTGAGTCTCCCCCACGTCGACTCGGACCGCGAGGTAGCTGCGACCCTGGCTCCCGGGGACGGGGGGCAGCGGGCCGGAGCTGATCGGCTGGATCGGAAGCCGAGAGAGGATCGCATTGCCCAACTGACGGTCGGCCGAGGGTTGGTAGCGGTAGGGCATGTCCAGCCCCGCCTGGAGGTAGGCGAGCACGTCAGCGGTTCCCATCACCGGCCATCCGCGCGCGGCTTCTTGGATGATCACCACGTCTGGGTCGCTCGAGGCGATCTCGCGGACGATGTCGTCGGGGCGATGCATCGCGTCGATCCCGATCGCACCACGGATGTTGTAGCTCACGATCCGGACCTCCGGACCGGGGATCGGCCGCGCGTCGCTCGTCGGCCGGGATATCCACAGGAAGCCGGGGACGAGGATGGCGAGCGCCAGTGTCGCGACGCCGACGGCCCGGACCGCACCGGGGGCAATAGCTTCGACAGGCCGCGGAGAACGGGTTCGTACGATGGCCGCGAGCCCGACCAGCCCCGCCGCCGCTGCCGGAACCACCTCGCGAGGGAACGGGAGCGGCCGGTCGATGTCGATCATCCACACGAGCACGAGGATCGCGAAGGACAAGCCGGCGGCCGTGGTGCCGAGCACAGTGCGCTCGGCCACCGGCTTCGTGCCCCCAGGCGAGAGCCCCAAGGCGAGACACCCAGTCGTCACGACCTGGAGCCCAACGACGAGCGCGATGGCGCCGAGGCCCTGCGTCGAGAGGGTCAGCCAACCCAGAGCCCCGGCAAGTCCCGCCGCGACGATCGCGGCGGCGGCTCCGGGAGGGCGGGCGATCACCACCGCGGCGGCGGCGATCGCTAGCGCGTCGGCGACCATTACGGTCAGAATGGCGCCGGCGAATCCAACACCCGACTGCGAACCCACGTACCCGGGGTTCTGCACGAAGACCAGCTGCAGCATCAGATACGGGCCGAAGGCAGACAGGATCCCGCCCGCCGGGTCGCGGAGCTCCGACCGCCCAGGCCGACGCGCTGTGATCCACAGGGCGGCGAGTGCCGCCAAGAGCACGGCGGCCGTAACAACGATCGACGCCGGTCCGTCCTGCCAGATGAGGTCCCACGTGTGCCACGGAGCTCGGAGGGCGGTGTCGAGAGTCAGGCCAAAGACGCCGGCCGGTGCCAGCCACCGATCGATCGCGTACCGCGCGCGGAGGCCGACCAGTACCAGTGCCATACCCGCCAGCGCGGTCCCCGGCCCGGCGAACGCGAGCCACGCCGGGATCGGATGGATCAACTGCACCAGGACCCGCGCCGCCAGGATCGCGAGTCCACCTGCGACCACCGTCTGACCCGCGACGCCTGGGCGTGCGAGCGGGAGCGCGACCAGGGGTGCCGCGAAGACCCCGAGGGCCAAGAGGCCAACGAGGAGGTAGCTCGTGTCCTCGCCGAGGATGAGGATGCGCGGGAACAGAACGCGGATGACCTGGGCGAGCGCAACGAAGAGGAGAGCGACGCCCACCAGCACCGCAGCGCCGGGCGAAGCGAGAACCGAGGTCGCCCGAGGTTCGCGCACTAGCTAACCCTAGTCCCGCCGTGGTCGAGCTTCCGGGTGCGGGGTCCCATCCGGTCGCGGGACCTGCTCATCACACTGACGATCGCGTCGGGGAGGAAGAGCCCAGCAGGAACGCCCAGGAGCGCAAGCCGGATCAAGAACCCCCCGCGGTCCTCCCACCCGGACATCCGGCTTCCGTCGGGATATGAGTGGACAACGAACCGGATGAATACCCCGGCATCGTGAATCACCGCGGGCATCATCGACAAGGCAAGGACGCCCACCACCCGGGCCGCCAAGAGCCACCGATCGCGGGCCGGGAGGGCGACCACAGCGGCCAGGCCGAAGCTCGGGAGGATGACCGTCCAGCCCGGATCGTCCACTCCGGCCATCGCCGTCACTCCGCGGGCCAGGAAGAACGCCGCGGTGCCGGTGGCGAGGCCGAGTGCTCCCCATGTGAGCCACCGCTCCCGGTTGGACACACGGGCGATCACCAACGGCGAGGCTGCCATGATCGCCAGCCCCCCGAAGGCGACGATGAGCCAAAGGCCCTGACCGCAGTGACCATGGCACCCCATGTAGGCTCCCAGGGCCCCCATGACGCCGATGAACGCCCCGACGGAGGCAACCGCTGCCCCGACACCGACCGCGACCAGCTGGCGCAGCATACCGGTCCTCGGGCCACCTTGGATGTTCATGGTCGTTTGCATATGAATCCTCCCTTCACGACCATGACGACTCTTCCGCATGGTGAGCGGCGCCGCCAGACGGCGTGGTCCTCATTTCCTCCGGCTCGATCGCCCATACACCTTGGGCATCAGTGGAAACCCATCGACGGCGGGAAGGCGGGGCGTGTCGAGCATCCGGTCGCCATGGTCGACACCGTACGGGCGGCGCCAGTGTCTCGTTGGAATGACGACAGGTTGGCGAATACTCTTGCGGGAATCGAGGAGAGAACACGGAGTCTGACCGGCGCCCTCGTCTTCCCCTGCCCCGGGTTTCGGCGGGCGCCCCGACGCCTCCAGTGCAACACGACGTCCGGAGTCAAAGACGCCGCTCCCTACTCCCAGCCGTCCATGAGCTCGCCCACGTGACGGAGCGCCGCCCCAAGCGGCGCCCGGGCGCGCTCCAGCGCCGTGGCGATCACCACGACGGCGACACCGACGGCCCCGAGGAGCAGCCAGAGCGTTACGCCCTCGACGTCGGGGATATTTTGCGCGAGCGGAACGAGCACGATGAGCAGCAGGCACCCCGCGGTGGCGGCCACGCCGACCAACAGCCGACGGCGAACGTGTGTGAGCGCGCCCCACGCGGCGACGAGGCTCCCGAGGATCGCACCGACCACACCGGCCAACGACGATCCCTGCACTACCCTGATCGGCGAGGCTCCGATCAAGAAGGCGATCGCGGCGACCTCAAGGGCCACGAGCTCGGGCCTGTATGCTGGCACGCCGCGCCGACGGTGATCCCATCGCAGGACCTCGACGACCGCGAGCGCCGCGAGCCCCATCGGCGTCGTGAACCACTGTGGGTCGCCGGCGAACGCCTCGCTTGCGAAGGCGATCCACGCCCCGCTGAAGAACAGCGGTGCCGCTGTGAGGAGCCCCGCTCGGCGAAGCACGAGTCCGGCGCCCGCGGTCTCGACCCCGCACGCGAGGAGGGCCGCCACGAGCGCGCTCCGATCCGGCCATGTGGCCGCCGCGACCGGCAGGGACGCGTACGCAGTCAGGGCACCGAAGATGCCAACAACGGGGGCCCACGGCCGCCAGATCCCCGTCCGCCACAGGGCGAGCGCCAGGGCCACCGAGACGAGGCTCCCGGCGACGAGCACGCCCACGGCGAAGCCCCCAGATGCCTCGACGCCGAGGAGGACCTCGCCTACGGCGAGCGCGGCCACGAGCGCGGAGCCCTCCCGGAGGCGAGCGAGGCCGGTGGGCGCGGCGGACGTCGCGGTCGCGACCGTCGCCATCCCGAGCGCGGCGGCGAGCGCGAGATGCGCCGACTCCACGTCGGCGAGCGCTCCCCCGGGGATCGAGGCGGAGGACTCGACGGCGAGGACCCCGATCGCTGCCAACGCCGCGGCCGGGAGCATCCAGTCCGAGGTAAGAACCTTTAGGCGCACCGCCGACGCGGCGGCAAGAAGCACGACGCCCGAGACGATCGCCGTGGTCTGCAGGACGGTCTCCGCCGGCCATCCGACTGCCTCTGCGCCCTGCACCCACGCCAACGCCGCGAGGCCTGCGGACACAGCCTGCAGCCCGAGCCGACGATTGCCCTGGGACCGTGACGCCGCGACGCCGGTGCCGAGCGAGTACGCGCCGAGGGCGGCCGCAAGCCATCCGGGTCCCAGATCCGCGGCGCCAACCCCACCGAGCACCGCGCCGGAGATGACCCACGGCCAGCGCGTCAGGACCATCGCGGCGCTGAGAGAGAGCGCTCCCGCCGCGAGCCAGGCCGGCGCCACCTCGTCGATCACGACCGCCTGCGCAAGGCCCGCCCCCGCGACGAGGTGCGCCACCACGAACGGCGGCAGGTCCCAGCGGAGCCAGGGTGCGCGCTCCTCTTTCCTGAACCGAGTCAGTATCCAAGCCGTACCCGCAGGGACCGTAGCGCCGGCCACGAGGATCCAGGGATCGTCAAGGACGAACTCGCGTGCCAGGCTGGCGGCGCCGAAGGAGGCAAGCGACCAGGCGATTCCCGAGACCCAGCCCGCGCGGAGCTGAAGCGCCGCAACCAGGAACACGGCAGACCCGCCGAGCATCCATGCGCCGTAGACCGACGCCGGCTCTGCCAGCGTGAGGCCAAGTGAGATGGCCAGCCCCCCGGTCCCAAGCGCCAGCGATGGATCGAGCCAGCGCGCGCGGACCAGGGCGCCGCTCGGCCGGCGTCCGGCGAGCCGCTCATCGAGCGCGAGGCTGCCGACGAGTGCGACGGTCGACCAGCCGAAGCCCGCCGCGTAAAGGCGGTTCGTCGGCACGCCGGCCCGCTCGGCGAGCAGGACCGTGAGCGCCGCCGAGGACGCGCACGCCGCCCAGACCATCCCCGCGGCTCGAAGCGTCACAGGGATTAGGGCGACAACGCCGATCAGGACGGCGCAGGAGACCACCAGGAACCAGCGGTCCGGCGCCGCGACTCCGATCGCGACGACGCCGAGCGCGAACGACCCCCATGCAACGAGCGGACCAAGCGGCCGCCTGCGGGCGACCGCTCGCGAAGTGGCGGCCTCGACCAGAGCGAGGGCCGCGAGCAGCATGCCCGCGAGCTCCGGGCGACCCTCCAGCAGTCCGGCGAAGCGCGCCGCATCCACGAGGAGGAGCGGGAGCGACAGCAGCGCAAGCCCGGGTGCAAGCCCCGCGAGCGTTGCTCCAACCCGGGTACCGGATCGCTCGCCTACCTCGCCGGCGGTCGCGATCACGATCCACCCAAGGGTCCATGCGCCGAGGCACACAAGCCGCGATCCGCCGGGCACCACGGCAACCGAGGCGAGGGCCGCGCCGGACGCGAGCTGTCCCACGGTCTCGAGGTGGAGCATGGTGCTTCTGGCCCGGCGGATCGAGGCCGCGGCGAGCGTGGCCCCGAACCCTGCGGCGGCGAACAGCTGGGCCCGCGCTTCGGCGGCCAGTCCTGCGAGATCGGTCCCGAGAAACCCGGCCCAGGCGAGACCCGCCGCGCCGAGCCATGCCCTCGCCGGTCCCGCAGGCGGCGCTGCGAGCAGGACCCCGGCGATGACGATCGCCGTGACGAGCAGGATCTGGCTGGGGCCGTCAGCGACCCACGGAACCGACGTGAGGAGCCCGACGACGACCGCCGACGCCGACAGCCAGACGTCCGCGAATCGGTCCGTCCCCGCCGCGCGGTAGGCTGCCGCCGCGCCGAGGAGGACGAAGGCCGAGACGAGTAGCGCGGACTTGGCTCCGGCCGCCACCCACAACCCGTAGACCAATCCCACGGGCAGCAGCGCCGCGAGCGCATCCATCCACGTCCACCTGGCGGCCTGGGCGCGAGGGTGAACGCCAAGTGCCATGACGCCCGTGACCCGACGGACGTGCGCCCAGAGGGACGCGGCGCCGAAGGCTGCGACCGTTGCCCACGGCTCTTGCGTCGCCATCGCGAGCCCCACCGCGAGCTGCGCGACCGCAGTCGCGAGCTCCAGATTCCCGACTCGACGGCGGGACCATCGCTCGAGAAGCGCCAGCGCGACGAGCACGGCGGCAGCACCCGCCCACCCGACATCGAGCTCGGGCACCAGCGCGGCGACCGTGAACGCCACCACGAGGGACTGGGCGAGCCGGGCGGCGGCGGCAGGCCGCTCGGGCGCACCAGCAGAAAGGAGGTCGATCCCCACGATGGTCACTGCGCCGGTGATGGCGACGGGCCACGGCGGCCACCCCTCGGCGAACCCGCTCGCGAGCGTCAGCGAGTAGCCGAGGGCGAGCCCCGCAAGCGC
>Ga0209853_1000033_pt1 | contig 36723 bp, 29 predicted proteins | sample GWRWS1_30_40_FD_187224 | JGI IMG/M metagenome (GOLD analysis project Ga0209853, IMG submission 187224) | Riverbed sediment microbial communities from areas with vegetation nearby in Columbia River, Washington, USA - GW-RW S1_30_40 (SPAdes)... | ecosystem: Environmental > Aquatic > Freshwater >...
CCAGCGCCTGCGATATCGTGACGGAGTTGCCGGCGACGCCCGCGACTGTCAATGGGCCCTCGTCTCCAACGGCAACCAGATCTCCCGCCTGCAGCACGGATGCGTCATCAACGAGAAAGACAAGCGTCCCCGCCAGAACGGGGCCGCTGACAGCGGTCTGTCCCCGCCGGATCAGCTCGCCCGCGCGGTGCGCGCGAGCCAGCGGGGACCCGACGGTGATGCTATTACCGGCGATGGCCGTCACGGTCGCCCGCTCCAGCCGGTCCAGGCTGAGGATGACAAGCGGCCGTCCCTGCGCCAGGACCGAAGCATCTTCGACGACGAGTGTCGTTGCTCCGGCCGCAGCATCCTGCGTCAGCACCGTGACCTTCGCCAGGCCCAGCGCGCGCCCGTTGTCCCCGATGACGAAGTCCCTTGCCTGCCGGACTTCCGCAGCAATTCGGCCGAGCGCCACACGCGGCTGCTGCTGGACGTCCATCTGGCCTTCCATAGCGCCCCAGCCGCGCACGCCGACACCGATGAGGCCATAGAATGTGAACAGTACAACGCTCATCATGACAATGGCGATGAGCATCTCCACAAGGGTCAGCCCGCGTTCATCTCGTACGATTCGAGCCAGCCTCACGGTCCCAACTCTCCCATGATCGTGGTCAGGGTGATGGTCCGCGGGACCGTCCCCTCCAGCCAGGTGACGGCCACGGCGATCTGCGCCAGCCGCGAGGTGCCGAGGACCGGTCTCGTGATCGTCGTGGTCCTGGTATAGCGGCCAGCCGGATCGGCGTTGCCGAGCTCGTCGAGCGTCTCCGTGGTTGTGCCTGCCGTAAGACTCGTAAAGCGCCTGGCCTTGAGGAACTCCAGCCGCTGCTGGCCGAGCAGCGTTCCCGTCGTCACGCCGCGGCCCAGCAACCCCTGCGAGGACGCGGTGAAATAAAAGGCCGTCACCACGAATACCACCAGTCCGAAGACGGCCGTCGCGACGACTACCTCGATGAGCGTGAGTCCCCGTTCCCTCACGGACACGTCGTCACCTCGGATAGCTGGGCGCGTCCTGTCGCGGCGGCGACGTCGAGCCGGAACGTCTGGGTGCCTTCGGTCAAACAGAACTCTCCGGGAGCGGCAGGGGCGCCGGTCGCCGAGAATTGCAGCGCGGTCGCAGCGAACGAGCCGCCCACCGTGACGCTGGCAGGGAGGGCGACGTGCTTGAGATCGCTGCCGTCTGACACCTTTTCAACGGTGTAGGAGCCCGGCGCGCCGCCTGTATAGAGCAGGCGCACGTTCTCATCCAGGGTGATGGCGTGTTGCTGTGTGAGGCGCACGTCCGCGAGCAATTGGCGCGAGGCGTGCCGGAGATCTCGCACCTTCTGGTACCGTTCCAGTGTCGGCAGGAGAAGCACGATCATGACGCCCATGAGGACGACAGCGATGAGGATCTCAATCACGCCGATGCCCGTGGCAGCTGCACGGCTCACTGGGGCACCGCCTCCCGCGGTGATAGTCCGATGGCCGTCCCCAGAACGCTCCAGAACACCGGCGCGACACCGACGACGCTGAAACCAAACTGGAGCGCGAGCAGATATCCGAGAAGACCTGCGAGCGCGGCGCCACCCCGGAGATGGAGGTCGAGCGGGCCGCGCAGTGCCCGTACGGCAGACTTGAGAGCCGCTCCGACGACCCAACCGTAGGCCAGAAGCCCTACGATCCCGATAGACAGACCCAGGTCCAGAAATTCATTGTGCGCTCGGTCGATGGTCCGCGGCATCGAACCCCAGAACCGCGCTCTGGTCTCGTCCCATTGCTGGGAGAACACGAGCACGAGGTTGTCAGGACCGTAGCCGAGGATGGGTCGCCGCGCCAGCAGGGCAAGACCCTGGCGCCAGAGATAGACGCGGTCGGCAACCCGGGGCCCCGAGAGCTCCAACGCGGTGCGAGCCTCCCGTGCCGGCGAGGCCTGATCTCGGGCGGCGAGCGGGCCGTCCGGTATCATGAAGAGACACGTAATAATGAGGAGCACCACCCCAGCAGTCACCGCTCGTACTCGGACGGCTCCTGAACGTCTCAGGGGTGCCGCGGTCGCGAAAATCGCGACCGCGAACATGGCGACTGCGAGTATACCTCCTGCCCACGCGGCGCGGCTGTAGGAGAACAGGATTCCGGTGTAAAGCACCAGCGCGGCCAACAGCGCTGCAACTCTTGCCGGCATCGCGCGGGTCATCAGCGATGCGATGAGCGCAAACGGGAAGACCAACACCATGTACGCGCCGTAGTAGTTGGGATGGCCCGTTGTCGCGAACGCTACCGTCCACGAGCGGCGGATGGGATCGCGCACGAAAAATTCGAATCCGAAGTACTGCGCAATTCCGTAAAGACCCACAACAGTCGCGCCGCCGATCATCGCCGCCAGCCAGCGGCCGGGCCATTCGCGACCGACCTCAATCGAGGCAGCCGCAATGGCGGTGTATGCCAGCAGCACGATCAGCCCTTCGTGCCTGTAGGGAGAACCCAGAATTGCCCAGAGAGGTCGCAGCGAGGTGAGCGTGGCGAGTGCAGCCGCCGCCGCAAACGCCGCCAGGGGCCTTACGTCCGGCAGCGCCGGGCGGGCGCCGCCGCGAATCGCGCGCAATCCCCAGCCGGCCGCGATCACGCCGCCGAGAAGCCAGAGCGCGCGGGCTTTCAGGCCATAGTACGTGTCATCGACGTTGGCCAGATCAACGAGGAGCGGCACGACGGCGACCGCAATGAGCGCACTCCACCGGATGGCCGACGTGGCCACTGCGCTGAGCAGCACAGAGCGCTGCCCGGCGTCGGCCGTCGCCATCGGCGGATGTGAGACCCGGAGGAGTGCATCGCGTCCCGGCACGTCCTCACGCGTTACGGCGTGACGAGGTCACCGGCTTGGCCGCGGACTGATGAACCCAGGCCGACCGCGAGGCGATACGTTTTCCCCGCCATGTCACCGATGCCCGTAATGTCCAGCCGGACGAAGTTGTCCGTCGCTCCGCAGGGCGGCGCGGCGCCGGCGTTGTCCAGCGCTGCGGTCACAGTCGCCTCCGTGGCCATACACCGGAATGCTGCCGTGGCCCAATCCCAGACGTTGCTGCTGGCCGGAGCCGTCCACCCGATCTCGGTCGATGTGTCGCACCTTAAGGCGTTGAAGTTCTTCTCCACGCCGCACGCAAACGACAGCGACTTCCACTCGCTGCCGATCTGCCGCGCTTCGGCGACGTAGGCGCGCTGGCGGGCACCAAGGAACGACGGCAAGGCAATCGCGATGAGGAGTCCCATAATCGCAATCACCACAACGATTTCAATCAAGGTAAATCCTGCCCGACCTCTTATCATCCTGCCTCCCCCTTTTGCGATCTGAGTTTCGGACATACGTCCACCCCGATGGTGGCAGAGACGCGCCGGGTGCAACAATGGGACGTTCGGCCGGACGTGGTCCGAACGGCCTACCGCTGGATGCTTCCGATGAGGGTCCAGATAGGGAGCAACACGGCCAGGGCGACGATGAAGACCACGCCCCCAACCGCGAAAATCAAGAACGGCTCGACCACGGCGGCGAACCGCTTGACCGTGTTGTCGACTTCGCGGTCGTAGTAATCGGCGACCTTGTTTAACACGTCTTCCATGGCGCCCGTCTCCTCCCCCACACGCACCATCTGCACCACCATTGGGGGGATGAGCGGGCTGGCCCCGAGCGCTTCGGCCATGGACATCCCGGCGCGCATCCGCTCGCGGGCGCTTTCCACCGACGACCCGATGACACGGTTGCCGAGGGCGTCTGCAACGGCCGCCAGCCCCTCGAGGATGGGGACGCCGCTCCGCATCACGACCGCCATGGAGCGGCCAAAGCGTGAGAAGGCGAGCTTCGAGACAATCGGGCCGAGGATTGGCGCGCGCAGGATGGCGGTGTCGATGAAACGGTGTCCGGATTCCGTGCGCCGGGCCACCGCAGTCAGCAGCACCAGTCCCCCGCCCAGCAGGAGGATCAGCCACCAGGCCGTGCGGAGCACGTGGCTGATGCGAAGCATTATGACGGTGATCAGCGGCAGTGAGACGCGGAACGAGGCGAAGACGCGGGAAAACATCGGCAGGATAAACGCCACGGCCGCAACCGCCACGAGCAGGGTGAAGCCCAGCACGATCAGGGGATACGTGGCCGCGGTGCGGACCTTCTGGGTGAGATCCAACTCCCGCTCCAGGTAGTCCGCCAGGTAGTTCAGCGCGGTATCCAGCACGCCGCTGACTTCGCCCGCCCGCACCGTCTTGACATAAAACGGAAAGAATGCCTCCGGATGCTTCTCGACCTCACCGCTGAGACTGCCTCCACGCTCGATGCCGATCCGCACACTTTGAACGATGGTACGGAGCCGGCGATTTGTCGATTGTTCCTCGAGGACGTGCAGCGCGCCGACGATCGGGAGGCCTGCCGAGATCATCGTGGCCAGCTGCCGGGTGAAGAGGACGAGCTCCCTCCGGCCGACCCGAAAGAATCGGGCGACCTGCGCTCCGGCGGTTTCCAGCTGCTCCTGCTCGGTCACAGAGCTGACCAGAAACCCGCGTGACTGCAGCGACACGGCTGCAACGCGCGCGCTTTCCGCATCCAGCACGCCGGTTTCCAATCGGCCGGTCTGATCCCAAGCCCGGTAGGCGAACCGTGCCATGGTCACCAGCCATTCTATGGAGGGACGGTGCAGGCGGCAATCGGCCAATCGGCCTACATCGCAGCGGGACTCCCCCCGGGGCCCGGCGAACCACTAGCCTCGACAGGATGGATGGCGTGGCAGGAAGGCCGGGTTTTGCGAACGCCACGATCTCGCTTCGCTGGCTGGCCCTCGCCTCCCTGATAGTCCTCGAAACCCTGCTCCCCACCCCCGCTCCTCGCGGGGCGCTGCTTGGTCTGTATTCCGCGATCTTTGCATACGTGCTTGCGCTGACTCTCTACGTGTGGCGCTATCCAGATGACGCCGGACGCGCCGGTCGCGCAGGCGTTGCTCTGGATACCCTCGCCATCGCAGTCGGAATGTTCCTGACGGGACACCGAACCGAGTATCTCTTTCTCGCCTTCCCCGTCGCCACGCTTGCCGGTTTTCTGCTGGGAGTGCGGGGGATGGTGCTCGTCACGGCCGTTGTGGCTGCGGTGCAGCTGCCTGTCGCGAATGCGTCGCTGTTTGCCCCGGATAGATACCTGCCGTGGGCGTTCACCGTGCTGACGATGCTTGCCGCCGGCGTGGTGGCCGCCGCGGGATCGGAGCGGGTGGCTCAGCCGCCGCAGTTCACCCGGGTCCTTGCAGACCTCCGGCGGGTGACCGCTTACGCGCCTCACCCTGCGGCCGCGGCGGAGGCCGCGCTCAACGTCATCATCGCGCACTTTCACGCGCGCAGCGGCTCGGTGATGCTATTCGACTCGCAGACACAGCGTCTGGAGATCCTGGCCGCGCACCATCTGGACCAGGCCTACAAGGACATCCAACTCCGCCTGGGCGAGGGCATTGCCGGGTGGGTCGCCCAGGAAGGTCATGCGATCCTGCTTACCCCGGAAGCCATTGTGCCGTTCCAACTGACCCGCAGCGACATCGGCTCCTCGATCTGCATTCCTCTCATGTCCTCGCGGGGACCGCTCGGGGTCCTCAACCTGAACCGTTCACCGTCGCACGAGCACTTCACCCACGACGATCTGCGGGCTGCCGAGCTCTCAGCACATCAACTGACGGGGGTGCTGATCCTGGCGCAGAGTGAGCGCACCGTGGCCGCCGCGCTGGCGGAAATGGCTGAGGGATTTGGAGAGGTGAGCCGCGCATTGTCGCGCGATCCGGCCGTGCTGTGGCCCGCTCTGCTTGATATGGCGCGCTCGCTGACGTCGGCGCACTTTGCGGTGCTGGCGCTGGAGCGCGAAGACACGGGCAACATGGATATCGTGGCCACCCGGGGTATCGACGGCCGGGTCGCACACGAGTTTGTGCCGACGCTGCTGGCCGCCAGCACCCACGGAGAGATCCGCGTGGCGGAGGGCGGACCTAACCCGAGCGGCGTCCCCATGGCGATGGCCTGCGTGCCGCTGCGAACGGAAGGGGGAACGCTCGGAGCGATCGGACTCGGACTTCCTGACGGGCGGGTCAGCGCGCGGCTGCTCAATGCGGTAGCGTCACATGTCGCCGCCGCGGTGCACACGGCACGGTCCGCGTACCGGATCGCGGATATCGGGGTGGCCGAGGAACGCCGCCGCATTGCCCGTGAGATGCATGACGGGCTGGCGCAGACGCTGGCCGATGCGGTGCTCCAGACCGACCTGGCGGGGATGGCCGCGCAGTCCAACCCGGAGCGCCTGGGCGCCGATCTGAAGGATCTGCGGACACTTCTGGAACGGGCGATGCGGGAGTTGCGCGAGTTCATGAGCGAGCTCCACCGCCGGGACCAGGCGCCCGGCACGTTGTTCGCCGCACTGGACGCCATGAGTCGGGACTTTGCCCGGCGTTACCAGATCCCAACCACCGTGGCTTCCCACGGCGACGACACCGCGCTGCCTTCTGCCGTGCAGCATGCCGCCCTGGCGATCGCGCGGCAGGCGCTGACCAACGTCAGAGCCCACGCCCGCGCGACCGCGGTGACCATCCGCGCAGAGGTGACGCCGGAGGAGTGTGCCGTGAGTGTGGGAGACAACGGCATGGGGTTTGACCTTTCGGCCCATCGGAGCAGGCCGGCCGCCCCGCACCATCTCGGCCTCACGTCGATGCGCGAACGCGCCGCCCTCGTGGGCGGCATCCTGCGCATCGAGACGGTGCCGGGTCAGGGGACGACGATCACCGTCCACGTCCCGTTGGAGCGGCCGTGAGCAAGATCCGGGTGCTGCTGGCGGACGACCACGACCTCTTCCGGCAGGGGGTGCGGCGACTGCTCGAGGGCGTCTCCGACCTCGAGATCGTCGGCGAAGGGCGAACCGGTGAGGAGACGGTCCGCCTGGTGGAGGATCTAGTGCCGGACATCGTGCTGCTGGACATCACCATGCCGGGCCTGTCCGGAATCGATGCCGCCCGGTTGATCAAGACCGCCAGTCCGCGCACGGGCGTGATCATGCTCACCGTGCACGCCGACGAGGAGTTTCTCTTCGAAGCGATCAAGGCCGGCGCGATGGGCTATCTCCTGAAGGACGCCTCGCCGGACGATCTCGTGCGCGCCATCCGTCTGATCTACGGCGGCGAGGGGCTGCTGGCCCCGAGCATGGCGGCCAAGGTGATGCGCGAGTTTGCACGGACGCGTGAGGCGAAAGAGCTCGCCGGCGTCCTAAATCCGCTCACGGTGCGGGAGATCGAGATCCTGCAGCACGTCGCGGAAGGGCTCGCGAACAAGGAGATCGCTCACAAACTCTCGATCAGCGAGCGCACCGTCAAGAATCATCTCAGCAACATCATGGAGAAGCTGCACGTGAACAGTCGCACCCAGGCCGCTGTCTACGCGTTGCGCTCAGGACTCGTCCCTCCCCCATCCAGATAGCGCGCGGTGCCCTGGTACCATAGACCCATTTACGCGTTCAATTGAGTGGGACTAGACTGGGCCGGGAGACCCCACGTGACCCGCATCCGCGTCCTGCTTGTCGATGACAACGCCGGTTTTCGCCAGCGTCTGGCGCGACTGCTCCAGATGGAGCAGGACATGGAGATCGTCGGAGAGGCCGCCGATGGCAGTGAGGCCATCGCCAGGGCTCGCGAGTTGCGACCGGACGTCGTCCTGATGGACTTCCGGATGGCAGGCATGGACGGCGTCACCGCAGGACGGCTGCTGGTGCAAGAGCACCCTTCAGTCAGAGTCCTCATCCTTACGGCCTATCCGGGGGCCCTCGACCGGGACCGCCTGCGGCGCGACGGGCTCGCCGGGCTGCTCATCAAGGATCAACCAGCGGCGGAAATCGCCGCCGCCATCCGCCTTCCGCAGGCCTCTTAGCCCGGCTCCGTCGTCGCCGCCGGGTCCGTCCGGGTGATTCGCAGGACTTCCTCCACCGTCGTCACGCCGCGCATGGCCTTCAGCATCCCGTCCGCCCGCATGTCCGTCATGCCCTCCTGCCGTGCCGCTTCAGCGATGTGGCTGGCCGAGGATCGGGCCAGCACGTGCCAGCGGATGCCTTCGGTGATGGGCAAGACCTCGAAGATTCCGGTCCGCCCGATGTAGCCGCTGTGCCGGCACTGCGGGCATCCGACTGCGCGGTGGAACTGGGGCGCCGGAAGCGGTTCCGGCACGAGGGACATCAGCCAGGCCATGACCTCCGGCACAGGCTGGTCTGGCTGTTTGCAATGCGGGCAGAGCAAACGGACCAGCCGCTGCGATAGGACGCAGACGACCCCGGAGGCAATGAGGTACGGCTCGATGCCCATGTCGGCAAGACGTGTCAGCGCTCCGGCGGCATCGTTGGTGTGAATCGTCGTCAGCACGAGGTGTCCGGTGAGCGAGGCCTGGATGGCGATCTCCGACGTTTCCCGGTCCCGGATCTCGCCGATCATGATAATGTCCGGGTCATGCCGGAGGATCGAGCGCAGCCCTGAGGCAAACGTGAGCCCGGACCGCGGATTGACCTGGATGTGGCTCACCCCCGGGAGTTGATACTCGACCGGATCTTCGACCGTGATGATGTTCCGGTCCGCGGAGTTGAGGAGGGCCAGCGTGCTGATCAGTGTCGTGGTCTTGCCGCTTCCCGTGGGGCCGCTGACGAGCACGATCCCGTACGGCTGATGCATCACGGATTCGTAGCGCCTGCGCACGTCACCGTACATGCCCACCTGCTCCAGGGTGAGCAGCCCGCGCGCTTTGTCCAGCAGGCGCAGCGCGACGCGCTCCCCATAGATCGTGGGCGCCGTCGCCACACGGATGTCCAGGGCCTTGCCGTCCAGCTGCGTCTCGAAGGCGCCATCCTGGGGGAGGCGCCGTTCCGCGATGTTCATCTGTGAGAGCACCTTGACGCGGGACACCAGGGCGGGGTGCACGCTCTTAGGCACGGTCATGACCACATAGAGCACGCCATCGATCCGTAGCCGCACCCGCACGTCATCTTCGCCGGGCTCGATGTGCACGTCGCTGGCGCGATCTTTCATCGCCTGGGAGAGCAGCATGTTGACCAGCCGGACGGCGGGGGTGTCTTCGCCGTCCTCCGCGGAAGCCGCACCCTGCCCTTCTTCATCGAGATCGCCGAGCACCGCCTGAGCCGCGGCGCCCATCCCGTAGACTCGTTCGATCGCTGCGGCGATCTCCGACTCTTCCGCCACCACGGGCGTGACGGAGCGGCGTGCCGCAATGCCGACATCATCGAGGGCGTATACGTCGAGGGGATCCGCCACAGCCACGACCAGGGCATCTCCGTCGAGCGCGACCGGGACGAGACGGCGTTTCCGTGCCAGGACCTCGGGGACGAGCTTGACCGCCGCCGGATCCACCCGCACCCCCGCCACGTTGACGAGACGAAGCCCGAGCTGATCCGCCAGTGCCTGAGCGATCTGCCGCTCGGTTGCCGCCTTCATCTCAACCAGGATGCGTCCCAGGCGCTCTCGCGTCTTGCGCTGACGGCTCAGGGCGTCCTGAAGCTGCGCCGGCGTGATGACGCCGCTCTCGATGAGGATGTCGCCGATGCGTTTTCGCTGCGGCTTGGCCATGGGTTCGGAGGTACGGGCACGACGGCCCAGGCTAATCGTAGAAGCGGATCGGAGGGTCCCACAATGGGCGGTTCGGGCAATGGGTGGGCCAAATGGCCCTAGGCCGGTGCCGTCACGTCCACGCCGGCGGCCGCGATTCGACCGGTGAGCGCGACGAGGGCGCGAACATGGATCGGGTCGAAGACGGGGAGTTTGCCTGCCAGCAGCGCCGTCAGCAATCCCCCCATCGTCACGGGCCGGACTCCGGCCACCCGGCCGCACGTCATCGCATCGACATAGTCCACGAGCGCCACGAGGCGCGAGTGAGGGGTTAGATCGCGGTGGTGTCCTGCGAAGACATAGTGATGCTCCATCGCAATAAGCATGGGCAGCCTGCTTTCGCCAGCCATGTCGCGTAGAAGGAGCCCACCTTCGGCGGCATGGCGAAGGGGGCGGGTGCCGGCCGTGCGCGTCCGCTCGGTCAACCGTTCTTCCCAGCTCAGCCGGGCCATCCCGATGTCGTGGAGAAATGCGGCGACGCCCAGATCCATCTGCTCCCTAGGTCCCAGCCCAAGCGTCTGAGCGATGTGGATGGTCAGGAATGCCACGTTCACAGCGTGCGCCGCATCGAGCTCGTCGTGAGCGCGGATGACCACCTGGCGCCACAACGGCAGCGGATCGCCGTGAACGGCGAGAGGTTCAACCGCCATCTGGATGTGACCTGCATCGATGGACGTTTCACCCCGCTCGACGGCCGCGAAGATTTCCGACGCGGTGGCGGAGGCTTCCCTGTACTCGTCCGTTTCTGGAGGCAGCGGAGTGTCCGTGGCCGGCGCGTTAACTTCGACGCCCTGTACTCCCGCCGAGCGCACCGCTTCTGCGATGCCACCCGTTGCAATGAGCTCCTCGGGCTCGCGGCTGAGCATCCGGATAAGCGTCCGAAGGCCTTCTGAGCTCACCGCAGGGAAAATCGCCAGGCGGGCAATGCCGCGTGTGGTGAGGTGCCGGCGCAACTCCTGGCCATACCGGTCACCGTCCGGCAGCGCGGCGCCCTGCACAATCAACCAATCGCCTGCCGCCTCCCACCAAACGGCCGGCCTGCGGCGTAACTCCTCTCGCATAGCGGCGTCCAGCTGCGCCACGCTCTCGGCAGCCATCGGGTGGTGTGGACCATAGTGCCGGAACTGCCGGAGCGCCGCGATCAGGAGACGCGTCAACATCAGCCGGTCCTCCCGAGTCGCGCTCGGTCCGCTGGGGCCTCCTGCTTCAGCTCGTTGATCTGCAGGCGCGGCAGCAGAGGTCCTTCTGCTGTCGGTTCGCGCCCCCTGGATGGTCGGGAGGAGTTCGGCGAGCCGTCGCATGGCCTGGGTGCGGAGGCGCTCAGAAGGCCACGCCTTCAGATCGTCTCCGCTCTGCCGCATCTCTTCCCCGGTGAGTTGTGGTGGCGGCGGAAGCGGGACGCGCTCGATCGGTTGGTGAAACGAGCGGAGCGCCTCAGCGACCCGGCGGCCCCGTTCATGTGCATCCGTGGTGACCTGCGCCGCCAGGCTCGCCGCAAGGACAGGCGGCCATTGGGATGCCAGCGATGCCGCCCAGGGCTCGTCCATGGATTGCACCACCATCGCGCACACGCCGGCCTGCCAGCTCACCCGCAGGGATGCCAGCGTTTGCCCGATGGCCTTCCACGCGGATGCCTGCGCTGCGCGTGGCCAGGTCGCGATCCGGCGGTCGAACTCCCTCAGCGCCTTCCGGATGACGTTATGATCTCCAGCGGTCTGCTCGAGGTAGGCGGCGACGCGCCCCCCGGCCCCGGCTTTCGCCGCCTCAAGTAATGGTTCCAGAGCATCCACTCCGAGGGCGGTACCGGCGCCAACATGCTCGATCACGAGGTGCTGCACGCCGCGGCTGATGAGCACCTGCGCGATTCCGCCGGCGCGTTCGACCTCATGGACCGGCTGATGCAGGGCCAAAAGGAGCTCGCCGATTTCTCCAGGGCTGAAGGGTTGGAGGAAGCGCAGCCCCGGCGCGGCGCGCGCGCGCATCGCCCGGTTCAGGTCCGAGACAACGTCGTCCACATAGGAACGGGGGCTGAAGTCAAACACGACCCCCTGGGGGGTTGCGGTGAAGGCCAGCACGCCGTACGTCACCCTGTAGGTGTCAATCGCCCGCCCGGCAGCGTGCAGCGCTGCCGTCGCCAATTCGTGTCCCAGCGGATACAACCGGAGCGTTCTGAAGGCTGCTGCGAGCGCGCGAACAGCCTGACGCGCCGCCTCGAAGCGATGAGGATCCTCGCCTGCGCTGCGTGACTCGACGGTCATGGCCGCTCGCTTGATTCGAGCCCTGCGCCAGGCCTCCCCCTCTAGTGCCTGTCCAGGTCCTCCAAAATCCGTACGAGACGCGCCCGGCGTGCCTTGAGATCGTCGGCATGTGCCCGCTCCCGCTGTACGACTTCGGCAGGGGCGCGGTCCAGGAATGCCGGATCGCTCAGCCGCTGATCCAACCGCGCTATATCACGATCGATGTCGGCGATGTCTCGCAGCTTTTGGGCGCGGAGTTTCGGGACGTCTCGAACAGTCGGCTTGATGCGGATCACGGTAGTCGGGAATTCTTCCATCACGGCCCCGATCGTATTCGCGGGAATCGGCGCACTCTCCGGAAGGAGGTCGAGCGACGTCCGGGTCAGCTGATTGATGTATGGCGCGGCGTCAAAGAGTATTTTGCTGTCCCTTTCCTTTCCCTGGAGAAACGAGGGTATGCGGTCCCCCGGCGGCGTCGAAACTTCAGCCCGAAGGCTCCGGATGGTACGCACAGCATCCATGATCTGCCTCATTCGCCCCTCGATCTCTGCATCGATCCAGTGCCCGTCGGCTGCGGGCCATGGGGAGATCATGATGCTCTCTCCGTCGTGCGGCAGATGCTGCCACACCTCTTCCGTGAGAAACGGCATCACCGGATGCAGCAGGCGCATCGTGTCGGAGAGCACCGACCACAGCGTATGCTGCACGGCGGCACGCCGGGGCGATCCCGGCGGCGCCGCCTGGAGGTCCACTTTGGCCATCTCGAGATACCAGTCGCAATACTCCCCCCAGATGAACTCGTAGAGCGCCCGGGCGGCTTTGTCGAACTCGAACGCCTCCAGATGCCCCGTCACGACGCGGGCAGTTTGAGCGTACCGGCTGCGGATCCATCGTTCGGTCATCACCAGCCCGGTGGACCGGGGCGCCGGAGCGCGGTGATCAAACCCATCCAGGTTCATCAGCACGAACCGCGTGGCATTCCAGATCTTCGTGTTGAAATTGCGCACGTCGGCGATCATCTTTTCACTGAACCGCAGGTCCTGCTGCGCCTGGGAGCAGCGCGACACGAGGGCAAAGCGGATCGCATCCGCCCCGTACCCCCGCTCGTCTGCCATCTCCAGCGGGTCGATCCCGGTGCCGAGTGATTTGCTCATCCGGCGGCCCTCCAGCGTCATCACGGTGGGCGCCACGTACACGTCGGTGAACGGGATGTCGTCCATGAAGTGCAGCCCCAGCATGATCATCCGCGCGATCCACAGGAAGAGGATCTCGTTGGCCGTCACCAGGACGTGTCCCGGGTAGAAGTACCGCAGGTCCGGCGTGTCCTGCGGCCACCCCAGCGTCGCGAACGGCCAGAGACCCGAGCTGAACCAGGTGTCGAGCACGTCGGGGTCCTGCTCCAGCGCCCCGGCGCCGCACTTCGCGCACCGATCGGGCGGGGTCTTGGCGGCCATCCGCTCGCCGCAGGCCGCGCACTGCCACACGGGGATGCGGTGGCCCCACCACAACTGGCGCGAGAGCGTCCACGGGCGGATGTGATCGAGGAAGTGGAGGACCACCTTTGACCACCGCTCATGGTGGAATCGAACGCGGCCGGAACGGATCGCGATGGCCGCACGAGCGGCCATCGCGGACATATCGCAGAACCACTGGTCGCTGATGTACGGCTCGATCACCGCATGGCAGCGGTCGCACGTGCCGATGTTCGTGCGATACGGTTCCACCTTCTCGACCAGACCCATCGCCTGCAGATCGGCGGCCAGCGCTTTGCGGGCCTCAAACCGGTCCATCCCCGCATACTTGCCTGCCTCCGGGGTCATCCGCCCCTTCGGGTCGAGGATGACCAGCGTCGGGAGTCCATGATCGGCGCCGATCTCGTTGTCGAGCAGGTCGTGGCCGGGGGTGATCTTCAGCGCGCCGGTGCCGAAGTCCGGGTCCACACGCCGGTCGGCGATCACAGGGACACGCCGGTTCACGATGGGCACCAGTACTTCGCGCCCGATCATCGCCTTGTACCGAGGATCTGCCGGAGACACCGCCACCGCCACATCTGCCAGGATCGTTTCGGGTCGCTGTGTGGCGATGATGATGCCTCCTCCGCCATCGGCCCCGGGATAGCGCACGTACCACAACTGTGTATCCACTTCGACGTGCTCCACCTCGAGGTCGGAGATCGCGCTGCCGTCCCGCGGGCACCAGTTCACCATCCGCTTGCCCCGGTAGATCAGCCCCTGATTGTACAGGCGCACGAAGGCTTCCATCACGGCGTCGTAGTACGGAGGATCCAGCGTGAAAACGTAGCGGTCCCAGTCGCAACTGAAGCCCATCCGCTTGAGCTGCTCGTCGATGATGCCTCCGTACTGCTGCTTCCACCGCCACACGCGTTCGACGAACTTCTCGCGGCCGAGCTGCTCCAGGGTGATCCCTTCAAGCGCCAGTTCGCGCTCCACCACGTTCTGCGTGGCAATGCCGGCATGGTCGGTCCCGGGCTGCCAGAGCGCGTTACGGCCCTGCATCCGGCGCCAGCGGATCAGGACGTCCTGCAGGGAAAATGTGGAAGCATGCCCCATGTGCAGTTCGCCGGTGACGTTGGGCAGGGGCAGCATGATCACAAATGGGCCCCGAGGCGACCCGGGCGGCCGCGATGGATCAACCACCGCCCGGAAGTAGCCCCCGCGCATCCATTCCTGGTAGCGCGGCACCTCTACGGTGCGTGGGTCATAGGTTGGGGGCAACGTCTTGGTCGCCATGATCGGCTCCTCCGAACCAAAAAGAATAACGCCCCGTCCAACAGGACGGGGCGTTGACATATCCCCGCGGTACCACCCATGTTTCATCCGGCGCGCAAGCGGCGGATGACTCTTGCCTGAGCTGTATCGGGCTCTCCCGACAGCCTCAGTGCGGAAGCGAGATCATTTTCCGCAGTTCAGCTTGCAGCTCGGAGGTGACGTTCGCCCGCGTCCGTTCGGAAGGCTCGCACCGTTCGCCTTCCTCGCTTGGAGCGTCCGCGGGGTACTCCTCCCCGTCATCGCCTTGCCGACATTATACCCAGCGGCCGACGTCAAGTACACACTGGTTTCGGGCACAGTACACGGGGGACCACGCTGCCGGCTGTGGAGGGTTCATCCATGCAGAGCGAGCTTGTTGACCTGATCGCCGCCTGCGTTGAGGCGCCTGCGGCACCTGCGCAGGACGTGCGGTATCTGCGGAAAATGAGAGACGCCGCCGTCCCCGTACTCGTGCATCTTCTGGAGGATGAGCCGCGCGCCTCTAGCCGCCGGCGGATTTGCGAAGTGCTTGCCGACGTGGTCGAGGGGCAGCCCACACTTCTGGCGCCGTTTGTCCGCTTCGACTCCTGGCACCTGGCCAGGAATCTGGCGTTTGTCCTCGGCGAGCTCCGCGACCCGGCAGGTATCCCCTGCCTCGCCGACCTCGGCCGGCACGAAGAGTACCGTGTGCGCCGTGAAGTCCTCGATGCGCTCCGCAAGATCGGCACTGAGGAAGCGCGGACCGCTCAGACGGTCTTCTTCACCGACCCCGACTCCCGCATCAGGCGCCACCTCATCGCGGGGCTGGATTCCTACGACTCACACGCGTCCGAATGGCTGCTCCGCATCGTCCGGTCTCGCGACTACAGCCGGGAAGGCACCTCGGTGAAGGAAGCGGCCATCGCCGCCCTCGGGCGAATTCGCGCGGACGAAGCGCTCCCCGTGCTCAAGCGCGTGGCGAACAGCCGGTGGGTCCTGGGGCGGAGACGGAAGATGCTGAAGGACGCGGCGCGCGGGGTTCTGCAGGAAGCCTACTCTTCCAGATAGATCACGCGGCGGAGCTCCTCGACGCTCGAGGTCCCGTCCAGCACCCGGGTGGTCGCGGCTTCCCCGATCGTCACCATGCCACTGCCGATGGCCGCTTCACGCAGCGTCGAGGCCGGCTTGTGCGCGAGCACCAGCTCGCGGATAACGTCGGTCATCCGGAAGATCTCCATGACGGACAGCCGCCCTTTATATCCGGTCTGGTCACACTCCGGGCATCCGACCGGCTGATACAGTGTGGGCTGCGCGTCGGCCGGAAGCCCGAGCTCCGACGCGATGTCAGGGCCGGCTTCGTAGGAACGCCGGCAGGCCTGACAGAGCCGGCGCACCAGGCGCTGACCGACGGTCGCGATCAGCGAGCTCGTGATGAAGTACGGCTCGATCCCCATGTCCACCAGACGCACCACTGAGCCGGCCGCGTCGTTCGTGTGCAGGGTGCTGAACACGAGGTGGCCGGTCAGCGCCGCGTTCACCGCAATTTTCGCCGTCTCCGCGTCGCGGATCTCGCCCACCATGATGATGTTGGGGTCCTGACGCAGCATGCTGCGCAGCCCCGTCGCGAACGTCATCCCTCCGCGTGGGCGCACCGGGATTTGCGAGATCCCCTGGATGTAGTATTCGACCGGGTCTTCAATCGTCATGATGTTGCGTGTCGGGTCGTTGACGCGCTGCAGGCACGCGTACAGCGTCGTGGTCTTGCCGCTGCCGGTCGGGCCCGTCACCAGGATCATCCCGTGCGGCTTGCGGATGATCGTGTCGATGATCAGCGCCTGTTCGGCCGGGATCCCCAGCCGGTCCAGGCCGACCAGCATGTTCGTCTTGTCCAGCAGGCGCATGACGACGCGCTCGCCGAACGCCGTCGCGGTGATTCCCACGCGCACGTCGTACTCGCGGCTGCGGAGCCGCATGCTGATGCGGCCGTCCTGCGGCTTTACGTGCTCCGCGATGTCCAGCGACGCCAGGATCTTGATGCGGCTGACCACCGCCGCGTACAGCAACCGCGGGATCACCGCTTTGTCGTACAACAGCCCGTCGATCCGGTACCGCACGCGGGCCTCCTGCATATGCGGCTCCAGGTGGATATCCGTCGCGCGAGAGGTGATCGCGCCCTGGAGGATGCTGTCCACCATCTGGATGACGGGCGGCGCATCCTCGCTGCCGAGGACGACAACCTCGGCGTCAGCGTGGTCTGCGGCCGCGGCCTCGCTGAACTCGATGGCGTCCATCAACGCTGCGGCCTGGCTCACCCGGCCGCCCACGTCGTAGAGCTGCGCCATCGCCCACTCCAGGTCGTTCTCGGTCGTGAACACCGGCTGCACGCGCAGGCCCGTGGCGCGGCTGACCTCGTCGATGGCAAGGATGTCGGAGGGGTCCGCCATCGCCACAATCAACTCCGGGCCCTCCTGGCGGATGGGCAGCGCCATCAAGCGCCGCACGAACGGCACGGGGAGAAGCTTTGCAATGTGGATGTCGATAGGCTCGGCGGTCAGGCTGATGTACTCGTAACCCTGCTGCAGAGCGAGCCAGCGGCCCGCCTCTCCTTTGGCCAGGAGGCCGCGCTCGATGAAGATCTGGGCGAGGCGCTTACCCGTCCGCTTCTGCTCCTCGAGGGCTTCGGAGAGCTGGGCATCGTTGATGACGTCTGCCTCGAGCAACAGCTCACCCAGACGCTTGTTCGACTTCCCGGGATGTGTCCGCGCCGTGACCATCGGCATGGAAGAATCGGAGGCAATCGGCGTGCCACGGTTCAAAGGCACGACCACCCCGGAAGAGGGGTCACTCCCCCCTTCGCCGGGGCGGTCGGATTCTTGAGCTTTCTTTGGGGTCTGCGCCATCCGCGCGCCCCTCTCGCCGGGTCTCCGGCGCCTCAGCCGCATCTACGACAGCATTTGCTGGCTGGGCTGCTGCGACGGCCGGATCGCCCCCGGCTCAACAGGCGGCGGCACGACCATCTGGGACACGGCCGGCGCGGGGACGAGCGCCTCCGCAAGCACCTGGTCCATGTGCTCGACAAAGATGAAGCGCAGCTTCTTGCGCACGTGCGGCGGGATCTCCATCAGGTCTTTTTCGTTCTCCTTCGGCATCAGGACCGTGCGGATCCCGGCGCGGTGCGCGGCCAGGACTTTCTCCTTGACCCCGCCGATCCCCAGGACCTTGCCGCGGAGCGTGATCTCCCCCGTCATGGCCACCTCACGCCGCACCGGGCGGCCGGTCACGGCCGACGCCAGCGCCGTTGCCAGGGTAATGCCCGCTGATGGACCATCCTTAGGCACGGCGCCTGCGGGGATGTGGATGTGCACGTCGTACTTCTGGTAGAACTCCTCGTCGATGGCAAGACGCCGTGCCCGCGACCGCACGTAGGAGACGGCCGCCTGGCCGGATTCCTTCAGCACGTCGCCCAGCTGTCCCGTCAGCGTGAGTTTGCCCTCGCCGCGCATCAACGTGGCCTCAACCGAGACGATGTCGCCGCCCATCTCAGTGTAGATGAGGCCCGTGGCGGTGCCGACTTCGTCCTCCCGCTCGGCCAACCCGTATCGGAACTTGGTCGGGCCCAGGAACTTGTGCAGGTTCTGGATCGTCACGCGCACCGTCTGCGCCTTGCCGGTCGCGACCTCGGTGGCGACCTTGCGGAAGATGCCGGCGATCTCGCGCTCCAGGTTGCGCACGCCCGCTTCGCGCGTGTACTCGCGCGCCACTTTGCGCAGCGCTTCGTCGGTGAAGACGACTTGCTCCGGCTTCAGCCCGTTCTCGCGCAGTTGTTTGGGAATGAGAAAATGTTCCGCGATCTTGATCTTCTCTTCCTCGATGTACCCGGGGAAGCGAATGACCTCGAGACGGTCGCGCAACGCCGGCGGCACTGTGTCGAGAATGTTGCCGGTGCAGATGAACATGACCTCGGACAGGTCCAACGGAAGTTCAAGGTAATGGTCGCTGAAGGAGTGGTTCTGCTCCGGATCGAGCGCCTCCAGCAGCGCCGACGACGGATCGCCCCGCCAGTCGATGCCGAGCTTGTCGATCTCATCGAGCATGAAGACCGGGTTCTTGGTGGCGGCGGTCTTCAGACCTTGCACGATGCGTCCCGGCAGCGCGCCGACATACGTGCGCCGGTGACCGCGGATCTCAGCCTCATCACGCACCCCACCCAGGCTGATGCGCACGAACTTACGGCCCAACGCCCGCGCGATCGACTTGCCCATCGACGTCTTGCCGACGCCGGGCGGACCGATGAAGCAGAGGATCGGGCCCTTGCTCTGCGGCGCCAGCTTGCGCACCGCCAGATACTCGATCACCCGGTCCTTCGGCTTCTCCAGGCCGTAGTGATCCTGGTCGAGAATGGTCCGCGCCTCGATGATGTCCAGCCGGTCTTCGGTCCGGGTGCTCCACGGCACGGCCAGGATCCAGTCGAGGTAGGTCCGCACCACGACGGCCTCGGCCACCATCGGCGGCATCTTCTCGAGGCGGTTGAGCTCCTCGAGCGCCTTTTCCTTGACGTGGTCGGGCAGATTCGCGGCCTCGATCTTCTTCTTATATTCGGCCACCTCGCTCTGGCGCTCGTCGCTCTCGCCGAGCTCCTGCTGGATGGCTTTCATCTGCTCCTTGAGGAAGTACTCGCGCTGCGACTTCTCCATCTGCTTGCGCACACGGTTCTGGATCTTGCGCTCCAGCTCGAGAATGTTCACCTCGCGTGTGAGGATCTGGCTGAGCAGGTCCAGCCTGTCTTTCGCCTCCATCTCGAGCAGCTGCTGGCGCTCCTCGATCTTCAGCGGGAGGTGCTGGGCGACGAGATCGGCCAGCTTGCCGGGCTCCTCCGCCTGCATCACCACCGCGTACTGCTCGGGGGCGATGCTCCGGCTGTAGCGGGCGAATCGCTCGAACTGCGAGAGCACGCCGCGCATCAGGGCCTCGATCTCGAGGGTCTTCTCCTGCGTGTCAGGCTGCTGGCGCACCCGGGCCTCAAAGTAGGGATCCTCGCGCTCCACGCTCTCGATTGCGCCGCGGACGAGCCCCTCCACGATGACCTGCAGCACGCCGTCGGGCTGCTTCCCCACCTGCAGGATCCGGCAGACCGTCCCCATGCTGTAGATGTCAGTTGGGCGCGGCTCTTCGAGGTCGTCCTGCTTTTGCGCGGCCAGGACGATGATGCGGTCCCCCGCCAGCGCGGCTTCCAGGGCCTTCAGCGACTTCTGCCGTCCGACCCCGAGCGGCGCGATCTGGTGGGGCATCACCACGGTGCCCTTGAGGGGCAACAGCGGCATGACGTCTTTGATCTCTACCGGTGTTTCACTGCGCTCTGCCAAAATGTCTGCCTCCTTTATAAGAAAGACGAAGGGGGACCCAATGCATCCCCCCAAACTGCGTCCTACCGGGGTACGTACCCCGGATGAGTCCCTGTACTACTATTGTATCACCCGGTGCAAGCCAAGCTAGGCGGGCTTCTCCTTGGCCATTTTCTTCAGGTCCGCGCCGGTCAGGAGCAACGGTTCGCGCTTTCGCGCCACGGCATCCTCGGATACCACGCAGCGCTTCACGTCCGGCCGGGAGGGGATCTCGTACATGATGTTCAGCATGATGTCCTCGATGATCGTGCGCAGCCCCCGCGCCCCCGTGTGGCGTCCCATCGCCTCCCGCGCGATGGACGCCAGGGCCTCTTCGGTGAAGACCAGCTCGACGCCGTCCATGTCCAGGATCTTCTGATACTGCCGCACGAGCGCGTTCTTCGGCTCCACCAGGATGCGGACCAGATCGGCCTCGTCGAGCGGTTCCAGGGGAACGATGATTGGCAGCCGGCCGATGAACTCGGGGATCAGCCCATACCGCAACAGGTCCTGGGGCATGACGTGCGAGAGCGTCTCCGAGAGCGACGCCTTGCTCTTGGGCATCAGCTGGGCGCCGAACCCGATCGCCGTCTGCCGGATGCGGGACTCGATCATGCGGTCGAGCCCCTCAAAGGCGCCCCCGCAGATGAACAGGACGTCGGTCGTGTCGATCTGGATGAACTCCTGGTGCGGGTGCTTGCGCCCGCCCTGCGGCGGAACGTTGGCCACGGTGCCTTCCAGGATCTTCAGCAACGCCTGCTGCACACCCTCACCGGACACGTCCCGGGTGATCGACGGATTTTCTGACTTGCGCGCGATCTTGTCCGTCTCGTCGATGTAGATGATCCCGCGCTCGGCCTTCTTCACGTCGAAGTCGGCGGCCTGGATCAGGCGAAGCAAGATGTTCTCCACGTCCTCGCCGACGTAGCCGGCTTCGGTGAGCGAAGTGGCGTCCGCGAGGGCGAACGGGACGTCCAGGATCTTGGCCAGCGTCTGCGCGAGCAGGGTCTTGCCGCAGCCCGTCGGACCGATCAGCAGGATGTTGGACTTCTGCAGCTCCACGTCGCTCGGCCGGCGGCTGCCGATGCGTTTGAAGTGGTTGTAGACCGCCACCGACAGCGCCTTTTTCGCCCGATCTTGCCCCACGACGTACTGGCAGAGGGTGTCGTAGATCTCGCGCGGCTTGGGCGTGCTGCGCGGCCCGGATGGCTCGCTCTCGCCGTAGAGCTCCTCTTCGATGATCTCGTTGCACAGCTCGATACACTCGTCGCAGATGTAGACGCCGGGGCCGGCCACCAGTTTGCGCACCTGTTCCTGGGACTTGCCGCAGAATGAGCATTTCAGCTTCTCGCCGTCCCCAAACCGAAACATCCGCTCGCGTGTCATCCCGGTCCCGTCACCGGTCCTTGGCTGTAGCGCTGGGGATCCGCTCGCGCGGCTGAATCACCACATCGATCAGGCCATAATCCTTGGCCGTCTTCGGGTCCATCCAGTAGTCGCGGTCGGTGTCGCGCTCGATGCGCTCGATGGGTTGTCCCGTGTGCTTGGCGAGGATCTCGTTGGTCAGTTGGCGCATCTTCAGGAATTGCTTCGCCTGGATGTCAATGTCGGCGGTGGTTCCCTGCGCTCCACCCCAGGGCTGGTGGATCAGGATCTGAGAGTACGGCAGCGACGACCGTTTGGTCCTGGCTCCCCCCGCCAGGATGACCGCGGCGCCGGAGGCTGCCAGGCCGACGCAGATCGTGGCGACGTCGGGCCGCACGTACTGCATCGTGTCGTAGATGGCCAGCGCGGGGGTCAGACTGCCGCCGGGGCTGTTGATGTAGAGGTGGATGTCCTTCTCGGGGTCTTCGCCTTCCAGGAAGAGGAGTTGGGCGATGACCAGGTTGGCCATGTCGTCGTCGATCGGCCCGCCGACGAAGACGATCCGGTCTTTGAGCAGGCGGGAGTAGATGTCATAAGCGCGTTCCCCGCGCGCCGTCTGCTCCACCACCATGGGGACCAGCGTCATGAGCGCTCACCTCGTGCGAGTGTGACCAGATGCGCCAGAGCTTTCTGGCGCCGGAGAGTGCCGGTCAGGCTGTCATAACGACCGGTTTCGGTCAGCCATTCCCGGACGCGCGCAGGATCTTGCTGCAGTCTGCGCGCAACGTTCTCGACCTCGCGATCGATCTCCTCCTGAGCGGGTGAGAGCTGCTCCGCCCGGGCCACCTCTTCGATCGCCAGCTGTGCCCGGATCCTTCGCTCGGCCGCGGGCCGGAACTCCTCGCGCAGCTTCGGTTCGTCTTTCTGGGTCGCCTCGTAGTAGCGCTGCAGGGTCAGGCCCCGCTTCTGGAGGGTGTCGGCGAGGTCGCCCACCATGTGCTCGACCTCATGGTCGATCATGCTGTCGGGTAGGTCGATGGTGGCCCGCTCGAGCAGGGCGTCGAGGACTTTCTGCTCGTAGTCCCCCTGCGCCGCCTCCGCGGCTTCCCGGGAGAGTTTTTCCCTTAGTTGCTCCCGAAGCACGGTGACGCTGCCCGCCCCGGCCGCCGTGCGCGCGAACTCGTCGGTGACTTCGGGCAACTCGCGCCGCTTCACGTCGACGACCTCGAGTGTCACCGTATGCTCTCCCAGACGGACCTCCGCTCGCGCCCCGGCCGCGGCGCCTTCGAGCGCCGCCTCGACCTCCGCCGGGAAGGAACCTCCACCGATCTCAATCAGATATTCCTTACCCTTGCTGAAGCGCTCCAGAGGCCCTGAGAGGTCTGCCACCTTGACCAGCACGAAGTCCCCCCGGGCCGCATCGGCCTGTGCCGAGACCAGGTGGCCATGGCGGCTGCGCAGGTCCTCGACCGCGGCATCGATGTCCGGATCGCCGACCTGGGGTTCCACGTGGGGGATGCGGATGCTCTGGTAATCGGCAATCTTGACCTCCGGCATGAGGTCCACGGTGGCGACGAAGCGCAGGGGCTCGCCCTCCTTCACCTCGTCGACCTTGATCTCGGGCCGGGTGATGGGCGTCACGCCGACCTGGTCCACCGCGCGGGCGTAGGCGTCGGGGACGAGCTCCTTCACCGCCTCCTCGAGCACGGTCTCTTTGCCGACGAACCGCTCGAGCATCGTGCGGGGCGCCTTGCCTCGGCGGAAACCCGGGATCTCCACTTTTCGGTTGAGCTTGCGCAGCGCCGCCTCAACACCCTCGGAGACGCTCTCCGGCGGGATCTCGACTTCGAGGACGGCCCGGCTCCGCGGCTCGCGCTTCACGTCGACCTTCATTTACTCACCCTTTCCTACCCATATAAACGAAAGACGGAGGTTCAGAGATTACTGAACCCCGCCAATTTGGTGCGGGCGGAGGGAGTCGAACCCCCACGGGCTTACGCCCATCGGCTCCTAAGGCCGACGCCTCTTCCAGTTTGGCTACGCCCGCATGAACTGCTCAGCTATAACCCACTTTCGGTGCAGAAGCGGCCAAGCACCTTGATAGTATATCATCGTGAAGATGCGAATCGAGTCCTCCTTTCCATACTTCAAAATGTAGGATCTAGTGGACCTTTGAATCGACCCCCTCGGGATCGTGAAGCAAACGGCGACCTCCTGGCGCACCCATTCGAGGAAATGCGGACTTGCAGAAACAACTCGGAGAGACAATTGAATATGACGACTCTCAGGATGACGATAGAGATCGATGTTCCCATCTCCATCCAGGCAGCCCCTAAAGAAATCGGCAAAGTATGCTCGGGGAATCGTCAATGCCTTAAGGGTCTTCGACTTCGCCGGCATTAATCCGATTGAGAGCAAGAAATCGTAGAGGGTACGGCTTCCAAATTGTAGCTGCAGGTATTTCCTTTCCTTCTCGCCACCCCTCGCTATCCGCCCGATCTTGTTCTCTAGCCTGAGGCAATCACGGACCGCAACTATAAGCTCAGGATCTTTGGATGTAAATGAAATGTGACGTCCGTCTTTCGAGAGGCAGCCATCGGTTGCTATGAGGCCGATGACATAGGCTAAGCAGGAGGACCAGTCTGTAGAGATTTGATTGCGTGGCTTGATGGAGGACGCACGCCCCTCTGCTGCCTAAGCGCCCTCCTGCTTGGACGAAGCTTCTAGTGGGGGGCCGTCAGGGACTCGAACCCTGAACCAGCGGATTAAGAGTCCGCTGCTCTACCAGTTGAGCTAACGGCCCGCTACCCAATAACAGCATTATACCGGGTGGGTTGAGACTGTCTACCACCCTGTGAGCGATGAATTACGTGCGTGAGCGGTGCGTTACGCTGGAATTGTTTTGCCGAGCAGCTGCGCCAGTTCCTTGTCGTTAGGCGTCTTCGTGACCGCGTCGTCATACGTGATGATGCGTTGCTCCACCATGTGGCGGAGCGCCTGGTTCAACGTCTGCATCCCCTCCTTGGCGCCCGAGAGGATCAGCGTGGGGATTTGATGCGTCTTCCCTTCCCGGATGAGGTTGCGGATCGCTCCCGTGACCAGCATCACCTCGAGCGCTGCCACGCGCCCCTTTCCGTCGGCACGGCGTATCAGGGTCTGGGAGAGGACACCTTCCAACACCGCGCCCAGCTGTGTCCGGATCTGTGCCTGCTGGTGGGGCGGGAACACGTCGACGATGCGGTCCACCGTCGCGGGTGCGCTCTGCGTGTGCAGCGTGGCGAAGACCAGATGTCCGGTCTCCGCCGCGGTCACAGCGGTGGAGATCGTCTCCAGGTCGCGCATCTCCCCGATCAGGATGACGTCCGGGTCCTGTCGCAAGACGTGCCGCAGCGCGTCGGCAAACGACAGGGTATCCATGCCCACTTCGCGCTGGTTGATTACACTCTTATTGTCCCTGTGCAGGTACTCGATCGGGTCTTCAATCGTCACAATGTGGACCGACCGGGTCTGGTTGATGTAGTTGATCATCGCCGCGAGCGTCGTCGACTTCCCGCTGCCGGTGGGTCCCGTGACCAGCACCAGCCCGCGCGGCAGAGCGCACAGTCGTTTGACGATCTGCGGGAGGCCCAGTTCGTCCATCTCCGGCACGCCAAAGGGGATCGCCCGGATCGCGGCGCCGATGCTGCCCCGCTGCTGGTACACGTTGACGCGGAAACGAGACACTTTCGGGATGCTGTAGGCGAAATCGATCTCCAGTCGCTTGTTGAAGGTCTCTAGTTGCTCTTCAGTCATGATACTTTCGATTACGGCACGGGCGGTCGCCATGTCCAGTACGGGAAGGTCCTCCGCGCGCTGCAGTTTTCCATTGATCCGCATGATCGGGTGGTTTCCGACCTTGATGTGCAGATCCGAGGCCCCACGGAAGTGCGCTGTGGAGAGGAGCTGGGTCATATCCAGTTCCTTCTGCCCCGTCACTGCCCCCTGGCCAGGTGTGCCGTCCATAATCTCTCCCGATTCCTCCTAGATTACAGTGTCTGCAGACGGGCCACCACACGCCGGATCACGTCTTCAGTAAACTCGGTCGTCGCCGCGTCCCCGCCCAGATCGACGGTCCGCACGCCGTCGCGTACGGCCTCGAGCGTCGCGTCGTGAATGGCTCGCGAGGCCCGCTCGGCCCGGGGATCCTCGATATACCCGAGCATGGCCGCCCCAGCAAGGATCATCGCCATTGGATTTGCGATGTTCTTACCGTAAAGGCGCGGCGCCGTGCCGTGTGGGGCCTCCGCCAATACCGTACGTACCCGCATTCGGTCATCCAGGGACAGGACCAGCGACTCCACGCCGGCAGTGCTGCCGAACATCTGCAGCACCATGTCCGAAAGCGTGTCTCCGTCACGGTTCAAGGCGGGGATGACCAGGGCGTCGCCTGTGGACTGCAACAGCAACGCGTATACCGCGTCGATGAGCTGGGGATCGTACCGCACATCCAGGTAGCGTCGGGCCGCGGCGTCGGTCTCTTCCTTGAGCATGCCCTCGTAGAGCGGGCTCACGGTGAATTTCGGACCGCCGAACACCTTCGCGCCGTTCCGGCGCGCGTACTGGAAGGCGAACTCCGCCACGATGCGGCAGATCTTCCGGCGTACTTTCGTCGTCCGAAAGGCGACCTCGGCATCCCCTTGGCCCTCACGCCACTCCTTCGCCCCATAAGCATCATCCACGGCCATGCGCACGACCGAGATCGGCGCGACGACGCCGGTGACCGGCCGCACGCCCGGAATGCGGCGTCCCGTCCGCAGGATGATCTGCGCGTCGATCGCCTCGCGGAGGATGGCATTCGGACTGCCGACATCGTCCTTGCCTTCAGGGGTGATGGTCGCGGCTTTGATCCCCAATCCATGCTTGCGCAGGGCTTCGGCGGCCTGGTGGACCACTCGGTTTCGGGTGGCGCGGCGGTTGGTGAGGGAGAGATCGAAACGAACGAAGTCCAGCTCGAGCCCAATGACATCACGATCCAGGACTCGGAGCGCCTGCACAAGGAGCTCCTGTCCTGTCTCGTCTCCCTCGAGGACGACTACCTTCGTCATGATGTTTCTGCCTCCACCCGGAGCGTCAGCACCGGCCGTCCCTGACCGAGACGTCCTGCCCACGTCGAATCCGGCTGCAGCAGGTTGACCCCCCAGCTCCGGATCATCAACCCGGCGGCCGGGTACGAGGATACCATGTCTTCCCTGATCGTCTGAAGTGTGCGGGACGGGATATCCAGGCGCGCGAGCACACCCGTCTGAGTGATCGCGGAGACGTTCACGAGTACTTCGAGCATACCTCCCGGTTTCAGCAAACCGGCGATGCGTGTCAGAGTCTCAACCTCCGGACGCACCACGGCACGCAGCAGGCTTCCCCAGGGAAATTGGATCCACACCCGGCCCGCAACCCCTGCCAGCGATCCCGGCAGCGCAGCGATCGACGCCCGGAGGAAAATTAAATTTGGCGCGCCGCCCCGCTCGGGGCTGCGCAGCGCTCGCCGGGAGACATGCTCCACCAGTTCCGGATTGGCATCTATCCCTATACACAAGAGATCTGGACGGCGGCGGGCAAACCTGTACAACCACCGACCGTCCCCGGCGCCGAGGTCGACTATCACATCGGTGTAGTCGGCAGCGCGCGACCGCACGGACGCGCCCGCCACTTCCTCAACTCGCTTTCCACGAATGACCGCAACTCGCTCCTCCATCTCTGCACCTCCCTGCGCGATTGGTCTGAGCGCAGGAAGGCATGGAGGGGCACGCACACGTGCCGATCTTCGATTTTGAGTGAAATGGGAAGATGGCTCCCCGCGGGGGGAGCCGAAGGGCCGAGGCTTTGACTTACTTAGATGTCAACGTCAACCAAAGGGGCGCATTTCACAGATGAGTATAGAAGAAACGACCCGAACGGGTCAACGGGTTCGATGCGCAAGCAACCGATCGCAGCAGGCATTTCTGCAGCGGCGATGTTTACAGGAGCGATCGCGGCGCTGAGGTTAAGACGGTAGAAACGTCCAACCCGCCGGCACGACCATTTCTCAGAACCGAACAGAAGAGCATTGAACGCCGCAGAGTACCCGCGGTGAAATAGTTGCCTCGTAGTATACTGTGAACGTGCGCCCGTAGCTTAACGGACAAAGCCCGGCGCTTCGGACGCCGTGATTGGGGGTTCGATTCCCTCCGGGCGCGCCAAAATTGACGGGGAGGGTATGCGAAATCTGCATTCCCTCCCCGTTATGTTTTCTTGGGAGGCCGACATGAAAGCACGGATCGAGGATCGCGAACTGGCGCGTATGCTCCGCCGTCAAGGTCACAGTTACTCAGAAATCCGAAGCCGGATAGCTGTGGCGAAGGGAACCCTCAATGGGTGGCTCAAGGACATTGAACTAACGCCAGAACAGAAGCAACGGCTCCTCGCCAAAGAAGCTGGATCTCGACTATTAGGACCGTGGCGGAATCGTGAAAAGAGTCTTGAACGAATGCGAGAGACGGTCGAGCTGGCCCGTGCTGAGTTTGCGTTGAAAGCAAGAGACCCTTTGTTTCTGACAGGAGTCGCTCTGTACTGGGCCGAGGGGGCAAAGACGACCCGCGCCTTCCATTTCATGAATTCGGATCCCGGAGCGATTCGAGTCATGATTGCGTGGCTGACGGAGTCCGCGGATCTGCCGAAGGAGAAGATCGTTGTCAGAGTTCAAGTCCACCGTGTCTATGCGCAATCTGGGTTTGATGAATTCTGGAAGACAGTGACAGGACTTCCGGATCCCCAGTTTCGTACTCCGACATTCAAGCCGACTCCTCATAAGATCAAGAAGAACGCCTGGTATCTGGGATGCTGCCGGCTATCCGTGTACTCGGTTGTCCTGTTTTGGAAGCTGAAGGCATGGCAGGATGCATTGCTCGAATACCTTGGCATCAGTGGCGCAAGGCACCCGAACCTTCGGGCCGTTCAGTCTGTGTTGAACTCCCCGAACGGAGAATGACATGAACACGCTACATCAACGCATCATGGACGAGGGCCGCAACCTCGGCCGCGGCATCCTCAAGGTCGACAGTTTCCTCAACCACCAGGTCGATCCGCAATTGATCGACCAATGCGGCCGGGAGCTCGCCCGGCGGTTCGAACGCGTCGAGGCGACGAAAGTTCTCACCGCGGAAATCTCAGGGATCGCTCCGGCCGTCGCGACGGCCTTCCACATGTCCGTGCCGGTCGTCTACGCGAGGCGGACGCGTCCCGTGACGATGCCGGAAGAGGTTCTGCTCACGGTCGCGCCCTCACACACCCGCGGCCTGCCGGTCGAGCTCATCATCTCGCCGGAGTTCCTGGGGCGGAACGAACGCGTTCTCGTGATTGACGACTTCCTGGCCACCGGCCAAACGATCCTGGGCCTGGCGCGGCTGGTCAATACAGCCGGGGCGACGCTCGTCGGCGTCGGGGCCGTGATCGAGAAAATCTTCGAGGGAGGCCGCACCGCCCTGGCCTCCCTCAACGTGCCGGTGGAATCTCTCGCGATCGTCACAGACATGAGCGACGGAAAAATCGTGTTAGCGTGAGCTCTTCTTCTTCCGCCGTCGCTTCTTCGTCTGCCCTTTGACGCTGAGCTGCGCCAGCAGGCGGACCGACCGACCGCTCACCCGCATTCCATACCGTTCCTTGCGCCGTCGGCGCGCGCGCTCTTCGGCGTGGCGGTCTCGATGTTCTGTCATTGGCCGTCCATCAGCAACCGGATCGCCTCGTCCCAATCGCGCCACTCCACCGCGGCTCCGGAGAATTTGCGGACGATCCGACCCTCCCGGTTGATGAAGAACGTCTCCGGTATTCCAGTCGTCGCGTAGGCGCGCGAGACGCTACCGTCACGGTCGCGTACTTGTGGATAAGTCGCCTTGGTCACCACGATGAACCGGCGGGCTTCCAGCTCCAGATCCTGGATGTTTACCCCAACCACGACGAGGTCGCGATCCTTGTTCTCACGCCAGGCGCGTTCGAGCAGCGGCGCCTCATCCTTGCACGGGACGCACCAGGACGCCCAGAAGTTTACCACGACGTATTTGCCGCGTAGTTCCGAAAGCGCGAGGGTCCCTCCGTCAAAGCGCGGGAGTCGGAACTCTGGAGCGGGCGGCCGTACCCCACGCGACAGCGCACGTGTGATGACTTCGGGCTGTTGCTTGCGGATTGACGCGTACCCAATGCCCACGAGCAGCGCCAGAACCGGCACCAGCCAGACCAGGCGCCCCAGGCGCGGGGAGGGTGAGGGTTGCTCCATCGTGGGCGAGATTACTCGGCCGGGTAGCCTACCAGGGCGAGGGTGCCGCGGATCTTCGTTTCGTCCACCTTCGATGGGTCGAAGTCGACTTTCACTTCCCTGGTCTCTTCGCTCGCCATGACCTTCTGCACGCCGGGGAGTTTCTGTACCGCGGTCGTCACCGTGTTCACGCATCCACTGCAGTGGATCCTCGGCACCTTCAGGGTCGTCTGCATCTCTGCCTCCTTGTGGGATTACGTAAAGAGCCTCAAGCGCAGGCTGTTCGTCACGACGCTCACGGAACTCAATGCCATCGCCAGCGCCGCCAGCATCGGGTTCAGCAGAATTCCGAAGAAGGGGTAGAGAGCACCCGCCGCCAGCGGGATCAGCACGATATTGTACACGAAAGCCCAGAATAGGTTCTGTCTGATCGTGCGCATTGTGGCGCGGCTCAGCCGGATGGTGGTGACGATTCCAGCGAGGTCCTCGCCGATGAGCACGACGTCCGCCGACTCGATCGCCACGTCCGTCCCCGCGCCGATCGCGATCCCAAGATCGGCCTGCGCCAACGCGGGGGCGTCGTTGATCCCATCGCCGACCATGGCCACCCGCTTCCCCTGCCCCTGAAGCTTCTTGACCTCTTCCGCCTTGTGCTGGGGGAGCACCTCGGCAAGATAATGCTCGATTCCCACCTGCCGGGCGATCGCCTCCGCGGTCGCTCGGTTATCGCCGGTCAGCATCACGACATCCATTCCCATCTGCCGCAGCGCACGCACGACCTCGCGCGAGTTGGGCTTCAGCGTATCGGCCACTGCCACGACACCGGCGACGCGGTCCTCGACCACGACGTACATCGCCGTTTTGCCTTGTCGCGCCAGTTCCCGGCCGGCGGATTCCGCGCCGTCCAGCGAGACCCGCCGATCGGTCAGCAACAGCGGATTGCCCACCAGCACCACGTGGCCATCTACCACTGCCTCGATGCCGCGGCCCGGAACAGCGTCGAAGCGCTCGGGACGGACGAGCTCGAGTCCGCGGGCACGTGCATGATACACAATGGCTTCCCCGAGCGGATGCTCTGAGCCCCACTCCGCCGATGCCGCCAGCCGAAGCACTTCCGCCTCCGTGAACCCATTGAGGGGACGCAGGTCGGTGACCGCCGGCTGGCCTCTCGTCAAGGTGCCGGTCTTGTCCAGCACGACCGTGTCGATGCGATGCGCGATCTCGAGCGCCTCGCCGCTTTTGATGAGCACACCCTGCTCTGCCGCACGCCCGGTGCCGACCATGATCGCCGTGGGCGTGGCGAGGCCCAGCGCGCAGGGGCACGCGATGATCAGGACTGCAACGAATGTCACCAGCGCGTACGTGAGTGAAGGCTCCGGCCCGAAGATCAGCCATGCGAGGAAGGTAAACGCGGCCAGCGCCATTACGGCGGGCACGAAGTAGCTCGCCACGCGATCTGCCAGCCGCTGGATCGGCGCTTTGCTGCCCTGCGCCTCCTGCACCAGCCGGATAATCTGGGCGAGGAGGGTGTCCCGGCCGACCTTTGTCGCGACGAAGGTGAATGCGCCGGTCTTGTTCATCGTGGCCCCGATGACGACGTCGCCCGGTCCCTTCTCCACCGGCAGGGACTCGCCGGTGAGCATCGACTCGTCGAGCGTGGCGCGGCCTTCCTTTATGACGCCGTCCACCGGCACCTTGTCCCCGGGCCGGACCACGATCAGATCGCCGACCTGGACTTCCTCGACCGGAAGCTCGATCTCACGGCTATCGCGCAGGACGCGGGCACTCGGCGGCCGCAATCCGATCAAGCGGCGGATGGCCTCCGAGGTCTGTCCCTTCGCCCGCGCCTCGAGATACCGGCCCAGCAGGATGAGCACGATGATAATGGCCGCCGTCTCGTAATACACTTGCGGCTCCAATCCGCCTGTCCGAAACCACTGAGGGAAGAACGTCGCCGCGAGGCTGTACAGGTATGCTGCGGTGGTGCCCACCGCGATCAGCGTGTTCATGTCGGTGGAGCGATGCCGCGCCTGAGCCCAGGCGCCCCGGTAGAATTGCCAGCCCGCCCAGAACTGCACGGGCGTCGCCAGGGCAAGCTGCACGTACCAATTCATCAGGATCTCGGGCGTCCAGACGGCCACACCCATGTGCGGCAGGCTGCCCCACAGGATCGGCACGCTCAGGACTGCGCCGATGATGAGCTTACGGCGTAGACTCGAAATCTCGCGGCGCCGCGCGTCGCGCTCGTAATCCTCCGCCGGCGTTCCTTCCGTTCCCTCGACCTCGAGGACCTCGTAGCCGGCATCCCGCACCGCTCGCCTCAGGTCGGCCAGCGGCGTGGTGGCCAGCACGTCCACGGTTGCCCGCTCGGAAGCCAGGTTGACGCCGGCATTCAGCACGCCGTCCACACCGCGCAGCGCGTGCTCCACCTTCTCCACGCATGACGCGCACGACATCCCACGCACCGGCAGCTGGACCTTGCGCACGGGGACGTCGTTCATGCCTGCTACTGGGAGTTCGAGCCGTTTGGCGGTCACGTGCATCCTCCGCGAGTCACAGCTTGCCGGACATCTCAAACACTTCCACGAGTTCACTGATGGTGCGGCGCCGCTCGGCCGGATTCGCCGCTGAGATTGCCTTACTCGCACAGTGCTCCAGATGGTCCTCGAGGAGCATGGCGTTGATCTTATCGATGGCGCGCTGGATGGCGAGTGTCTGTTTGATCAGGTCGATGCAGTAGGCGCCTTCATCGACCATGCGTACCACTCCCCGGACGTGACCTTCGACGCTGCGCAGGCGTGAGGCCACCTTGGTCCGGACTTCGCGGCTGCCATGCTGCGACTTCGCCTCGTGTACGTGGACTCCCATTGATCGCTCCTCGTGAGATACCCCTCCCCCTATGGGGAGGGTCTATTGACTCGGCGCAAGCATACCATCGGGCGCGTGTTCATACAATCCCCTGGCGCTGGAGAAACATCGGAGTTAGAAGATGATCGTGCGGGCGTTGATCGCGACGGTGACGCCGCCGATCACAATGGGCGAGCCTGTCACGGTGATTGTTTGGCCCACCCGCAGATCGTGAAATGATCGAATCTGGCCGAACGAGATGACCTGCGTATCCCCCGCCATGTTCACCGCGATGGAATTGTTGAGAATCAGGAACAATGACCCGACCGCCGACTTGGACGTGATCTGGCCGCTGATGGTCGTGCCGCCGCTAAGGGTCGTCTCCACGCGGCGTGCCGCAATACTCCCATCCGAGTTCACCGTCCCCTGAACCATGACGAAATCGCCGGCCTGAACGGCCCCAAACCAGTTACGCTGCCCGCGGAACTCGGTAGAGGGTGTGATCAGGATCGCCCGTGGTGTGCCGTTGGCGAGGATCACGAGTGAGTTCGCGCCTTTGGTCGTTACCACACCACTGGCGGCGAACTCGAATTGTCCCGGACCGGCGACGGTGCGGTTCTTGATCTGAAGCCGCAGGGCCAGAATCCGTCCGTCATCGAGGCGGAACCCCTCGAGTTTGACCCGGTCGCCGACACGGATGTCAGCGATGGATGCCCGGCGGCGTGCGCCGCCGTTGTCATCGTCATCGCCGTCTTCTTCGTCATCGTCCCTGCGGCCCGTAAGCTGCAACTCCGTTGCCTGCTGGACGAGGACCAGAAGCGTCGTGGAGCCGGCGCGTTGTGCGTGCCCCGGATTCGTCACCTGAATGGTGAAGGCCCCTCCGCCATTGTTGACGGAGGTCACGATGCCTTCCACCGTGAGTTTCTCCCGTACCTGGGGACCTCTGGACTTGGCGTTCTTGCCCTTGTCGGCGAACGCGGCTGCGGGAAAGACCAGGGCGAGTGCGAGGACCGCCGCGAGAATCGCAGCGGTGAACTTCCGGTGCATCATGTCACCTCCGTAGCCCTCGCTCTGTGTCTACGGAGCGTGCGCCAGGAGGGTTCCGCCGAAGGTTCCCCCAGAAAAGTGATCAGCGGCTGTCGCCGAGTGACTCCCTAGGAATCTCTCGGCTGTCACAGCCGCTGACGTCCCGTTCTTGAGAAGCCCCCACTCTTGCGCCAGGTTGCGGTGCGCGGCTTTCTTCGGCTGCGCCCTGGCGTCGCAGAGGCCCTCGTCGAAACGGGAGATTAGCGTAGCACTTTCGTCAGAGGGTTGTCAATGCCTCGAGGGGTCACGTCTAGGCCGGACGCGACGCAGGGCATAGCGCAGGTGTGTGCCGCATCAGTGCCCGTCTGTGGGCCCTGTCGTTCCTGTTCTTGCTCGCCTGGCCCTCCCCGGCCACACCCGCGCCGCTCGAGCGCCCGGTTCCACACGTCGAACCCGTCCGGCAGTTGCTGCAGGACGTCGCGGTGCGCATCGACATCGAAGCCGAGCAGACGCGCGGGATTTGCACGGGCTGGATCGGGTGGAGTGAAGAGGTGCGGAGCGCGGCCTACACCGCCGCCCACTGCTATCGCGACGGCGCCCGCTACCGGGTGACGCTGGGCACCGGGGAGACGGTGTACGCGAGCGCGCTGACCCGCTGGGAGGGCCTCGACCTGATGGCGCTGTGGATTCCACGCGGCGCCTTGCGCGCGCTGCGCAACTGGAAGCCGATCCCCGGTGGGGCCTTTCACGTGCTCTACGTGCTCAACGAGCGTGGCGGTCCGCTGCGATTCGTGGACGTCCCGATCCCTCGAGTCTACTGGGAGATCCGCTTCGAGAACCATCCCTCAGCCGTGGCGCTCCCGCTGTACAGCGTCCCAGGTACCAGCGGCGCGCCGGTGATCGACGCGGCCGATGGGCTGCTCGTGGGGATGGTCGTGGGGTTTGTGACAGAGAGGCCTGAGGTCGCCGCAGTCGTGCCTGCGCAGAATATCTACGAGGCCTTGTCTGGCGCCGCGCGCTCGCGCTGACGGGGGTCCTGGGCGCCTACGGGGACGGCCGCCCGTAGCGGAAGCGTAGGGGGCCGCGATAGGCCGGCAACCGAAGCTTGTCCGAATCGTTCACTTCCACCATCAGACCAACCGATCGCAGACCTTCGACGAACCCGCCACGCAGGTTGAGGGCCGCCTGCAGCACGTGGGGATCACCGATCGCATGGATCTCGTAGGGCGGCTCGAGCCGGAAGATCCCCGCGACGATCGTATCCTCGTCCTGCTTGAACCCCGTCGTGGCCAGGACGCGCACCCCGCTTACGGCGATCGCCTCGGCCCCGCTCGACCACAACTCATTCACCAGCCCGCTGAGGTCGCCCGCCTGGACCGAGGGCGCAACAACGCCGCCGGGAATCGGACGCTCGCTCACACGCACGATGACCCCGGGGCCGTCCATCCCCCTTAGGCCGAGCACCATCCGGTAGAAGGCGACCTCGCGCGCCAGCGTTTCCGCCGAGCTGCGTCCCTGGGCCGCGGCGCTCTCGTATTCCCCTAGCTTGGCCCGGAGGTCTTCCACCTCAGCCTGCAGCGACCCCAGCGCTTCCTCCTGCTGCCGGACGAGCACGGCCAAGTCCCGGACCCGCAGAGTCGGCAACTGCACTTCACGGCGGATGGTTCGTCCCGCCCGCACCTGGAGGACGACGAGGAACCCCACCAGGACGAGGAAGACCGCAAGGGTGACCTGCCAGGTCGCGATCTGGGGGCGGCGCACCAACATGGCTCCCAGTATAGGCGTCCGCCCAGGGGGCCACAATGAGCCGAAAGGGATGCCGCTGATCCCTGAAAAGGGTCTTGATTTCGGGGGGCGGAATGACACAATAAGTACTTGGGTTAGCAGTCATCCCCCCAGAGTGCTAATCGAAAACGATCACCGTAAGGGAGGTCGGAAGGATGCCAGCAAAGGTCCTGTTGTACAGCGAAGAAGCCCGGCGCGCGCTGGAGCGCGGTGTGGAGAAGGTGGCGAGCGCGGTCCGCGTCACGCTCGGCCCCAAGGGCCGGAACGTGGTCCTTGAGAAGAAGTGGGGTTCGCCTACGATCACCAAGGACGGCGTCACCGTCGCCAAGGAGATCGAGCTGGAAGATCCTAACGAGAACATGGGCGCCCAGCTCGTGAAAGAGGTCGCCAGCAAGACCAACGACGCCGCCGGCGACGGCACGACGACGGCGACGGTCCTGGCCTGGGCGATCGTGCGCGAAGGGCTGAAGAACGTGGCCGCCGGTGCGAATCCCATGCTGGTGAAGCGCGGGATCGACAAGGCGGTTGATGCCGTCGTGGAAGAGTTGAAGAGGATGTCCATCTCAGTCGAGGGCAAGCAGGACATCTCCCACGTCGCCGGGGTGGCCGCCAACGATGCCGAGGTCGGCGACATCATCGCCGACGCCATGGACAAAGTGGGCAAGGACGGCGTCATCACCATCGAGGAAGGCAAGGGCATCGAGACGACGGTGGAAGTCGTGGAAGGCATGCAGTTCGACCGCGGGTACATCTCGCCGTACTTTATCACCGATCCCGACAAGATGGAGGTCGTGGTCGAGGAGCCGTTCATCTTGCTCACGGAGAAGAAAATCAGCGGCGCGGCGCGCGACATCGTGCCGATCATGGAGAAGGTCATCCGCTTCGGCAAACCGCTGGTCGTGATCGCCGAGGATGTTGAGGGCGAAGCGCTCGCCACGTTGGTCGTGAACAAGCTGCGCGGGATACTGGCCAGCCTTGCGGTCAAAGCGCCCGGTTACGGCGACCGCCGCAAGGCGATGCTGCAGGACATGGCCGTGCTGACGGGCGGGCGCCTCATTAGCGACGACATCGGCATCAAGCTCGAGAACGTGGAACTCGACATGCTGGGCCGCGCCGACAAGCTGAAGGCGGACAAAGACGATACGACCATCATTGGCGGCAAGGGTGAACGCAAGGACATCCAGGGCCGCATCGCCCAGATCAAAAAGGAAATTGAAGACACCACTTCCGACTACGACCGTGAGAAGCTACAGGAACGGCTGGCCAAGCTCTCCGGCGGCGTGGCGGAGATCAAGGTCGGCGCCGCCACCGAGACCGAAATGAAGGAGAAGAAGCACCGGTTCGAAGACGCGCTCAACGCGACGAAAGCCGCGGTCGAGGAAGGCATTGTCCCCGGGG
>Ga0209853_1000034_pt1 | contig 35181 bp, 33 predicted proteins | sample GWRWS1_30_40_FD_187224 | JGI IMG/M metagenome (GOLD analysis project Ga0209853, IMG submission 187224) | Riverbed sediment microbial communities from areas with vegetation nearby in Columbia River, Washington, USA - GW-RW S1_30_40 (SPAdes)... | ecosystem: Environmental > Aquatic > Freshwater >...
ATGGGGACGTATGGCTTCCTCCGATTTCTGCTGCCGTTGTTCCCGCAGGCCACGGTGCAGTTCGCGCCCGTGCTCTCGGTGCTGGCGATCGTAGGAATCATCTATGGCGGAATCGTGTCGTGGGCGCAGCGAGACGTGAAGCGTCTCGTGGCGATGAGCAGCGTGAGCCACCTGGGATTTGTCACCCTTGGGGCGTTTGCGCTGACGGTCGAGGGCCTCCAAGGCAGCCTGCTGCAGATGGTCAATCACGGCATCAGTACAGGCGGACTGTTCTTGCTCGTCGGCATCCTCTACGACCGCACCCACTCCCGGTTGCTGGACGACTATGGCGGCGTGGCCGCCCTGATGCCTCGATTCGCCGCCGTGGCGCTCATCATCGTACTTTCGTCGATGGCGCTTCCCGGAACGAACGGGTTCATCGGTGAGCTGCTGATCCTGGTCGGCACGTTCCGCCGAGTCCCCGCGTATGCGGCCGCGGCCATCGGAGGAGTGGTGCTCTCGGCGATCTACCTGTTGTGGATGTATCAGCGCGTCATGCAGGGTCCGGTGCGGGTGAAGGCGCCGGCCGCCATGGTGGAGGTCACGCGCCGTGAACTGGTGACCCTGGTGCCGCTGATCATCCTCATCTTCACCATCGGACTGTATCCCAATTTCCTACTGAGTCGCAGCGAGGCGTCCGTGCGTGCGCTTCTCCGGCACGTCAGCGTTCGAACAGCAGTCCAATCACCAATGCCACCCCAGAAATTCGCCGCGCGAATTCCCCCGGGACCCCGACACCCGACACACCAGTCACGACGATGACACTGCCGCAGGTCGATCTTCGCATTATTCTTCCCGAGATTACCGTGGGCATCGCTGTCGCCGTGGTCATGGTGTGGGCGGCCTTTCTTCCGCAGGACCGCCAGCGTCTGTTGCGGTGGGTGAGCGGGATCGCGCTCCTGCTGGCGCTGCTCGAGGTCTTTGTGGTCTCCGGCGGTGCGGCATTCGGCGGGATGTACGTGCGCGACTCGCTGACGAAGTCACTCCAAATCATTGTGATGCTGACCGCGATCCTTGCGGTCTGGATGTCGGGAGCGTACATGGAGCGGACGCGCCTGGAGACCGGCGAGTACTACGCGCTGCTCTTGTCGGCCGCGTTGGGCGCGCTGCTGATGGCGGCGAGCGCCGATCTGCTGCTGCTGTTTCTTGGGCTCGAGACCTTATCGATTCCGCTGTATGTCCTCGCCGCCATTGCGCGAGGCGACCTCAGGAGTCAGGAAGCCGGGATGAAGTACTTCTTGCTCGGCGCGTTCAGCACCGTGTTCTTCCTGTACGGACTCGCGTTGATCTTCGGCGCCGCCGGTTCGACCAGTCTCGCCCGCGTAGCGTCTGCGGCCGGAACCGGTTCGCCGCTCCTGCTTGCCGGGATTGGATTGGTGACGATTGGTCTCGCGTTCAAGGCGGCGGTCGTACCGTTTCACGCCTGGGCGCCCGATGTCTACGAAGGCGCGCCGCTGCCGGTCGCCGCGTACATGTCGGTCATCGCGAAGGTGGGGGCGTTCGCGGCGATGATTCGCGTGTTCGTGCTGGCGTTGCCAGGTGCGGTCGTGCCGTGGGGGACGGCGCTGGCCGTACTCAGCATGATGACGATGACGCTGGGGAACGTCGCCGCGCTGCTGCAGAGCAACCTCAAGCGGCTGCTCGCGTATTCAAGCATTGCGCATGCTGGATTTATGTTGACGGGTATCATCGCCGCCAACCGAGCCGGGACGTCAGCGGTCGTGTTCTATCTGCTCGTCTACACCCTCATGACGCTCGGTGCGTTTGGCGTCCTCCTGGGACTGGCCCGTCGGGGCGAGGAAGCCGACGACATTTCAGATCTCACCGGCCTTGCCTGGAGGTCGCCGGCACTTGCCGGTGCGATGACCCTGTTCATGGTGTCCCTCGCCGGATTGCCGCCGACCGCAGGGTTTTTCGCGAAGCTCTATGTGTTCTCGGCGGTGCTGGACGCGGGGTACGTCGCGGTGGTCATCGTGGCGGTGCTGACGAGCGTCGTGTCAGCGTACTACTACCTACGCGTGGCATATACCATGTTCATTGGTCAGCCATCGCCCGAGGTGGAATTCGTTGGCGGGCGCTGGGTGAGTACGGCGATCATCGTGACGGCGGCCGGCGTACTGCTTCTGGGCATCATCCCGGCGCCTGTGACGACGTTCTTGGAACAGGTCGCGGACGCTCTAAAGTAACCGGGCTTGGGGCTTTGGGAAGCCCCAAGCCCGCAGTTGAGGTGTTAGGTGAGCGAAGCGGAGAAGTTCGACGCGATTGTGGTCGGCGCCGGCCCCGCCGGCAGCGCCGCGGCGCACACGATGGCAAAGGCTGGACTAGGCGTCGTGTTGCTGGAGCGCGGCGACTATCCGGGCGCGAAAAACGTAATGGGCGGCGTCATGTATGGACGCATGCTCGCCGACGTCATCCCCGATTTCATGACGCACGCGCCGATCGAACGCGTCATCGTCGAGGAGCGGCTCTGGATCGCGACCGATGACTCCGCGGTGAGCATCGGTCACAAGACCGCCAACAGTCACGGAGAGATCCCGAACGCGTTTACCGTTCTGCGCGCGCCCTTCGACCGCTGGTTCGCCTCCAAAGCGGAAGAAGCGGGCGCGCTCCTTGTGACAGGCACAGTGGTGGAAGACGTCATCCTCGACAATGGGCGGGTGGCCGGAGTCCGAACGGGGCGGGCTGATGGGGACCTGCTCGCCGATGTGGTGGTGATCTGCGACGGCGTGCATTCCTTTCTCGCCAAGCGCGCAGGGCTGCAGCAGCGGGAGATCGAGCCGCACGAGGTGGCGCTGGCCGTCAAAGAAATCATTGCGCTGCCCAAGGAGACGATCCAAGAGCGTTTCAATGTAAGCGAGGGCGAGGGCGCAACGATCGAGATCTACGGCACGGTGACCCAGGGCATGGGCGGATACGCCTTCATCTACACAAACCGGGAAAGCCTCTCCGTGGGAGCAGGGGCCCTGATGTCCCACTTCATGAAGACGAAGATTACGCCGTATGCGCTCCTGGAGCGGGTGAAACAGCATCCGCTCGTGCGTCCGTTGATCGCGGGCGGGCAGGTCGTGGAGTATCTGGCGCATGCCATTCCCGAGGGCGGCTACAAGGCCATGCCCAAACTCTATACAGACGGCGCGTTGATCGCGGGTGATGCGGCGATGATGGTGAATGGGTTGCACCGTGAGGGCAGCAACCTTGCGATCACCGCGGGGCGCCTGGCCGCGGAGACAGTGATCGAGGCGAAGGCGAAGGGCGACTTCTCCGCGCAATCGCTGTCGGCCTACCGTGAGAAATTACAGCACAGCTTTGTGTTGAAGGACCTGCAAAAGTACCAGCACCTGCCCGAGTTCATCGATCGCCACTCCGACCTGCTGGGAATCTATCCGGATTTGGTGAATCATGCGGTGCACGAGATGCTGACGGTCGACGGCATGTCAAAGCGCGAGAAACAGAAGAAGATTTGGAGAGATCTGACGGCCCGGCGCTCTCTGTGGCAGCTGCTCAAAGACGGGTACCAGACGTGGAAGGTGATCCGATGAGGGGGTGGGCGAGAGTGGAGGTCAGGATAGCCAATGAAGATTGAGGAGAAGCTATTTCTTCTCACGTACAAGCACGATAAGCAGACCCACATTACGATTCGCAGCAACGAGCCATGCGCGAATCAGTGTGGAGCGCAATGGGGCCGTCCGTGCACGACGTTCTGCCCGGCCAACGTGTACAACTGGGACGGCGAGAAGATCGCCGTCTCATACGAAAACTGCGTGGAGTGTACCTCGTGCCTGACAGGATGTCCTTACCAGAACATCGATTGGAGACTTCCCCGCGGCGGGTTTGGGGTGCAGTACCGCAATGGCTGACTAGCGGGCCTCGGGCATCGGGCGTCGGGTATCGCCTCGCTTCTGGCGGGTTACCAGAAACCAGATCCCTCCAATGAGCAAGATCACGGCGGGGATGTGGCCAAGCGTGAGAACCCAGAACACACGCTCCTCAGATCGGAGCAAATCCAGCAGAATCCGTCCGATTGAACTAAGGAGGACAATCGTCCAAAATACTTCGCCCGGAAAGCGGCGGCGGTTCGCGACCCGGAATCCTATCAACAGTACGAGGGTCCCGAAGACCATCTCGTAGAGCTGCAGCGGATGACGAGGACCGGCGGCACCAGGGAACGTGACCGCCCAGGGAACCTGAGTCACGTCCCCGTAGAGCTCGCCGTTCATGAAGTTGCCAAAGCGGACGAGGATGTTTCCCAGAGGAACCGCCCATGCGGTAGTATCCGCGAGGCTCCAAAACGATAGATGGCGACGGCGGCTGGTGAGCCACAGGAGGATGAGCGCCGCGGCGATGGCGCCGTGCGACGTCAGCCCGCCGTGATCTATGCGCAGGATCTCGAGAGGATTCGTGAACTTGGCCGGATGGGAGAGCACATAGCCCACGCGGGCGCCGATGAACGCGGTCACCACGAACGGCACCGTCAGGCGGTCGAGTTCCGGTGTGGGAACGCCTAAGCGCGGCCCATACCGGTAGGCCATGGCGACCGCCAGCAAGATCATGAGGGCCATCATCACGCCGTACCAGCGGATGACGAGGGGGCCAACCTCAACGATGACGGGGTTCATTGACGCAGTCACACCATACTACGGGAATAAGGGATCAAGGAACAGGGTTCAGGAAGATTAACGCTTACCTGATGAAGGTTGCTGTTGGTTCAACGAGCGATTCAAAGCTTCGGGCCACACGGGCGGTCTTCGCCCGCATTGACCCGAAGGCCGAAGTTCAGGCCGTGCCCGTGGAGTCATTGGTTTCCGATCAACCGGTCAGCGATGGAGAGACGATCGCGGGCGCGCTTCATCGCGCGCGCGCGAGCCGCAAGATCGCCCACGCCGATCTCGGGGTGGGCATCGAAGGGGGCGTTCATCCGGACACCCACGGTGTGTGGATGTGCGCCTGGGTAGCGATCGTCGACCGGCAGGGTCGAGAGGGTCTGGGCTGCGGAATGCGATTGCGCCTTCCCGACTGGATCGCAAGGCGCGCGCTCTCACGTGAGCCGGTCGGTGCGATCGTCGACAGGTTTCTGGGACAGCAAGAAGCGCACGAGGCGCTCGGTGTGATTGGACTGCTTACACGCAGGCTCGTGGACCGGCAGGCGGCGCTGGAGCAGGCGCTCCTCGCCGCGCTGGCCCCGTTTCTCTCCGAGGAGATGTATGGTCAAGAGCCCGAATCATCTGGCCGCAAGCAGGAACAGGGCGATCAACAGCAACAGGAAAATCATGAGGATCACCTCCTTCCGTGAGTCTTTTCCCCTCTCTGTAGGCCTCTGTCTTGCCTGAGCTGCCATTCATCCAGGTCCTCGTTGAGAACCTCGCGCCCCGGATGACGGGACGCACGATCCGTCACGTCCACCTCGCGAGTCCCTCAGTTCTGAAGACAGTCGAACCGCCGCTCAGCGAGACGCAGGGACGTGCCATTGAGAGGGTGCGCCGCGCCGGCAAACTCATCCTCCTTGATCTGGATGGCGGCCTCTCGGTCGCGTTTCATCTGATGCGGAATGGACGGTTGCAGGTGGCGCCCGCCCGGGTGAGCGGCCAACGCTCGCCGCGTCCATCAAAGGACGTCGCGCTCATCATGATGCTCGACGATGACCAGGAGCTCCGATTCGTCGAGATCGGCCCGAAGAAGCGCGCTGCGCTGTACGTCCTGCCGGCCGAGGGGATGTTCGAACGAGAACCACTGCAGGGTCTCGGTCTCGATCCACTCAGCGACGAGTTTACGCCGGAGCGGTTAAAAGACATGCTGGCGCAGGATGCAGGGCAACTCAAGCATTTCCTGACGCTGCAGCGGTACATCACCGGTATCGGAAACGCCTTTTCGGACGAAATCCTCTGGGCGGCGCGGCTCTCCCCGTTTGTACGTGCGTCGAAGCTCGCGCCCGAGGAAATCGCAACCCTCTATCAGGGCATTCGCGCAACGCTGATCCGAGGACTTCAAGAACACCGTCAGGCGTTTACGGGCAATCTGCCGACGAAGGAACCCCTGCAGTTACTTCGTGTGCACCGGCATGGCGGCGAACCGTGCCCTCGATGCGGGACGAAGATCGCCCAGGTTCTATACGCCGAGAAGGAGACGTATTATTGCCCATTCTGCCAGACCGGTGGGAAAGTCTACGCCGACCGGCGCCTCTCCCGGCTCCTCAAATGACCCGAGATAAACCCTCGACGCGGGTCGACCATCTAGGTAGTGAAAGTTATTCTAGGACGCGTCCATTTGGGGCATGAGGTCACTGGCAGGGATGCTGCGGTGCATCTCTAATCTCCATTCCCGGAGTTCGAGAGCGAAATGCCAGAAGTGAATCTGATTCTCGCGTTCGCTGCCGGCATGCTCGGGTTTGCTTCCCCGTGCATTGTGCCGCTTATCCCGGGCTATGTGTCGTTCGTCTCGGGTCTGTCCCTCAGTGAGATGAATCCCGAAGAGCGCCGTCGTCATCTCGGCCGTGTGTGGCTGTCGACGCTGCTCTTCGTGCTCGGGTTCTCAGCGGTCTTCACCGCCATGGGCGCCTCGGCCACCATCGCTGGCAATTTCATCCTCAGCAACCGGCAGTGGTTGAGTCGCGTCGGCGGCGCGGTCATCATCGTACTCGGGCTGTCCGTGCTCGGCGTGTTGAAGATTCCCGCACTCTACCGCGAACGGCGATTTCACGTGGGCCGCCGGGGCGCATTTCCCGTCGGCATGGCGTTCGCGTTTGCCTGGACGCCCTGCGTCGGTCCGGTGCTCGCGGCCATCCTGACACTCGCCGCGACAGCCGCGCGAGCAAGCGATGGAGCGCTATTGCTGTTCTCGTATTCGTTGGGGCTCGGGGTCCCGTTTCTCGTGGCAGCAGGGTTGCTCTCTACGGCTTTTGACGCCCTTGGGTGGTTCAGGCGGCACGGCAGGGCGATCGAAGCGGTGAGTGGAGCGTTTCTGGTTGTCATGGGGGCCGCGTTGATGTTCGACCTGGTGTTTAGGCTCAACACCTGGATCCTGCGGCTGTTTCCATTCCAGCCCGTCATATAGGGGAGAGGGTATGAATCTCATCCGATCTCACCGCTGGAGAGAAATTCTCGGCGTGCTCATCATGGTCGCCGTGCTGTCGCCGCTGGCGACCGGGCTGCCCGCCCTGGCCGCCGACCAATCCCTCGTCTTCGAAGCACTGGGAGTGCTGCAGCAGTATTACGTCGATCCTATCGACCCGGTGAAGATGCTCAACGCAGCCCTGGCGGGAGTCCGGGCGCAGCTCTCCACGGGAGGGGTCACTGCGACCCTCTCTGATATCTCGGCCGACGTCTCCGAGGCTGAGGCCAGGCGCATTTTTGTCGAGCGATTCATGAGCGCCGTAAGCGCGGGCCAGAGCAGCATCTCGGACACCCAGCTGGCCCACGCCGCGGTCCGCGGAATGACCGAAAGTTTCAAAGACTCACACACGGGCTTCCTGACGCCGCAGCAAAACGCGGAGCGGCGCCAGCGGCAGCGTGGGCAGGCCGGCTTCTCAGGGATCGGCATCATCCTGGGACCGCGCGACGGCAAGTTCTTCGTGGTGACAACAATACCCGGTGGACCCGCCGAGGCTGCCGGAATCAAAGAATTCGATCGCATCGTGAGGATCAACGACGTTTCGACCGCAGGCATGCAGGTCGATCAGGTGTCCGGCATGGTCCGCGGTCCCGCGGGAACACAGGTCACGCTCACCCTGCAGCGGCCGGGTGTCACAGATCCGGTGGTGCTGGCCGTGACACGCGCGTCGATCTCGATTCCGTCGATCTTGAAGAGCGAGATCTTTGAAGGCGGTGTCGGGTACATCAAGCTCTATCAGTTCGTGGAACGGACCGGTCGAGACTTCCGTGGCGTGGTCACCCAGATGCAGGGTCAGGGAATGCGGGCCCTGGTGCTCGACCTCCGCGGGAACAGCGGAGGATATCTCACAGAACTCAACAGCGTGCTGAACGCGCTCATGCCGTCAGGTCTCCCTGTGTATACCGAGATACGAAAGGGCGGCACCACGCGCGTCTTTCGTACAGTCGGGCCTGCGCTGCTGCCGGCATCCGTGCCGATGGTGGTCTTGATCGACGAGAACAGCGCCTCCGCGGCTGAGCTGCTGGCGATGGCAATCAAGGAACATCGCCGCGGTCAGTTGATCGGAGAGAAGACGGCCGGGGCGGTCGAGGCGAGCCTGTTGCTCGATCTTACCGACGGATCGGCGCTCAGCGTGACGACATTCCGTCTGGCGTCAGGGCTGGGCGTGCGACTCGAGGGCGCAGGTGTCGAGCCCGACATGCCGACCGCGCTCACCACGGCAGACATGGAAGCCGGACAGGACAAGCCGTTGGGTACGGCGGTCCGCGTGGTGCGGCAGTATCTTGCTCTTCCAGCAAGGTAAGAGGTATAAGGTATAAGGTAAAAGGAAAACCAAACAGGCAGAGATAAGCGGAAGGGAAGAGGTCACACCCTCTTCCCTTCTGATCTTGTGTAGTCCGTAAACCTTATACCTTAAACCTTGGACCTTGCCGTGTCCGACCAGGCCATCCTCGACCAGATCGATAGCAGCCGCGCGTCCATCGTCGGCCTGCTGGCGAGTGCGGTGCGCACAGAGAGTTCGAATCCGCCCGGCGATACGCGTCGCGTGGCCGATCTGCTTGCCGCGCACCTGCGTGAGCGCAGCCTCGATTTCCAGATCCTCGCCGATGAACCGCGCAAGCCAAATATCATCGCCAGGATTGGGACGGGTTCACCTGAGGTGCTCTTTACGTCGCACATGGATACGGTGCCACCCGGTGACCGGCGCGCTTGGCGACGCGATCCGTTCTCGGGTGAGATCGTGAGCGCGCGCATGTACGGCAGGGGGTCGGCGGACGCGAAAGCGTCGCTGATCGGGATGATCGCGGCGATTGAAGCGCTGACGATGGTGCTGCCGCTCGCGGGAACGCTGAGCTTCGCCGCGGTCAGCGACGAAGAGGTGGGCGGCGTAAAAGGCACCGAGTTCTTGGTCGATCGTGGCCTGCTGCGGCCCAATCACGTGGTCGTGGGTGAGATCACGCACAACCGGCTGGCGGTCGCGGAGAAAGGCGTGGTCTGGCTTCGTATCACCACGCACGGTCGCGCCGCGCATGCGAGCACCCCATGGGAAGGCAGCAATGCGATCTCGCACATGATCCGTGTGCTGGGTGCCATCGAGCAGCAGATCGGGAACCGGTTGAAAGGGATGTCCCATCCGCTCGTGCCGCCGCCGTCGCTCAGCATGGGCACGATCCGAGGCGGGATCGCGACGAACGTGGTCGCCGACTGGTGCGAGGCAACGATCGACCGGCGCACGCTGCCGGGCGAGAGCATCCCCGAGGCCGTGGCAGAGATTGAGCGTGTGCTGGCGGGACTCGAGAAGGACGATCCCACCCTGCAGTCGGATGTGGAGGTCGTGCAAAGCGGTCCGCCCATCGAAACGCCCTTGGATGCCCACATCGTCCGCCTGGCGCAGGTGGTAGCGCGTGAGCTTCAGATCCCCTCCGATGTGGTGGGCTATCCTCAGGCCAGTGACGGGCGCTTCTTCGCTGAACGTGGTGTTCCGACCATCATCTTCGGGCCGGGCTCGCCCGAGGTCGCGCATACTCCGGACGAATACGTGGACCTCGACGACGTCATCACCGCAGCGAAGTTCTATGCGCTGCTGGGGAAGCGGATGTTGACAGCAGACGGGAACGCGGGAACGCGGGAACGCGGGAACGCGACACGCTCGACGGGCGCCGGACGCTGAGCCGTGGATTTCACCCTGGAAGAGCATCAGCTGGCCGCGCAGCGAATGGTGCGGGAGTTTGCGCAAACAGAGGTTGCGCCGCGGATTCGCGAGCTGGATCGCGCGCAGCAGTTCGACCGCTCGGTGGTTAAGAAAATGGGCGAGCTCGGCATCCTCGGCCTGTGTGTGCCCGAGCAATACGGCGGTGCCGGCATGGATTACATTAGCCTCGGTCTGGCCTGCGAGGAACTCGAGTACGTCGACACGTTCATGCGGGTCATCATGTCGGTTCACCTGGGTCTCAATAGCCTCAGCATTCTGGCCTGGGGCACCGATGAGCAACGGCGAAAATTTCTCACCCCGCAGGCGCGGGGCGACGCGCTGGCCGCCTACGGGCTCACCGAACCTGTGGCCGGCAGTGACGCGGTTGGCATTCGCGCCACCGCCGTCCGCGACGGCCGTCAGTACGTGCTGAGCGGAGAGAAGACGTGGATGTCGCTGGCCGACGTGGCCGACCACTTCCTCGTGTTCGCCTGGACTGATTCGGGCAAGCAACGCGCGCGAGACCATAGCGGGCTGTCGGCATTCCTGGTCACGCGTGAGATGCGGGGCGTCAGCACCTCAACGATTCACGGCAAGCTTGGGATCCGCGCCGGTAATACGGGCTCAGTTGTCATGGACGAGGTCCGCGTCCCCGAGGATCACCGCCTCGGCGAAGAGGGCGAAGGGTTCCGAATCGCGATGTTCGCCCTCGACCAGGGCCGGTTTACGGTCGCCTCGGGCGCCACCGGCTTGATCCGTGCGTGTCTGGACGCAAGCGTGCAATACGCAAAAGACAGGCGGACGTTTGGCCGGCCGATCGGCGAACATCAGCTGGTGAAAGAGATGATCGCGCGGATGACGCGCGACTACGAAGTCAGCCGCTTGCTGTACCTTCGCGCAGGATGGATGAAAAATCAGGGGGTACGCAACACACGGGAGACGTCGCTGGCAAAGTGGTACGCAACCGTGGCATCCGAAGATGCCGCGGGCGATGCGGTGGAAGTGTACGGCGCCTATGGCTACTCGGACGAGTATCCGGTCGAGCGCTATTACCGCAATGCCAAGGGCGCCGTCATCTACGAAGGCACGCGCGAGATCCACACCCTGCTGCAGGCCGACTACGCCCTGGGTTACCGCGAGGACCGGCCTGCCCGCGTCACGCTGCCCCCATGGCCTTTCGACGGAGAACCGGGAACACGGGAACGCGGGAGCATGGGAACGCGGAAATGATTTCCCAGGGGAATCTGGTGACGCGTTCCCGCGTTCCCCTGTTCCCGCGATTCCGGTAGTCTATGCTGCCCTGGGAACGGCTGCGCGATAAGCTCCTTACGCTCGAAGGGAAGCCCTATCCAGCTTACAAGTCGCTCGAAGGCACATACCGGTTCGAGCGATTTGTACTGTCTCTCGACCTGGTTGCGCAGGACCCCGGGATTTCGTCAACGATGCGGGTGCGCGTCGATCAGGCCGAGGCTCGGTTTCCGTCGGACCTCTGGTCGACGCGAACCCGCAAAGTGGCACTCGAGGATTACATCGCGAGGCGCTGGCACGAGACGATCCGGAAGGTCATGCGCGCTCCGCACGCGGGGCGGGCTGCATACGGCATTGAGGCAGGCGGACAGCAGATCCTCGAGCGCACCGCGTGCCGCATCACCGAGGATTGGCTCGAGATCCGCGGCGCGATCACCTGGCCCTCGGACGCACGCAAGGCGGCCCCGAAGATCGCGCAGGCCATGATCACCGAGGACATGCCTCAGCTTATCGACGGCGCGCTCATCTATGCCAACCAGAACCCCTCCGCGGTGCAGAGGCACGTGCAGCTCGCCGAGGATGCGGAAGCGCTAAGGGACCAGTTGGGTGAGCGCGGGCTGATCGCGTTCATTGCCGATGGCGCCGTGCTGCCGCGTGAACCCGCATCCGGCAAGCCGATGCTCTCCCACCTCGTCACCTGGCAGTCACCGCCCGAGCTGCGCGTCACCGTGACTCTTCCGCATCGAGGGCCGGTGACCGGGCTGGGCGTGCCACGCGGGATCACGATGATCATCGGTCCACCGTTCTCCGGTCGCTCCACGTTCATTCGCGCACTCGCCGCCGGTGTGTACACTCATCTGCCTGGAGACGGCCGTGAGTTCTCTGCGACGGCGGCCGATGCCGTCCTTGTGACGGCCGAGGATGGCCGGCGCATCGAAGGCGTCAACCTTCATCCATTCATCACCCATCTTCGCACCGGAGAAGACGTGGCTCAGTACAGAACCGAACAGGCCCCGCCTCTGCTGTCCCAGGCCGCGGCTCTTGTGGAAGCACTCGAAGCCGGCTGCTCGGTGCTGTTGATCGACGAAGATTCATCGGCGCCGGCATTGCTGGCGCAGGACCCGCTCCTGCGCAGGCTCGTCCCGCAAGCTGCCGTGCAGGTCGTTCCACTCGTCGATCTGCTCCGTCCGCTCTATGAAGAACACGGAATCTCCAGCGTCATCGTGTCGAGCGCCGGGAGTGAGTATGCAAGGGTGGCGGATACTGTCATTGCCATGGATGGGTTTCATCCGTCTGTGGTGACCGCTCAGGCGAAGGAACTTGTCGCAGGCGCGAGTGCGTCCGAGCCAGCTCGTCCATTCGGGGGCATTCACCACCGCGTGCCACTGCCCGAAAGTGTGAGCCAGTTCCGAGGGCGGAAGCTGCGCCCCGAACTGCCCGGTCCGCGAGATGTCGTGATGGTTGGTCGCGAGGTCATCGACCTTTCAGGTGTGGCGCAGTTGGCCGAACCGGCGCAGACACGTGCCGCAGTTGCGGCCATCATCTATGCCGCTGGGCAGGGCTATGTTGACGGATCGCGAACCGTCCGGGAAATCCTAGCAGTGGTCGAGTCGGATATCTCACAACGCGGGCTCGACGCGCTCGAGCCGGCAGATGCGCCCGTCGGAGATCTCGCGCGGCCTCGGCGGCAAGAGATGGCCGCAGCCCTGAACCGGTTGCATACGCTTCGAGTAAAGTCCTAACAGGAGACGATCGCGTGGACACGGTGAAAATCACGCTGGACGAGTCTAGGATTCCAAAGGCCTGGTACAACATTGTCGCTGACCTGCCGGTACCGCTGGCTCCTGTGATCCACCCGGGGACCAAGCAGCCGATTGGACCGAACGATCTCGCACCACTATTTCCGATGGAGCTGATCCTCCAAGAAGTCAGCACCCAACGTGAGGTGCCGATCCCCGAACCGGTGAGGGACGTCTACAGGCTGTGGCGACCGACTCCGCTCTACCGCGCGCGGCGATTGGAACGGGCACTCGATACCCCGGCCCGGATTTACTACAAGTACGAAGGTGTGAGCCCCGCCGGCAGCCACAAGCCGAACACCGCCGTCGCGCAAGCCTTCTACAACAAGCAGGCGGGTGTCCGCCGCCTCACCACAGAGACCGGTGCGGGCCAGTGGGGGAGCGCCCTGGCATTGGCCTGTCGATTCTTTGACCTTGAATGCACCGTGTATATGGTGAAGGTGAGCTATGACCAGAAACCCTACCGCAAGGTGATGATGCAGACCTGGGGCGCGGAGGTCATCCCAAGCCCTAGCGACCGCACTCGTGCCGGCCGCGACATTCTTGAGAGAAATCCGGAGTCTCCGGGGAGTCTGGGTATTGCGATCAGCGAAGCAGTTGAGGACGCGGCGACGCACGACGACACGAAGTACTCGCTCGGCAGTGTGCTCAATCACGTCCTCATGCACCAGACCGTCATCGGCCAAGAGGCGAAAGAACAGATGGAGATGGCCGGAGACTACCCGGACGTGGTCATCGGCTGCATCGGCGGGGGCAGCAACTTGGCCGGGCTGACCTTTCCGTTCCTACGGGACAAGTTCAAGGGCAATCAGGTGCGCATTGTTGCCGTCGAGCCCGAGGCGTGCCCCACGCTGACGCGCGGCGAGTACCTCTATGATTTCGGAGACACCGCGGCCACCACCCCGCTGCTCAAGATGTACACGCTGGGGCATACGTTCGTCCCACCGGCAATCCACGCGGGAGGCTTGCGCTACCATGGCGATGCGCCGCTGGTGTGCCTGCTGTACCATCACAAATTCATTGAAGCGGTCGCGTATGCTCAGCGACCCGTGTTTGACGCTGCCGTACAGTTTGCACGCACCGAGGGCATTCTTCCGGCGCCGGAAGCTGCGCACGCCGTCCGCAAGGCCGTCGATGAGGCGCTGCAGTGCAAACGAGAGGGACGGGCGCGCACGATCCTGTTCAACCTGAGCGGCCACGGACATTTCGATCTCCGCGCATACGAAGAGTACCTTACGGGCCGGCTTGAAGACTACGCCTACCCTCGGCAGCAGATTCAGGAGGCCATGCGGGAACTCACTGCCATTCAACCCTAGTCTGAGGTCTGGCTCGTCGGATCCTCTTCAAAATACGGTCGTGGGCCGTAGGTCGTAGGTCGTGGAACCGGCAACCTCCCACTACCGCCTACGACCTACCACCTACGACCTACGACCGAAGTTGAAGGGAGAGCGTTCGGCAGGAGGCAGTCTGCCGAACAAGCGAACCGGAGTCAAATCCTCAGCGGCCAGGCCCCCGCCAGGCAATTGTTATTGACTGAGGTCAAGAATTCAGATAGCCTAGGCGGGGACCAAATTTTCAGAGGGGAAGACGCATGGCGGGCTCGTTTCTGATCATACTCCGGGAAGGCCTCGAGGCGGCACTGATTGTTGGAATTATCTTGGCTTATTTGACGAAAACCGGCAATCGAGGCAAGTCCGGAGTCGTCTGGATGGGGGTCGGCCTGTCCGTGCTCATGAGCGTTCTGGTCGGCGCTGCCATCTTTCTCACGGCGGGTGGCCTCGAAGGTCGCTCTGAAGCACTCTTCGAGGGCGTCGCGATGTTCACCGCGGCGGGCGTCCTTACCTATATGATCTTTTGGATGCGAAAACAGGCCATCAACATCCGCGTGCACCTGCAACAGCAACTAAGCACAGCATTAGAGAGCGGTTCCCTTACGGCCCTGGCCCTGCTCGCCTTCGTCGCCGTCGGTCGTGAAGGGATTGAGACTGCGCTGTTCATGTTTGCGGCCACGAAGGCCGCGACACCGGCGGCCGCCACGCTGGGGGGTCTCCTGGGGTTGGTCGGTGCTGTCGCTCTCGGTTACCTGCTCTACCGCGGGACGTACCGTCTGAACCTTCGTTCGTTCTTCAACGTCACAAGCGTTCTTCTACTGTTGTTCGCCGCTGGGTTGCTGGCCCACGGCATCGACGAATTTCATGAAGCCGGCGTGGTCCCACCCGTGGTCGACGAAGTGTGGAACACGAACCGTATCCTCGATGAGCGATCTACGGTCGGAAGCTTCGCCAGGGCGCTCTTCGGATATAATGGCAACCCCTCGCTCGTTGAAGCGTTGGCCTACGTGACGTACCTGTTGCTGGTTGGCTGGATGTACTTCCGCCCGCCGACGGCGAAGGAACTCACGCCGGGTCGCGCAAGCGCCTGACCCTGCGATCCAGTTACCCCGGATCCGGGTAGCCACTTAATATTCTTGGGCTACCAGGCCGCTGCCTACCATCTTATAGGACCCACTTCAGGGAACTTTGAGAGGGCTGCTTCGAGTGTGCGCTTGATCCGGGCGAGCGCTTCGTCGCTCTGGCCTTCTGCGCGGAGCACCAGTGCCGGCTGCGTGTTGCTCGCGCGGATTAAGCCCCACCCATCTGGGAATAGCACGCGCGCGCCATCGACATCGATCACGTCGTGGGTGGCGCGGAACTGGTCGGTGAGGCGCCGGACGACATCAAACTTCCGCTCATCCGGGCAATCGACGCGGACCTCCGGCGTAACTGGATACCGGGGCACATCCGCGAGCAGCGCGGATAGCGGACGGGATGAGTTCGACAGAATACGCGCCAGCCGCCCAGCCGCATAGACCGCGTCGTCGTAGCCGTAGTACTCGTCGGCGAAGAACATGTGGCCGGACATTTCGCCCGTAAACACGGCGCCAATCTCCTTCATCTTGGCTTTGATCAGGGAGTGACCGGTCCGGTAGAACATGGGTTTCCCCCCAAGCCGCGCTATCTCGTCGTAGAGAACCTGCGAGCACTTCACCTCGACGATGCCCGGCGTGCCGGGGTATTTGGGAAGGATTTCCCGCCAGAACAGGATCATAAGCACATCGCCCCAGAGAATCGTGCCCTGATCGTCCACCACCCCGATCCGATCCCCGTCTCCATCAAACCCGAACCCGACGTCCGCATTCTCACGGCGCACGGTAGCAATCAAGTCGATCAGGTTTTCGGGGTCGACCGGGTCAGGATGATGGTTCGGAAACGTGGGGTCCGGATCGCAGTACAGTCGGATGACCTCGACGCCGAGATCCTCCAGAGCCTGCGGGGCAATGAGGCTGGCGGTCCCATTGCCGCAGTCCACCACGGCGCGCAACCGCCGCCTTCCTAGTCGGATTTTGTCCCGAAGCATAGCCCGGTACGCCGCCAGCACGTCACGCTCTTCAACGCGGCCGCGGCCCGAGACAAACTCTCCTGAAGCGGCGATGCGGCGAATCTCTTGGATCTCCGCGCCATAGATCGTGCCGAAGCCGTGGGCGAGCTTGAAGCCGTTGAACTCAGGCGGGTTGTGGCTCGCGGTGATCATGACGCCGCCGTCGATGCCGAGGTGCACGCGGGCGAAGTAGAACACCGGCGTGATGACGGTCCCGATATCGACGGCATCACACCCGCTCTCCAGCAAGGCGGCGACCGCCGCGTCGCGGATTTCGGGCGAGCTCTCCCGGAGATCGCGGCCGACGACGACCCGCCTTTCACCGCGCTCTCTCAGGTACGCGGCGTACGCGCGCGCGATCGTGCCTGTGGTCTCGACTGAGATCTCGCGGCCGACGACGCCTCTTATGTCATACTCACGAAAGATTGTTGGGGGAATCGGCGTGGCCATGGGCGCTTCCATATTACGTCTACCGAGTCTGAGTCTGGCGGGCTTTCTTCCGAACCTCTGTCCTGCGCCTTTCACCTTCACTCTTCCGCTTTCCCTGCCAGTGCTTTCGAAGATGCTTCTTGCGCTTCCGCTTCGACATGCCCCGAGTATGACAGTCTCAGAAGCGATGCGCTACTCGCGCTTTCAAACTGAACCACTACCTACTGTGTCTGCTACAATCCACACGAGTACTCGGTAGACTCCTAGGCCCATGTGAACGTGGGTATGGACTCAGCAGACTCTGTAGACCCGGTAGACTCTGTAGACGTAGTATTGGGTGTATGGGCTGGCTTTTGGATTTGACCGATCGGCTGTCGCCGTACGCCGGCGCCTGGGATCTGCAAAAACAGCTCGTCGAAGCCAGGCAGCACGGCCGAATCGGCGACGGCCTCGTCTTGGTGCAGCACGAGCCGGTCTTCACCCTGGGTCGGTCGTCGCGCCCCGAACACCTACCGTATCCGCGGCAAGCACTCGCCCAACTTGGCTTCGACGTCTTCGAAATTGAGCGCGGCGGCAGCGTGACCTACCACGGGCCGGGACAGCTGGTCGGGTATCTCATTCTCGATTTGCGTAGTTATGGCGACGATGTCGTGAAGTACATGCGCTCCTTGGAAGCAACCATCCTGGCGACCCTAGGCGATTTCGACATCGACGCGCAACGAATACGCGGATTCCCCGGGGTGTGGGCGGGGGAGGAGAAAATCGCGGCGGTCGGCGTCGCTGTGAAACGGAAGGTCACGATGCACGGGTTTGCGCTGAATGTCGACCCCGACCTCTCGCACTTCGGCTACATCAACCCGTGTGGGCTCAACAAGCCCGTGACGTCGATGAGGAAGGTGCTCGGCCGGCCGGTCCCGATCGATGAAGTCTCCCGGGCGTACACACGCCGCTTCAGCGAGGTGTACGGGTTGACGCTTTCGCCCGTTCGACTCGCTTCGCTCGCTCAGGGCATTCGACTCGAATGGTCGCAGACCATGAGCGAGCCTGCGAGGCAGGCGAGTCGAATGGCTTGATCCATCCATGACCCGGCGCCGCTTCGAGACACGCGCCATTCACGACGGGCAGGATCCGGATCCGACGACAGGAGCGGTGGTCCCCCCGATCTACCAGACCTCTACCTTTCAACAATCGGCGCCCGCCGAGCACAAGGGCTACGAGTACGCGCGCACGGGTAATCCAACACGGACGGCACTGGAAGCCTGCCTCGCGTCCCTGGAGGAGGGTCAGTTCGGCCTTGCGTTTGCGTCCGGCATGGCGGCGATTACGGCGACGGCGTACCTTTTGAGTCCCGGTGACCATGCCGTCCTCCCGGATGACGTGTACGGAGGAACCTATCGTCTCTTCGTGCGCGTACTCGAGCGCTATGGCATCGCCTCGTCGTTTGTGGACATGACCGATCTGACCCGGGTGGAAGCCGCCTTGACGCCAAAGACGCGGATGGTCCTGACCGAAACGCCAACCAACCCCTACCTAAAGATTCTTGACATCGCCGCGATCAGTGAGCTCGCGCATGCCCGCGATGCGCTCGTCGTGGTCGACAATACGTTTGCGTCACCATACTTCCAGCGGCCGCTGTCACTGGGAGCTGATCTCGTCGTGCACTCGACCACAAAGTACCTCGGCGGGCACAGTGACGTGGTCGGCGGTGCTGTAGTGATAAATAGCAAGGACATCTATCAGACGCTCAAGTTCTACCAGAACGCTGCTGGGGCGGTGCCAAGTCCCTTCGACTGCTGGCTCGTCTTGCGAGGAGTCCGCACGCTCGGGATCCGGATGGACCGCCACGCTGCAAATGCAATCGCCGTGGCAGAGTCCCTACGGGACAACCCCGCTGTGACGCGGGTATTCTATCCGGGGTTTCCCGAGCATCCGGGCCACGATATCGCGAGGAAGCAGATGAGTGGCTTCGGTGGGATGGTGTCGTTCGTCGTGCGTGGAGGCCTCGAGAGCGCTAGGAGGGTCGCCTCGTCAACTAAGATCTTCATTCTGGGGGAGAGCCTTGGGGGCGTGGAGTCGCTCCTGGATCACCCCGCCAGCATGACCCATGCAAGCCTCGCCGGTTCGTCATTGCAGGTGGACGGTGGCCTGATCAGACTCTCCGTCGGAATAGAGCACGTTCACGACCTTGTTGATGACCTCCATCAGGCCCTTGCGAAGGTGAGATGAATGGTAACCATTTTCATTCCGGCACCGATTCGCCGTCTTACGAAGGGGCAGGGAAAGGTGCACGCCCAGGGCGCAACGGTGCGGGAGGTGCTGAACGCGCTGGAGCAGCAGTACCCGGGCGTCCGCGACGAGTTGCACGAGCCCGGCGGCGACGTCCGCAGCTTCATCAACATCTTCGTCAACGGCACGGAGGTCCGCCAACTCCAGGGCCTGGACACGCCGGTCAAGGATGCGGATGAAGTGTCGATCATTCCCGCAATGGCGGGAGGTGCGGCCCGCCGGACCAAGACGCAGACACGTCCAGGTCGTCGCCGAGCAGCCCCGGCAGGTCGGCAGGAACAGATCTTTGATTCCATCCTGGATTCGATCGGCGGTACGCCGCTTGTCCGCCTGCATCGTGTGACGCAAGGTGTCCGGGCCGACGTGGTGGCGAAACTGGAGTTTCTCAATCCTGGAGGCTCGGTCAAGGATCGGATCGGTCCCAAGATGATCGAAGGGGCCGAGCAGACCGGCCGGCTGCGCCAGGGCGGGACGATCGTCGAGGCCACGTCGGGCAACACGGGCGTGGGGATCGCCATCACGGCAGCCGTCCGCGGATACAAGACCGTGTTTGTGATGCCAGACAAGATGTCTGAAGAAAAGATCCGCTTGCTTCGCGCGTTCGGCGCACGGGTCGTGATCACGCCGACGGCGGTTCCACCCAATGATCCGCGGAGTTATTACAGTGTGAGCCGGCGTATCGCAGAGGAGACGCCCAATAGTTTTTACGCGAACCAGTATGCGAACCCGGCCAACCCCGAAGCCCACTACGCCACGACCGGACCTGAGATCTGGGCGCAGACAGGTGGAAAGATCGACATTCTGGTGGCGGCCATGGGGACCGGCGGCACGATCAGCGGGGCCGGCCGGTATTTGAAAGAGCGCAACCCACGACTGCAGGTCCTGGGCGTGGATCCCATCGGCTCTGTGTTCTATGAATACTTCAAAACCGGCCGGTTGCCCGAGCCGCACACGTACAAGGTCGAGGGGATCGGTGAGGACTTCCTCCCCGAGACGATGGACTTCTCGATTGTCGATGACGTCATCCAGATCACCGACCGGGAATCGTTCCTGATGACCCGGCGCCTCGTGCGTGAAGAAGGCATCTTCTGCGGGGGGAGCAGCGGGACCGCGGTCGCCGGCGCGCTCAAGTACCTGCGGGGTCGGTCCGACAATGGCGCCGGGCTGCGCGTTGTCGTCGTGTTCCCCGACTCCGGCGCGCGGTATCTCTCAAAGATCTTCTCAGATGACTGGATGCGCGAGCACGGATTCCTTGACCTCGATTTGGGTACAGCCGGTGAACTGCTCCGGCTGCGCCCGATCAGTCTCGTCACGGCAGCGCCCGCCGATGCGGTCAGCGATGTGATCGCGAAAATGAAACAATACGATGTCTCGCAGCTGCCGGTCCTCGAAGACGGGCGTCTGGTCGGCATGATCAGCGAAGTGGACCTTTTGCACTACCTCCTCGAGGGCTCTCATCGAGCGACCGATCCGATTCACCCGATCATCGACCCGGCGCCGCCGGTCGTCTCGCCCGACGCGCCCATCGATACGCTCACCGACGTCTTCCTCACGGCCAACGCCGTCGTCGTCGTGGACCATGGCGACGTCGTCGGCATCGTCACCAAGATCGACGTCATCGACCACCTCGCGAAGAAGGTCAGTCGATGAATCAGCGGTCGGCGCTGCGGCTGGCGACGGGCCAGCTCCTCCCCGACCTGCGCATCATCGCGACCGAAGAGGTCTTTGTTCACGAAGACCATGACCCGGTGCGGGTGGACCGGTTGGTTGCATCTCTCCGCGATGATGGCGTGCTGCGCAATCCACCGGTGGCCGCGCCGCTCTCCGGGGGCGGCTATGTCGTGCTCGATGGCGCGAACCGCGCAGCCGCTCTGGCGTCCATCGGGATCGGGGCGATTCCGCTGCAGGTTGTGGACTACGATGACGGCGGGGTCGAGCTCAAGGTCTGGCATCACTTTGTGGTCGATGGAACGAGCTTCCCCTCCAAGCTTTCGGGGGCCGGACTGACGGTCGAGGCCGTGAGCATGCGGGAAGCTGAAGAAGGACTGGCCGTCCGCACGCTTGTCTGTTACCTCGTGATGAAAGACAAAATTCTCGGCGTCCGGTCAGGAAGTCCGCTGGGAATCTCGCTCGCGCGCGTGGTCGCCGCCTATCGCGGCTCGGCCCGGATCTACCGTATGCAGGGAGGTACCTACCCTGAACTGGTGCGTGAATACGGGACCGACGGGACGCTGATCGTCTTTCCGTCTTTCACGAAGGAGGACATCGTGGCGTTCGCGCGCGCACATGTGAAATTGCCCACAGGCATTACGCGCCACATCATCTCCGGACGCGCCCTGCGCCTGAATCTGTCGCTGGATGCGCTGACCAAGCCAGGCGACCTCGAGGAAAAGAATCGCTGGCTTTCTGAGCTCATCCGGCAAAAGCTTCTGGATAACAGGATCCGCTACTATCCCGAGGCGACCTTTCTCTTCGATGAATAAGCGGGCCCCGAGGCTTCGGGGCCCGGCTGGAAAGCCAGCCATCGGTCAATCCCTCCTCGACCGCATCGGCAACACCCCTCTGCTTCGGTTGGAACGGATCACGCGAGGTCTCCCGAAGGACGTCGAGATCTATGCGAAGGCCGAGTGGTTCAACCCTGGCGGCTCGGTCAAGGACCGCCCGGTGCGCCGTATCATCGATGACGCTGAGCGCGACGGCCGTCTTGCGTCCGGTCGAGTCATCATTGACTCGTCTTCCGGAAATGCCGGGATCGCATACGCGTTGATCGGTGCGGTAAAGGGACATCGCGTCCGGCTGGTGGTTCCCGACAACGTGAGCGAAGAACGCAAGCGCATCCTCCAGGCGTTCGGAGCGCAGGTGCACTACTCGGATCCACTGGAAGGATCTGACGGAGCGATTCTGGCCGTCCGCCGCCTCGTTGAAGAGAATCCGACGACGTATTTCTTCGGAGACCAATACAACAACCCGAGCAATCCGCAGGCGCACTACGAGACGACCGGCCCCGAGGTGTTCGCGCAGACGGACGGGCGGATCACGCACTTTGTCGCCGGCCTGGGCACGAGCGGCACGCTCGTGGGGGCCGGGCGCAGGCTGCGCGAGTTAAAAGACGGCATTCAGATTGTCGCGGTCGAGCCCGAGAGCGGGTTGCATGGGATCGAAGGGCTCAAGCATATGGCATCGGCGATTGTCCCCGGTATCTATGACCCGGCGGCGCATCACCGGAAGCTCGCTGTCCGTACCGAGGCGGCCTATGCGATGGCACAGCGCCTGGCGCGCGAAGAGGGGTTACTCGTCGGGCAATCCTCGGGCGCGGCCATGGCAGGCGTCGTGGAAGTGGCCCGCGGCCTTCGCGAGGGCGTCATCGTCGTCTTGTTCCCTGATGGCGGAGACCGATACCTTTCGACCGCTCTCTGGCGTTAATCCACATAGGCGGGGACCGTAGCGCAGGACAAGGGGACCCGTAGCTAAGTCACTCCATAGCCGATTGCCGGGTCCCCGGTCCTGCGCTAGGGTCCCCGCAGTTCGAATCCCTTTTGTGCTATAAAGGGTTAACGGTGTTGGAGCTCACCCAGGATCAGGCTGCCGCGCTCGTGGCCCATGCCCGGGAGGCGTTTCCAAACGAATGCTGCGGGCTGCTGGCGGGGTGGCAGGGGCGCGTCAAGCGAATCTTTCGGGGAACCAACGTCGATCGAAGCCCTTATACTTATCTCATGGACCCGAAAGAGCAACTGGCGGCGTTCAAGGACATGGAAGCGGCGGGCCTGGATCTCCTGGCGATCTATCATTCGCACACACACACAGCCGCCTATCCATCCAAGACGGACGTGGCGAAAGCGTACTATCCGGATGCCATCTACGTGATTATCTCGCTAATGGATCAACAGCCGGCCATCAAGGGGTATCGCATCATGGATGGGCGGATCGCGGACGAGAAGGTGGTCGTGCGATGAGAGTGTCGACGCGCGCCGAGTATGGCCTTCGCGCCCTCATCGACCTCGCCAACCATTACGGCGAGGGACCGATTCAGACGCACGACATCGCGCGCCGTCAGGGGCTGCCGGAACCCTATCTCAATCAGTTGATGGCCACGCTTCGCCGCGCAGGGCTCGTGAACAGCAAGCGCGGCCCCACGGGCGGGCACACACTCGCGCGCGCCCCCATGGACATTTCCCTGCGAAACGCGTTTGACGTCCTCGAGGGGTCGACGGCGCCCTGGTGGTGCGTGGAGACCGAGGATCCCAACTGTCAGTACGCCCCCGGCTGTGGGCTGCGTCCCGTCTGGCAGGCCATCAACTCCGCCGTCGAAGGGGTCTTGAACTCGATGACGCTGGCGGACATCAGTCCGGGTGTCCGGCAGCTCGCGGGCAGAGCGTAACTCCACGATTTTTCCTCGGGAATTCGGCGGTCTCCTAGAGCGTTCTTCGGGTGATCGCCATGGGAGCAGTCGCGTTGGCTGAACAGGTCCCAATCCCGGCAAGCGCCGATCGTCAGCAGTTCGAGCAAATGGTTGAGGAGCACCTCAACGGGCTGTTTGGCGCGGCGCTGCGGATGACGCGCAACCGAACGAACGCCGAGGATCTCCTGCAAGAAACGTTCCTTCGTGCCTGGCGGTCGTTCCACACCTTCCGCCCGGGCACCAATGCCCGCGCGTGGCTGTACCGCATCCTCATGAATGCGTACATCGACAACTACCGGAAGGCGACCCGGGAGCCGGAAGTCGTCGACCAGGACGACGTCGACGAATTCTATCTGTACTCGAAGGTGCAGGAGAGCGACCAATACCGCCGCGCCGGCAACCCCGAAGAGGCGTTTCTGCAGACACTCATGGATGCGGACGTGAAGGCGGCGTTGGAAAGTCTGCCCGAAGCCTTTCGTGCGGTAGTCATGCTCGCCGATATCGACGGGTTCTCGTACAAAGAGATCGCTGAGATTCTTAGTATCCCCATTGGGACCGTGATGTCGCGACTGCATCGAGGCCGGAAACAATTGCAGGTGGCTCTTTGGGAATACGCGCGCCGTGCTCGCTACGTGGACGGGGCGCGTCCGCAGCCACCGGAATCCCGCAGCAAGGATCGCCCATCCGCGGGTGAGGGGCGGCGATGAGCGAGCTGGACTGCGAGCAGGTTCTTGAGATGGTATGGGAATACCTCGATGGCGAGATCGACGAGGTGCAGTACCGCGGCATCCACACGCACATCGAGAAATGCGGAGACTGCGGTCCCCGCTATGAATTTCAGCGAAAGCTGATGGCCCTAGTGGAACGAAAGTGTCAAGAAGGCCCGATTCCCGCAGACCTCAAGCAGCGCCTCTTTCAGCTCCTCAAAGAGTAGTCACGCTTTTGCGATTCCCTGGCGATAAGCGTGGATCGCCGCCTCAGTCCGATCGTGTACTCCCAGCTTCTTGTAGACCGATTTCAGGTGATTGCGCACGGTGTGCGGACTCAGCACGAGGCGGCGGCTAATTTCCAGCGCATCAAGCCCGCCGACCATGAGCTGTAGGATCTGAATCTCCCGCTGCGTCAACGCGAACGGATCTCGCGCGTGCAGCCGTCCGCGCGTGGCCAGACGCTGGAGCGCGGCGGACGCGATGTGCGGGGGCAGGACGGGTTTCCCTGCGCAGACCGCGTGGATCGCTTGCACCAGATCGTCCGGGCCGGCCGTCTTCACGAGGTACCCGGACGCCCCCGCCCGCAGGGATTCGATTGCATAAGCCTCGTGGTCGAACATCGTGAGCATGAGCACGGGAATCGCAGGAAACTGTCGCTTCAGGGTCCAGGTGGCGTCGACCCCATCCATGCCCGGAAGACCGATATCCATGAGGATCACAGACGGATTGAGATGACGGGCGAGAGAGATGGCCTCGGGGCCGCTCCCGGCGAGCCCCACGACCTGCAAATCGGAGTAATCCTTGATGAGCCTGGCGATCGATTCCGCCACCAGGCGGTGATCGTCAACAATCAGGACGCGGATGATAGTCATCGAAACCTCCACGCCCTCCGCGCATTACTTAACCCGGCACCAAGCAAAATTCCCCCGGCCTCGCTGCAGCTCGGCTCCAGACTCAATCAACGTGCAAAATCCACCGGCCTCGCCTCAGGCTCGGCCTCCTCAACAGCGCCGTAGGCCGCTTCGCGACTATCTGGGTGGGTCGCCCCAAACCATCTTAGTCGAGATCCGTCTCAGGTAAAGGACGCGATTCGGGATTGACTCACTGGGGCTAGTCGCTGACAGCCGGACGGAGCCGGGCACAACGAGGCGCCTCCTGAAGTATGCTGGGCGCGTGTCACAGTCTTCTCTTGATCGGCTGCCCGTGCGCGTCGATGGGGAGATCAGGCTGCTTCCCCTGACAGAGGTGATCTACTGCTATGCGAACGGCAACCGGACGGTGGTCGTCACCGCGGGTGGAGAGCTTTCCAGCCACGCGGGGCTCCGCCGGCTGGCGGAACGGTTAGAGCCATGGGGATTCTTCCGTTGTCATCGCGCCTACGTCGTGAACCTCGGCCATATCCGCAGCGTCATCCCGTGGACCCGAAATGCCTACAGCCTGCTGCTGGAAGGCAATCGGGAGATCCCGTTGAGTAAGCACCGCGTGACCGCGCTACGGAGAATGCTCGATTGGTAGTTTCAGGCGGCGACCACTAATTCTGCCTGCGCAGCAGGCCGGCGGCGCTCGAGGCCGAGCCAGTGGCGAGGCCGCTGAATTCCGCTCGTTGCGACTAAGTAGGGTAAAATCTTGCAGAACCCAGGGATGCCTGTTTGCGTAATCCTGTGAGAGGTTACCCGATGGATGGAGGGATGCTCATGCGCGGTAGACGAACGCGTCTCACACTGCTTCTCGGCACGATGGCGATGCTGGCACTCGGCCTGTCTGTTGCGTACGCGCAGACGGCCATGAGCTGGAACCTCTTCAGCGGCCAGCCCGCCATCCAGATCACGAACGAACCTCTCTACTATGTCTGGTTTGATCAGGGCGGATGGCACGTCAGATGGAGCAGCGTAGGAGTCAACCTGTTCTCGGGTCAGATTGTGACAAACGGCCAGGTCGCGGACGTCCGGTCCCAGGGGGGTCTGGGTTCGTGGGTCGTACCTCAAGGGGCACGGCTGGTTTTCCTGACCGGGACGGTCGGCGGGATCAATGGCTTTGACTTCCGAACAACCGGCGATTCGCTGACCTTCAGTCTGCTCTTGAACCAGCGATTGATCTCACCCCGCCAGGTCGTGATCGGCAGCGGCCAGGTGCGTGCCGTGGCGATGCCCTTCGTGGTCACCACGTCCCCTGTCTTCGCAACCGGAACGGGCGTGGGGGGTATTCCTGATCCGAGTGACCGTATCGGTGCGCCGGGCGAAGGCAGGTAAAGCTAGGACGTTTTGGCTCCCGCCTTTTCCTTTTGCTCCATGATCGAGGATGAATGGCCGGGGAAGGCGGAGGCTTTCGGATTGATGTAGGTCATCGCATTGTTGACTGCGGTGGCCGCTTCTCCGAACCCGGTGGCAATGAGCTTCAGTTTCCCGGGATACGCCGTAATATCTCCGGCGGCGTACAGTCCCGCGAGCGTTGTTTCCATCTTGGTATTAACGACGATCGAGTCGTCATCGATTTCCATGCCCCACTCCCGGATCGGTCCCAAATTGCTCACGAGGCCGAGAAACGCGAGGACGGCGTCAACGGGTAAGACTTCTTCGGCCTGCGTCTTGTTGCTGAAGATCACCGCTTCCCCCACCTGTCCGTCGCCGCGGATCGTCCGCAGTTCGTAGAATACCTTCACCGTAATCGGCGAACTGAACAGTTTCTTGACGCTATCTTCATGCGCGCGGAACTGATCACGGCGGTGGATGAGGGTGATCTCACTGGCGTAGCCCACCAATCCGAGCGCCCAGTCCAACGCCGAGTCGCCTCCGCCGATGACGAGCAGGCGTTTGCCGCGGAAGTCTTCCTTTGAACGCACCGCAAAGTGCAGCCCCCGGCCCATCCACTTGTCGAGCTCCGGTCGCTTGAACGTCTTGGGTGTGAATGCGCCGATGCCGGCCGTGATGAGGACGACTTTCGTGCGGTGTGTGCCGAGATCGGTGCCCAGTTCCAGGACGTCCTCGGCGCGCGAGAACGTCTGCACATTTTCGTTCAGGTGAACGGCGGGTTTGTATTGCATGGCCTGCTCGACAAGATTGGTGACCAGGTCTTTGCCCAGGATTTTGGGGAATCCCGCGACGTCGTAGATGAACTTGTCAGGATAGAGGGCCGTGACCTGCCCGCCCAGATCGGGCTGGCTGTCGATGAGTTTTGTACGCAGGCCGCGGAAGCCGGCGTAGTACGCCGCGAAGAGTCCTGTGGGCCCTGCGCCGACGATCGTGACGTCAAAGAGATCGTCCGCCATGTGATGCCGTCCCTCCGAAAAGCCGTGCTATTATATCATCTCACCCACTCGACTCGCGATTAGACGCTCGCTCGTGGCCTGCGGCCCAAACTACGTCCACAAATTGTTACGAGTCGAGTCCCGAGCGAGTGGAACGAGCCGAAGGGCCGTTATGATAGAATTTACCAGGTTGATTTTCCGTTAATCTACGTAGTGTGAGTGAGGAGGCGGCAATGAAGGTCACGGCACGCCCTGCGTCTCTGCTGACCCAGGAGCAAATGGAGCGCTACGCCCGGCAGATCATCCTCGAGGACGTGGGGATTACCGGACAGCGCAAGCTGCTCGACAGCAAGGTGTTGCTCATCGGCGCCGGGGGGTTGGGGAGTCCGGCCGCGATCTACCTCGCCGCCGCCGGCGTCGGGACGCTCGGCATCGTCGACGGTGACCGCGTGGATCTCACCAACCTGCACCGGCAGGTCTTGCACTTTACCCACGACATCGGTCGCCCGAAGACACAATCGGCGAAGCGGACTCTCGAGGACATTAACCCAGACGTGCAGGTCATTCCATTCCAAACCGTGCTCACGAGTGAGAACGCCTTCGAGATCATCAAGGAGTTCGATGTCGTGGTGAACGGGAGCGACAACTTCCCGACGCGGTATCTGGTCAATGACGCCTGCGTGATGCTGGGCAAACCGCTGGTCGACGCCAGCATCCTCAAGTGGGAAGGCCAGGCCACCGTGTTCCTTCCAGGCCATGGTTGTTATCGGTGTCTGTTCCCAACCCCCCCGCCGCCCGGTGCGGTGCCGAGTTGCGCCGAAGGCGGAATCATCGGCGCGGTGGCCGGCTATATGGGAACGCTGCAGGCCACGGAAGCAATCAAGATTCTGCTGGGAAAGGGCTCCACGCTCGCCAACCGGCTGCTCATCTTTGACGCGCTCGAAAGCGATGTGCGTTCTGTGAGATGGAACCGGAATCCGGGCTGCCCGGTCTGCGGCGACCGTCCGACAATCACCGAGCTCATCGACTATGAGGCGTTCTGCGGCGTGCCCGGGCGCGATGTGCATCCGACCACGGCTGTCGCGGCGCCGCCCGCGGCGCTCGATATCGACCCTGCCGAGGCCAAGGCGATCATCGACAGGGGCGAGGCCGAGCTCGTTGACGTCCGCGAGGTCTGGGAGTGGGTGACCTCACGCATTCCGGGCGCGACCCTCATCCCCATGAGCGAGATCCAGCAACGCATTGACGAGATTTCTCTCACCCGACCTGTCGTGGTCTACTGCGCCGTCGGTCAGCGCAGCGCGACGGTGGCAGAGGCGCTGCGCCAGCTAGGCAACCAGCGCGCATACAACATCGCCGGTGGAATTGTCGCCTGGATCAATGAACAGTTTCCGGTCGAGACGGGCCCCGAAACCACCGTGAACGGTGAGTAGTGAATAGTGAGTAGCAGAGGGGAAGTCTTAGATTCACGAATTACCACTCACCGCGCACGGTCTTTCATGCGTCAGGCCATCCTGTCAGAACCGCGTCACATCGAACTTGTCACCCGCCCCATCCCGGCACCGGGTCCGGGTGAGGTGCTCATGCAGGTGCGCGCTGCGCTGACCTGCGGGACCGATCTGAAGACGTACCGCCGCGGTCATCCGAAAGTGCCGTTTGGTCCGTTCGGGCATGAGTGTGCGGGCGACGTCGTGGCGGTGGGTACGGGTGTTCAGCACGTCCGCGAGGGCGATGCCGTTGTGCCCATGCCGACCGCGTCGTGTGGTCGCTGCGCACCGTGCCGCCGGGGGCGCGAGAATCTGTGCGAGCGCCTCTTCGACGACATCGTCCTGGGGGCGTATGCGGATTATCTTCTGGTTTCGGCGAAGGTTGCGTCGACGCATCTCCTTGGGAAACCATCAGGTCTTTCGTACATCGAGACGGCGTTTCTCGAGCCGCTCGCCTGTGTGGTCCATGCATGGAATCGGTTGACGCCTGCGCCGGTTGAACAAGTGGCCGTCGTGGGACTCGGCGCGATCGGTATGTTGCAGATTGCGATGGCCCGCGCGTACGGCGCGCGAGTGATCGCGATGGGCCGCCGCACGGAGCGGTTGGAGCTGGCGCGTGAGCTCGGCGCGCACGCCGTGGTCGACACGGAACGAGAACACGCGGGCGAGAGCGTCCGCGCGCTGACTGGAGGTGTCGGGCCCGACGTGGTGATCGAGTGCACGGGGAATCCAACCATCTGGATGGAAGCGCCCCGGTGGGCTGCGACGGGCGGCCGGGTGGTGCTCTTCGCCGGCCTGACGGAGGGGATGCACGTCGCGTTCGACGCTACACGCCTGCACTACGATGAGGTTGATATCATCAACGCCTTCCATTTCCGGCCTCAGGATGTCGAGCAGGCACATCACCTGCTCGCGACCGGCGCAATAGCCGTCCGGCCTCTGGTCACCGGCGTGCGCGGCCTGGACGATCTCGGAACGGTCTTTGCTTCGCTTGACCGCGGAAACGGTGTGAAGTACGCGATCCTTCCGGAACCGGCCGCATGGGTGTGAAAGGCGCCGCCATAACGCTCCCTCGGACCACGCCCGCAGTCATCTTTCATTCCAGCGACGACCTTCGTCTTGAAGATGTACCCCTCCCAGAACCGGATGACGGTGAGCTCGTCATCCGCATCCGGGCGTGTGGCCTGTGCCCCGGTGAAGCGATGACGTGGTACATGGAACGGAAAGCGCCCATTACGCTTGGACACGAGCCCGTGGGCGAGATCGTGTACGCTGGCGCGGGAGTGTCTGAGTTCGCGATCGGTGATCGAGTCTTCGTGCACCATCATGCGCCGTGCAACAACTGCCGGGCGTGTCGGCGCGGCGACCACGTGCACTGCACCACCTGGCGGCAGAGCCGGCTCGTGCCTGGCGGCATTGCCAGGTTCGCCGTGGTGCCTAAGGAGATTGTGCGCGGGGACACGTTGCGGATCCCGGGCGAGGTCTCTGATGACGCTGCGACATTTGTCGAACCACTCGCCTGTGTCGTCAAATCCGTCCGGCGCGCCGGTCTGAGGCGCGGTGATCGCGTACTCATCATCGGCCTTGGGGTCATGGGTCTGCTGCACGTGCTGGCGGCAAAGCGGCTCGGGGCCGAAACTGTGCTCGGCACCGACCGGCTTGAGTCACGATTGCACGCCGCGAAAGGTCTGGGCGCCGATGCCGCGATCGATGCGAGCCATGAGTCGCTGGTTGACGCTGTCCGCGTCCGGACAGAGGGCCGCGGCGCCGACATCGTCATCGTGGGACCGGGGTCGGTCGAGGCGATCGATCTGGGCTTTCGGGCGACTGCTCCGGGTGGAACGATCATCATCTTTACGCCGGTGCCGCCGGATCAGACCTGGTCGATGCCGGTGCACGAGGCCTTCTTTAATGAGGTGCGCGTCGTGCCCTCGTATTCCGCCGGGCCTCCTGAGACGCGTGAGGCATTGCGGTGGCTGGCCGAAGGATTCCCGGTCGAATCGTTGATCACACACCGGTTGCCGATGGCGCAGGCGATTGACGGGTATCGACTGGTCACAGAAGCGGAAGCACTCAAGGTCGTGGTGCACCCGTGAACGAACATCCTGAGTCCGCGAGTTGCGAGCTGCCCGAGCAGGCCGCGCAGAAGGACGAGCGCGGTCATCGGGTGTTCGACCGTGCGCACTTTTCGTGGGACGGCATCACCCCGAGCGTCTACAAACTCGGGGGTGGTGAGGCCCCAGGCGCGAGCTGGCGGGAGGTGGTGCGCCACACCCTGATTGGCGGCGCGGGCGAGCCGCTGGCGTTTCAACTCAGATACTTTGAGATTGGCACTGGCGGATATTCGAGCCTCGAGAAACACCGCCACGTGCACGCCATCATCGTTCTCCGCGGCCGGGGAACCGTCGTCGCCGGACACCAGGTCTTCCGGGTGGCGCCGTTCGACCTGGCATACATCCCCGCCGGAACGCCGCACCAGTTCATCAATGACGGCCCCGAGCCGTTCGGGTTCCTGTGTCCCGTGGACGCGGAGCGCGATTCGCCGCAACCCCTTGGTTCGGAGGAACTGGCTTCGCTGCTGGCAGATCCGGACGTCCGCTCAGCAGTCCGGGTGGAGGCCGCTGGAGTGCGCCGGTAGCTCCTGTGGTAAAATGAAGGCGGAGGATTGTTGATGATCAACATCACCGACCAGGCCGCAACCAAGCTCAAGCAGCTCCTGGAAACTCAGGAGCACCCGAACCTGTTCCTGCGGCTGTTCATCACTCAGGGCGGGTGTGAAGGTTTCTCGTATGGGATGGGATTCGACGCGGAGCAGAAAGCAGATGATGAGTTGTTCGAGCGCGGTGGCGTCAAGCTTCTCGTAGATCCACACAGCTACCGGCTGCTCAGAGGGGCGCAGATCGACTACGTGAAGTCGAATTTTGGCGAGGGGTTCTCCGTCCGCAACCCCAATGCGGTGACCACATGCGGGTGCGGACATTCGTTCAAGACGCGGCAGGAAGCCGGCCAGCCCGAACCCTGCGGCGACGAAACACCAACTCAGGCATAGCGGGGGATACAATCGATGGCTGATCAAGTGCAGACACAGGTGCAGCAGACGCAGGACGGCGCCGAGGCGGCTCTGCGGACGAAGGTAGAACAGGTCCTTGACACGATTCGGCCGTACATTCAGGGCGACGGCGGAGACCTCGAGCTTGTCGACATCGTCGGCGGCATGGTGCAGATTCGTCTGGCCGGCGCGTGCGTTGGTTGCATGCACTCCATGATGACCCTGCAGGCCGGCGTCGAGCGTATGATCAAGGAGGCCGTGCCGGAAATCAAAGGTGTCGAGGCGATGCCCTTCTAGGTCAAACAAATCCTTAACAGCAGGAGGGCTCTCCGCTTTCGCGGGGAGCCTGCTCATTTTTGAAGAATCTCATAAGTATGTCGACTCCGTGGACCCGCATCCTCAAGAAAATTGACGACTACCGGTGGGAAATCCCCATGTCGTACAAGTCGGGTATGCGCGTTCCGGGACTCGTCTACGCGAATGAGAAAATGCTGCGGCAGATCGTTGAGGAGCAGGCCCTCGAGCAGGTCGCCAATGTCGCGACGCTGCCCGGGATCGTCGGCCACTCGCTCGCCATGCCTGACATCCACTGGGGTTATGGCTTTCCTGTTGGAGGAGTGGCTGCTTTTCGTGTTGACGATGGAATTATTAGCCCAGGGGGAATTGGCTACGACATAAATTGCCTTGCCGGGAATTCGCGAATTTTGCACGAGTTTGGTTACAATCGAATGCTTCGGGATTTTGGTGAGTCCTGGATTACAGAACGAATCAAGTGCGCAAACTCTTCTGAAGGGATCCGCAATACAGAGATTGCCTGTTTCCTGAGGCAACCGTTGCCAGCAACACAGGTATTCAAACTAACGACAGAATCTGGCAAGGAGATCGTTGCAACAGGAGATCATCCCCTTCTCACCTCGCAGGGGATGGTCCTTTTGAAAGACCTGCCGATTGGTGAATCTGTTTCGGTCTATCCCTTCGAGGGTGTCCCTTACGAGCAGCCATCGGATCAGGTTCTGGTGACGCAGGAGGATCTCTCTCGAGCTTACTCCGGCAGTTCAAATGGTCTTGACCAGATTCTCCTCTTGCTTCGTGCGCGTGAACTGCTCCCGCTCGGGATGAACAGTCCCAAACTGCCCTATCTCGTCAAGCTGCTAGGTTTCATTCAGGGTGACGGGAATCTGCAACTCTTCCGTAAGGGCGGATCACAGATGTCATTCTATGGCGATGCGGTTGACCTGGAGGATCTACGAGCCGATATCTCGGCACTGGGATTTCGGCCATCGCGCGTGTATCAACGGCACAGGTCACACAGAATCGTGACGCCATATGACCTGATCTCCTTCGAGCGGACAGAGTCGTACGTTCTCTGCCGATCGACAGCCCTTGCCTTAATTCTGTACGTCTTGGGCGCAACAGCAGGGAACAAGGCCGAGCAGAACTTCCTCGCGCCAGCGTGGCTGGATGGAGCTCCAAGGTGGATGAAGCGGCTCTACATTGCAGCTCTCTTCGGAGCAGAGCTTACTAGTCCGGCGATTGTGACTGGACGGCGCTTCAATTTCTACACACAGGTACTCTCCCTTAACAAGCGACCCTCCTGTGCGGACAGTGGACGGCAGTATTTGGAAAAGATCCGAGCGTGGCTGCGTGAGTTTGAAGTTGAAAGCAATTTCGTCAAAGAGCGGATCGACCGCATCAACGCAGTCGGTGATTTATCCGTACGACTACGACTCCAAATCAAGAGCGAGCATTCCAATCTCATCCGCCTATGGACTCGCGTTGGGTTTGAATATAACCGGCGCAAGCAATATCTGGGGTGCGTGGCTGCGCAGTATCTTCGCCTCAAAACACTGGTCATCGCGGAGCGACGCGCCAGCATTGAGTTCGCCAGAGGAATGACCGAACGCGGCTCAGGGGTTCAGGAGATCGTGGCCGCGGTCGGATCGCCGCACGTGCGAGGAAGGTTTGTAGAGCGTAGCTTGTACGAACCTCGCAGGGGCGATGTGAGAATCGGCAAGAGTTTCCCTGCATTTTTGGACTTCCTCAAGGAGAAGACTCGAGATCTTGGGAAGACCGGTCAGATTTGGGATACGGTGATCCGCAAGCTTCCCATGGACTTTGCCGAACCCGTTTACGACTTCACTGTCAGAAACGGCAATCACAATTTCATTGCGAATTCGTTCGTCGTTTCCAACTGCGGCGTTCGAATGATCCGTACCGCGCTAGAAGAGGAGGATTTACGCGAGAAACTTCAGCCACTTGTTGATGCTCTGTTCGTAGCCGCCCCTTCAGGTGTCGGTTCAACAGGGCGCGTGAAGGTCAGCATGAATGAGATCGATGACGTCCTCAAAGACGGGGCACGGTGGGCGGTCAAGAATGGATACGGGTGGCAGGACGACCTGGAGACCATCGAGGCTAGCGGCGCTCTGGAACAGGCCGATCCCGATGAGGTGAGTGACGAGGCAAAGAAGCGAGGCCGAGGACAGATCGGCACTCTGGGGTCCGGCAATCACTTCCTCGAAGTACAAGTCGTCGATCAAATATACGACGTCACTGCAGGGTCGGCGATGGGTATCGACCATCCTGGGCAGGTCGTGATCTTCGTCCACGTCGGTTCGCGAGGGCTGGGTCATCAAGTGTGCACAGACTACCTGCGTGCGGCGGCAGCATCGGCGCGCGAGCATGGGATCGATCTCGTCGACCGCCAACTGGCCTGCATGCCGTTCAAGTCTCCGGAGGGTCAACGATACTTTGGTGCGATGAGTGCGGCCGCAAACTTCGCCTGGGCCAACCGCCAAATGATCACGCATTGGGTCCGCGAGGCCTTCAGCAAGGTATTTATGAAGGCCCCGGAATCCCTTGGTATGTCGCTTATCTACGACGTTGCTCACAATATCGGCAAGATCGAATCCTACGCAGTTGACGGAGTGACGCAAGAGCTGCTCGTGCACCGTAAGGGGGCGACGCGGGCGTTTCCGGCGGGGCATCCAGAAATTCCTGAGCAGTACCGTTCCATTGGCCAGCCGGTCCTCGTTCCGGGCGACATGGGTCGCTACTCGTTTGTGGCTGTGGGAACCCAGCAGTCGATGCAGGAGACCTTCGGCTCCACCTGCCATGGAGCTGGCAGATTGATGGGCCGCAAGCAGGCCGTGAGGGCGCTCGCCGGCGTCGATGTCGCGGCCGAGCTCAAGAAACAGGGCATCATCGTGCGTGCGCAAGATCGCAGCCTGCTCGCGGAAGAAGCACCCCAGGCGTACAAGGATGTGGCCGATGTCGTCGCC
>Ga0209853_1000035_pt1 | contig 35059 bp, 37 predicted proteins | sample GWRWS1_30_40_FD_187224 | JGI IMG/M metagenome (GOLD analysis project Ga0209853, IMG submission 187224) | Riverbed sediment microbial communities from areas with vegetation nearby in Columbia River, Washington, USA - GW-RW S1_30_40 (SPAdes)... | ecosystem: Environmental > Aquatic > Freshwater >...
ATCGCCGCATGTGTGCAATCACTCCTTGGCCTCGACTACGCACGCGAGCGCTGTGAGGTGCTGGTGGTCGACAACGGCTCGACGGACGAGACGGCGACTCTCGCGGCTTCGTATCCCGTGAGAGTGCTTTCAGAACCGACCAGAGGGTCGTACGCTGCGAGAAACCGCGGAGCGCAGCACGCCAGGGGCGAGATCCTGGCGTTCACCGATACCGACTGCGTCGCCGATCGGTCGTGGCTCACGTATCTGATCGCAGGCTTCAACGATTCGGAAGTCGCGTGCGTCGCCGGCGAGGTTCTGTCGCCGCCGTCTGCGACCACAATAGAGGAATATGCGCGCCGCCGGAACTTGATGAGCCAGGTGAACACGATGCGCCACAGCTACCTGCCGTACCCAATCACGGCGAACTGTGCATACCGCGCCGAGGTCTTCCACCGTCTTGCGGGATTCCATGGAGATATGCAGTCGGGCGGGGATGCGGATCTTGCCTGGCGCATGCAGAAGGACCTCAGTCTGAAAGTGGCATTCATACCGCAAGCGGTGGTGACGCACTACCACCGGTCGTCGCTGCGAGACCTGATGGCGCAGGCGAGCAAGTATGCGCGTGGAGCGATGGATCTGGGGCGCCGACACGGTCTGGGCAGGCCTCCGCTGGCGCGTCGCATTGCGGGCATCGCCGCCACAACACTGCACGCACTGGCCGGCGTGCCGCTTAGGTGGGTGCGAAACGGCCATCGTGATACTGCTGACTGGATGGAGCCGGTCTGTGATCTGGCCTGGCGGGTGGGCGAAGTCGTGGGCATTCTCGGGTGGTATCGATCAGAAATGGCGAGACCAGGCAAGCAATGAACACGGTGTCCGTGCTCATTGCCACCAAGGATCGCGCAGACGACCTGAGGGAGTGTCTGACATCTGTCCTGTCACAGGACCCCCCGCCGAGCGAGGTGATCATCGTTGATCAAAGCCGTCGCCCGCAGCACGAGGCTGTGACCACGTTGTTTTCGGGCAGCCGCGTTCGCCTGCGCTACGACTACGCTCCCGCACTGCCTGGGCTCACGCACGCCCGCAACCGCGCGCTCGATCAGGCGACGTCCAGCGTGGTGCTGTTTCTGGACGATGACGTGGTGCTCAATCCCGGATATCTCCGCGCGATGCTGAGCGTGTTTGACGATGATCCCGCCGAGCGAATCGGCGGCGCCGGCGGTCTCATCACCAACCTGCCTGAGACGATGTCAACTGCGCAGCGGGTTCGCTCCTGGCTATTTTACCGTGGACCGTTTTCCGTGGAGAGGGATGCACTGCAATTCCACCTGCGGCCGAGCGCTCAGCCCAGGCGCGCGCTGCGCTTGTACGGTTCCAATATGGCGTTCCGGCGCCGCATCGTGGACGCCCTCCGGTTCGACGAATCCTACACAGGGTACAGCTTTGGCGAGGATCGAGACTTTTGCGCGCTGGCCGGGTATCAATGTGAGCTGCGCTGGGTGCCTGAAGCGACGCTCATCCACAAAGAAACCCCACGCAGCCGCCTCGACCGGGAGCGGTTCTGCGAACTCCGCGTACTGAGCTGGCTGCGCTTCTTCCAGCGTTGCGCGCCAAAGACGTTTGTGACCCGGCTCTCGTATGTCTGGCTGAATGTCGGATTCGCGGTTCTGCTTCTCAAAGTCTGGGACATGCCAACCGTGAGGGGGACGCTCCGCGGGCTGAGACGGCTGTTGGCGATTCAGTTCGGGAGAGGGCAGCTCCTGGAGGCGCTGAGCGAAGGCTGGAGATGAAAGTTCTCCACGTCATCAACACGGCAGAGGTTGGAGGTGGAGGCTCACACCTGATCCAGCTCGCGCAGGGGCTGGCGCTGCATGGCTGGACCAGCACGGTCGTCGTTGGACGCGACGGACCATCGGGGGCGGGGCTGCGCGCGGCCGGTGTGCCGGTGTTCAAAGTCGGCCCCATGGGCGTTGGAACGCTCCTGTCACTTCCTCGGATGCTGCGCTCGCAACGGCCCGATGTCGTCCACGTGCACGGGAGCCGCGCGGGACTGCTCGGGACGATGAGCGCGCGTGCGGCCGGCGTCCGGCCGGTGGTCTATACGGCCCACGCGTTTGCGTTCAGGCGCCAGGATTATCCCGTTCTTCGCGGGGCATTTGTCCTGGCCGAGCGCGCGACATGCGCGCTCGCCGACCACGTCATCTGTCTAACACACGGAGATCTGGCGGCGGCGAAAGAAGCTGGCATCCCCGCGTCGCGCGCGACAGTCATTCCCAACGGTATCGATCTGACCCGATTCACAGCTGGCGCTGACCGTGCAGTGCTGGGTATCGCTCAGGGCGTACCGGTGATCGGCATGGTTGCGCGCCTGGTCCCTCAGAAGGATCCGATGACGTTTCTGCATGCTGCACGCCGCATAGCCGACGGTCTCCCCGATGCGAGGTTTCTGCTGATTGGAGACGGCCCGCTTCGTCCACGCGTGGAGTCGGCCGTACGCTCGCTCGGGCTGGAGGGCCGGTGTCTGGTGCTGGGCACGCGGCAGGATGTGCCGGAGTTGCTGCAGGCCATGGATGTCGTGCTCCTGACGTCACGGTGGGAAGGACTTCCGCTCGCGGCGCTCGAGGCGATGGCCGCCGCAAGACCGCTGGTCGCTTCACGGCTTCCGGGCCTAAGCGAGGTCATTGACGATGGCCTCACCGGTGTCCTGGTAGCACCGGGCGACAGCGCACAGTTTGCCGCGGCCGCCGTCGCACTGCTCCGCGATGCGCCTGTTCGCGCGGCGATGGGCGCGCGGGCCCGTCGAAGGGTGGCGGACCACTTCTCCCTGGAACGGATGGTCACGTCGACGGTGGATGCCTACCACGCTGCGCTCGCGGCATGCGGCTCGACCGTCGAGGTTCGGACTACCTGAAAAATGCGGGGGGCATATGGCTGGTGGGAACGGCCAGATGCTCACCGAAGGACGCCGACGACAGGTCCGAGCATTGCTCATGATCGTGCTGGATGCCTGCACGATCGCCGCCGCATTCTCGCTGGCGTACTTGCTGCGCTTCTATTGGGAGATCGTTCCCGCGCTTGATGAACCACCAGTCGGGCCCTACTTCACGGTCCTCACGCCGCTCGTTCCAGCCTGGATCCTGATTTTCGCGGCCTACGGCCTATATCGGGACCGGGTGCAATCTCAACTCGATGAAGCGCTCCGGATCACGAGCGCCGTGGCGGTCGGCATGATGGGGCTGCTCGCGGCATCGTTCTTCTACCGGCAGTTCTCATATTCACGGCTGTGGATTCTGTACGCCTGGGTGTTGAGCACGATCCTGCTCCTGACCGTGCGCCTCGTCATGCGCGCAGCGCACCGCGTTCTGCGGATGCGAGGCGTTGACGTGCGCCGGGTCATCATCGTCGGGGCAGGGCAGGAGGGACAGACGGTCGTGGACGTCCTGCGCCGCCGGCCGGAGCTGGGACAGCGGCCGGTCGCATTTCTCGATCCTGACCAGCGCGTAGACGTAGACGGGCTGCCGGTGGCGGGCCGGCCAGACGCTGTCCTGCCAGCGGTCAGGCGCCTCGGAGCGCACCACGTGATCATCGCCCTGCCGCCCGACGCGCGCGAGGTCGCGATGCGCGTGGCGGCGATCTGTCAGGAAGCAGGCGTGCCCTTTGCCATCGTGCCTGACCTCTACACACTCGTCACTGCCGGCGCAGAGGTCGAGATCGTCGAGCGCCTTCCTCTTATTACGCCGCGTGGCAATCCGGTGGGCGGGTGGGGACGACGGGTCAAAGACGCCTTCGACATCATCGGCGCGCTATTTGGATTGTTCATCACGGTCCCCGTGCTCGCCGTCATCTCGCTGCTCGTCACACTCGACAGTCCCGGACCGGTGTTGTTCGGCCACATCCGGATCGGGAGGGCGGGCGTTCCCTTCCTGGCATGGAAGTTCCGCACCATGCGTCAGGGTGCGGACATGCAACTCTCTTCGGATGCGCAGCTGCGCGCCCGGTACGAGCAGTCGTTCAAGCTCCTCGAAGATCCGCGGGTGACCCGCGTGGGTCGATGGCTGCGGCGGACGAGCCTGGACGAACTGCCGCAGCTGATCAATGTCCTCAAAGGCGAGATGAGCCTGGTCGGTCCGAGGCCGATCGTGGAAGAGGAATTGCGTAAGTACGGTCCGTGGGAGCGCCGCCTGCTGTGCGTCAAGCCCGGCCTCACGGGGCTGTGGCAAGTGTTGCGGCACGACGAACCCAACTACAGCCAGCGCATCCACCTAGACATGTACTACATCGACCACTGGTCCGTAGGGCTCGATGTGAAGATCCTTCTCAACACGCTGCCTTCCATGATCGCGGGACGTGGCGCGTACTGACGGTCTTCGTGAGCTGCGTGTCGCCCTCGTCCACGATTGGCTGGTGACGCTCGGGGGCGCGGATCGGGTGCTGCTCGCCCTGCATGAACTGTTTCCGCGCGCGCCTGTGCACGTGAGCCTCTACGATCCGTCGCGGCTTCCAAAAGAGTTTCACCGGCTCGATGTCCAGCCCAGCTGGCTGCAACGGGTGCCACTCGCCGCCCGCCATCACCGGTGGCTGGTCCCGTTGATGCCCCTCGTCTTCCAGACGATGAACGTGGACGGCGCGCAGGTCATCATCAGCAGCAGCCATGCGTGCGCGAAAGGTGTGCGCAAACCCGCAGGGGCGGTGCATATCTGTTACTGTCATACGCCGATGCGTTATGCCTGGGATTACGAACCCGGCTATGTGGACGCGCTCTCTCCGGTCGCGCGGCCCGCGGCCCGCGCCGCCCTGCTGTGGCTGCGCTGGTGGGATCGAGCAACGTCCGATGGCGTGGATCACTTCATTGCCAACTCCAAGTTCGTCGCCGGTCGGATCCGCAGACATTACGGGCGCGAGGCAACGGTGATCTACCCTCCGGTGGACACGGAGTACTTCACGCCCTCCGGCCGTCCCGGAGGATCCTATCTGGTAGTGTCTCGCCTCATCCCGTATAAGCGTGTCGATCTTGCAGTCGAGGCGTTCAACAGGCTGGGCCGGCCTCTTGTGGTCGTCGGTGATGGACCGGAGGCGTCGCGCCTGCGCGAGCTGGCGCGCCCCAACATCACGTTTGCGGGAGAAGTATCCGACGTAGCGTTACGGGAGTACTACCGCCAATGTGTCGCGCTTGTATTCCCCGGGGAAGAGGATTTCGGACTCGTGCCACTCGAGGCGCAGGCCTGCGGTCGCCCCGTCATCGCGTTCGGACGCGGCGGCGCGCTGGAGAGCGTGGTCGACGGGATGACCGGAGCCTTCTTCTTTGAGCCCATCGCTGACGCGCTCGTCGCCGCCGTGCGGGGGTTCGATCCGGCGTCGTACGATCCCGCGGCGATTCGATCTCACGCAGAACTATTTTCCCGCCAGCGATTTCTCCGCGAAATGGACGAGTTCGTCCAGAAAGTTCTCACCGCGGCATGATACAGGCGACCCGGACTCCCGAGATCGAGCGGGTGGCGCGAGAGGTCGAGGAACTCGTAGTGAACCTCGAACGGGTCATCATCGGAAAGCGGCCGGCGGTCGACCTTGCCGTCTCGGCGTTGCTGGCCGGTGGTCATGTGCTGGTACAGGATGTCCCGGGCGTCGGTAAGACGATGCTGGCCCGCGCACTGGCCCGATCCATCGGTGGATCGTACAAGCGGATTCAGGCGACGCCGGACCTTCTCCCGGGGGATATTACGGGCGGCATGGTCTACGATGCCGGCCGCGGCGCATTGCGGCTGGTTCCCGGCCCGATTTTCGCAAACGTCGTGCTCGCAGATGAGCTGAACCGGACGACGCCTCGCACGCAGTCGGCGTTTCTGGAAGCGATGGACGAGGGACAAGTGAGCATCGAAGGCATCGCCTATCCCCTGCCAAAACCGTTTTACCTCATCGCGACACTGAACCCTACGGAGCATCATGGGACGTACCCGCTGCCCGAAGGCCAGCTCGACCGGTTCCTGATTTCCGCGTCCCTCGGGTACCCCACCGTTGAGCACGAAGTCGAGGTTGTCGCACGGCAGCAACAGGCCCACCCGATCGACTCACTGCAGGTCGTCACGGAGCTCTCACGAGTACTCGATTGGCAGGTGCAGGCGCGACGGGTGCACGTCGACCGCAGTCTTGTTGCCTACGCGGTGCAACTCGCCGTCGCGACGCGCACTCATTCCGAAGCAGCGCTGGGGGCTAGTCCCCGCGCGTCGCTCGGGATGGTGCGGCTGGCGCAGGCGTGGGCCGTCTGTCGCGGGCGCGACTTCGTCCTGCCCGACGACATGAAGTTGCTGGCACCCGCCGTTCTAACACATCGCATCATCCCCCGGAGCCGCATTCCGGCAAATGTCATCATCGATGAGATCCTGAACCGGACAGCCGTTCCTGTGCTCACCGCATGAGGCCAAACCGGGACGCGCTGGTGACGGCGCTGCTCGCCGGATTGCTCTCCTTCGTGGCCTTCAACTTACAGGCGGGGTGGGTGTATGCCCTCGTGGCGCTGCTCGCGGCGCTGCTCGCCGCGGGTGCCCTGACGGCCGCCGCCGCGTCTCGCGGCATCAGCGTCTCGCGCGTGATGCCCAACGAGATCTGTGAAGGCGATCGCATTGCGGTCACGCTGGAGCTGAGGACGCATCGTTGGCCGCGTGTGTTCGTCGAGGTGCATGACGCCGTCCCTGGGCTTGAACGCGTCGGGATGTTTGTTCCTGTTCTCTTGCCGGGAAGACCTCGTCTGCTGACCTATCAGACGACAGCGTTGCGGCGCGGCGAGCACCGCGGGGGCGCTGTGACCTTCCGTTCTCAAGGACTGGCAGGATTATTTCGTGCCTCACGGTCGGTGGACGCTCAGATATCGCTCACGATCTTCCCCCGGTACCGGATGCTCAAGGACTTTCCGCTCCCCGGGCACGACCGCGTCGCGCCAGAGATCGCGCTGGCGCGGTCGCGCAGCGGGACCGAGTTCCATGGTGTGCGGGAGCATCGAGAGGGTGATGGCCTCCGGCGGGTGCACTGGCGCAGCACCGCGAAGCGTGGTCAGCTCATCGTGCGAGAGTTCGAGGACGGTGCCACCGGGACAGTGGCCCTCCTGCTCGACTCGAGAATCACCGGAACGGATGACGCCGGTTTTGAGGATCTCATCCGCGCGGCAGCATCGGTCGCCTATTATCTGACTCGATCCGGCGCATCGGTCCGCATCATCGCCGCGCAACCAGACGGCGTGATGGACGTAGACGGCGGGTGGCGCGACGCGGCGCATGCGCTGGCCAGAATGAGCGCGAGTGATCTCCCGCCGGCGTTCTCTGTGCGGTCGGCCGATCTCGCGCCGCACTGCGGCATCGTCCTCTTCACGAGCGACGCCACTGCGGCGGCGGCCGTCTCCGGCCGCGGGCATCCGGTGATCGCCGTGCACTCGCTCGCCGGTCTGGTGGGAGGTTGACGCAGCTGCGGATTCCGCGCTTCCAATTAAGACGGTTGGCGCCCGAGGACACCGTCGCGGTCCGGGTGGTGATGCTGGGGACCGTGCTCACGGCGATGGTCGCCATCGGCGTCCACGAGGAATTCTCCGGCCAGACGATCCTCGCCGTTGCGGCCACGGTGATCGGGTTCTACGTCAGCCACCGCCGCCGGCGCGCGCGCAACTGGTGGCTGAAACTTATCCTCGCCTTGCTGATCATCGTCGTGGCGAGAGACTTTTTTAGGAGTCTCGTGCTCAACCCGTACGATCCCCGCATTCCGCTGGTGCGCCTTTTTCTCTGGCTGCAGGCGCTCCACAGTTTTGATCTTCCGGCGCGCAAGGACCTCAAGTATTCGCTCGCCAGTGCGGTCGTGTTGATGGCGGTGGCCGGTGTGTATGCGCGAGACCCGGCTTTTGGAGGGTTCCTGATTCCGTTTGCGCTGCTCGCCGCAGCGACCCTCGTGACCATGGCCGCCCATCCGCCGTCAAACGATGAGGTCCGGTCCACGCGCGTCCCGCCCCGAGTCGTGGCCGTCAGTGCGGTCGCGTTCGGCATCATGGTGCTATCTGCGGGAGCGATCATCTTCGCGGTCATCCCGCGAGGAGAAGGATTTCGAGTCCGGTGGCTGCCCGTCTCCCCGCGCCTCGCATTCAGGGTTCCGCTGTACCACCGAATCTTGAATCCCGCGTATCCAGAGGCGGGCGAGCAGGGCGCGCGGACCTCACTCGTCTTCAACCCTCAGGGCTACGTTGGGTTTTCCACGAACGTCGATCTCCGTCTGCGCGGAGTTCTCGACGATACCGTCGTGATGAGGGTGCGTGCCACCCGCCCGGCGTTCTGGCGCGGGCTCGCATTCGACGAATACACCGGCACCAGCTGGCGGATGAGCGACCGGTCCGTCGAGGAGTTCTCCTCCACCGAGCCCCGGATCGTGCCACGGTACTCCGCCGACGAGCCGTGGCCGGCGGGTTCCGAGCAAGTCGTGCAGACCTTCTATGTTGAGGCGCCGCAGCCGAACGTCGTCTTCGGTGCGTATCGCGTCACCGAAGTGTTCTTCCCAGCGAGCGGGATCGCAGTCGACCGGTATGCGGGGCTGCGCAGCCCGGTGCCGCTCGAGGCCGGAATCATCTATAGCGTAATCAGCCGGGTGCCCGCGCCGGCGTCCGGCGTGTTGCAACGGAAGGACACGTCAATCCCCAATCCCATCCGAGAGCGGTACCTGGCGCTCCCATCGATCCCGACGCGCGTGCTCGATCTGGCCGCTCAGCTGACGCACGGTGATCTCACCCCGCATGAGCGAGTCGTCGCGATCAACCGCTATCTGATCGCGCATCACACCTACAATCTCCAGGCGCCACTCCTGCCGTCGGGCGCCGACGCCGTGGAGCATTTTCTGTTCGAAACGCGGGAGGGATCGTGCGAGACGTTCGCGAGCGCCATGGTGGTCTTGGTGCGGGCGGCAGGGGTCCCGGCGCGACTAGTCACCGGCTACACGAGCGGAACATACAATCTTCTCACGGGGTACTACGAGGTCCGCAACTCCGACGCGCACGCCTGGGTTGAAGCGTTCATCCCACGCGTGGGGTGGATCGATTTCGAACCGACACCCGGATTCATCACGCCGGATAGCGCCGCGGCACAGGCGCGGGGCCGGTGGCTCGTGCGCGACGCGTTGAGCTGGACGACGCAATGGATCGGCCGGTCGCTCTCGGGGTTTGGTGGAATGCGGTGGTCCTACGAAGCCGGATCTCGAACGGATGTGTTGTGGAGCGCGGTGGCGGTTCTGCTGGGCGGCCTCATCGTCGCGCGTCGGCGGCCCCAGATGGAGGGAGCGGGGAATGGGATGTTCGCGGCGTATTCGCGCATGCTCTCGGCGTTCGAGCGCGCAGGCATCAGCCGGCCGGCGCATCAGACGCCACGTGAGTTTGTGGATCGAGTGCCGGCCGCCGTGAAGCGTCCGGCCGAAGAGATCACCAGCGATTTTGAGGCCGCGCGCTATGGAGTGCACCTGCTGTCGCCGGAGCGTCTGGCACGGACCTCAGACGCGCTCGAACAGATTGAGCAGTCTCTTCGGAGACTGCGGTCTACTAGGTCTTCCAGGTCTACAGAGTCTTCTGGGTCTCCTGAATCTACATGATTCCGACAGTTCTTGTGTTTGTGGTCGGCACCATCGTCGGCAGTTTTCTCAACGTCGTCATCTACCGGTTGCCGCGGGGTGAATCACTGGTCCGTCCCCGGTCGCGGTGCCCGAACTGCGGCACGCCGATCAGCGCCTGGGACAACATCCCCATCGTGAGTTTCCTTCTGCTGCGCGGACGGTGCCGCGCCTGCCGCGCCCCCATCGCCTGGCAATACCCGTTGGTGGAGCTGACCGCCGGAGTGCTGGTCCTCGCGGCATGGCTCCGGGACGGCTCGTGGTTGGACGTGGCCGGGTCGGTCATTCTCTTGCTCTCGTTGCTGGCGGTATTCTTCATCGATCTCGTTCATCACATTGTCCCGAACGCCATCACGTATCCGGGCATCATGGTGGGACTCCTTCTCGCGGCAGCGCAAGGGAGGTTCCTTGACGGTCTCCTCGCCGCGGTAGGCGCGGGCGCGTTCTTCCTTCTCGTCGCGATCGTCAGCCGCGGAGGCATGGGGGGAGGGGATGTCAAGCTCGCGGCCATGATGGGCGCCTTCCTGGGATGGCCGTCCATCGCTGTCGCCATGCTGATCGCATTTACGAGTGGCGCGACCGTTGGGGTGTTGCTGATCGCATCCGGCCGGCGCACGCGCAAGGACCCGATTCCCTTTGGCCCCGCGCTCGCCGTCGGAGGCGTGCTTGCCCTGTTTGTTGCCCTGCCACTGGTGGACTGGTATCTGCGATTGTAGATGACCTGGTTGGGTTATTCCGCGAGTTCCGAATCCCCCCGATAATCCACCTGAAGCGCCGTCTGGTACTCCCCCGACGCGGGCATGCTCGGGTCAGGAGATACTGACGATTTCTCAGTTTGTCTGAAGTTCGTGAATGTCTTCTGATTGAGGTCCGTCACGATGGCACAGGCCGTGCGGCTCGGCAAACGATTTCAATTCGTCCTTCCCAAGAAGATCCGTCAGCGCCTCGGTCTTCGTGAGGGTGATGTCCTCCTGGTGGAAGTCACCCGCAAGGGGATCCTGCTCGTGCCCAAACCGCACAACTACGCGCAGCACCTCTCTGGCCTGCACCGCGAGGTCTGGCAAGATGTGGACGCGGACGAGTATCTGCGCGAGGAACGCAAGACGTGGCAGCGGTAAAACGCCGGACTGCGGGAACGCGGCAACGAGGGAACGTGACCAAGCCGCGTTCGCCCGAAACCGAGGGCCCTGTAGCGCGGTCTCTGGGCCACTACCGGAGGGTTGGGCTGGACACCATTTGCTTCATCTATCATCTCAGCAAGCATCCTCTATATACAGCCATCACGGCGGGCCTGTTTACCATGATCGAAGCGGGCCGGTTGGCCGCCGTCACCTCATCATTGGTGCTGATCGAGATCCTGGCCAGGCCCAAGCAACTGGGTCATCAGGCCGCTGCCGACAACTACAAGGTTGTGCTGTCCACCTTTCCCCACCTCGAACTCCGCCGGGCCGATATTGCCATCACAGAGCTGGCGGCCGACCTGCGGGTCCGCTACCGGGTGACGACGCCTGAGGCGATCCAGCTCGCCACCGCGATCGTCGACGGCGCCGATGCGTTTATCGGGAACACTGAGCCGCTGCGGGCGGTCAAAGAGATCGAGGTCGTGCTGCTGGAGGACCTCCGGGCGTCTACGGCTGCGGAGGGGCGGGCATGACCTCTAAAGATGCCTACGCGCCGGAGGCCGAGGGTCACGGGCGAAGCCGGCTTTTCGCTGCTGGAACTGGTCGTCGTGGTTGCCATGGCAGCAGCCGTGCTATTGGTATTCGTCCAGGGGGTGCGGCAGGCGTCCGCCTCTTTCCTGGTGCGGAAGGCAGCCAACATCACAATCGCAGAAATACGCACGGCTCAGGCTCTATCAATGGCCAATGGTATAGATGTTGCGGTGGAGTTCTACACGTCGACTGGGTCTAGTACCCCCGGTGGGATCGTGATGTGGGCGCGTAACCCCACGACGGGGACATGGTCCCAACTTCGGACAGTGCTGCCTCCGGAATTCCCGGTATCGGTGCAGATGCCGGACGGGCCTACAAACTTCCAGGACTGCCCACCCGCAATCAACGCTTCGCACGACTGCGTGATTTTCAAACCGCTGGGCTACGCCGAGGACGACGGCGATGTTCGGTTGCGGGCCATCGGCGCCTCGAGTATTCAACTGGATATCGTGATGGACGAGCCGGCGACCGGGCGCGTGGTGGTGGAACGGCCATGAAAGATGATCGCGGGTTCACACTCATCGAGATTCTCGTCTCGATGGCCATCTTCGCGGTGATCGTCATCGGTGCCATCGGCGTCCTGGGCGCGACCGACCAGGGAGGATTCCTGGAGGGATTCCCCACGGGCTTCCTCACCGCGCGCGTGGCCAAGGACTACACGGCGGCCAGCGTGTACCTGCAGGCCTTTAATGAGTTTGTCGCCAGCAAGACCACCGTGAACGCCACGCCCGGCACGTATTGTATCGGCGGTAGCTGCAGCCCGATGGTTGCTCTTCCGGCCGGCTTGGCGGGTTATCCAACGCCACCCGGGCAGTCGTATCAACTGGACTGGACGAGGCTCGACGTTCTGATCGAGACCTGGTACTGGGACACCGTGAACAACCGGTTCTCGACTTCCTTTAACACGACCGAGACGCTGACGCTCGTCCGGTCGACCCTGACCTGGCAGACGCGGGGCACGTCGCGATCCGTGACGGTGGAGCGGTTCATCCCATGGCCACCGTGAGGTCTGGCGGGCCCCGAATCACGCGTGTCGCTCGGGTTCAGGGCGAACGCGGAATCACCGTGATCGAACTCCTCGTGGCGACGGCGGTGTTCGCGCTGTTCATCATCATTGTCGATGCCGTGTTTTTCAGCGCGAATCGCAGCGCGAAGAAGACGGAACTGGCGGCGGAAGTGCAGCAGAACGCGCGCATCGCTGTCGAGCGGTTGACCCGCGAAATCCGGGAGTCTGGTTCGACCACCCCGTCCATCATTCGTGCCGACAACGCCACGCCTGGCCACAGCGCGATCGTCTTCAAGTCGGCGCGGCTGCCGCAGGACAATAGCAAATTCTGTATGTACGTGCGCACCAGTACCGAGCCATTATACGATTCTCGGTGCTTCACCAACGGCGGTACCACAGCGCCGCCGTACATTTCACCCGAGCCGATTATGCCGCGTGGGTCCTACACCCCGATCTGGCAGCGATACGTCGGGTACTACGTCGTCGATACCCCCGACGGACTGCACGAACTTCGCAGGGCAGTGGTGACACTGGCATCTCCGGGTGCCGCGCTTCCGGATCCGCTGACACTCTCAGGCGGCGATGTGATCGCCACGATGGTGGAGTCGTTTGACGTCACACTTGTCGGTGGAGAGTTCAGAGTGATATTGAAGGCGAAGGGCAGGCAGGTTGTGCAGGGCGTCGCGGTTCCAGACCAGGATTTCCTGCTGCCCGGCACCGTGCTCGTCCGGAACTGACCTCGCAGCGGCGAGGATCTTACCAGGAATGCGGTGAGGAAGATGTCAGTCATCGAAAAGGATGAACGCGGCGTGGCCCTCGTGACCGTCCTGCTGTTCATGACCCTTACATTCATCCTCATTACATCGATGCTGACGATCACCGGGAACGAGGTGGTCATCAGCAGCCTGCAGCGCGACGGCGTGCGGGCCATGGACCTGGCCCAGTCGGGGCTGCAGGAATCGATCCGCCGGATGGAAGAGGGCCGGAAGTTTACGCCCGGGTTCACGAGTTCGCTCCAGTCCTCAGTGCCCGGCTCGAGCATTGCGGTCACGGTCGTGCGCCAGTTCGTCGGTGTGAACTCAGCCTACCAGGAGCTTCGTGCCGACGCCACGATCGGCCGGTCTACTCGCCGGTTGAGCATGCTCGTGTTGCAGCGCGCCATTACCTTCCCGCCCAACATCACCTTCGCGGCGAGCGTCATCGAGCAGGGCAGCGCGGACATTTCCTGCGGCGACGCGTATGCGCGGACGTTCATCCAGTACAAGAGCTATCCTTCGAACTCGTGTAGTGAGCCTCCGACCATCAGCTACTCCGGGTGGCGCATGAGCAAAGGTGCACCTGGCGCGGTCGCGCAGTGCTACACACATGCGGGTTGCGTCGCGGCGAACCCGGGCAAGCCCGAGGTCGCGAAGTGGTATCCGGCGACGCGCCGGACCGAAGCGGCCAACACCACCCTGGGGGCGGACATCGCGTCCCAGGTGAACAAGTGTCCGGCCGGAGGCGGGGGGTCGCTGCCAGCTGGCACGGTGCCAAATGGCGCGATATTCGCGGATAATACCGTCGCGACCGGCGCGGAACCCATCTACGGATTCGACATCGACGACCCGGCCGGCGCAGATGGGCCGCAGGCGGTCATTCCGGGCATGTTGCCCTGTGGTCTGCCGTATAAGTGGGAATCAGTCACCTTCCCCAACGAAGTCGGCGTCAACGTGACCCGCTGGATCAAAAGTATCAACTTCGAGCAGTGGTTTGCGCTCTATTGGCGCTGGGAAGAGAGCAAGCTGACTGTAGTGAAGCGCGACGGGAGTGCATGCAACGACGCATACTGTCTGGGCGGTGTTGAACCCGACCTGCTGAACAACCCGGAATTGGGTGCGATCCCGCCGTTCCCTGAGATCGATACCGTTAATGATAATTTCGACTGCCGGTTGACGGGGGGCGGTGTTATCAACACGCTTCCAGTCACATGCGTGGACCCTCCCAGCACGACCAGCGACCTTGGTTGCAAGTCCCCCCAGATGGCCTGCGCTCCCGCGGTGGACCGGCCGACCATCGTGGTGTTTGATGACCCCGGCGACTATACCATCAACGGGAACATTCAGGGACACGGCACAATCGTCGTCAACGGGAACCTTATCGTGAACGGCGACTTCGAGTACTGGGGCACGATCATCGTCAATGGCACCCTGACGCTCGGTGCGGGCACCGCGACCATACACGGCGGTCTCGTGGCTGAAAGCACATTGCGTATCAGCGGTTTCATCACCGTTGAAGGAGGCGGAACGATCACGAATATCCCCACCGGCCGTTCCATCGTCACCGGGCGGGGCTGGTGGGAGCGCTAGACCAAACAGCAGACCTGGGACCTTGGGTCCAAGGGCCTCGACACCACAAGCGCACCATACGCCGCGCGGTCGGTCATAGGATGTCTAAGAACTAACGACAGCGAGCACACTACGTACTGAACGACGTCAGACACTGGAGATCGGGCATGGGCCTCTTCGGTTCGAAATCAGTTATTGGCATTGATATCGGCAGCCACGCCATCAAAGCGGTGGAGCTGACCCCCGTGGGTAGCCGCTACCGCGTGCTGCACTCGGGCACCGCCGACACGCCGCCGGGTTCGGTCAAAGAGGGAATCGTCGTCGAGCCGCAGGGCGTGGGCGCAGCTATCCGCGGCCTCCTCGCGACATCTGGGATCAAGGCCAACCGCGTCGTCTCCGCGGTCGGCGGCCAGGCCGTGATTGTTCGCGAGCTGAAACTTCCATCGATGTCCGAGGAAGAACTCAAGCAGGCCGCGCGATTCGAGGCGGAACGCTATATCCCGTACGGAGTCAAAGAAGTCAACATGGACTTCGATGTCATTGGAGAGACGACTGAAGAGAATCAGAAAAAGATGGTGGTCCTGCTGGTCGCCGCCCGCCGTGAGACCGTCGACAAACACGTGCAGGCGTTAGAGGTCGCCGGCCTGGAGCCATTTGTCCTCGACGTCGAGTCCTTCGCGGTGATGCGGTCGCTTGATCCTCAGGCCCACACGAACGGCCAAAGCGAGGCGGCGGTCCTCGTCGACCTGGGGGCCGAAACCTCAGACATCGTCATCACCGAGGCTGGCCAGCTTCGGCTGACGCGCAACGTCGGAATCGGCGGCGATGCGTTGACCCGCGCGATCGCCACCCGGCTCGAGCTGGAGTTCAAATCGGCCGAGCAGTTAAAGGAAGAGAAAGGCATAGTACTGCTTGAAGGAGAGCCCCTGCCCGACGACCGCACCGTGTTATCGCTGCATGAAGTGATGCTGCCCATCCTGGGCGACCTGGCCACCGAGATTCGCCGGTCGCTCGACTACTTCCAGACGCGGTGGCGGGAAAGCCGGGTCGGCCGTATCGTGCTGAGCGGCGGGACCGCCAAACTGCAGAACCTGGACCGGTTCTTGTCGTTGGAGCTGGGCGTGGAGACCGTTGTCGGTGACCCTTTCCTGTCGTGCGATGTCGCTGAACGGGTGCTGCCCTCTGCTATCCGCAAAGACACAGCGTCCTCGATGACAACGGCAGTGGGGCTGGCGATGAGAGGAGCGGTAGAGCGATGATCCGGATCAACCTACTTCCTAGTCAGCGTGCTCGCCGCAAGGCCGTTGCGCCCCGGGCATTAGCGCTGTTGATGGTAGGAGTGCTCGCGTTCGTTATGGTGCTCTCGACGCTGTACTTGAACGCCCGTAACAGTCGAGTGGAAGCCGAAATGGCTCGGGTCAACCGGGAGATCGAGGCGCTGAAGCCCAAGGTGGCCCGGGTCGAGGAGCTACGCCGGCAGATCGAGGTTGCCCGCCGCAAAGAGCAGCTGCTGCGGCAGCTCGAAGCGATGCGGGTCAATTGGGACGTCGTCCTGGAGGAAGTCCGCACGTTGATGCCCCGCGATGTCTGGCTCACGCAGGTGGAGTTGCGGGATGCCGGCGATCTCTCGTTCAACGGATACGCGATGACCTACGAGGCCGTGGCCCGGTTTATGGTAAGCCTCGAGGGGTCTGAGATGTTTCAGAATGCTGACATGACCGTCAGTCAAAAACAGAAGATTGCCAACCGGAGTGTCATCAACTTCTCCGTTTTGGTAAAGCTGGTCAACGAGCGCAAGGAGGCACAGATCCGATGAGCCGCCGGGAACGCATGCTCGTCATCGTCGCCGCGATACTCGTCACCTTCGTCGGGTGGTACTTCTACGTGTACTCTCCCCGGCAGGCTCGATACACGGAGCTGACGGCAAAGTTGCAGGACGCACGCGCACAGTTGGAGCGGATGGAAGCCACGGCGCGGCAGATCACGCGGCTTGAGCAGGAGTATCGCGAGCTGCAGTCGTTCATTGCCACGGTCGAGGCGAAGCTTCCCACGACGAAGGAAATTCCACCCCTGCTGGTGCAAATGGAACGGCTGACGATGTCACTGGGCATCAGCCTCCAGGCGGTCCGGCCGGGGCAACTCGAAAAGGTGGGCGGTCCCGCGTCGGCGCAATCGACAAGCGCCACGGCGTCGCAGCCCGCGTCTTCTTCCAGTACGGCGAACTACTTCAAGTTCCCCATCAGGCTTCAGTTTGAGGCCAGCTACACAGAACTGTTGCGCCTGACCAACCGCTTCCAGACATTCCCGCGCCTCCTTGTGATCCGGCGGATCACCATGGCGCCGCGAGAAGTACCGGACTTGAACTCAGATATGGACATCGAGATGTATGTGCTCCCGAAGGAGGCCCGCTGATGGAACGGGTGCGCGAGTTCTTGAAGAAAAATCCGGTGGCCGGGTGGGCGATCGCCGTGGGCGTCGTCTCCCTGGCCGGCTATTTTGTCGCGGGGCGCCTCTTCGGAGGAACATCACGCCCGGCGGCTGTTCCGCCGCCGGCAGTGGTCGCGAGGCCGGGGCACTCGGCTCCCTCGCCCACGGCCGCGCCTGCGCCCGCTCCAGCAGCGAAACCTGCCCCTGGCCAATCATTGCCACGGGTGGCATCGCCGACGGTCGTTCCCTCGGGCCCGACAGGGCGCGCGGATCCGTTCGTGCCGTTAGTCAGGAGCGGAACTGGAGCGCCGCCCCCGCCGCCACCCTCGGGGACGCTGCCGCCGCCGCCATTCCCTGTGCCGCCGCCTCCTCCTGGTGTTGGACTCCCGCCGCCACCGCTGCCGGGGGCACCAGGTGCTCCTGGGGCACCCATTGCGTCGGGGGGAATCGCTGTCACCGGCATTGTTGGCAATTCCCACGCCGTGGCCGTTCTCAATATCGGCGGCCGAACAGAGATTGTGGCGGAAGGGGAAACGATCGGCGACTTGAAAGTCTTGAACATTGACTCGGCCCGCCGGCTCGTGCAGTTCGTGCGCGCCGGAAAGCGATTCGAGGTGCGTATGGGGGGTGAATAGCACAATGCTGCATCCGGGGACTCAACGCGCTCGCATCGCGAGCCTGATCCTGATTGCCGCTCTCGCCGTGCCGGTGCTCGGTCTCTCGCCCGCTGAGGCGAGACCGAGCCGGATCAGCCAGATCACCGTGAAGGAATTCGGCAGCCGATTGGTGATCGGGATCGTCTCAACGACGCAGCTGCAATTTCACGTCTCCGAGATCGAGACACCACTGCCACCTCGCGTCGTCGTTGACCTCCGGAATGCCGTCGTGGACCAGGAGCTGCGCACTAAGACGACCGTGAACAGGGGCAATGTCCTGCGTGTCCGCGTCGGCCAATTTCAAGACCGGCCGGCCGTCGCGCGTGTCGTGATCGATCTCGCGCGTCCCATGCGGGTTGAGATCATGCGCACAGGCCCCAACGTGCTTGCCATCCATATCCCGCTGCAGCCGGTGACCGAGGCGCAGGCGAAGCAAGCGGCCGCCACGCCCGTCCCTGGTGGATCAAGAGCCCAGGTACGACCCGCGCCCGTTGTTGCCACGCCGACGGCTGCGGGCCGGGGCGTCCCTGCAGTGTCGGCGCCCCCCGGGACGGGGCTTGTGCAGACCGCCCAAGCGCCGAGTCCCGCCCAGCCACCGGGACGCATCAGATTGCTCGAGTTTCGCAACGTCGCGCTGGCCGATGTCTTGAGTGCACTCGCCAGACTGTGTGGCTACAACATCGTCACCGACGCGTCCATTCAAGGAACTATCACATTACGGCTCGTGGATGTGACCTGCGAAGATGCACTGCGTTTCATCCTCGAGGCCAACGGTCTGGCGTTCCGCCGGCTCGGGCCGAACCTCATCATCGGAGACGCGAAAAAGCTTGAGCCGCCGGCCGAGGTCCCCGAAACGATTTCGTACCGACTGGCGTTTGGGGACGTCAACCAGGTGCGTGCCGCGGTTGCCGCGGCAGTCCCCGGAATCCGGGTGGCGGTCGATCCAAGAACTAACTCGCTGCTCATTACCGGGACGGCGGCGCAGCACGCCGAGGTGCTCGGCGTACTGACCTCGCTCGACATCCGTATCCCGCAGGTCGTCATCCAGGTGCACGCAATCGAGGTCAGCTCGAGTGTCCTTCGGGATCTCGGACTGCTCGATCCCGGTGCGGGCTTCGGATCGTTTGGCGGCTTCGTGCTCGATAGCGCCAACAACAGAATTTCATTCACGCTTCAGACTGCCGACCTCATCCTCTTTCGTCTTCGCGCGCTCGTGACCGAAAGCAAAGGCCGCGTAATCTCCGCGCCGCGTATCGCGACGCTGGATGGGAACAAAGCCACGATCCTGCTGGGCGACAAAGTCCCGATCTTCACGAGCACCTCGACCGCCACAGGCATCACCACAACGGTGTCCTTCGTGGATGTCGGTGTGAAGTTGGAGGTCACGCCCCGGGTGAACGTCGAGGGACTGATGACGCTTGCGATCAAACCTGAGGTCAGCGCCATCGCGGAAATCATCACCGTCGGCAACCAGTCCGCACCGCGAATTGCGACCCGGTCCGCAGAAACGGTGATCTCGGTCAAAGATGGTCAGACGGTCGTGTTCGGCGGGCTCATTAGCCAGCAGGAGCGTAAGACCGTGGTCAAAGTCCCGCTGCTCGGCGATATCCCGATCATCGGCGAACTCTTCAAGTTCACGAATACGGATGTCCGAGAGAGCGAAGTCATCTTCCTGATTACTCCCCAGATCGTAAAGGAGTAGGAGGGGGTCAGATGCGCCTGCTGCTTGTCACAGTCGCACTCATTGCCGTAACTGCGGCAAGTGTCAACGCGGCGCACCTGCCGCCATTCGTCCCGTGGGACTTCTACGCGAGCGACGCTGAGTTTGCGACAGTCATCCGGCCATACACCGAGGCGATCGCCCGCAACGCCACCGACGCTGAGGCGCACCACTGGCTCGGTCTCGCGTACCTGCACGTCGCCAGTCTGCGGCGGATGGGACTGGTCCCATTTGGTGGCGATGCCCTCGGCCGCGCGATCCAGTCATTGGAACGGGCCATGCAGCTTCGACCGCAGCTGGCCACCCTCATGCCGCTGATTAACGCCTACATGATGGCCGGCAATTTGGACAAATGGCGCGCGGCAGTGGACCGGAGCATCGCCCTGTCGCCACCGCTTCCCTTAAAATAACGACGTCCAGCCAGAACGCCGCGGGACCGGCGGTTGCCGGTCCCGCGGTGATTTTTAGCTCAATTGTGTCATTGCCGCTGCCTTACATGTGTGCTGGACTGGGCCCGAGCGGGCGGGGAACAGTCCGGTGTCAAATCAACGCGGCGCCACCTTTTTTGAACTTCTGATCGTCACCGGGATCTTGGCTAGTGTCATGAGCGCCGTATGGCTGGCCCAGCCCCTTCTCGCGCGAATTGCCCTCCGCTCGGCGGCCGTCATGCTGGTTGCCGACCTGCGCCTGGTGCAGGCCCGCGCAATGGCCGAACGCCAGCCCGATCGAGGCCACGGGCTCGAGTTCCTCGCTGACGGTTCACGTTACACGGTCTTCACACGCATTGGATCCGTGCCCACAGTCGTCCGAGAGCAGCTCCTGCCGGACCGTGTGCGCGTGACGTACGCCCGGTTCGGGGGCGCCACGCCCTCTAGCGTGTTCTTCACGGGCGTCAGCCTCTTCGGCGCCCCCTCCGGCGGTGGGACCGTTACACTGACCGCCGGCGACACCCGCCTCTGCGTACGCGTTCTGCCTGCAACTGGCCGGATTCGTGTCTCTAACACAAGCTGCCCGTAAATTCCTCATGAGGAACCGGTGATCAAAGCCGCTCTGCCACTCCTCGGTGACCAGGTCAGTTGGGAGCAGGTCACTTGGGAGCGGGTCACTCTTTCTGAACCGACTTACTAGCGAGGGCAGTAGAGCATCTGCGAAAGGGGAGAAATTGAGTGTCTAAATTGCGGCGGTTGATAGGTGCGGGTGTGACTTACCACGTTTATGCTCGGGGCAATAATGACGAAGCGATCTTCAGAGATGATGCCGACCGGTATCGGTACCTAACAACACTCGCTGAAGCCAAGGCTAAATATCAGTGTTCCGTGTTCGCTTACGTGCTCATGACAAATCACATTCACCTCGTCATTCAAACGCCAAAGCCGAATATTTCAGAGGTTATGTGGTGGGTCCATCGGATTCACGCCACCGTCTTCAACCGCAAATACGGCAGGCATGGACATCTTTTTGCGACGCGGTTTCGCAGCCGGGTTATCGACAGCAACGAGTACCTACTCCAGTCCACCTGTTACATCCATCTGAACCCGGTTCGAGCGGGGTTGGTCGAGCGGCCAGAAGACTACGGATGGAGCAGCTACAGGATGTACGCAAACGAAGATACGATCGATTCCCTTGTTGATGTGACCGCGGTGCTGGGGTTGCTGGCGAATTCGCCTCGTCGGGCGAGAAGTGCATACGTCGAGTTCGTCAACCTCGCGCAGACTAATGGCCTGGTCCAGCACATTCCAACTGCGATGCGCGCGGGTTCTTACAGGAGGGCAGGCGCTCCTGGGGGAGTCCGCGAACCAAGGTCAGGGCTTTATTTGGTAAGGGAGGGATCCGTTTCTTGACCTCTCGACTCGAGCGAGTTCGCGCCATTCTGAGCCAGCACAACCTTGATGCGCTGATGATTCAGAAGAATGAGAATCGGGCCTACGTGTCCGAATTCTTCGGTTCCGCGGGAATCGCCGTCGTCACACCAAAGGAAGCGATCCTGCTCGTCGATTTCCGTTATGTCCAACAGGCTGGTCGACAGGCGCCCGAGTTCGAGGTGATCAAGGCCGACCGGCAGTTCATCGAGGCATTCACGAGCGTCGCGCAGCAACGAGAGTGGAAGCGGATAGGCTTTGAGAGCGACGCGGTGACCGTCAAGCAACACCAGGAGTACACGGCCAAGCTGCAGCCGGCGGAGCTCGTCCCCGTCGACGGTCTGGATCGGTTGCGATGGGTGAAGGACGAAGACGAGCTCGCGCGCATCCGGAAGGCTGTGGAAATCGCCGATGCGGCGTTCGCGCATATCCGCGGTCATCTCCGGCCCGGCGCCGTGGAGCGCGACATCGCGATTGAAATGGAATTCTTCATGCGCCGGCAGGGCGCGGACAAGGAAGCGTTCGAGACGATCGTGGCCAGCGGACCGCGCTCCTCACTGCCGCATGGACGAGCCGAGGACCGCGCCCTGGCAGTCGGAGACTTTGTCACCCTCGACTTCGGAGCGATCTACCGTCATTACATTTCGGACTGCACGCGCACCGTTGTGATCGGCGAGGTGTCAGCGAAGCAGCGGGACATCTACGGCACCGTGCTGGAAGCCCAGGAGACGGCCCTCCGCGGGATCCGTGCCGGGATGACGGGGAAGGCCGCGGATGCGCTCGGGCGCGAGGTTATTGCCCGCGCCGGATATGGGGACGCCTTCGGGCACAGCCTCGGGCACGGTGTGGGTCTCATGGTGCACGAGGGTCCCACGCTCTCGCCGCGCGAGGAGGCCACCCTGGGCCCGGGCATGGTTGTGACGGTCGAGCCGGGCATCTATCTCGACGGGTGGGGCGGAGTGCGGATCGAGGATCTGGTGGTGATCCGCGAGCAGGGGTGCGAAATCCTCACCCGATCTCCGAAAGAGCTCATGGTCCTGTGACATGATCACCACAGGCGATTTCCGGCCCGGTATCGTCGTCGAGCTCGACGGCGATTTGTACGCGGTGGTCGAGACGCATCACCACAAACGTGCGCAGCGTCAGGCGTTCGTCCGCGCCAAACTCCGGAACCTCAAGACCGGGGCGGTGCTGGAGCGCAACTTTACGTCCGACGAGCGCGTCCCCCAGGCGTTTCTCGAACGCAAGCCGATGCAATACCTATACTCGCAAGGCGATGAGTACGTGGTGATGGATCACGACACGTACGAGCAGCTGCCACTCCCCGACGTGCTGCTTGGGGACGCGGTCCATTACTTGAAAGAAAACACCGACGTGACCGTCGTCTTCTACGAGGGCCGCCCGATCGCGGTCGAGCTTCCGAACACCGTCGAGCTTCGAGTCGTCGAGACGCCGCCGGGCGTGAAGGGAGATACTGCGGCCGGCAGCTCAAAACCGGCGAAGCTGGAGACGGGGATCACGGTGAACGTGCCGTTTTTTATCAACGCGGGCGACCGGGTGCGCGTCGATACGCGCACAGGCCAGTACCTTGAACGGGTGAAGTAACTCCTCGTGGATCCTTCGCTAGTCTAGGATCCGAACCCACCCACGCATCCCGTAGGCATAGTGTCCCGGAGCGTGGCAGCCGATGAGCAGCCGGCCGGCCCCGTTGAAGGTGTAGGTCGTCTCGGCCGTCTTTCCGGCCGGAATCGAGACCTCCCCAGGGATTGCGCCGTGCTTGGGCTCAGTCCCCGACTCATGGCGGCGCTGCACCGCGTCCTCGCCGAGGATGAACTCGTGGTCGATCGGATCAGTATTGGTGAAAACGAACCGCACGGTGGCCCCCCGGCGGACGGTGAACTGCGCAGGGAGGAAGCGCGAGTGGCGGATGGTGACGGTCACGGTCTGGAAACCGGTTGAATTGCCAGAGGCCGGCAGTAGGGCCGCGAGAATGAGGCCCGCGGCCGCTACCGCCAACGCGCGTCGTCCGATTGCAATGTGCTGGAGCTGCGAAATCACGCCGGCCTCCGCCTGGCCATCTCCGTGACACCGGCGCCGCCCAGGAGCACAACAGCCGTCAGCACCATGAGAGCTGATCCACGGAGCGGTGGAATTGTGGGCACTCGGAAGGGTACCAGGCCGGCCGCGACCCAGGATGGGCGGCCGCGCCCGCTCGCATCGACAGCCAGATCGTAGGTGAGGTCTCGGGCGGCACTATTCACAACAAGGTGAGTGAGCCACATCTCCCCGGTCGGCATCCAGCCCATGCCTTTGTCTGACCGCAAATCGCGTATCAGCGAAGCAGAGGCGGGGGCGCTGTATTGAAGCGAGAATCCACGCCGCGGTCCGGGCAGTAAGGCCGGGCGGATATCGGTGAGGAGGTAGACGTCAGCCTGAATGAGATCGCTCCCGTTCTTTCCAAGTGCCAGAACCCGCAGGGGCACCCAGGGATTTGAAACTGGGATGGTGAGATGAATGGGTGTGCCGTCGCCGATCTGCTGGCCTCGGGCGCGTGCCGCGTCGGCATCGAAGCGGGCGGCCATAAAGATCGGGCTTCGATTGGCGTAGAAATCCAAGACCTCAGGCGCGTCGGGCGGCAGGACAAAGCCGTGCTCGCGCGCCCAGCGCCCCACGGCTGCGCCGCCACCTTCCAGGACGGTAATGTCCAGGGCGTCGATCCTGGTCTCAAGGATGACGCGGACCCCATCCTCAGACACAGCCCGCGCTGCCAGAGCACCCCTCAGGATAGGTTGCGTCTCACGGATGAGACGCTGCAGCGTCCAGTCTCCGCCGCGCTCCACTTTGGTGGGGATGCCGGGGAGAGGGACGATCGAGCCGAACTTGCCTCCTCCGCCCTGGAAGGAGAAGGCGGTCACATAGTGCTCGACACCATTGTGATAGGCAGCCAGCGTAGTGGTCCGCACCAGGTTGACAGAACCGTTCGGACCAATCAACCCTGCGCAGGCCAGGGCCGTGGACGTACTGGCGACTACGAGAAACAGAGCGACTCCGACTGAGCACAGCAATCGTGGCATAAGAGCCTCCTTGGGCATGTCTCCGATCCGCTTCTTGCCAATCAGACGGTTGACGGGGACAGTAAGTTCCGCTGCCGCCGCCCGTGGATGCGTTGCCTGCCGCCTTGGGACCCTCTATAATACGTGCGTGCAGGGCCACCCACGCGTGCTCGACGCATGCCTGATCGGGGCAGACACTCCGGTCGGGCGGGCGAGCCACCGGATCACCGCAGGGTGGTCGCTTGTTTTTATGCGGCCCGCTGGAGTGCCAATGCGGTGAGCCGGCCGAAAGTGCGGTCCCGCCGCCAGATGCGGGAACTCGCGTTGCGCGTGCTCTTCGAGATCGATGTCGGAAAGCAGCCCCTCGCCGCCGCCCTCGCCCGAGTGCAGCCTGACGTGCCGGAGTCCGACTGGCCTTTTGTGCGCGCACTGACCGAGGGCACGTGGACGCATCGCGTGGAGATTGACCGAGCACTGTCTGACGTGGCAAAGGATTGGCCCGTCGATCGTCTCGCCAGCACCGATCGCACGATTCTGCGGATGGCCGCGTACGAGCTGGATCACCTGGATACGCCGGCGCGGGTCGTGATCAACGAAGCGATCGAGCTCGCCAAACGGTACGGCACGGACGATTCCGGCAAGTTCGTGAATGGCGTGCTCGGTGCCCTCTACCGCAGGCGAGACAAGAGGCATGACAATGCACGTACCTGAGGTCGTCCGCGTTCATGTGTGGATCAGCGGGGCCGTGCAGGGCGTCGGCTTCCGGTTTTATGCCGAGCGGACCGCCCGCCGCCTGGGCCTCTCTGGCTTCGCGAGGAACCTGGTGGATGGACGGGTTGAAGCTGCGGCAGAGGGGCCGAAAGACATCGTGGACGCGTATATTAGTGCACTGCGCAATGGACCGCCCGGCGCCCGCGTGGACAACATCGAGACGAAGTGGGAAACGCCATCCGGCCATCACGGGTTCAGAGTCCTGGGATCGGCATGATTCCACTCACGGATCTCACGTTGAGCGAGTACCTCGAGGCGAGAGGCCGGCTGGTCGACGATGCGCTTGACACATATCTGCCGCCGGCGTCGCACGAGCCGCGCATCATTCATGAGGCAATGCGGTACAGCGTCTTCGCTGGCGGGAAGCGGTTGCGGCCGCTGCTCGTGCTGGCCGCTGCTGAAGCCTGCGACGGCGAACCGGCGCACGCGCTCTCCGTGGCCTGCGCGGTAGAGCTCATCCACACGTACTCATTGATCCACGACGATCTCCCCGCGATGGACAACTCCGATACGCGTCGAGGCCGCCCGACATGTCACATCGCGTTCGGCGAAGCCATCGCGGTTCTGACAGGAGATGCATTACATGCGCTCGCGTTTGCGCTCATCGCCGATGCGGCCGCAGCGGTCGGCGCAGAACGAGCGCTCGCGGTGAGCCGCGAGATCGCCGGCGCGATCGGCACCGGCGGGATGGTCGGCGGACAGGTCCTGGATCTGCTTGGCGAGGGCCGGCCCATGCGCGGCAACGCGTCGCCTGTGAACTCGCGGTTCGAGCTGGTGCGGGAGATCCACCTGCGCAAGACAGGCAAACTCATCCGCGCGTCCGTGCTGGCCGGCGCGATGCTCGCAGGCGCGGATGAACGCGCGATCGCTGCGCTTGGGCGGTACGGGGAGCGGGTCGGGCTGGCGTTTCAGATCGTCGACGATATTCTCGACGTCGTTGGAGTTGAGGCCGAAGTCGGCAAACGGCTCGGCGGCGATGCCGCGCGGTTCAAGCTGACCTATCCTGGAGCATTCGGCGTTGAGCGCTCGCACGAGCTTGCGGCCGACCTGACGACGGACGCAGTCGCGGCGATCAGCAGCCTGGGTCCTCGCGGTCGTATCCTGGAAGAGCTCGCGGACGATCTGCGCCGACGTGAGCGGTAGTTGTTGTGGCGACCAGTTGATTGCCTGCGCAGCAGGCCGGCGGCGCAGTGAGGCCGAGCCAATAGCGAGGCCGGTGGGGCAAGATTGTTGCGAGCTGAGATGATTACCATGCGAACCAGGCTTGACGCGCTTCTCGTGCAGAAGGGGCTCGCGCCTTCGCGCGCGAGCGCGCAGGCATCCATACTGGCCGGGGACGTGCTCGTCAACGGCATTCGCGCGCAAAAGGCGGGCATGACGGTCGATGAGGATGTGGTTGTCGAGATCAAGGCATCCCGGCCGGCCTTTGTCGGCCGCGGTGGATTCAAACTGGATCACGCGCTCAAGGAATTCGATATTGGCGTGTCCGGTGCGGTGGCACTTGACGTCGGATCGTCCACCGGCGGATTTACCGATTGCCTGCTGCAACGCGGCGCCGCTCGGGTCTACGCCGTTGACGTCGGCACAGGACAACTCGAGTGGCGTCTTCGGAACGATCCGCGCGTGGTCAGCCTGGAGCGCCGCGACATCCGCGATGTCGGCCCAGGCGATATCGGCGCGGCCGTCGATGTGGCGACGGTCGACGTCTCCTTCATTTCATTGGGGAAAGTACTCCCCGCGGTCCAACGCCTCCTTAAGTCCGGCGGGACGGCAGTCGTGCTGGTGAAGCCGCAATTTGAAGTGGGTCCGAAGCAGGCGAAGCGTGGCGTCGTCCGTGATGCGGCGGTACACCGGCGCGTCCTGGCCGACGTCATCGATAGAGCGTCCTCGGGCGGATGGACCGTCGTGGCCGCGACAGGTTCCCCGCTCCGAGGTCCAGAGGGGAATCTAGAATTCTTTCTGCACCTGCGCAGCGTGCCGGGGCCACCGCCTGCGGTCGATGTGGATGCGGTGGTCAGGCGCGCGCATGAAGGGCTCGACGCTCGTACGACCGGTGAGCCGGAGCCCGCATGACGACTGTCGGCGTGATCGTCAACACCACCAGACTGCGCGAACATCCGGAGACGGTGCCCCAGGCGAAAACGGTGGTCGAAGCGCTGGCACGTGGCGCGCAGGGCGTCCTTGTGACTCAAGAAGCCGCGCACATGCTCGGTGTCCCGTCGCTGGCCAGCGCGGAAGAAGAACTGACGGATCGCGCGGAACTGCTCGTCGTGCTCGGCGGAGACGGGACGATCCTGCGTGCCGCGCGACTGGCGGCGGGGCGCGGCATCCCGATCATCGGGGTGAACATGGGTGGATTCGGATTCCTGGCTGAGCTCTCGGTCGATGAGCTGCCCGGAGCCATGCCCGCACTGCTCACGGGGCGATACGACGTCGATGAACGGATGATGCTGCAGGCGCAGGTCGAGCAGGGCAGACGAAGTCAGACGCTGCTGGCGTTGAACGACGTGGTCGTCACCAAAAGCGGCGTGGCGCGCGTGCTCCGCCTGCGCATCGCGGTCAATGGCGAGCACCTGGCCTCCTATCCGGCCGACGGCGTCATCGTGGCCACGCCGACTGGGTCGACCGCGTACTCACTGTCGGCGGGTGGCCCGATCGTCCATCCGCGCGTGGAGGCGATCGTCATCACGCCGATTTGTCCCCATACCTTCAACGCCCGGTCGGTCATCGTGGACCAGCGTGACGCGGTGACGGTTGAGGTAGAAGCTCCGGCCCCAGAAGCGATGCTCACCGTTGACGGGCGGGAGGGCCTCCCACTGGAACAAACGCGGTCGGTCCTGATCCAGCGTGCAGCGCCGACGGCGCGTTTCGTCCGGTTGCGCGACAGCAGTTTCTATTCCATCCTCAGCACAAAGCTCGCCTGGGGCGGGCGGTAGGAGCGTGATGGCAACCAAATACATCTTCATCACAGGCGGCGTGGCGTCGGCCCTCGGCAAGGGGATTACCGCGGCGTCGATTGGCCGGCTCCTGCGCTCGCGCGGGCTGGCGGTCACATTGCTGAAGTTCGATCCGTACGTCAACATCGACGCCGGAACGATGAACCCCCACCAGCACGGTGAGGTGTTTGTGACCGACGACGGCGCCGAGACCGACATGGATCTCGGAACCTACGAGCGGTTCATAGACCGGAACTTGAGCCGTGACAACAACACGACTACCGGGAAGATCTACGGTACGGTGATCGCGCGCGAGCGGCGCGGGGAGTACCTGGGCGGGACCGTCCAGGTCATCCCTCACGTGACCAATGAGATCAAGGAAGAGATCAAGAGGGTCGCCGTCAACGCGGGCGCGGATGTGGTCATCACCGAGGTCGGTGGCACGGTGGGCGACATCGAGGGTCTGCCATTTCTGGAAGCGATCCGTCAGTTCCGGCACGGCGTCGGTCCGGAGAATGTGATGTACATCCACGTCTCACTGGTGCCCTACTTGCGGGGCGCCGGCGAGCTGAAGACCAAACCCACACAGCACAGCGTGAAAGAGCTGCGGAGCATCGGGATCCAGCCCGATGTCATCGTCTGCAGGACCGAGCGCCCTCTAACACGATCGGTGAAGGAAAAGATTGCGCTCTTCTGCGACGTGGCCCCGGAGGCGGTAATTCAGGCACTCGACGTGGCGTCGATCTACGAGGTCCCACTAGTATTGGAACGGGAGGGACTCGGCGAGATCATCGTCGACCGCCTCGGACTACGGTCCAATCCGCCCGACCTGTCCGAATGGCAGGAGATGGTAGACGCCATTCTGCGTCCGACAAAAGTGGTGCGGATCGCGCTCGTCGGCAAGTACATGGGCGTCGAGGACAGTTACGTGAGCATCGTCGAGGCATTGCGGCATGGAGGGATCCCCTTCCGCGCCGACGTGCAGGTCACTAAGATCGACTCGGAGGAACTCGAGCCGCTGCCCCAGGAACACGTGGCCGAGCGCCTGGCGGGATTTGACGGGGTCCTCGTGTGTCCAGGCTTTGGCGCCCGCGGGGTGGAGGGCAAAGTGAAAGCGATCCGGTTTGCCCGCGAACGTGCGGTCCCATTTCTGGGGATCTGCTACGGCATGCAGTGGGCCGTGGTTGAGTTCGCGCGTCACGTCTGCGGGCTGGAGGGCGCCAATACGACGGAAGTGGACCCGCAGACCCCCCATCCGGTGATCGATCTCCTCCCCGAGCAGAAAGCCGTCACCGAGAAAGGGGGTACAATGCGATTGGGACTGTACCCCTGCCGGCTTCCGCGGGGATCCCTTGCCGGACAGGCCTACGGCACCGGCGAGGTCGCGGAGCGACACCGGCACCGCTACGAAGTCAACAACAATTATCTCGATATCTTGACGGGGCACGGCATGAGTGTGACCGGGGTGTATCCCGCCAAGAATTTGGTGGAGATCATCGAGCTGCCCGATCACCCGTGGTTCGTGGGAACCCAGTTCCATGCGGAGTACCGCTCGCGGCCGAACCGGCCGCATCCGTTGTACCGTGAGTTCATCGGCGCCGCGCTGCAGCACGCGTCTGGCATACCCGGGAGAAGAGTTGCTGAGGGGGCCGAGGCGCGAAAAACCTAACGGTCGAGGCAGCGATGATGTTTCAAGTGGGCTGGGCGCCGAGGCCGGTGGAGCTTGTACGTTGCTTCAATAAGTAGGACGGTGACTGGAGGGCTAGGGTGATGGGGCTCGTCTCGTACGTGAACGGACAGTTTGTCCCCAAAGACGAAGCGAAGGTCTCCGTCTTCGACCACGGCTTTCTCTATGGCGACGGAGTCTTCGAAGGCATCCGCGCCTACAATGGACGGGTGTTCAAGCTGGACCAGCACCTCGATCGTCTCTACGACTCCGCCCACTTCTTGATGCTCGAGATTCCGCTCTCCAAAGACCAGATGAAGCACGCGATCCTCGAGACCATCCGGCGGTGCGGGTTGCGGGATGCGTACATCCGCCCGGTCGTCTCGCGCGGGCCCGGGGATCTCGGTCTGGATCCTCGCAAGTGCAAGGCCCCTACCGTCGTGGTCATCGTCGACACGATCCAGCTGCATCCCGAAGACGCATACCGACGTGGATTTCGAGCGATCCATGTGACGACCCGGAAGGTACGCGCTGATGCGCTGGCGCCGCAGGCCAAGACGCTCAACTATCTCAACAGCATCATGGCCCGCATCGAGGCCAACCTGGCCGGCGTCGAAGAGGGGATCATGTTGAGCAGCGACGGCTACGTCTGCGAGTGCAGCGCCGAGAACATTTTTCTCGTGCGCGACGGGGAGGTCTGGACGCCTGCCGCCCATCTCGGCATTCTCAAGGGCATCACGCGAGAGACCACCATGGGCCTCGTGCGAGAAATGGGCGCCCCCATGCTGGAGAAAGTGTTTGGGATGTACGACGTCTACACTGCGGATGAGTGCTTCATCACCGGGACCGGCGCCGAAGTGGGCCCCGTCGTCGAAGTCGACAGCCGGCGGATTGGTACCGGCGCGCCCGGCCCCATCACCCTCAAGGTCATGCAGGCGTTCCGCGAGCTGGTGCGGCGCGAGGGAACCCCGATCTACGAAACCGAGGTCGTCGAAGGACGCACGTAGCGCGGACCGTGCCTGCGGAACGGCTCCGGAAATCGACCCGCGTGTACGATGGCCGCGTCGTGTCACTACGCGTCGACGAGGTTGAGCTTCCCAGCGGTCGCGTGACCGAGCGGGAGATCGTGGAGCATCGCGGCGCGGTGGCCATCGTGCCATTGACGGACGCGGGCCGCATCCTCCTGGTCCGGCAGTACCGTACAGCAGCCGGGCGCGCGCTGCTCGAGATTCCCGCCGGGACAATCGAGCCGGATGAGGACATCCTGGCGTGTCTGCACCGTGAACTCGCGGAGGAAGTGGGGATGCAGGCAAATCGTGTGGAACACCTCGTGACCTTCCTGCCTTCTGCGGGATTTCTCACCGAGCAGGTGCATCTCTACCTCGCCGCAGGCCTCTCGCCGTCCACGCGCGAGCGGGAGGAGGAAGATCTGGAGGTCGTCACCATGCCTCTGACGCAGGCGCAGTCACTGATCGGCACAGAGATCATCGACGCGAAGTCGATCATCGGACTGCTCATGGCCGCGTCCCCGCGCCGCCGCGCTCGCGGATGAGCCAGGCCGGCCCGCCGTACGGCGCGCACATTGAAGCGTTCCTGGCGTACGCGCTTGCCGAAGCGGGGCTGGCCCGCGCAAGCGCGGATGCGTACCGCCACGATCTTGTCGAGTTCGCGCAGTTCATGGCCTCGCGCGGGATCAAGACACCATCGGATGTCGATCGCGCCGCCCTTACCGTGTATCTCCTGTCGCTGCGCCGGCATGGCCGCGCCGCGGCGACGATCAAGCGCCGGGCGGCGGCGATCCGGGCGTTCTATCGGTTTCTCCTGCGCGAGGAAGAACTGGAACACGACCCCACGCTTGATCTGGCGCCCCCGAAACTCCCGGCGCGGTTACCAAACGTCCTCACCATCGGCGAGGTCGACCGGCTCCTCGCGACGCCGGATCCCCTGATCCCGCGAGGGAATCGTGACCGCGCGATGCTCGAGCTGATGTACGCCAGCGGACTGCGCGTCTCCGAGCTCATCAATCTCAATCTGGGCGACGTGGACCTGGCCCATGAGGTCGTACGGACGATTGGGAAAGGCGATAAGGAACGCCTCGTTCCCATCGGGACAAAGGCGATCCAGGCCCTTCGGTCGTACCTCCTGCACGCACGTCCTGTCCTCTCTTCGAGAGGGCGCGGAACCCAGGCGCTGTTCGTGAACCGTCGCGGCGGCAGACTCACCAGGCAGGCCTGTTGGAAATTCATGAGGGCGTACGCCCGGCAGGCCGGAATTGCGAGGCCGCTGACGCCGCACGTGCTCAGGCATTCGTTTGCGACGCATCTGCTCGAAGGGGGAGCCGATCTGCGCGCGGTCCAGGAAATGCTCGGGCATGCATCGATCAGCACCACGCAAGTCTACACTCACGTCACCCGTGATCGCCTGAGGGAGGTCTACCGGCAAGCCCATCCCCGCGAGGGGATGCGCATCGTTTCCCGCCCAAAGACGAAGGCAGTAGGCAGAAAGCAGTAGGCCGCGAATCACGAAGGGTGAGCGCGTTCACGCGGGCCATCATCATCGTGCTGGACAGCGCCGGAGTAGGCGAATTACCTGATGCTGGCGCCTATGGGGACGAAGGCAGCAGCACGATCCCGCATACGGCAGAGGCCGTGGGTGGGCTGCACCTGCCCACACTGGAGTCCTTAGGTCTTGGCCGAATTGTGCCGATTCGAGGCGTAGTGCCTGTCACCCATCCCGCCGGCGCATTCGGCAAGCTCACAGAGCGCTCAGCCGGCAAAGATAGCACTACCGGACACTGGGAACTCATGGGGATCATCCTGGAACGACCCTTCCCGACTTATCCCAATGGTTTTCCCCGTGACCTCATCGAACCATTCGAGCGCGAGATCGGAACGAAGGTCCTCGGCAACTACGCGGCATCCGGCACCGAAATCATTCAGCAGCTCGGACCAGAGCATCTGCGGACGCAGCGTCCCATCGTCTACACCTCGGCCGACAGCGTGTTCCAGATCGCGGCCCACGAGGATGTGATCCCGGTCCCCCGACTGTATGAGATGTGCGAGATCGCGCGTCGGATTTTAACAGGCGAGCACTCCGTGAGCAGGGTGATCGCCAGGCCCTTCGTGGGGGCGCCGGGCGCGTTCAAGCGAACCGACCGCCGCCGCGACTTCTCGCTGCCGCCTCCGACGCCTACGTTGCTTGATGACGCGGTCCAGGCAGGCCTCACCGTGGTGGGAGTCGGAAAGATCCCGGATTTGTTTGCAGGGCGCGGTCTTACCCGGAGCGTTCACACCCACGACGATCTTGACGGCATCACACAAACCGTGCAGGCCATGGACGAGACACGCGAGGGAATCATTTTCGCGAACCTTGTAGACCTGGACACCAAATTTGGTCACCGCAATGATCCACATGGGTACGCAGCAGATCTTACATCTATCGATGCGAAGCTTCCGGCCATCCTGGAGGCACTCAGGCCGAAGGATCTCCTGATGGTCACGGCCGACCACGGCAACGATCCGACCACTCCCAGTACCGATCACTCCAGAGAGTATGTGCCGCTGCTCATCGCGGGTCCGGGCGTACGGGGCGGAGTTGACCTCGGAACTCGCCGCACGTTCGCTGACGTGGGTGCGACGGTCGCTGAAGCGCTTGGGGTGGTGTGGACCGGACCCGGGGAAAGCGTGCTCAATTTGTTGCTCGGGGTAGGGACGAGACAATGACACTGGAGATCAAACAGGCGAGCTCGTTTGTCAGACAGCGCACGAAGATCAAGCCGAAGATCGCGCTGATCCTTGGGTCTGGGCTGGGCGCCCTGGCTTATGAGATTGAGGCTGAGGCCACCCTTCCTTACGCGGAGATCCCCAATTTTCCGCCATCAACAGTGGAAGGCCACAGCGGTCAGCTTGTCGTCGGCCGGCTCGAAGGCAAAGCGGTCGTCGCGATGGCCGGCCGCGTGCACTTCTACGAGGGATATACGATGCAACAAGTCGTCTTCCCGATCCGTGTGATGCACGCCCTCGGTGCAGAGGCGCTGATAGTCAGCAATGCGGCCGGTGGGATCAACCGGCAGTGGCACCGGGGCGATCTCATGATCATTGCCGACCACATCAATTTTTTCGGCACAAACCCCCTGATCGGTCCGAACGACCCGGACCTCGGCCCCCGTTTCCCGGACATGTCGCAGCCCTACGATCCGGAATTCATCGCGTTGGCCGAGCGTTCAGCGGAGGCCGACAGCGCGGTCATTCGCAAGGGCGTGTATGTCGGCGTGTCCGGCCCGAGTTATGAGACCCTCGCCGAGCTGCGGATGCTCAGAGGGTGGGGGGCCGACGCCGTGGGGATGTCCACTGTGCCCGAGGTGATTGCGGCCAGGCACCTGGGCATGCGCGTGCTCGGTATCACGGCGATCACGGATATGGCCACAGGTGAACAGGTGCAGCAGGTCACCCACGAAGAGGTCATCGCGGTGGCGAAAGAAGTAGAGCCGAGGTTCATAAAGCTAGTGAAGCGGATTGTGAGGGAGATGAACGTCTAGTCGGTGCGCGCGTACGAACTCATCCAAAAGAAGCGCGACGGCGGTGAACTTTCCGCTGATGAAATTGACTGGCTGGTGCAGGGTTTTGTCTCCGGGACGGTCCCCGACTATCAGGTGAGCGCGTTCCTCATGGCCGTGTACTTTCGCGGTATGACCGCGGAAGAGACGGCGGCGCTGACATCGGCCATGGTGCGGTCGGGCGAGACACTTGATCTGAGCGCGATCCGTGGCACGAAGGTCGACAAACACAGCACGGGCGGGGTGGGGGACAAGACCTCGCTCGCGCTCATCCCGCTCGTGGCCGCGGCGGGGGCGCCCGTCGCGAAACTATCCGGCCGGGGATTAGGGCATACCGGCGGCACCCTCGACAAGCTCGAGTCGATTCCAGGTTTCACCACGGAATTATCGGCGGAGGCGTTTGTCAGCCAGGTCAACCGGATTGGCTGCGCCATCGCCGGGCAGACCGCCGATCTCGTGCCCGCCGACAAGAAGCTCTATGCGCTGCGTGACGTCACGGCGACCGTGGACAGCATTCCCTTGATCGCCGCCAGCGTGATGAGCAAGAAGATCGCGGCGGGCAGTGACGGGATCGTGCTAGACGTGAAGACGGGGAGCGGCGCCTTCATGAAATCATTGGACGGTTCGCGCGATCTCGCGAAGACCATGGTGGTCATTGGCAACACCGCCGGCCGCCGCACTGTTGCGCTGATCAGCGATATGGATCAGCCGCTTGGTTACGCTGTCGGCAATGCCCTGGAGGTGCGCGAAGCGATCGAAACGCTGGCGGGC
>Ga0209853_1000036_pt1 | contig 34429 bp, 31 predicted proteins | sample GWRWS1_30_40_FD_187224 | JGI IMG/M metagenome (GOLD analysis project Ga0209853, IMG submission 187224) | Riverbed sediment microbial communities from areas with vegetation nearby in Columbia River, Washington, USA - GW-RW S1_30_40 (SPAdes)... | ecosystem: Environmental > Aquatic > Freshwater >...
GCACCAACACCTTTGGCGTGGAGGCCGTCGTGGTCAACGGCGTCGTGACACAGGTGCGGGACCAGCGCGGCAACACACCGATCCCCCGCGACGGTCTGGTCCTCTCCGGCCACGGGCGTGCCCGCCAGTGGATCCTCAGCACCCTGCAGCCCGGCGCACATGTTGTCGTGCATACGGAATTCGTCTCGCCCTCCGGCGATGCGCGCTGGCAGCAGGTGATCCACGCCGTCGGCGGCGGGCCGCGCCTCCTGCGCGCCGGTCAGTTCGTCGGCGGCGAGGGGTTCCTCCCCTCGTTTACCGACCGGCGCCATCCGCGCACGGCGCTCGGCGTGCTCGAGGATGGCCGTATTGTGCTGCTGGTGGTGGACGGCCGGCAGCCCACGCACAGCCTGGGGATGACGCTGTTCGAGCTGGCGGTGGCGCTGCGGCGGCTTGGCGCGGTGGAGGCGATCAACCTCGACGGCGGCGGCTCGTCGACGCTGGTCGTGGGGGGTCGCGTGGTGAATCTGCCTTCGGATGAAACGGGCGAACGGCCTGTAGCGGACGCCCTGGTGGTGGTCCCCGCTCAGGGACCCTGAAGGCCCGCGACGTCCTCAGGCAGATCGATGTCGAGCGCGGCCTGCGGTGTGATCTCCACCGCCCCGACCTCACCCGGATGTGTTTCCATGACCGCTCGCGCGCCCTGGTCGCCTTCCAGCAATAACAGCTCCACGAACAGGGCGCGGTCGAAGAGCGTGGGTGCGCCCAGCACCGGACCGTAGCGGCAGGCCACGATCCGCTTCCCCGTGTGCGTATAGGCATCGATCAGCCGGCGCACGATCCTCATATCGATGCGTGGCTGATCCGCCAGCATGATGACCGCAGCCTCGGCCTGATGGGCAAGGGCGCGGATCCCGGCGCGGATCGAGCTGCTCATACCCTGCTCGTAGTCAGGGTTGAGCACCTCTCGCGCGGACGTTCCCTGCACCAGCGGCCCGTAGTGCTGCCGGTCGGCGCCGAGCACCACGAGGACGTCGACACAGCCTGCATCGATTGCCGCGTCGATGGCCCGGCGCAGCAGCGGCACACCCTGGTACGCAATCAGCAGCTTGGGGCGACCGAGGCGGCGGCTCCCGCCCGCGGCGAGGATAATCGCGGCCACGCGCCGGAGGACCTGACGGCGGCGCGGCGCGGAGGCCGGCCGGCGGGTTCGGCGCCTGGTATGCTTGCGAGATCGGCCTGCGGCCGAGTGTCCGCGCTTCGCCATAAGGTCACACGCTGTTCCGCAGGCGGCTAGCGCGCGACCGGTTTCTGGGATTCGTGGATTGGACCTTTGCGCGCACGGAGGAATCCGCCCTGGCGTCCCGACTCGACGGCTTGAATCTCGCCGAGCACAGCCAGCGCGATGGTTTCCGGTCCTTCGCCGCCGACATCCAGTCCCAGGGGTCCGAAGATCCGGGCGCGTTCGGCGTCCGTCACGGCGACGCCGTCCCGCAGTAACTCGTCCAGAATTTTCTCCGTGCGAGTCCGCGGGCCGAGCATACCGATGTAGCGCACCGGCGTGGCGAGAAATCCACGGAGCAGATCGCGGTCATGGAGGTAGTTATGGGTCATCACGACGACGTACGTGCGGTCGTCGAGGGGAACGCCTCGCGCCGCGTCGGCGGGTTCCGCGCGGACGAACTGCCGCGCCCCCGGGAAGCGCTCGGAAGAAAGGAAGCGCTCGCGCTGATCCACCACGAGCACGCGCCAGCCGAGCGACGAGGCGAACTGCACCACCGGGATCGCGTCGTGCCCGGCGCCGCAGACGATGAGGCGGACAGGGGGACGGATGGCCTCGGCGAAAACGCGCACGTCACCATCGCGCGAGGGCAGCGCGAGGATGCGGGATGCTCCCTCGGTCAGCGCGGCACCCGCAGCCCGCGCAGCGCGATCATCCAGCGCAGCATCACCGAGCGACTCCTCGGTCTTCCCGCCCGGGCGCACCGCCATCCACCGTCCCGCGCGTGGCCCGTCCAGCACCTTCACCAGAGCCACGGTCTGCTCCGCGTCGACCGCCTCCTGGAGGATGCGCAGCTGCCGCGAGGCGGCATCCAGCGGCTCCACGAACAGATCGACCGCGCCGTTGCAGCCCAGGCCCAATCCCCACACCGCGTCGTCGTCCGCGGTGAGGTCGTATGTTACGAACCGCGCCTGTCCCGACGCCATGACGTCATCCGCGACGACCATGACATCGCTCTCCAGGCAGCCGCCGCTGATGTTTCCGACCATCTGCTGTGAGGCAGTCAGCAGCAACCGCGCGCCCTCGCGGCGGTAGGTGGAGCCGCGGACCGACACGATCGTCGCCAGCGCCATGCGCTCGCCCCGTGCCGCAAACGCATCCACCGCACTGAGAATATCCTTGAGCTCTTTCATGGCCCTCCTCGTTACTTCTGCCGCGCCGCGAGGTGGCGTTCCAATTGGCGCAGGCTCTCCAGATTGTGCGCCGAGGCAAAGATATCGACGTAGGGCAGCGCCGCCCGCATTCCCTGGCAGATGGGTTCGTAGCCCGGGCTGCCGAGCAGCGGGTTCAGCCAGATGACGCGGCCGGCCCGACGCTGCAGTTCCACCATCGCACGCTCCAACACCTCGATGTCGCCGGTATCCCACCCATCGCTGATCACAATGACGACCGTCCGCGGCGTCAGCATGGCCCCGCCGTACCGGTTCAGGAAAACGCGCAGACTCGCGCCGATCTTCGTGCCGCCGGACCAGTCGGGGACCTGCTTCGCCACTTCGTCCAGCGCCTGGCGCAGATCGTCCTCAGACATCGCCTCCGTGATCCGCGTCAGCGACGTGCTGAACACCAGCGTCTCCACCTGCCCCAGGGCGTGCTGCAGCGCGTAAATGAACTGGATGAGGAAGCGGCTGTAGAGGTCCATGGAGCCGCTCACGTCGGCCAGCAAGACGACCCGCGTTTTCTGGATCTTGCGGCGGCGGTAGGCCAGGTCGATGATCTCGCCGCCACGACGCAGGCTGTGGCGAATCGTGCGCCGCAGATCGATGCGCCGGCTGCGCTGGGTGGCGCGGGTGCGCCGGCTCAGTCGGGTCGCCACACGGCGGGCGATCGCGATCACCAGTCGCGTCACCTCGTTGAGCTCTTCCGCCGTAAAGGCGCTGAAGTCTTTCTGCGTGAGGGTCTCGATGGGGCTGTAGGCCGGCATCGGTTCCTCGCCCTGCGCCTGCAGCGCCTCGTCCAGCCATTCCATCAGGGCCGGCGGGGGCGCCTGCCCGTCCCCCGCATTCTCCAACGGCTGCGGCGTCTGTGGACCGTGGTCGCCGGCTTCCTGCGGTGGATTCCAGAAGTCCTCGAAGACGAGATCGAAGAGGGCAAGGTCGTCTTTGCGCGAAGTCAGGACGGTCCGCAGCGCGAGGTAGCACTCCCGGCGGTCGGAGACGTCCACGGACGAAAGCGCGCGCAGGGCATCGACCGCCTCTTTCGGGCCGACGGCGAGGCCGCGCGCCCGGAGCCTCCGGCAGAACGCCACGACGTGCGCGGTGAGATCTCCGAAGGGTCGGGAGACGACGTTCATCGCCGGGGCATCACCCGCTCGGCGACGCGGTCAATCGTCTGCTGGCTCCACGGCCGCGGCTCACGCGAGGTCTCCTCCACCCCGCGCAGCAAGTGGTCCAGCCACTGCGTGCGGATGCGCTCCGCATCTTCCCGCTGCTTGAACAGCACGCCCAGCGTCTGCTCCACAGCCTCCTGGTCGAGGTGATCGCGATGCAGCGCGATGAGCGCCGCGCTCCAGTCGAGCGTCTCCGCGATGCCCGGCGTCTTGTCCAGTTTTGCCCGGCGGACGAACTGCATGAAGGCGGCGATCTGCTGGGCGAGCTCGCCGTTGATGCCCGGCACCTTACGGCGCACGATCGCGAGCTCCTTCTCAAAGACAGGATAGTCGATCCACAGATACAGACAGCGCCGGCGGAGCGCGTCGCCGAGCTCCCGGGTGCGGTTGCTGGTGAGCACGACGTAGGGGACATGCTGCGCCGTGATCGTGCCGATCTCGGGGATGGTCACCTGCCAGTCGGACAGGACCTCGAGCAGGAACGCCTCCCACTCCTCATCGGCACGATCCGTTTCGTCGATCAAGAGCACGGGTGCCTTGTGATGCGTGATCGCTGCGAGCAATGGCCGCTTCAGTAGGAACGGCTCGCTGAAGATCTCGCGCTCCCTGACCTCGAGCGGAATGTCGCTGTGCTCTTGCAGACGGATGTGCAGGAGCTGGCGCTGGTAGTTCCACTCATACAGCGAGGTGGTCGCATCCAGTCCCTCGTAGCACTGCAGGCGGATGAGGTCGGTGTCGAGGGCGCGGGCCATGACCTTCGCGACTTCGGTCTTGCCGACGCCGGCGGCTCCCTCGATCAGCAGGGGCTTGCGCAGCTGAATGGCCAGGTAGACCGACGTGGCCAGGGTCTGGTCCGCAACATACCCCTGGGCGTCAAGCATCGATTGAATGCGTGTGATCTCAGGATGCATTGTCAGCTGGTCTCCCCCATTGACATCAATCATACGGGAACAAGGAACACCCGAACAAGGGATGGCCGCTCATGCGGACCGGGAATGCTCGGAAGGATCGTGCTCAGGCCTCGAGCTGCGCCTTCAGGCACTCGAACAGTTCGGCCGTCTTCTTCTCGACCGTGCTGTCCAGCAGCCTGGCCCCCACGGTGGCAATGGGACCGCTGACCACCACGTCGGCAACCCAGCGTAGATCGGTCATTCCGTCGGTCCGTTCAGCCAGGTCGACCGTGCTCGTGATGTCGACGGCGCTGCCCAGGCCGCCTCCTCGCCCGCTGATCCGGGCGTGGGCAGGTACCTGAAGATCGCGCATCGCGACGTCGAAGGTGAAATTCCCTTTGACAAATGCCACCCCGACGCGGAGCACTGCCCGGAAATGACCCTCCTCAATGAGATCGAGACTCTGCACGTCCGGGAGACAGCGGCTGAGCGTCTGCGGGTCAACCAGGAAGCCCCACACCCGGTCGCGCGCCGCGCGGATGGTCAGCGTGCCCTCGTAGTGCAGCGCCACCTAAGCCCCCGCCGGCACGTACGTGGCCGGCTCGCGCTCAAACGTCCGGCGGCAGTGGGCGCTGCAGAAATAGTATCGCACCCCTCGGAATTCCGCTGTGTGCTCTGCCGTGGCCGGGTCCACTGACATGCCGCAGATTGGATCGATTGCCTTCTGCGCTTCCGCCGCTTCAACGGATAACGGCACGACGCTGCGGCGGTGCTGGACGATCTCGGCCAGGATGCTGAGCGCGATCTCTTCTGGCGTCACGGCCCGGATGTCCAGGCCCGCCGGCACTTTCACCCGCTGGATCTGCTCCGGGGGCACGCTCTTGCTCTCCAGATACGCAAACACCGTCTCCGCCCGCCGGCGGCTGGCGACCAGCGACACGTAGCGCGCGCGGGAACCGACGACGTGCTCCAGCGCTTCTTCATCGTAGGAACCCATCGTCGCCACGACGATGCAGGTGTCCGCGGTAACCCGCTGAGCGAGCTCGTCGAGGGCAAGCGGAAGACCGGCCACCTGCACATCGAACCCCAGCAGCCCTCCCATCTCGGAGAGCGCGCCCACGAGAGGGGCCTCCCCAACGAGGAGGAGCACGGGACGGGCCAGCACGGGCTCAATGTAAATGTCCAGGCTCCCTCCGCTGTGACAGGTGATCGTGTGGTGGATCACACCGTCCCGATCATCCTGTGGGTTCGGGCTGAGGCTGATAAATCGGGGCGTCCCCTCTCGGAGCACCTGCAACGCTTCGGTCACGACAACGGGGTGGGCGCAGCTGCCCCCCACCCACCCCTCAAGCACGCCGTCGGCCAGAATCAAGGCTTTCATCCCCGGCCTGGCCGAGGACGGCCGCTCGACCCTGACCACGGTCGCGAGTGCAAACGGCGTGCGCCGCTCCCGGAGCTGGGCCGCGCGCTCCAAGATGTCGCCCTTGCCCGGATGTCCTATTCCGTCACTCCATTCTGACGGAGTACCTTCCACACTTTCCACGGTGTGATCGGGATGTCGATGTGCCGGACCCCCAGGTGCCACATCGCGTCAATCACCGCGTTCGCGATGGCCGCGGGGGCGCCCACGGTGGCGGATTCTCCCACACCTTTGGCGCCGAGCGGGTGATGCGGCGAGGGCGTCACCGTGTTCGCAGTCTCCCAGCGTGGCGTCTCCATCGACGTGGGTAGCAGGTAGTCCATGAAGCTCCCGCCACGGATGTTCCCGTCGTCGTCGTACGTGATCTCTTCGTACAGCGCAGGCGCGAGCCCCATGGTCAGCCCGCCGTGCACCTGTCCTTCGACGATCATCGGGTTGATGATGTTGCCGCAGTCGTCGACGGCGACGAACCGCCGGATCTTTACTTCGCCGGTGCCCTTGTCGATGTCCACGACGCAGATGTAGCTGCCGAACGGGAATGTCAGATTCGGCGGGTCGTAGTAGGCCACGGCCTCCAACCCGGCCTCCAGGCCCTGCGGGTGATTCGTGTAGGCGGCAAACGCGATCTCCTGGATCGTCTTGGCCCGCTGAGGCGATCCCTTCACGAAGAACTTCCCGCGCTCCCACTCCAGGTCGGATTCGCTCGCCTCCAGCAGGTGGGCCGCGATCTTCCTGGCCTTGTCGCGGATCTTTCGCGCCGCGACGGCACCGGCAGCGGCGGCGACCGGGGTGCTACGGCTGGCATAGGTACCCAGCCCGTACGGCGCGGTATCGGTATCGCCTTCTTCCACGGCGATGTCGTCCTCGGGGATCCCCAGCTCGTGCGCGATGACCTGGGCATACGTGGTCTCATGCCCCTGCCCCTGGGACTTCGTGCCGAAGCGCGCCACGGCCTTACCGGTGGGATGCACGCGAATCTCGGCGCTGTCGAACATCTTCAGACCGAGGATGTCAAAGCTGTGCGATGGGCCTGCGCCGACGATCTCGGTGAAGCTGCTGATCCCGATCCCCATCAACTCGCCGCGCGTTCGCTTCTCCGCTTGTTCCCGTCGCAGCGCAGTGTACCCGATCATCTCCATGGCCTTCTTCAACGCCCCCTGGTAGTTGCCGCTGTCGTAGGTCCACCCCAGCGGGGACTTGTATGGGAAGGCCTCCGGCCGGATGAAGTTCTTCAGGCGGAACTCGGCCGGATCCATCTTGAGCTCATGGGCCATGATGTCGGCCATCCGCTCGATGGCGTACGAGGCTTCGGTCACCCTGAACGAGCAGCGGTAGGCAATGCCCCCCGGGGGCTTGTTGGTGTAGGCGCCGTCCACCTCGACAAACGCGGACTGAAAATCGTATGAACCGGTGCAGATGGAGAACAGGCCTGCGGGAAACTTCGAAGGATTGGCGGCCGCATCAAACGCGCCGTGGTCGGCGATCGTCTTGAAACGAAGGGCGGTAAGCGTGCCATCGCGCTTCGCCCCCAGCTCGGCGGTGATGTGGTAGTCGCGCGCGAACGAGTCCGCCTGGATGTTCTCCATGCGGTCCTCGATCCATTTCACCGGCTTGCCCGTGAGTACCGAGGCCGCCACCGCCACCACGTAGCCCGGATAGACGGGCACCTTCCCGCCGAACCCTCCGCCGATGTCCGGGGATACCACCCGGATCTTGTGCTCGGCCAGCCCGAGGTGCCCAGCGACGAGGGCCACGACGGTCCGGATCGCGTGCGGCGCCTGCGTGGTCATCCACAGCGTCAGCTTTCCATCCACCGAATCCCATTGCGCGACGCACCCGCAGGTCTCGATCGACGCGACATGGATGCGCGGAATATACAGGTCCTCCTCGACGGTGACGTCCGCCTGCTCAAGCGCCCTGGCGGTGGCATCACGGTCGCCGACCTCCCAGTGCCAGATGTGGTTGGTCTTCTGCTCGCGGTCCTCCCGCAATACGGGCGCGTCCGGCCGCAGTGCCTTCTTGGGATCCACCACGACGGGCAGAGGCTCGTAGTCGACTTCGACCGCCGCGGCGCCGTCGGCGGCGATGTAGCGCTGCGTCGCCAGGACGGCCGCTACTTCCTGGGCCTGGTAGAGCACGGTGTCGATTGGCAACACCATCTGCCGGTCGGACATCAAGGTGGGCATCCAGGCCAGCCCGTACTTGTCCAGGTCCCGCCCGGTGATCACGGCGAGGACGCCGGGAATGGCCAGGGCCTTCTCCGCGCGGATGGCCGTGATCTTCGCGTGCGCGTACGGGCTGCGCACGATGTCGAGGTACAGCATCCCGGGTAGCTTGAGGTCATCGATGTAGTTGCCCTTGCCACGGATGAATCGGGCGTCTTCCTTTCGTTTGACGGAATGCCCCATCCCATGCGCCACGGCCATGAGGATCAGCTCCTTTCGCCGGCAGGCGCCGGGGTCCCACGCATCTTGTCTGCCGCATCCTTGATCGCTGCCACGATGTTAACGTAACCCGTGCACCGGCAGAGGTTGCCGGAAATCCCCCAGCGGATTTGCTCTTCGGTCGGATTGGGAACGCGCTGCAGGAGGGCAAAGGCCGTGATCATCATCCCCGGGGTGCAGAAGCCGCACTGCAGGCCGTGCTTTTGGTGAAATCCTTCCTGAATCGGATGGAGCTGGCCGTTCTGCGCCAGCCCCTCAACGGTCATCACCGTGCGGCCGTCCGCCTGCACCGCAAACATGGTGCAGGACTTCACGGCGCGGCCGTCCAGGAGGACCGTGCACGCGCCGCAGTTGGTCGTGTCGCACCCGATGTGCGTGCCGGTGAGCCCAACAACCTCACGAAGGAAGTGCACCAATAACAACCGGGGCTCCACCTCGGCTTCATGGACGCTGCCGTTGATCGTGATCTTGACGCGGTTGCCCATCACGCTCCTCCTTTGGCCCGCCCAACGGCCAGCCGCAGCGCCCGCGCCGTGAGCACCCTCACCATATCCCGCTTGTAGTCCGCCGGGCCGCGCAGGTCGTCGGCCGGGTCAGATTCCGTCGCCGCGGTCTCGGCGGCTCTGGCGATCGTGGCGTCGTCGGGCTTCTTGCCGCGAAGCACTTGCTCGGCCTGCCCGGCGCGCAGGGAAGTCGGACCCACATTGCACAAGCCGATCCCCACCTGTTCACAAGCACCCGTGCTGCTGAGAAGAAGCCCGACGCCGACGGCGGCGATGGCGAAGTCGCCCACCTTGCGCTCGAGCTTGAGGTAGGCTCCACCGCTGTTCTTCTGGGATTGCGGGATGCCGATCTCGGTCAGGATCTCGTCGGGCTGGAGCGCCGTTGTAAACGTGCCCACGAAAAACTCGTCGAGAGGAATCGTGCGCCCGCCACGGGGACCGGTGGCCACCACGTGGGCCCCCGCGGCCAGCAATGCGGCACCCCAATCACCTGCGGGGTCGGCATGCGCGAGCGACCCTCCGACCGTGCCCATGTTGCGGACGAGAGGATCGGCGATGACGCGGGCCGCGTCGGCAAGCAGGGGATACCCGGAGCGGATCACGTCAGAGGTTTCGATGTCGCCATGCCGGGTGAGCGCACCGACGCGCAGAAAGCCCTCGGATTCCCGGATGTACGTCAGCCCGTCGATGCGGCTGAGATCCACGAGATACCGCGGAGCCGCCAACCGAAGCTTCATCAGGGGGATCAGGCTGTGGCCTCCTGCCAGGACCTTCGCGTCTTCACCGTAGCGCTGCAGGAGCGTCACCGCTTCAGGGAGGGTTTGCGGTGAAAAGTACTCAAACGATCCAGGGATCATCCGCCCAACACCTCCGCGATACAGTTTTGTGACACACAAACGAGGGCGATTGAGGGCGGTGTTAGTTCTCCGGAAACTCCGCGTTCCCTTCCACGCGCCGGCGTGACTCAGCGCTTCTGTAGTTCCCTCTCGAGCGCTTTGAAGAACTCACTTGCCATCTGCTTGGCCACGCCGCCGATGAGGCGGTGGCCGACGCTTGCAATCAAGCCGGTGATCTGCGCGTCGCCGGTATAGTTGACCACGGTCTTGCCTTCGCTCTCCTCCAGCCGCAGCTCGCCGGTGGCGCGGATCGTCCCGGGCTTGCCTCCGCCTTCGACCCGCAGCGTCATGCGCTCTGGGGGCACCTTGTCGGTAATGCTCACCTTGCCGTCATACGCACCCTTCACGGGACCGATCCCCAACTCGATCGTGGCTTTGAACATGTCGTCGCCCTGCGGCTCCAGCTTCTTGACCCCGGGCGTCGCCCGCGCCAGCACGCCGGGATCATTCAGCAGCGCCCAGACCTTGTCGCGCGGAGCCGGAAGCGTGTAGGTGCCCTCAACCTTCATGCGATCCTCCTATCGTGCCTTACCGATCTCGTCGACAGCCTGAGGGTTCTCCAGTGAGGAGGTGTCTCCGAGGTCGACCCCCAGATACCGCGCGCGGATGACGCGCCGCATGATCTTCGCGTTGCGCGTCTTGGGCAGGTCGCGCACGAACAGCACACGCTTGGGCCGGAGCGCCTTACCCTGCTGGTCCACCACTTGCTGTATCAGCGCCGCCCGCAACTCCTCGGACGGCTCCACGCCCGGCCGCAGGACGGCAAAGCACACGACGGATTCTCCCTTGAGCTCGTCGGGCACCCCGATCGCCGCAGCCTCGGACACCGCATGGTGCGACACGAGCACCGACTCGATCTCCGCGGGTCCCACCCGTTTTCCGGCAACCTTGATCGTGTCGTCCGAGCGTCCTTGAATATACCAGAAACCGTCTCCGTCGATCCTGACCCAGTCGCCGTGAACCCAGACATCCGGCCACCGTGACCAGTAGGTCTGGATGTACCGGTCCGGATCTTTCCAGAACCCCCGGGTCATCCCGGGCCACGGCTTGCGCACCACCAGTTCGCCCACCGCGCCGCGGACAGGCCGTCCGGCGTCGTCAACGACCTCGGCATCCATCCCCAATACCGGACCGGTAAACGAACACGGTTTCTGCGGGTGGAGCACGGTGCACCCCACGATCCCGCCGCTGATCTCAGTGCCGCCCGAATAGTTCAAGATCGGGCAGCGGCCGCCACCCACGTTGCGGAAATACCAGAGCCACGGCTCAGGGTTCCAGGGCTCGCCGGTCGAGCCGAGCAGCCGCAGCGAACGCAGGTCGCGCCGCCGCACGGCCGCCTCCCCGTGGCGCATCATCGCCCGGATCGCTGTGGGGGAAATGCCGGCAACGGTCACCTGGTGGCGTTCCAGCAGGGCCCACAGCCGGTCCGTCTGTGGGTAGTCGATGGCGCCATCGTAGAGCAGCATCGTCCCACCGAGGGTCAGCACGCCGATGATCTCCCACGGCCCCATCATCCATCCGAGGTCGGTCAGCCAGAACATCGTGTCATGTTCCTGAAAGTCGAAGCCGTAGGCCATGTCTACGGTGCCCTTGATGGGGAACCCGCCGTGAACGTGCACGGTGCCTTTGGGGCGTCCCGTGGTGCCCGAGGTGTAGATGATCATGAAGGGGTCATCGGCGCTCGTGGACTCCGGCCCAGCTTCGTCGGATTCAGCCCGCGTGAGGTCCCCCCACCAGTGGTCACGACCTTCTGTCCAGGGAACTTTCCTATCCTGGTGTCGGTGGACGAGGACATGCTTAATGGAAGGCACAGTGCGGACCGCTTCGTCGGCCGTCTCCTTCATCGGGACCGTGCTACCCCTCCGGGTGAACCCGTCGGCCGTGATCAGGGCGGCGGCCTCGCAGTCTGCCAGACGGCTTGCCACCGCTGCAGCCCCGAAGCCTGAGAAGATCGGAATGTAGATCGCTCCCATGCGTGAGACGGCGAGCGTGGCGATCGCGCACTCCGGGCCCAGCGGCATGAAGATGCCAACCCGATCGCCCTTGCGGATGCCCAGTCGTCGCATAGCGTTAGCCATGCGACTGACTTCAGCGAGGACCTCGCGGTAGGTGAGCGACCTGGTGCGGCCATCCTCAGACTCGTAGCGAATAGCCGTCTTGTTCCCCAAACGCGCAATGTGCCGGTCGAGGGCATTCTCGACGTAGTTGTATGCCCCGTCGATCCACCAGCGGGTCCAGGCGATACCCCCGCTACTGTCATATACCTGGCTGTACGGACGCATCCACCGGAGGCCCAGATCTTCGCTTACCGCGTTCCAGAACCAGGCCAGGTCGGTGATCGAACGCTTGAACAGCGTGTCGTAATCGTCGATACCGTGGCGGCGCATGAACTGGAGCAGGCGGCTGCGGGAGACGTAGTCGTCGGTGGGACGCCAGACGATCGCAGACTCGGAGCGCACAGCCATGACCTCATTATACCGAGCGTCCTCATCATAGGGCCCGCGCGCAGCAGCATCGAAGTCGGTGGGACGAGGTGAGTCTCCATGGCGGTGCAGCAGGCTGAGCGCAAGCTCTTCATCGGAGGCCGCTGGACGGGCGCCGGACAGCCGATCCCGGTTCGCAACAAGTACACCGGGGAGGTGATCGCCACGATTCCGACTGCGGGTCGCGACGACGTGGACGCGGCGGTCGCCGCGGCCTCGGGCGCGGCTCAGACGATGGCGGAGATGCCCGCCCACAAGCGGGCGGCGATGCTCGCGACTGCGGCCGATCTCATCCGGAAGCGGCAGGAGGAATTCGCCCGGACCATCGCGGCCGAAGCCGGTAAAGCGCTCAAGTTCGCCCGCATCGAGGTCGACCGCGGCATCAGCACGTTCACCTTTGCCGCCGAAGAAGCAAAACGGATCCACGGTGAGACTGTCCCCCTCGACGCCGCGGCCGCCGGTGAGGGCTACTTCGGATTCTTCAACCGCCGCCCGGTCGGAGTGATCGTGGCCATCGCCCCGTTCAACTTCCCGCTCAACCTGGTCGCGCATAAGGTCGCGCCCGCTCTGGCCGCGGGGAACCCGGTTGTGCTCAAACCGGCGACCTGGACGCCGCTCACCTCCGTGCTCTTGGTCGAAGTGCTGCACGAAGCGGGAGTCCCCGCGGGAGCCATCAACCTCATCGCCGGACCGGGCTCCACTGTGGGGGAGTGGCTGGTCACGGACGACCGCGTGGCCATGGTCACATTCACCGGCAGCGCCGACGTGGGCCGGCAGATCACCTCGCGCGCGGGAATCAAGAAGATCACCCTCGAGCTCGGCAACACCTCGCCGGTCATCATCGCCCCCGACGCGGATCTGGAGATGGTGGCGAAGCGCTGCGCGGTCGGCGCGTTCTACAATTCGGGTCAGGTGTGCCTGTCCGTCCAGCGCATCTTCAGCGAGCGGAGCATTTACGACACATTCACCGAGCGATTCTTGAAGGCGACCGGCGACATGGTCGTCGGCGACCCGCTCGACGAGCGGGTGGACGTGGGCCCGATGATCGACGAGCGCGAGGCCGCGCGGATCGAGGGGTGGGTCAACGATGCCAGGGCCGCCGGGGCGCGGGTGGCCGCGGGCGGCCGGCGTGAGGGCCCGGTCTACTGGCCCACTGTGCTCACCAACGTCACCCCGCAGATGAAGGTCGTGGCGCAGGAAGCGTTTGCCCCCGTGGCCTCCGTTATCCCCTACACCGATTTCGAAGAGGCGCTGCGCCAGGCCGATGCCACCCCCTACGGGTTGCAGGCGTCCGTCTTCACGAAGAGCCTCGACCGCGTCTTTGCCGCGATGCGATGGCTGAACTTCGGCGGGATCATCATCAACGACACTTCAGCCTTCCGCGTCGACCACATGCCCTACGGCGGTAACCGTCAGAGCGGGATCGGCCGCGAAGGCGTGCGCTACGCTGTCGAGGAGATGACCAACATCCAGATGGTCGCGATCCGCAAGGGATAGCCTAGCCGTGTCATTGACATCTTGATGTCTGTACGATAACATCAAGATGTGCGAACCACACTCACCCTGGACGAAGATGTTGCAGCGGCTGTAAAAGCTGAAGCCCGAAGGTCCGGCAAGCCCTTCAAAGTCCTCGTGAATGAGCTGTTGCGCGCGGCCTTGTATCTCCGCCGGCGGCAGAAGATCCCCCAATTTACAGTGCAGACGCGCCCTCTGGGCGTCCAGCAAGGGATGGACTACGATAGGATCGGTCAGCTCATCGAGCAACTCGAGGGACCGCTGCAGCGGTGATCTTGCTCGATGCGAACGTTCTGCTGTACGCTTACAACCCTTCCTTTCCTCAGCACCGGCGCGCCAGAACCTGGCTTGAGCAGAACTTTTCCGCCCCGGCTCCGATCGGCCTTCCATGGGCAACGATCCTCGCGTTCCTGCGCATCGGGACCAATCCGCGTGCATTCCCGGAACCGCTGACGACTGACGAAGCCGTGGCGGTCGTGTCAGCGTGGCTCACGCATCCCACAGTTACGGTCCTGACACCGGGAGAGCGGCATTGGAGCATCTTGCAGGATCTTCTCTTGCGTGTGCGAGTCCGGGGTGCTCAGGTGGCCGACGCTCACCTCGCGGCGCTAGCCATCGAACACGGGGCGACTCTATGCACGACCGACCGAGATTTCGCCGTATTTGGCGGGCTCCGCCTGATGAATCCACTGGAATAGCCGGCGCACTGCAACGAGACCGGCAGGCAACCCTGCAGGGCGCGTATAATATGAGGCTTGTTCCCATGGGCACCCGCTACTTCGGCGAGCGCGTCAAACGCAACGAAGATCCCCGTCTACTGACCGGCCGCGGGACGTTCGTCGACGATATCAGACTGCCCGGCATGTTGCACGGCGCCGTGCTGCGCAGCCCCCACGCCCATGCTCGTCTGCTGAGCCTTGACACGAGTAAGGCGAAGACCGCACGGGGCGTGGTCGCTGTCTACACACGGACAGATCTGCCGGAACACCTGCGGCAGCCGCTGCCCAAGCTCATCCCCCACTACGCCCTCATCCACCACAAGACGCAGTACGCGCTGGCTCCGGAGAAGGTCCGCTACGTGGGTGAGCCTGTGGCCTTCGTCGTGGCGGAGAGCCGGTATCTGGCCGAGGACGCGGCCGAATTGGTCGAGGTGGAGTACGAGCCGCTGCCCCCCGTCGTGGACCTTACGCAAGCGGCGCAACCGAACGCGCCGCTTGTACATGAGGACATGGGCACCAATGTCTGCGCGCATCACACCCAGCGCGTCGGAAACGTCGAAGACGCTTTCGCCCGCGCGGCGCACGTCTTCACCGAGCGCTTCGTCATGGACCGGGGCACCGCGGCCCCCATGGAGTGCCGCGGCATCGTGGCGCAGTGGGAACCGAAGATGCGCCAGCTGACGGTGTGGGACTCCACCCAGGCGCCGATCCCCATCCGCAATGGTCTGGCGCGGCTGCTCGGCCTGCCGCAGGGCGGCGTGCGCGTTATCGCGCCCGACGTCGGCGGGGGCTTCGGTCCGAAGATCATGATGTTCTACCCTGAAGAGATCCTCGTGCCGTGTGCGGCGATGCAGCTGGGCCGGCCCGTGAAGTGGATCGAGGACCGCCGCGAGAACTTCGTCGCGATGAACCAGGAGCGCGAGCAGATCCATGTCGCGGCCATCGCGGTCGACAGCGATGGCCGCATCCTTGGCGTACGTACGAACTTCCTCTACGACTCGGGCGCCTACATTCCTTACGGGATCATCGTCCCCATCGTTGCCAGCACCACGCTTCCGGGTCCATACAAGATCCCCAATTATCATTGCGAATTCAAAGCGGTCTTCACCAACAAAACGATCGTCAGTCCCTACCGCGGCGCCGGCCGGCCGCACGGCGTCTTTGTGATGGAGCGGCTGATGGACCGTGTGGCGAAGGAGCTTCGCATCGACCGCACCGAGGTCCGCCGCCGCAACTTGATCCAGCCCCACGAGTTCCCGTACGAAGTCGGGCTGATTTATCAGGACAACGCTCCAGTAATCTACGACAGCGGCGACTATCCGGCCACCCTTGCGAAGGCGCTGCAGATGATCGGGTACGACATGTGGCCCGAGCGGCGCGCACGGTATCGCCGCGAGGACAAGTATGTGGGCCTTGGTATTGCCTGTTATGTCGAGGGCTCGGGCATCGGCCCATACGAGGGCGCCCGGGTCACGGTCGAGCCGTCGGGCAAGGTCTACGCGGCGACGAGCGTCGGCACGCAGGGACAGGGTCATTTTACGTCGTTTGCCCAGATCGTCGCCGACGCGCTCACCGTCCCGGTGGAAGACGTGGTCGTCGTCACAGGAGACACCGGCGCCTTCGGGTGGGGCACCGGCACGTTTGCCAGCCGCGCCGCGGTCGTCGCCGGAAATGCCGTGCACCTGGCTGCGCAGGCGGTGCGGGAGAAGACCCTCAAAGTCGCGGCAACGAAGCTGGAAGCACGCGTCGAGGACCTGGAGCTGCAGGACGGCAAGGTCTTTGTGCGCGGCGTACCCGGCCGGACGATGACGCTGGCCGAGATTGCGGTGGCCGCCAACCCGCTGCGCGGGACGATTCCGGAAGGATGGGAACAGCCGGGCCTGGAGGCCAGCCGCTACTTCGCGCCCCCGCGAGGCACGTTCCCCAACGGCGTGCATGCCTGTGTCCTGGAAGTCGACGTGCAGACGGGAATGATCAAGATTCTCAAATACGTCGTCGTGCACGACTGCGGCCGCGTCATCAACCCGCTTATCCTGGACGGGCAAATCCATGGAGGCGTGGCGCAGGGACTGGGGGGCGCGTTCTACGAGAGGCTCGTCTACGACGAGCACGGCCAGCTGCTCACACAGACGTTCATGGACTACCTCCTCCCGACCGCGATGGAGGTGCCCGAGATCGAGATCGGCCATCTCGAGACGCCTTCGCCCCTGAACCCGCTCGGCGTGAAGGGCGCGGGCGAAGCGGGCGTGATCCCTGTCGCAGCGCTCATCGCCCAGGCGATCGACGACGCGCTCATGGAGTTCGGCGTGCGCATTGCGGAAATGCCGCTCTCGCCGAACCGGCTGCTGGAGATCATCCAGGCCGCCCGGAAGCAACCCGCCGCGGCCAGTTGAACGCCGCTCAATGAAGCCCGCGCCATGAAGCCCGCTCCGTTCAAGTATGTTGCGCCTGAGTCGCTCGATGATGCCGTTGCGCTTCTGCGGCGCCACGGTCAGGAGGGCAAGATCCTGGCCGGGGGGCAGAGCCTCGTCCCCCTGCTCAACATGCGGTTGGCGCGGCCGGCGGTCATCATCGATCTGAACCGCCTCCGCCCGCTCGATTACATCAAGAACGGGAAAGACGTGCGCATCGGCGCGATGACGCGGCAGCGGGTAGCCGAGCTCTCTCCGCTGGTACGGCAGAAACTCCCGCTGCTGGCCGAGGCGCTCCGGTATGTCGGACATCCGCAGATCCGCAATCGCGGCACAATCGGCGGGAGCATCGCCCACGCCGACCCGTCTGCGGAGCTCCCGGCGGTACTGGCTGCACTCGAGGGCAAGGTCGTGCTGCAGAATGGGCGCGGGACGCGCACCCTCGGGGCCGACGCCTTCTTTCTCACGTACCTGACAACAGCACTCCAGCCGGATGAGTTGCTTGTGGAGGTCCGCATCCCGGCGCACGATCACTTGGGTACGGCCTTCCTGGAGGTGGCGCGCCGCCACGGTGACTATGCGCTGGTTGGGGTCGCCGCAGTCGTGGACTGGAACGGCGGCCGCGCGCGGGACGTTCGTCTTACATTCACGGGTGTGGGCGGCGTTCCGGTTCGGGTCGCCGAAGCGGAAGCCGCGGCGACCGGAAGGCCGCTCACGGACGCCGTCCTCGCCGAGGTCTCGCGTATCGTTTCGGCAGGACTGGATCCTGAGGCGGATATCCACGCCTCAGCAGAGTACCGCAAACACGTGGCGGGCGTCCTGGCCGAACGCGCGCTGCGAGTCGCAGTGACACGCGCGCAGCGGCGGGAACGAGACACAAGATGAGACGCTCGATGAAACGCGGCCGGGCGGAGGGCCGGACGATCAAACCGCGCCGGAATAGTGAACGGGTCGCCTCTCCAGCCGAGCGCGCGCAGATTACGCTCACAATCAATGGCACCCGCCACACTGCGGACGTCGAAGTGCGCAAGACCCTCGCGGATTTCATCCGCGAGGAAGCCGGCCTCACCGGCACGCACCTCGGGTGCGAACACGGCGTATGCGGCGCCTGCACGATTCACCTGGACGGACAGGCGGTCCGCAGCTGTCTCATGTTCGCAGTCCAGGCACAGGGCGCCGAGATCACGACGGTGGAATCATTGGGAACGCCCGAGCGCCTCCACCCATTGCAGGAGGCGTTCCGCGATCACCACGGCCTGCAGTGCGGCTTCTGCACCCCCGGCATCCTCATGAGCACGCTGGCCTTCCTGCGCGAGTCCCCGCACCCCTCAGACGAGCAGATCCGTGAAGTGCTCAGCGGCAACCTCTGCCGCTGCACAGGATATCAGGGCATCGTGGCGGCGGTCCGTGACGCAGCGCGGCGGATGCGCGGCACCGCGTGACTGCTCTGCCCCTCGCGGCTCGTTCGATCGGTTCTCCAATCGCCAGCCTCTTCTCCGCCGCGCGCAGCGGACAGGTCATCGCCACGTTCGAACGCAGTTGCTATCTCGACCTGAACGGACATATCGTCGCCCTCGTCGCCCCTGAACTGTTGAACGGGCCATTGAACGTCGTCCTCGCTCACCTGCCTTCGAAGGCCATGAGCGGTGTGTCGACCACGCATCGCGTCCGGCTGTCACCCGGATCTGTTGAGATCGAAGATGTGCTCATGGTCGATCTCAGCCGGGCGGAGGTCTGGAACGCCCAACTCCCCCCGCTCATCCGCGTTGACCGGGACGCGCTGCTGGGGCGCCTCGACGTCATCAAAACCGTGCTCGCCGACGCCCCCGCGGAGAGCCTGGCCCATGCTGCCTCCCGCCCGGCTCGGGCGAGTGAGGGGATGGATGCGCTGTACTCTGCGCTGCGCCACCCGGATGCGGCGACCCTGGCGCATGCCGCAGATCGTCTGGTGGGATTTGGACTGGGCCTCACCCCGTCAGGGGATGACGTCTTGGCCGGGATGTTGATCGCCCTTCATTTGGTGCGGCCGGCGCCTGCCATAGCCGTGAGCGACATCGTTAAAGAGGCGGCCCGCGGCCGCACGACTCGGATCAGCATCGCCTACCTCGAGGCGGCATCTCAGGGCAACGCCGGCGAAGCATGGCACACGCTCGCCCGCACGCTCGAGGGAACCCATGACGGTATGCGGACGGCCGCTCGAAGGATCATGGCATTCGGCGAAACCTCGGGCGCGGACATGCTGACCGGGTTTGTGCTGGCTGCAGAGGCATTGCTGGCTGAATGACACATCGACAGGACAGGCTGCGCGGCTATCTCGCCGTGCTGGGTGCCGCCACGCTGTGGGGCGTCTCGGGCGTCGTCGCCAAGGCCCTGTTCAACCGGCGCATCGAGCCGTGGACGCTGATTGAGATACGCCTTACCGGGGCGTTTTTCGTCCTGTTACTTATCCTGGTCGCGCGGCGCCATCCCATGCGCGTCCAAAGGCAACAACTGACGCGCATGGGATTACTCGGACTCGCTATGACCGCGGCGCAGTTCACCTACTACCTCACCATCAGCCTCACGGACGTCGCCACCGCGCTGTTCCTGCAGTACACGTCGCCGGTCTTCGTCGCCCTCTACGGATGGGGGTTCGAAGGAGAGCGTCTGGGGGGAGTGAAGGTCGGGGCCATTATCCTGGCCGTCGTGGCAGTTACTTTCTCGTGACGGGCGGCGGTGGCATCCGGGTGAGTCCCCTCGGCCTCACCAGCGGCATCCTGGCCGCGGTCGCGTTCGGATGTTACGCGATCCTCGGGCGCGGCCGCGTGAGAGAGCTCGGTAGCATCACCTCATTGCTCTACACGCTGGGGACCGGAGCGCTGGTGTGGAGTGTTGTGGTGCCACCCTGGAGGGCCTACGCCGGGGGATATGCGCCGGAGGAATGGGCGCTGTTTGCGTTCATTATCATCTTCGCCACGATCCTCCCGTTCGGGCTCTTCCTCTACGGATTGCGCTGGATCTCCTCGAGCATGGCGAGTCTTACCGCGACGTTCGAACCGGTTGTCGGCAGCGCGGCCGCGTTTCTCATTCTGGGCGAACTGCTTGCCCTGCCGCAGATCATGGGTGGGCTGGTGATCGCTGCGGCCGTGGCGATGATCCAGGTCGCGGACATCGGAATTCGGGCGGCTCCCGATTAGGCAGAGGCTCCTGTCGGAGGCGTTCCGCGTCTACCCTGAGCTGGCCTTGCTCCCACATGTCTTGAAGAGGCATCCTGAGCGGAAACATTTTCTCTTTGCCGGATCCAGACCGAGCTCCGGTGGGCTCCCTTGGTCAGCCCAGGATCGAGTTCCTTCGGCTCTCATCAACTGGGTCCGGACCCAGTTGATGAGAGAAGCCCACAATGACCAACCTGGGCTATTGACAGGTTTTCGGAGGGACTCACGAATCCTGTAGAGCATCCTTCCTGGATGCATCCCATGGATACGAGGATCGTCCCAGGACTGCGTTAAGATTAAGAACCCCGAGCCAAGAGAGTGCGCGAACCCGCAGCCCACTGGGCCATTCCCAAGAGGCACAAAAATCGCCATGCTATATTTCGGCCATGAGCATAACCGTTCTCTCTCGTGTGGGTCAGCTATCCAATCAGGAAGTCGTCGTGCGCGTGAAACTCCTTGTCCAGCGGGAGCGCGAGGCGACAGCGGCGCTCGTCGCCCACCTCGCCGTGCTGGACGAGCGTCAGCTGTACCTCGCTGAAGGCTGTTCTTCGATGTTCACCTACTGTGCGCAAGTGCTCCATCTCTCCGAGTATGCTGCTTACAGCCGTATCGAGGCTGCCCGGGCCGCTCGTAGGTACCCCATCATCCTCGACCTGATCGGTGATGGGTCCGTAAACGTCACGACGGTAGGGTTGCTGGCGCCGGAGCTCACGCCCGAGAACCACGTTGACCTCCTTGAGGCGGCCCGGCACAAGAGTAAGCGGCAGGTTCAGGAGCTTGTGGCGCAGTTGCGGCCCCAGCCGTCTGTGCCGTCATCCGTCCGCAGGCTCCCGACGACAAGCCTCGCGTCTGAGGACCTCGGGAATCTTGGACCCAGCAACCTGCCGCCGCTTTTACCCACACAGTCTCCAGCGGCCGCACTCTCTCCACCGGCGGAAGTACCAGTCCCAGCCCGCAAGCCTATCATCGCCCCGCTCGCGCCGCAGCGCTACAGGGTCCAGTTCACGGCGAACGCAGAGACACATGCTAAACTCCTGCGGGCTCAAGAGCTGCTGCGTTCCCAGATCCCGGATGGTGACGTGGGGGAGATCATCGATCGGGCGCTGACGGTGCTCTTGAGTAACCTGGCGAAGCAGAAGTTCGCCGCCACGGATCGCTCGGGTGGCACCGATCATCCGCGCAGCAGCCGCGGCACCGTGCCCAGATCACGTCACATCCCAGCGGAGGTCAAGCGCACGGTGTGGAAGCGCGATGGGGGGCAGTGCGCCTTCGTGGCCTCAGACGGGCGTCGCTGTACAGAGCGCGCCTTCCTTGAGTTTCATCACGTCGTTCCGCACAGCGTCGGCGGAGAGCCAAAGGTTGAGAACATCCAACTTCGTTGTCATGCGCACAACGGATTTGAAGCCGAGGTGTTCTTCGGCCGTCGCAAGGACGGCCCCGAGGCGTGGAAGACAACTTATGGGTGATTACGCCCTCACTCGGTCCGGACCCAGTGAGAGCCTGGCAGCCCTTATCGGCCGAGGTACTTGAGGGGATCGACGGGCCAGTCTTTGTAGCGAATCTCGAAATGCAGGTGGGGGCCCGTGCTCCGACCGTTAGTGCCGACCGTGCCGATCACCGCGCCCTGGGCGACCGGTTGTCCCGGTTGCACGTCCGTCCGCTTGAGGTGGCCATAGAGGGTCGTCCATCCACCCCCGTGATCGATGTACACAATCCGTCCGTAGCCCGCGTACCATCCCGCAAACTGCACCACGCCCGCGGCGCTCGCGTGCACAGGAGTGCCCACCGGCGCGGCGATATCAATTCCCCAATGGTGCTGCCAGACGGTCCGGCGGAACGGATCTGCGCGCCAGCCCAGGCCGGAGCTCAGGGAGCCACGGGCAGGCGTGATGAAAAAGACGGCGGGGCGCGCGGCGGCCATCGGCGCGCGGATGGAAACGCATGCGATGAGTCCTACGGCTGTGATGAGCCAGGACCGTCTCATACTCAAACTTGCCGGGGGGACCGCGACCTTCACACCAGACATGCCCCGCGGTATCGAAGGACAGACCTCACAAAGATATCAGAGGGGACGTGACAAAGTAATGAAGAGAGGTGGTTCGATGAAAAACCGTGGAGTCCTCATCGTCCTGGCAGCCGTCGTCATCGCGGGTGCTGCGGCGTATGCGCTGTACCAGCGGTCTCGTCCGGCGGCTTCACCGGCGCAGACCCAGCCGGCGGGGACGGCGCGGGAATCGCCTTTGGCCGAGGCCAAAACTGCCGCGGCACATGCGTCATTCGCGTCCGAGGGCACTTCGGTGAATTACGTGCGCGAGCACCTCGGCCACGTCATCCTCTGTCTCGAAGGACCTCGGGGCATGAATGTGAACGCGGCGTGGGACAACCCGTGCCAGGGTCAGGGGAACGGCGTCCTCAACGACCTTGGATCTGCGGGCGCATCGTGGAGTCTGGTGGCGCAGACCGCCGATGACCTGGCCGTCAGGGCGCTCCGGAGCGGCGTTCTGGCCGAGATGAAGGTCGCGGCAAGCGGCGTCGCCGCGCTGATGAAGCTGATTGCCGAGGCGCCCTAGACCGTCCTCGCCCGGACGCGCCGCACGATCAGCCATCCCAGACCGGCCAGCAGCAGGACGGGGGCGAGCGCGCTGATCAGGACGCCTGCCTTCTCTATCGCGCCGAGAATCTGACGGATCGTCATGAGAAAAGCCGCCTGCATCCGCCGCAGCGTGGCGCCGAAATCCCAGAAGCCGCCGGCCTTGGGGGTCCGTTGCCGCATCGCCACCTCGACCGTCGCCAGATCCACCTGGTTGCCGATGAACCGCAGCCGTCCCGTGAGCAGCTCAATCTCGCCGCGTACGCGCGCCAGCTCCTGCTCGATCGCCAGCAGTTCGCTCACCTTCGTGGCGTGATCCATGAACGAGAGCAGCCGCTGCTCGTGCCGCTCGAGGTTGCGCACGCGGGCCTGCAGGTCGACGAACTCCTCCGTGACATCCTGGCCCCCGATGCGGCGCACCTCCACCGTCCCCAACCGCTCGATGTCTTCGAGCACTGCGCCGAAGCGCGGAGCGGGCACGCGCAGGGTAAAGCTGCCCTCCGGCGTGCTGCCGGTCTGCGCGTAGGACGAGTTGGCGACAAAACCTCCCGCACCCTCGGCGATGGCAACCAACCGGCGGACTGCGCCGTCGAAGTCGTCCACCGCAAGAGTCACATGCGCGGCGCGGATGATTCGCCGAAAGCCTGGGATCGTGGCCGCCGGAGGCGCAATGTTCCCCGCACCGGGGGCCGGCTGTGCTGAGGGCGCGAGAGGCCCCGCGCCCTTCGGCGCTGTAGCGGCCGACCGTTCTCCGGCGCTCTGGCCCATCTGTCTTTCGTCCCGCTGCCCCTCGAGCGTCACCACACGCGGCTGCATCTCGCGCAACAGGTTGACGGAGAAGATGCCGACGAGCAGGGCGGCCGCCGCCACTCCTGCGGTCTTCCACGATAGGCGCAGGCGCGGCAGGGCCACCGCTCGACGCGGCGACACTGCGGTTTCAGCAACCCTCGCCCGGACGGCCTCCTGGAACCCTGCCGGCGCTGGGACAGGATCGAGCCCGCGGACAAGCGCGACGCTGCCCCGCAGCGACTCGAGGTGACCCCGGCACTGTGCGCACTGACTGAGATGTGTTTCGATTCGGGACCGCTCAGCCGGAGACACTTGTTCGTCGACGTAGGCCGAGAGCAATTCGGTCACGTGATTCCGCGTCATCATGCGTCCTCCTCAAACACCGTCCGGGACAGATCTGCCAGCCGGACGCGCAGCCCTTCGCGCGCGCGGGCGAGCCGCGAGCGCACCGTCCCGACCGGCACCTGCATCACGCGCGCAATCTCTTCATACGAGAATCCCTGGATGTCTCGCAGTACGACCGCCGTGCGCTGATCCGGAGGCAGAGCCGCGATGGCCCGGTGGACACGGCGCTGCACGTCGCGGCGCAGGACGTCGCCAGCAGGATCGTCGGGGGCCGCCAGCATCGGATCGAGTTCCTGGGGTGCCCGGGGTCGCCGGCGGACGATGTCCAGCGCAGCGTTCACAGCGATCCGGTGGAGCCACGTCCCGAATCCGGCTTCACCGCGGAAAGACCGGAGGCCCTGGTAGCCACGGATGAAGGCATCCTGCGCAGCATCCCAGGCGTCTTCCCGGTTGCCGGTGATGCGGAAGGCAGCGTTGTAGATGCGGTCCTGGTAGGCTCCGACCAGCCGGTCGTAGGCCTGGAGGTCGCCGGTACGGCTCCGGGCGATCAGCGTCGATTCGTCCACCCGTGCTCTCTCTCCCGATCGGAAGGTGGCGTCAGGCACTTGCCCCGCCTCTCACCACTTAGACTGGCCGCAGTCCGCGAAAGTTCCGCCTGTTGGGGGCCACGTCCGGGTAGGGTATTCCCAGGAGTCAATCTATGGCGGACTTCGTACGAGCGGTCCCAAAGGACCGGCAGAACTGCCCGATGTGCGGAGCGCGGCTGCCGACGGCGGCGCTTTACTGTGAGGCGTGCGGCACCGACCTTTCCCGCGCCGGCGCCGTGTTCTCGACGGAAATTCACCCCGTGACACGAAGGCCCCTGAGCCGCCGCCGAGTGGTGCGTCTGGCCGCACTTGGTGTAGGGGCAACTGCCGCGCTACTGATCCTGCTGGTCGGTGTTGGCAGTATCCCCACGGTAAGCGCGCGGGTGCCGGCCATCCTGATCATCGTGGCCCCGATCCGGGGTGCGATCAATCAGGCCATGGAGTGGGGCAGCGACCGATTTTGGGTCCCCCGCTCGAAGCCCACCATTCCCCCTGATCAATTGACACAGATGCCGACGGGCGGGCCGCTGACATCGTCTCCTTCGCTCACTCCGATGACGCCATATTTCGTCGTGAAGTCCACCCCGGAAGGCGCGTATGTGTATGTGGACATGCAGATCATCGGCAAGACGCCCCTGATTCTGTACAACCTGGAGCCCGGAGTCTACTCCCTCCGCGTGGAGTATGAGGGCCACACGGCGACCCGCCAAGTGACGCTGCGACCCAACGTTGGTACCACTGTCTCGGTCAAGCTGGAAACTTCGGAGTGGTCCACCGGGACCCAGGACACGGCGCCGAAGCCGAAAGCTCAACAGAGCGCCCCGTCGAAGGTACAGCCGGCACGGAAGACGCCGGCTCTGCAGATCGGTGCACCCGCGCCCACATTCTCGCTGAAGGACCGATTTGGCGTGATCTACCGGCTCTCGGACTACAGGGGCCGGCGCGTGGCGGTCCTGTTCATCTGGGACCTCAATGATGCCGCGCGGCGTGCGGTGCGGAATCTGAGCGCGGGCGTCGGGCCCAGGGGGGCGGTGGTCGTGATGGTCCATCCCGACCGGGCGGGCATTCGTCAGTTCGTCGAGGGGGAACGCATCACGGTCCCCATTCTCCTCGGCCACGAGACCCTGGCGTCGCAGTATGGAGTGCCCGAGGACGTCGCAGTTCTCATTGTGATTTCCGAACAAGGACACGTCCAGAGCCGGCAGATCGCCCGGAACCAGTAAGGGCCGGGAGTCTCCCCCCGGCCCTCGGCAATCTCGGCTTTCGTCCCGCTACCTCTCTCCGCCTCTGACGTCCGCCATCCGTGCGCCAAAACGCTCAGGCGGAAACAGCAGGAAGATCAGATTGATCGCGATTCCCACGACCGCGGACGTGGCGATGGACGGGAGCTCCCATCCCCAGATCGGGATGTTGCCGCCCGGGAATGCCGACCCCCCGATCCCGACAATGAGGATCGATGCACCGATCGCCAGCTGGCGTGGATCGAAGAAGTCCACGCCCTCGGCCATCATCAGCGCGACACCCTGCAGCCCAATGACGCCGAACAGGTAGATGGCGAGTCCGCCGGTCACCGCGGTCGGCAACGTGGATACCAGCGCGGCGAGCTTGCCGACGAATCCCAGCAGCATGGCGATGACGCCCGCAGCCACCAGCGTCGGCGCCGAATAATTGCGGGTGATGACCATCAGGGAGTTGTTCTCGCCGTAGTTGGTCCCGGCGCACCCGCCGAGCAGCCCGTTGATCCCATCCCCCACCCCGTCCAGGATCAGGTTCAGGCCGACCAGCTTCTTGATCTCGAGTTTCGCCCGCCGCATGGATTCCGCGACGCGGTCGATGTAGAGGCTGATCTGGTAGAGGTGCGCGGTGGACTCGGGAATCGTGGCGATAGCGATGGGCGCGATCGCGAAGATCGTGGCCCACGCCTTCGGATCGCCGAACGCCGGCATGCTGAACTTCGGCGTGCGGATCCACGCGGCCTCGGTGACCGCTTTGAAGCTCACCAGGTCTGTGAACACGAGCGCCACGAAGTAACCGCCGACGGCGCCGAGCAGCACCGGCAGCATGCCGAGCAGCCCGCGCCCGCGAAGATACACGGAGAAGACGATGGTCGCCAGGAGTGTGACGAGCGCGACCGTCCACCAATCGCTTCGCGCCCCGCCACAGCACACGCCCGTGGCCATGTCGAGCGCAACCTTGCCCAGCGCAATACCGATGACGACTGCCACGCAGCCGGTGACGACCGGTGGCAACACGCGATCGAGCTTGGCTTTTCCGACTGCCCGCACGATGAATCCGGCGATAACGTTGACGAGTGCCGTGCCGACGATGCCCACCTGGGCTATCGGGACCATCGCCGGGTTCAGGGTTCCGCCCGGCGCGGTGACGCCGCGAATCGCGGCGATGTAACTGAAGCTGCTGCCGTAATACATTGGAATGCGCATCCCGGAGCCGACCAGCGCGATCACGGTCGCCAGGCCTGAAGCGAACAGCGTCACGCCGACATCGAATCCGGTGAGGAGCGCGACAAGGGCGGTGGCAGGGAACATCGTGAGCACATGCTGAAATCCGAGACTGACCATCGCGCCGTAGGGCGGACGGTCCTGAGGCAGGTATGCCTGTGGAGCACGTTCAGCCACAATCCATTCCCCCTTTGCACGAGACCGTGGTTTCTAGACTGGCGGTCGCGTCCCCTCACCCCCCCTCGCGATTTGCACTACCTTTCCGGGTAGGCGGCGTGGCCTCCTGTTTGCGTGCAGCGCCGTCGCCCTCGGGCTCGCGGCGCAACAGGCGCTGCTCCAGTCCCTCCAGCAGGTCCTGCATCTCCGTGCGCACGACTTGACGCCAGTACACTCCCACACGGCCGATATGGCGGTACTTGCGCGCGCGCCGGCGCAGGAGTAGAGGACGCGACAACCGGCGCAATTTAGCCACGGCGCGGGTCAGCGCGGCGCGCAGCAGTTCGGCGGCAAGCTCATGGTCGGCGTGAGCGCCTCCCGGAGGTTCCGTCACGATTTCGTCGATGATCCCCAGGCGCAGCAGGTCGGCCGCGGTGATCTTCAGCGCCTGAGCGACTTCTGCGGCCTTCCCCGCATCCCGCCAGAGGATCGCCGCCGCGCCTTCCGGCGAGATGACCGAGTAGATCGCATGCTCCAGCATCAGCACCAGGTCCGCGACACCCAGTGACAGCGCCCCGCCGCTCCCGCCCTCCCCAATCACCACGCTCACGATCGGCGTGGGGAGCACCGACATCTCCTGAAGGTTGCGCGCCAGGGCCTGCGCGATTCCGCGCTGCTCCGCCTCATAGCCTGGATATGCGCCGGGCGTATCGATCATCGTGATCACCGGCAGCGAGAACTTCGCGGCGAGGTGCATCATCCGCAATGCCTTGCGATACCCTTCGGGCATCGCCATGCCGCGGCGGCGGAACGCCTGGTCTTCAGGCGTGCGCCCGCGCTCGTGGGCGACGACCATCACCGCCTGGTCTCCCAGTTCGCCCAGGCCGGTGACGATTGCGGGATCGTCGCCGAAGTACCGGTCGCCGTGCAGCTCGACGAACCTCGTGAACAACCGGTCGATGTAATCCAGGGCGGTGGGCCGGTCTGGATGGCGCGCCAGCAGCACGGTTTCCCACGGCTGCGTCGTTTCGATGCCCTTCGGGCGTCTGGGTGTGCGGCGCCGTTGCGCTCGCGTCCCGCGTCCGCCCGGTGCGGGACTCAGATGTCCGATCAGGTAGGCGACCGCGGCGCGGAGGTCCTCACGGGGAACGATGAGATCGATCATCCCTGAGCGGAAGAGAAACTCCGCGTGATGGGATTCGGGGGGAAGTTGCACCCCCAACGTCATCTCGATGACGCGCGGCCCGACGAACCCCACCTGCGCCTTCGGTTCTGCGATCACGACATCGCCCAGCGATGCAAAACTCGCCGCCACGCCGCCGAAGGTAGGATTGGCGAGGACCGAGATGAAGGGCAGCCCCGCCCGGTCGTATTCACCCACGGCCGCGGCCGTCTTGGCCATCTGCATGAGCGAGAGCATGCCTTCCTGCATGCGGGCGCCGCCGCTCGCGGAGACGATGACCACCGGCAGACGTCGTCGGGCCGCGTACTCGAACGCGTCCGCGACTTTCTCCCCCACGACCGAGCCCATGGTGCCGCCCATGAACTCGAAATCGAACACGCCCAGGACAATCCGCCGGCCTTCAATCCGCGCCTGCCCCACGACGACCGCTTCGCGCAACCCCGTGCGCGCGCGCGCCTCAGCCAGCCGCTCCCGGTAGGAACGCTGGTCCGTGAAGCGCAGCGGGTCCACCGACACGAGCCCGCGGTCGACCTCGCGGAACGAGCGCGGGTCGGCCAGCATCTCAATACGATTACGGGCGGGCATGTTCAGGTACCCTTTGCAGGACGGACACACGTAGAGGTTGGTCCGAAGGCGATCGCGCGGAACCTCGGAACCGCATGCGGGGCACTTCACGGTGGACGTGCCACGGGTGTCCACAGGTGCTGGCATGCCCGTTTCCCTAGAGGTCAGACCAGTCCTCTATCTCTCTGGTGAAGCGGTCAACGGCGGCATCGAGCAGACGCTCGCCGATGCGTGGAGAGGCCTTTGCGGGATCAACTCCGGTTGATCCGTGCGGGAAGAAGGTCTTCCAGTGGCGCGGGCCTTTCGCCTCGATGCCCTCGACCCATGGGGAATGCGCGGCGCGTTCCATCTTCGGGATGCCGGGACGGATGGCCATGATGGCCGACGTCTCCCCGACGGCCGCGTGGTACTCCACGTCTCCGAAGAGCTCCCGCAATACGCTCTGCACCTTCGCATCCACCCACCAGTGCCCCACCTTGATGCGGAGGTCACGATGGCGGTCCAGCAGCGGCGGGAGCGCGGTGCCGATCGGGGCGATGTTGCCGCCGTGCCCGTTCAGGATCATGAGCCGTCGAAAGCCGTGCCGGAAGAGGCTCTCCACGATGTCGCGCACCGCGGCGACGAAGGTGTCCGCGGAGAGCGAGATCGTTCCCGGAAACTCCATGTGGTGCACGGACATGCCAAAGCACAGCGTCGGCGTCACAGCCACGCGGGTGCGGGCGCTGACGCGCCGGGCGATCTCCGTGGGAATGAGGTAGTCGGTCGCGAACGAGAGGTGCCGCCCGTGCTGCTCGCAGGAGCCCACGGGGAAGATGGCACGGTCATCACGGCGCAGGTACTCCTCCAGGTCGACCCATCCGATCTCCTCCCACAGCACGCCGTCACGTTCTGCCACACGTCACCCCCTGGTCGAACGCTTCACGCCACCCCGCCGCTGACGAGCCCGCGCACCATGTAACGCCAGATGGGCCACACCAGGATCAGCGCGGGCAGAATCGCGAGCGTGGTTCCCGCGCTGAGCAGGCTCCAGGTGACGTCCGGGTTCTGCACGATGGAGGCCAGCGTCACGGGCAGCGTCCGCGCGTGCGCCGAGCTCGTCACCAGCAGCGCGAACAAGAACTCACTGTACGACATCATAAACGCAAAGAGACCGGTCCCGACCAAGCTCGGCAGCGCAAGGGGCAGGACGATCCGCCGCAGCACCGTTCCCCGCGGTGCGCCGTCCAGTTGCGCGGCTTCCTCGATCTCCTGAGGGATCGTGCGGAAATACAGCGTCAGGATGAGGATGGAGAACGGCAGGGTGAGCACGGTGTGCACCAGGATCAGCGCGAGATGATTGTCCAGAAGTCCGAGCTGCTGCACGATGAGAAAATACGGCACCGCCAGGGCGACGGCCGGGATGAGCCGGCTTGCCGTGATGAGGTAGAAGGTCGCGGCCTTGCCCGGGAAGCGCAGCCGCGCATATGCATAGGCTGCCGGCGCGCCGAACAGCCAGTTCAACAAGAGCACGCCGAAGGCGATGATGGCGCTGTTGAATGCCGCCCGCGGCACCGCCCTCACCTCCTGCGAAATCATCTTGCGCAACTGCCCGCCGACCTCGTACGCTTGAGGGACCTTGCCCGTGAAGATGTAGCGGAAATTGTCATCAATGAGCCCGTAGCGCAGCCATTGTGGCGGCTGGTCGAGGATCGCCACGGCCGGCAGAAAGCCTGACAGCAGCACCCACCCGAACGGCGCCAGGGCGAAGATCAGCACGGCCGCGGCGGCAGGGTAAACGAGGCGTGCCGACTTTCCCCCGCGCATCAGGAACCTTCCTCTCCGAGCAGCGCCTCTTTCGGCATCAGCCGCATCAGTCCCACGATCAACACGATGGAGAGCGCGGCGATGATCACGGCCAGGGCGGCACCCTTGCCAAAGCTCAGCATACGGAAGGTTTCGCCCCAGATGAAGTAACTGAGGACGGTTGTTGCGGTCCCCGGACCGCCGCCGGTGAGCGCGAAAATGAGATCGAACGCGGTGAGGGCGAGCAGGATCTCGAACAGCGCGACGATGACCAGCATCGGGCGCAGGAACGGCACCGTGATCGCGGCGAACTGCCGCAGTCCGCTCGCACCGTCCAGCGCAGCCGCTTCATAGAGCTCGTCTGGAATCGCCTGCATGGCCGCCAGCAGCAGCACCACCGCCAGCGGGAACTGCGCCCACACCTGGGCGATGACGACGGCGGTGAAGGCGAGAGGCGGCTCGGTGAGCCACCTGACGTATTCCTCGATCACGTTCAGCCTGAACAACACGACGTTCAGAGCGCCCCAGGAGTCGGCAAACACCCCTTTCCACATCACACCCCCGATGGCCGCCGGGATCGTCCAGGGCAAAAGAATGGCCACGCGCACGAAGCTGTTGCCCCAGAACGGGCGGTTCAACAGCACCGCCACCAGTACGCCGAGCACCACGATCACCGGCACGGTGGCCAGCGCGAACTTCGCCGTCGTCAACAGGCTGAAGCCGAAGTACGGGCTCGTGACGACGAGCTGGTAGTTGGTGAAGCCGACAAAGCTCTTCGGGAGGATCGGGGAGATGGTGTGCGCGCTGGCGTAGAGGGCGTAGCCAAAGGGATACACGGTGAAGAGCGCGACCAGCAGGAGCGCCCCACCGATCATCAGATATGCGGTCGAGATCTCGGGCCGGCGGGCGGGAATCCGCGCCCGACCCGCCGGCACTTCCAGCGCCCGCGCCACGCGCTACTTGAACTGCGCCTTCAGTTCCTTGGCCTTCGCGGCCATGGCGCCGACGGCGCTGTCCACCGAGGTCTCGCCGCTGATGGCCCGCACCAGCTGCACGCGGGCGAACTCGTTGAACACGCCCTCCCACACGGGATGGCGCCGCGCCCGCGCCTTGCTGGCCTGCTGCTTGAGGGTGTCGAAGTCGACCCACTGGCCGAACGACTTCCGCACTTCCGCGTCGTTATAGAGCGGCAACTGACCGAAGCCCAGGCCCTTCTCCACCGCCCAGCGCTTGGCGATCTTGTACTGCCCCTGGTGCTCGCCGCCGAAGTACTCGATGAACTTGAGGCTGGCGTCGACTGTGTCCTTGCCCTGGTCGACGGCGTACTTGGTCATGTTGTAGAACTTGCACATCCCCTGGGTCTCGTGGGTCCGCCCGGGCATCAGCGCGATCTTGAACTGCCCGGCGCGCGGGGAGACGGCCTTGTTGTTAGCCTCAGCCAGGTTGTAGTTCCACAACACTGCGTAGACGTGCTTGCCGGTGTTGAGCGCCTTCACGACGTCGGTCTCATGCGGCAACACCACCGCGGTCCGCTGCTTCACTGCTCCCGCCACCCAGGCCAGCTGCTGGCGGAACTCGCTGTTGGGGCGGTCGAAGACCGGATCGAGGTTCGCGTCGAACCAGTCGCCTCCCCGACCGTAGACCATGGCCGTGAAGTTGTCGATCGTGTTGGGCAGGTTGGTGGCAAACTCGAAGAGGATGGGCGAGGCGATGCCTTTGCCCTGCAGGAACCGCGCCTGATCGGTCAGCTCCTCCCAGGTCGCGGGCGGGGCTTTCAGCCCGTTCGCTTTGAGCAGGACGTCATTGTACTGGAACGTCGTCATGTCGGCGTAGTACGGCAGGCCGTAGATCTTGCCGTTGTAGGTCATGTCCTGCACGGCAAAGCCGGCGATCTTCTTCGCGTAGTTGGTGCGCACAGTGGGGAGGTAGTCCTCCAGCGGCACCACCCACCCTGCGCGTGCGAACTCCGGCAGCCAGTCGCCGCCGTTGTAGAGCACGTGCAGCGCGCTGCGGCCGGAGAACCGCGCGATCATCGTGTCGCGGTACTGAGGCCATGGGAAGTCGGTGACCCTGACCTTGATCCGGTTATTGTAGGCCTGCTCGAACCGCTTGATGTTTTCCTGGATCGTGTCGACGCTGTAACTCCAGACGCTGAAGTTGAGGTTGATTGTGGTGGGGCCCGCCAGCACGTTCCGTGGAAGCGCCAGCACGCCGCCGCCCAGGGCGGCACTGGCTGCCCCGGCGCCGGCCACCTTCAGGAAGTCCCGGCGGGTCCAGCGATTTGACGCGTGCATCCCTTCACTCATCGTGATTCCCCTCCTAGGTGGTCTGACCAACTCCGGAGCCGTCTCACCCCCCTGGTTTCAGTTCTCACCCGGCCGCCGCACATCCAGGCAGATCGTCCGCAGGTCGGTCATCTCCAGCAGCGTGTGCTTTCCGCCGAGCCGGCCGATGCCGCTGCGCTTCCCCGCCACGCCGCCGAACGGGATGTGCAGCTCCCAGTAGTTTGTGGAGTCATTCACGTTGACGATCCCCGTACGCAGCCGCTCTGCGAACCAGAATGCCCGGGCCAGATTCGTCGTGAACACCGCGGAGACCAGGCCCAGGGTGTTGTCGTTGGCCCACTCGAGGGCCTCCTCGTCGGTGTCGAACGCGGCCAGGGGCGCGACAGGACCAAATGTCTCCTCGCGGTTGATGGCCGCATCGCGCGTCACGCCGACCAGCACGGTGGGCTGGTAGTACAGCTCCGTGGCCATGCCGGCGGCGCGGCGGCCTCCGGTCAAGACGTGAGCGCCCCGCTCTACGGCATCGGAGACATGGCGGTCCGTCTTCTCGGCCACCGGCCGGTTGTTGAGCGGCCCCATGTCCGTATTACTATCGAACGGATCGCCCAGGCGAATCCGGCGCGCGTGATCGGCCAGGCGTCCGGCAATCTCTTCGTGGACGCGCCGGTGCGCCAGGATTCGCTCGGCGGCCGAACAGACCTGTCCGGCATTGTAGAACGCGCCGAAGGCGGTGGCGCGGACGGCCACGTCGAGGTCCGCATCATCGAGAATGATCGTCGGTCCGTTGCCTCCGAGCTCGAGCAGGAGAGGTTTGCCCGCCGCCCGGCGCGCGATCTGTTCGCCCGTTGCGCTGCTGCCCGTGAACCCCACGGCATCGGTTCCCGGATGCGCCACGATCTCATCACCCACCACGGGTCCCGGACCGGTGACCAGGTTTATAGCGCCGGGAGGCACCTCGGCCTCCTCCAGACACTCCATGAGCTTGACGGCGATGACTGACGTCGTGGGCGCGGGAACCCAGACGATCGCATTGCCCGCGGCGAGCCCCGGCGCGAGGTACTCCGTCGGGATGTTGAGCGGAAAGTTCCAGGGCGTGACCACCGCGTAGACGCCGCGCGGCTGGCGGATGGTGATGACCCGCTTGTACCGGTCCTGCGCTGGAATGACGGCGGTCTCCAGCGACTTCACGTGATCGGAGGCGTTCCGCCATCCCCGGATGGTCGCGGATACCTCGGCGCGCGCCTCCGTGTGGTAGGGCTTGCCCTGCTCGAGCGAGAGGGTGCGCGCGAGCTCCTCCTTGTGTCGTTCAAGGACATCGGCGACCTTCGCGCAGAGGGCCGATCGTTCCCACGTGGAGAACCGGGCCAGCCGCGCCCTCCCCTCCCCAGCCGCCGTGACGGCGCGTTGTGCGTCCTCACGTGTCCCTTCGGGAAGAGTGGCAATCATCTCGCCGGTGGAGGGGCTCCGCGCTTCGAAGCGCGCGCCGGCCTGGCTTTCCACCCAGCGGCCGCCGATGTACATCGAGAGGTCTTCCATTGGGGTCACCAAAGCCTTCGGTGGGAGACGCGCGCGGCCCTTTTAGTGACCATTCATGCGCCCCTTCTAACCCGTTCAGATCACCGAACAG
>Ga0209853_1000037_pt1 | contig 33958 bp, 31 predicted proteins | sample GWRWS1_30_40_FD_187224 | JGI IMG/M metagenome (GOLD analysis project Ga0209853, IMG submission 187224) | Riverbed sediment microbial communities from areas with vegetation nearby in Columbia River, Washington, USA - GW-RW S1_30_40 (SPAdes)... | ecosystem: Environmental > Aquatic > Freshwater >...
TCCGGCTCTGGTCCAGGCCATCATCGACCATCCGGAGCAGTACTACGTGAACGTCCACAACGCCGACTTCCCGGGCGGCGCTGTGCGCGGCCAGCTCAGTAACCGCGGCCAGTCAGATAGCTCGTAGCGAAGTAAGCCTGGAGCCGAGCCCGGCGGCCCGTCCGCCGGGCTCTTCCTAAGCTGAGGTGCGCTGGATACGTGGGTGAGCACGGTTCCGACTTGGGGCGGATCCACCCAGTGATCAGCCTCGCGGCTGGGAGGGGAATCCCGTGGGGTATGCAAACTCGATCGAGGCGGCGATCTACCCTGATCGCTTTGGTGGTCACTCTCGGGGCGCAGATCTGAGAATCCGCGCCCATGCTCCTATCGATCCTCTACTTCGGGCTAGGTCGGCTCCTTCCGATCGCGCTGGCTCGCCCGTCTGATCGTGATCGAGTGGCCGGACAGTAGCCGAACCAACCCGCCCCACCTGGGCCTGTGGGGTGCATTTATTCGGTTCACGCTCGTGAGCAGGGCATTTGGACCAGGCCCAGAAGCAGGGCTCGGCCTGTCCGTAGAAGCTGCCGGGGTTTCCCGGACCTGTATAGGGTGCGAAAACTCGGATTCGGCTCCTGACCAGGGATTTCGAGGAGCGGGTTTCTGACTCCGGCCCAGGCGAGTCACCTGTTTTCTCACATTCTCAGGCCACACCGGACGCAGCGGCTCTGTCCTTGCCGGGGTCGACGTTCTGCACCTAACGTTCTTCAAGCAGACCGGCGCCAACGCTGAATTCCCACAGTTCAGCGCAGACCGCGGCCTGGCGGATGAACGCCGCGTCTCCCCGTGTCAGCGAGTCCCAGCACACGGAGTCGGCCACTTCCAGAGCACGCACCACAACAGAGGCCAGTGCAGAGCGTGGCCCCGTCTCGGCCCGTTGACGTAGGTGTCCAACCTCGACCGCGGACGCCTCGTTCGTCATGGCGGCTTGCAGTTGCTCCAGCAGGAGCGACAACTCACCGGCGAGGTGCTGCTGCGTCATTCTCGACCACCACCCAGTTCCTCCCCCTCGTCAACCTCGCGGCCGCGACACCTGGTTGCTCTGGGGCTGGGGAGAGGAGGTCACGCGTGAGCCTCCTTTAGCCTGCGCTCTCTAGAGCCACTTCCTCGAAGTCCGTCCCCCAGCTTCGCTTGAGCCCGCTACTCAGCTCGACCGAACGCCTTGATCTCCTTCATTTCCTGCGGCGATAGTTCGCGCGGAACCTCGCCGCGAGCCAACTTCTCGCTCTGGACGTGTTGGCGGATGTCCTCGACGACCTCGGGGTTCGACAGCGTCGTCGTGTCCCCGACATCGGCGAAATTGGAGATTCCAGCGATGACCCTGCGCATGATCTTTCCGGAGCGGGTCTTGGGCATGTCGGGGACGATCCAGACGTTCTTCGGTCGCGCGATCTTCCCGATCTGCGTTTCGATCGCCTTGGCCACCTTCTCCTCTATGTCCTTGCTCGGGGTGAGCCCCGGTTTCAGCGAGACGTACATCTCTGCGGCCCGGCCGCGAAGCTCGTCCATCACCGGGACGGCGGCCGCCTCGGCGATCTCCTCGACGGTGATGCTTGCCGACTCGAGCTCCTTGGTCCCCAGCCGGTGCCCGGCGACGTTGATCACGTCGTCGATTCGGCCGAGGATCCGGAAGTAGCCGTCGGCGCCCTGGACGGCGCCGTCGCCGGCGAGGTACGGCCAGTCGCGCCAGTCCTTGCTGTTCTTGTCCCGGCAGTACTTCTCGTAGTAGATCTGCACGAAGCGCTCGGGCTGGCCCCAGACCGTCTGGAAGATGCCGGGCCAGGGGTTGCGGATGCATATGTTGCCGGCCCGGCCGCTTCCAGCCTCGACCACATCGAGGTCCTCGTCGTAGATCACGGGGTAGATCCCCAGGACCCCGGGGCCACAGCTGCCAGGCTTCATCGACTGGAGGGCGGGCAGTGTGCTGCCCAGGAACCCGCCGTTTTCGGTCTGCCACCAGGTGTCGACGATGACCGCTTCGCCCTTTCCGACGACCTCGTGGTACCAGCGCCAGACTTCGGGCTCGATCGGCTCGCCCACCGTGGTCATGTGCTTGAAGTGATAGTTGTACTTCTTGGGTTCGTCCGGGCCGAGCTTGCGCAGCATGCGGATCGTCGTGGGGGCGGTGTGGAAGATGTTCACGCCGAGCCGCTCTGCGATCCGCCAGGGACGACCGGGGTCCGGATAGGTGGGTACTCCCTCGTACATCACGCTCGTCGTCCCGAGCGCGAGTGGGCCGTAGACGATGTAGGAATGACCGGTGATCCACCCAATGTCGGCGAAGCACCAGTACGTGTCCTCCGGGTGGATGTCCTGGTAGTACTTCGACGTGCCGGCGACGTAGGCCAGATACCCGCCGGTGCTGTGCTGGCACCCCTTGGGCCGCGCCGTCGTGCCACTCGTGTACATGAGGAACAGCGGGGCTTCGGCCGGCATCGAGACCGGCTCGACCACCTTCCCACGGTAGTCCTGCAGGAGTTCGTCGACGAAGAAGTCCCGCCCCGCGGCCATGGGGCTCTTCGATGCGTACTGGCCGGGATGCCGTCGCCAAACCAGCACCTTGTCAACCTCCACGCCGCGTTCACTGGCCGCAGCCACCGCCTCGTCGGCCTTCGCCTTATGGTCGATCAGCTCGCCGTTGCGGTAGTAGCCGTCCATCGTCACCAGGATGTGGCTTCCCGAGTCGGCGATCCGGTCTCCGCACGCCGCACCGCTGAATCCGCCAAACACCTCGGAATGGATGACGCCGAGGCGGGCGCAGGCGAGCATGGAGACGGGCAACTCGGGGACCATCGGCAGGTGGAAAGTCACCCGGTCACCGACTTTCACGTCACCGAAGCCGCGCAGGAGCGCGGCGAACTCGTTGATCCCCTTGTGGAGCTCCTGGTAGGTAATCGCCTTGGTGTCTTCAGTCTCGGGCTCGGGCACCCAGATGAAAGCTGCCTTGTTCCGACTGGTCGCCAGGTGGCGGTCAACGCAGTTGTAGGAGGCGTTCAGTCGCCCGCCGACGAACCACTTCCAAAACGGCGCGTTACTGGTGTCCAGCGTCGTGTGCCAGTAGGCGTCCCAGGTCAGCAGGTCAGCGTATTCCTTGAAGCACTCGGGGAAGTGCGCCTCGCTGAATCGCTCGAAGATTGCAGGGTCGCCCGCGTTCGCCTGGGCGATGAACTTTGCGGGAGGGTAGTAGTACTCCTCTTCGGGCCAGTGAACGGCGATCTGTGCCTCAGAGACCTGTGCTTCCTGCGCGTCTCGTTCCCTTGGCATTGCTCCCCCCCTCCTGCTGGAAGGCGACTCCAACCACCCATCTTGAATCGTCTGCTGCGGTTCCGCAGGGGGGCCCTCGGTCGAAGCTGCCCGGCCGCGTCTTCCGAGGACCTCCTCCAGAGCCTGGCCCCATGGGCGTGCTGACCTGCGTCCTTGTCCGTTTCCGCAGGTAGAGGGCCACTTCTGGGAGAAGACTCATGACCCGCCGGTCGGTGGTTCGAGTCCTCCCCGCCCCACGAGGACCAGGAGGGAGCAGCACGCGGGAACGCCGTCGGGATGTGGGGCGAGCTCGCGTTCGGCACGATCCCAGCTACTCGGCGTGGAACGCGGCCAGGCGCACCGCCTCGTCCTCGAGCTCACGCCGGGCCCCGCCGGGGAGCCGATCGAACGGCTCGAGCCGCACCCGGCCCTTCTCGTACCGCCACGTGCCGGCCACCGCCCCGTCCACCAGGAACGTCGACACGGAGTGCGGGGTCTTCGTGTTGAAGACCCGGGGGCGGTAGGGCTCGGGGAGGATCTGGGTCCGGCGGGCGTGCAAGAGCAACGTAGCGTCCCAGGTGGGGAGGAAGCGGACCGGGGCCGGGGTATTGGGGTCGGGCAGCGGGGCTCGAGGCAGGTCGAGGAGCTCGCCGCCCTGCTCGTCGCGGAACCGACGAAGGCGGAGCCGCTCGACCACGGGCCGAAGCGTCGTCGGCGGGAGGCCGGTCCAGCTCACGACGTCACCGAGCGATGCCGGGCCGAGGCCGCCCAGATACCGACGGACCAGGTGCACGAGGCCTTCGGCCTCGGTGGCGTTCGAGGGCCCGAGCCAGTCGTCGGCCAGCCCGTAGAGGTCGGCCCGCCGCGAATCCCACGTGCCCGACGGCGGGACGCGGACGATGTCGAGCCACATCCCGGCGCTCACCGCCGCGATACGGGGATAGCCGTCGGCGCCGAGGAGCGCCTGGAGCTCTGAGGCGCGGAGAGGGCCGTCGGCGAGGTGATGCCGGACACGAGCGGCGACCGCCGGTATGTCGATGCCTTCGAGCGCTTTCCGCTGAACCCGGAGCCACCACTCCCGGCGGCCGTTCCGGATGGCCGCGGCGAAGAGGGGGAAGTCCCGCGCGGAGACGACGTGGATCGTGGCCCGCATCAAGGTGGCCTGCACCGCGCGCCTCTGCTCCAGCGCCCGCGTCAGCGCGTCGCGTCGGAAATCCGCCAGACGTGACCAGAGCGAGACGTACGCGGAGGGCGCGTACTGGGTTTGCAGCCCGGCCACCTGCTCCAGCGCCCGGGCGAGGGTCAGCTTCGAGCGCTCGAGCAGGAGCTGTCGGGCCAGCAGCGCGCGGTTGAGCTCCCGGGTGGAAAGGCGCCGCTCGGTCACCGGCGGCCCAGGCGCTCGAGCGGCTCCAGCGGAAGCCGCGACGCTTCTTGTATCACGAGCCGGAGTCTCCCCCAATCGCCTGCGGCGGCGCTACCCTTTGATGGTTCGGTTCTCGACGGTTGTAGCCTCCTGCACATGAGATCGCGGCTGGTCCTGTGGACGCTTGCGATCGTCATGATGGCCCCGGCGATCCCGGCCGGTAGCGGGCACCGGAACAACGACACGTGGAGGCTCACGCCCATCGATCACGCGCGCGAGCCGGGGTCGTTCTCCGCCGGCAACGCCCACACCGATCTGGCCTTCTGGGGGGACCTCGTCTTCCAGGGCTCCTACGACGGCTTCAGGATCGTCGACGTCTCCGTCCCGGCGGCGCCGCGCGTCGTATCGGACGTGACGTGCCACGGGGGCCAGGGCGACGTGGCGGTGTGGGAAGGACTGCTGTTCCGCGCAGTGGATCGGCCCCAGACCGGGCGGGGATGCGACAGTGCGGACACCCCCGGCTCGACGCCCGGCTTCGAGGGTATCCAGATCTTCGACATCTCAGACCCCGCCGCCCCTCGCAGGATCCGGTCTGTCCCGGTGGACTGCGGCGCCCACACCATCACCCTCGTCCCCAAGCCGGGTCTCGACCGGGTCCTCCTCTACGTGTCGTCGAGCTTCCCCGGCTTCTTCGGCCGGTCGCCCTTCGGCAACGAGTGCAGTGCCGACCACGGCCGCATCGCCATCGTGTCGGTGCCGCTGGCCGCCCCGGCCACGGCCGGAGTCCTCCGCTCCTTCCCCATCCCGGGGCACCACTGCCACGACATCGCGGTGCACCTTGGCGTCGATCGCGCCGCCGGCGCCTGCCGGCCCCGGGTGATCGTGTGGGACATCTCGAAGGCGCGGCAGCCTCGGCGCCTCTTCTCGGTCCGGCGCCCCAACGTCCCCGGCTGGCACTCGGCCTCGTTCACGTGGGACGGACGGGTGATCCTCATGGGCTGGGAGCCGGGCGGCGGTTCCGAGCCCGAGTGCGAGACGGACGATCCCGTCGGCGAGCACAGCGTCTTCTTCTTCCGAGCGACCGACGGGCGACGTCTCGGGCGGTGGGTCCTCCCGCGAACGCAGAGCGCCGAGGAGAACTGCTCGATCCACAACTACAACGTGATGTCGGTGTCCGGCCGATACATCGGCGTGGCCGGAAACTTCCAGGCGGGGACGAGCGTCTTCCGGTTCACCGACACGCGCGCGGCGCGGGAGATCGCCTACTCGGACCCGCCTCCTCTCGTCCCCGTGCAGACCGGAGGGGCGTGGTCGTCGTACTGGTACAACGGCTACGTTTACGAGAGCGACATCACGGAGGGGCTGAACATCTACGAGTTCGATCGTGCGCCTTCGGACGTGCTGGTCACGCTGGAGCATCTGAACCCACAGACGCAGGAGCGGAGCCTGTAAAGCAGGGAACCGTGAGTGCGTACTCGCTGCTGAAGCTGGTCCACATCATCTCCGCGATCGTGGCGGTTGGCGCGAACGTGTCGTATTTCGTCTGGTTCAGCAGGGTGAAAGGGGAACCCCAGCCCGAGCAGGTGTTCGCCCTCCGCGGGATCAAGACCCTCGATGCCTGGCTGGCCAACCCCGCGTACGTGGTGCTGCCGGTGACGGGGATCACAATGGTCCTCATCGAAGACCTCGGTTTCACCACGTTCTGGATCGGCCTGGCCATCGGGCTCTACGTCTTCATGGGCGCCTTCGCTGGGATCTTCTTCGCCCCCGCGCTTCGTCGGCAGATCGACATGGTCCAGCGTGAGGGGCCACAGTCGGCAGGCTACGCGGACGCGGCGCGACGTACCACGGTCACCGGAGCGCTGACCATGGTTCCGATCGCGGCCATCCTCTACCTGATGGTCATCAAGCCGACGCTCTGAGCCCAGCCCCGTAGCGAAGAGGATCGCTCCCTCCCTCATCTCCGGCGAGAGGTCAGCCACCCGCGCCACAGCTGCCACCGTCGCTCGGGGATGGGATGCGGGATCGGCGTCTCCTCCTCCACCCGGGCGGGGTCCGGCGGCGCGACCACCCCGTCCGGTCCGGGCGGTTCGACCTTCCGCCGAGCGGGTCCCGCGGTTGCGGCTCGGGCGGGCCAGGAGGGTGGTGATGGGGACCGAGGCCACGAGTCCGAGACTGCCGACGAGCGTCCGGACCACCTCGGTGGCGAGGATCTCGCCGTTCAGCACCACGCCGACCGACTGCCTCGACAGGACGAACAGGATGAGGGCGATCCAGGGGGCGTCGGCCGGAAGCTCCATCTCCACCGAACGGCCGACGTCGGGTCCCTCGTCGACCCGGACAACGAGCCGCCGGCAGGTGAGCTCATTCGTGGGCTGGGCGCCCATGCACGGTACGAGCTCGACACGTTGCACCGTCCCTTCGTACACGCCCTCATACACACCGAGAGGGCTGACGTCGGGCCGCTCGCCACCGGTGGGGCGGAGCATGATCACGCCCAACGATCGTGGCCACCGCGAGTACCGCGGCCGCCGCGGTGAAAGCGCGACTCCTGCCGGCAACTGCCCCGCAGCCCGCGGTCGAGACGGAACGGCGGTGGGGCGGTGCGCCACCTACATACCCTTCAGCACGGGCGGGGAGGGCGTCTCGAAGTCCATGCCGGGTAGTGTAGGGCGCACGAGGAGGTGGACCTCGCGGCGCGCGCCGGAAGATAGGACGCGTGAGGAGGACGAACATGGATGCGGCGAAGGAACGCGAAGCGAAGTTCGACAGAGGGGACACCGGGAGGTTCACTGGGGAGGTGTGGCTCCGCTCGGGGCCGGCGGCGCCCGACGGCACGAACGTGGGGGTGGTGCACTTCTCGCCCGGCGCGCGCACCCACTGGCACGCGCACCCCGGCGGGCAGTTCCTCGTCGCGATGAGCGGTCGGGGGCGGGTCCGTTCTCGCGGCGGGCCCGGCCACGTGCTCGAGCCCGGTGACATCGTGTTCGTCCCGGCGGGGGAGTGGCACTACCACGGGGGCGGGCCGAACAGCCCCCTGGTGCACGTCGCGGTGAACGGCGGCGGCGCGCCCGAGTGGGGAGATCCCGTGACCGGCGAGGACTACGACGACGGGTTCATCTCCGAGTGAGTCGCCCTGAGCTCAGCGGCCCGCCATGGGTGCCGTGGCCATCATGAGGTGAGACCTCCGCGGAGGCTCCGGGACGGCTCCTTCTCGGAACCGCTCCCAACCTCGTGCGAACGTGTGCTGCAGGATGTCGGCCGCACCATCCGTTGTGCGTACGATCCTGTGGGCGAAGTCGTAGGGCGCGTCGAAGTGCCGCTCGTAGAGGGCGCCGAAGGCCTCCTGGTCCCCTCTACCCGCTAGGGCCGCCAGGTCCTGGTCCGACTGCGCCCGGCAGTCTCGGCCCGGCATGGCGCACCCCTCTCTTCTGCCGATGATGACAACCGTTCGGCCCGCTGAACAGGGTGACCGTGGCGGCCAGGTCCCTGTCTCGGGTCTCCAGGAGCCAAAGGCGGGGAGAGGGCGAGGACCTGACACGAGGGTTGCCGTTACCTCCCGGCCGCCCGGGGCTCGTCCATCGACCTCTGGACCGGACCCCCCGCCATCGAGGTCGCCGACGTGGCAGGTACGGACGCAGAAGGCGGGAAGCGAGCCAACTTCCCCAACCACGAGAAGCGGAAGCGCGGGAGACGACGGCGGTTTTTCGTCGAGATACCCCGCCCGGGGGCATCTCCCAGGCGGGGCCACCCATGGGTGGCCGTGGATCAGTGCGGGATCGCGTGAGCCTGGTCTGGCAGCCCGTCTCCGTCACTGTCCGCGTCGCTCGCAGTTGGATCGAGGGATCCCTGCCACACGTACGTGGCGTGCGTCAGCCCCGTCACCTCGGCCACGTAGGCGCCGCTGGGCAGATTCGAGATCCACCCCGTCCGGAAGTTGCCGCTCGTGTCGGTGGTCCCCGAGAACGTTCCACCGGACGGGCCCGTCAGCACGATCGTCACCGAGGCGCCCGGCACCACGGCATCCGTGGATTCCGGCACGCCATCCGCGTCGGAGTCCCGACGGACGGTGACGATGATCCGCTCGTCGTGCATCTGCCCGCGCCTGCCGCGAAGGCGGGAATCGAAGGCGATGTTCCACACGTACATCCCGTTCGGGTCGGCCTGCCCGCTCACCTGGGCGGTGGTCTGCTGGGGGCCCGAATCAGCCACTCCGTCTTTCACTACGAGGGTCACCGTGTAGGTGCCAGCCGCCGCGTAGGTGTGCACGAGGGTTGGGCTGGTCGTGCTGGCCGTGGACCCATCCCCGAAGTTCCACTCATGGATGAGGGTCTGGTCGTTCAGGGGGGTCCCGTCCTGGTTGTCGAAGTCGGACGATCCCGAGCCGTTGAACGTAATCGCCGTGCCCGCCACCCCCTGGTACGGCCCGTTAGGGTCGGCGACCGGGACGTCGTTGACCTCATTCACCGTCGCGGTGGCCGTGTCCGAGGCGGTTCCGCCCTTCCCGTCGCTCACCGTGAGGGTGGCGGTGAACGCGCCGCCCCAGAGATAGGGGTGGGAGACGATGGTGCTCGTCGTGGAGACCGGAGGGGTGCCGTCACCGAAGTCCCAGGTGTAGGTGAGAGAGTCTCCCTCAGGGTCCGAGGAGCCCGCGCTGCTGAACGTCACCACCGCGTCCTCGGCCCCGCTATACGGCCCGTTGGCCTCGGCAGTGGGAGGGTTGTTGGGCGCCGCTTCGAGCGCGACCGCCCAGTTCCGGGTGCGCCAGTCGACCCCGTCGGGGTCAACGGTGGCCACGTTCCACTCGTTCGACAGCCACACCGTCCCGGCCGCCCCCGACACATCGAGCGGATCGGGGCGGGCCGCAGAATAGTCGCCCCACCGGCAGGGGCTGCACGAGAGGTCCTCGTTCGGGCCGGGCGACTGCTTCACCGTCACGAAGCCCGACTGCGGCTCGGAGCCCATCTTGTACACGAACTGAACGGCGGAGTAGGTCGACGAGGACGACGTGTTGAACCCCAAGACCATGTTCGAGCCGAAGGCCGAGCCGGCAGGGCCGACCGCCCGGTCTGGGGAGACGGCCCCGTTCCACACGTACAGGCCGGGATCGCTCGCGACGCCCGACTGCAGGATCGAGCCCGCCATCGGATCGATCTCGTACCACCGGACCTCTGCTCCGGCACTCCCGAACACGGCATGCGAGGTCCACACGGCGTTCGCCCCGTACGCCGGGTCGACGCCGCTGACCGCATGGGTGAGCCGGGCGTCGAGGGTGTCGAGAAGGTCCGAGGTGCCCTGCTGGGGAGCGTTGGCGGGCACGGTGAAGTGCGGGACCGGGATGCTCTGCCCCGGGGAGAGGCTGGCGTTTGTCCCCGCCTTGGTCACCCGGAACACGGTCAGGGAGTTGGCCCCTCCCCCCAGGGTGGGGTCGGGGAGGGCCACGACCCACCCGCTCCCGCTGGTGTCCGTCTGGATGGCGGGAACGGGCGTGGTCGCGAAGCTGTTGTCCGGGTTCTTGATCGCCGTGAACTTCCCGAGGTTGAATCCGGATGGGTCCGGGCACGACGCGAGCGGCCCGGCCGGCGGCTTGTCGAGCCACGCGACGTCCGACCCCAGGTATCCGAGGAGCCCGAAAAAGCCGAAGACGTTCGACCCGATGAGCAGGAAATCGTCACTGGTACCGAGCTTCGGGTAGTCCGGGATATCGACACCGTAACCGTAGTCGGCGAAGTACTTGCAGAAGTCGGCGGCGCTCTGAGGGTTCGCGTTCCGGCTCCAGCCGATCCCGAACGTGTTGTTCGAGATGTCCAGGATCAGGTAGTAGAAGAGTCCGGTATCCGGGTCCCAGAGGATCTGGGGGTCGCTCAGGCTGTGGCCGAAGAGCCCCGATAGCTCCTCCATCGTTCCCTGAGAGATGAGTCCCCCGTTCCGGTCGTAGATCCCGAACCGCAGGTTCGTCAGCTGGATATAGCTGTCAGGTCCGACGGCCCCAGTAGGATCCGGGGGCGTCAGGTCGGTTTGGAACTGCCCGTCCCAGCTTGGGCCAACCGTTGCCTCCCCGGCCGCTGCCGAGACCGAGGTGCCCTCGGCGGACTCCGTTGCCACGGAGTCCTGGAATGGCTGCCCGTTGGCTCGAGCGTTCGCCGACGCCTTCGCCCGGGTGTAGGCATCGGGATGGATCGGCAGAGCAGACCGAGCTTGCGTCGGAACGGGATGCCCCCGTACGGGAGCATCGGAGTCCTCCGCGAGGAGGAACCGGAACGGCCTCGACGGTCCAGCAGAAGCCACCGGGGCCTGCAGCCCCACGAGGACGAGGACTGCCATCAAGCCCTGCAGCCAACGCCGGAGCAGGGCGCGATTCGCCGGGCGACGGTCAGCGCGCGCGCCGGCAGGCGGGGCGAGGGCCCCCACCGCCGCTCCGGCGGCGATGATCGGAACGGCGGAGCGCGAACGGAATCTGCTCATCTGGCCGAAACCCTCTCCTGGGCATGAAAACGCGCCCCAGGGTAGGCGCCACGGCGCCCCCATGGGAATCGGCCGATGGTCGTAATAATCGGTGCCCGCGGTCGCTCGGTGCCCAGGGGACACGAGGTCGGCCCGACGGGCGATGGCTAGCGAGGATCGAGCCGGACGCCGACCTCGTCCAGGTGGCGAAGGAGATCGGCGGGATCCTCGTACACGCGGTACGCCCCGGCTCGCTCGAGCTCATCCATACCGTAGCCTCCCGACAGCACGCCCACGCCGAGGGCGCGAGCCCGCCTGGCCGCGAGGAGGTCCCACACGCTGTCGCCAACCACGACGGAGTCGGCGATGTTGAGCCCCAGGCGCTCGGCGGCGGCCAGGAACAAGTCCGGGTCCGGCTTTGCCCTGGCGACCTGGTCCCGGGTCACGACTGGGACTCCCTCCGGTACGTCCAGTGGTTCGAGCACCGGGCGGGCCGTCTCCAGGTAGCCGCTCGTGGCGATGGCCCACGGGATCCCCCGCTCGGTTAGGAACCGGAGGAGGTCGCGCGCTCCGGGGAGGGGGCGCACGTGGCCCAGGCGTCGCCCGTAGGCTTCGGCGTGCAGCCGCCGGAGCTGCTTCGCGTCCTCCGGCGTGACCTCCCGGCCGGTCTCGCGAAGGAGCGCGTTGGCGAACAGGCCTCCGCTCATCCCGATCTTGCGGTGGATCCGCCACACCGAGAGTTCGATGCCCGTCTCCCGCAGGGCCTCCTGCCACGCCAGCACGTGCTGGTACACGCTGTCCACGAGCGTTCCGTCGAGATCGAACAGGAACGCCGGCCCGGCGGCGCCTTTCGGTCCCATGGCTCCTCTTCTCGTCGCGCCGTCAGTCGAGCAGCTCGACCTCGTCGCCCACGCGGACCGCACCGGGCTCGACGACGTCGCCGTACACGCCGAACGGAAGCTCGTTGTTCGACGACACGCCCCGGTAGCTTCGGATCACCTTCAGCGTGGGAAAGTCCGGGGCCCCGGTTTCCGGATCCAGGGTCGTGATCACGCACCGCGGGACGGGATCGCCGATCCGTACCACGGCCTGGCCGATCCTGACCCGCCGTCCGCCCCACGAGTCCTCCTCGTGCGGCGCGCAGCCGTCGACCTCGACCAGCATCCGGAACCGCCGGGCGTCGATGGGCCGGTCTCGCCCGCCCTGCCGGCTGAGCTGCTCGACGGACGCGAGCGACACCAGCGTCACCGGGCGCTCGTTGGTGGCGTCCTCCGCTCGGTCCACCCGGGCCAGCCTGACCGGGTGCCCCACGTACCGCGTGAGCGCCTCCTCCCAATCGCCTCCGACGACGTGGGCGGGGACCGGCCGACCGTAGAAGTCCACCGTGACCGCCTCGCCGTTCGGGGCGGAGACACCGCTGACCACGACGCCGTCGGGGAGGCGCAGGGTGAGCCGGTCCTTCGGGGCCTCGTACTCGGCGCGGATCGGCATGAGCGGCGCCTTCCTGGAGCCGCCGAACCGGCGCCCCCGCTCATCCAGGAAGAAGAACTCACGGTCGCCGGCGGCGCCGTAACGTTCCAGCCGGATCCGGTCCGGATGGTGCAGCGCCGTGGACTTCACCGGAGTTACATTGAGGCGCGCGATCCTCGGCATCGCGGTCACGCTACCAGCCCGGCCTCACCGGGACCGGAGGATGTCGAGGTACACCGCTTCGGTCTGGGGGGACGGCTCGACGCCGAGCTCTTCTGCGATCAGGGTCCTGCACCGTTCGTACACGCGTAGCGCCTCCGCGGGGTTGCCGGCGCCGGTGTGGGCCCGCATCAAGAGCTGATACGCGGTCTCCCGGAACGGCTCCAGCTCGAGCACCAGCTCCGCGTCCCGGGCGGCCAGCGCGAACAGCCCCTTGTCCAGCCCCACCGCCGCGCGGCATTCGAGGGCCCGGACCCGCACGTCCCGGAGTGCGGCCCTCCGGTTGGCCACCCACGGGCTCTCCTCGCCGGTCAGGAAGGGCCGTCCCGCGATGGCGTTCGCCACCAGGGCCCACCCGTTCGCCTCCCCGGGCCGGCCGGCCCGGAGCTCGGCCTCGGCCAGGTGGACTGCGTCATCGGCCGCCTCCAGGTCGACCCATGCGTCGGGCGGGAGCCGAAGCTGGTAGCAGCCGAAAGCGTGCGCGAGGGCGTCGCCCTCCAGGCCGGCCTCGCTCAGCGCCGCGCGGAGCTTGCTGACGATGGCTCGGAGCGCGCTATCCCACGCGCGCGGTGGGTTCCCGCCCCACAGCAGCTCGGCGATCGCCTCCCGAGCGAGGGCCCGGTCGCGCTCCGCGGCCAGCATGGCGAACGCCAGGCGCCCCTGTCGGCCCGGGAGCCGCGACTCGGGCACGAGCGTGTCGCCCCGCGTCACGCAGATCGAGCCGGCCAGGTAGATCCGGAGCGTTCCGTCCTTCGCCAACTGCACCCCAACCGGGAGCCAACCGAACCCGCCTAGTATCTGCCGCCGGAGGAGGTGGTCGCATGCAGTACGAGGTCAAGTGCGACTGCGGCTGGAGCGCGAAGGGCACGCAAGAGGAGCTCATACCCCTGATCCAGGCGCACGGGAAGGAGGTCCACGGGATGGACGTCACCCCGGATCAGGCGATCGCGCAGCTCAAGCCGGTCGACGCCTGAGAACTCTCGAGATCTGCGGAGGCGGGTGGTACGCCGTGCGGAGCCCCCGTCTCCCCGTGGTAGCGTTCGCCCGATGGACCCTGCGCTGCACCTCGACGTGGAGCCCATCGCGTTCCTGCTCGGCGCGTGGCGAGGCGAGGGCCAGGGCGACTGGCCGACGTCCGGCCCCTTCCGCTACGGCGAGGAGATGACGTTCGAGCACGAGGGCAAGGCCTTCCTCCTGTACTCGCAGCGGAGCTGGACGGCCGAGGAACGCTCGCCCCTCCACTTCGAGCGGGGCTTCTTCCGGTTGTCGGGTCCCCACCGGGTGGAGGTCATGCTGGCTCACCCGTTGGGTATCGTGGAGGTGGCGGAGGGGCCGCTCTCGGGGACCGCCATCGACGTCGCATCGACGACGATGGCGCTCACCACGACCGGGTCCCCGGTCACCGAGCTGCGACGCCGGATGGAGGTCCAGGGCGACGTCCTCCGGTACGAGTTTCACATGGCCATGCGAGACGTTCCCCTGACCCGCCACCTGACCGGAGAGCTCAGGCGGGCGTAGCCCGCGGGGACCACATGGCAGCGAAGCGAACGAGGGACTACAGCAAGGTCTTCCTGGCGCTGTCGATCGTGGGGATCTCGATCGGCGGCATCCTGTGGTTCGCCGATGCGCGCGACGCGGCGAACGCGGCGTGGGCCGCGACCACGGTGGTGGGCATCCTGCCGCTCACGTACTCGGTCGTCGTGGACCTCCTCCATCAGGACACGGGGGTCGACGTCATCGCGTGGCTCGCCATGATCGGCGCCGTGGCCTTCGGCGAGTACCTGGCGGGTGCCGTCATCGCGCTGATGCTGGCGAGCGGTCGGTCTCTGGAGGCGTATGCCGACGCCCGGGCCCGCCGGGAGCTGTCCGCCCTCGTGGAGCGGGCACCCCGGACCGTCCATCGGTACGCCGGCGACGAGTTGGAGTCCGTGCCGATCGATGACGTCAGGCCGGGCGACATGCTGCTGGTGAAGAAGGGCGAGGTGGTGCCGGTCGACGGCTTCCTGGTCTCGGCGAACTGCGTGCTCGACGAATCGGCGCTCACGGGCGAATCCCGTCCGGTGGAGCGGAGCGCCGGCGACCCGCTCCGCTCGGGTGCCGTGAACGCCGGCCCGTCGCTCACGCTTCGGGCCACGGCCATTGCGGAGGAGAGCACGTACGCGGGCATCGTCCGACTGGTCGAGGAGGCCGAGAAGCAGAAGGCGCCGTTCGTTCGGCTGGCCGACCGGTACGCACTCGTCTTCCTCCCGGTCACCCTGGCGATCGCGGGCGGCGCGTGGGTCCTCACCGGCGACCCCATCCGAGCCGTGGCCGTCCTGGTGGTGGCCACCCCGTGCCCCCTGATCCTGGCGGCGCCCATCGCCATCGTGGCCGGGATCTCTCGGGCCGCGAGGCGGGGGATCATCGTGAAAGGTGGCGGAGCTCTGGAGACGCTGGCCCGCGGCTCGGTGCTGCTGTTCGACAAGACCGGGACCCTCACGTCGGGGATCCCGGAGGTCGCCGACGTCGAGGTGTGGGGGGACGTCGACCCCGAGGAGGTGCTCCGCCTCGTGGCCTCCCTGGACCAGGTCTCCCCCCACGTGCTGGCCGCGGCCATCGTGCGCGCGGCCAGGCAGCGGGGCCTGTCGCTCTCGCTCCCCACCGACGTGAACGAGGAGCACGGATCGGGCATCGAGGGCACGGTCGACGGACGCGTGGTGTCGCTCGGCAAGGCGGCGTGGGTCACTCGGGGCGGCGGCCTCCCCCCCCGGGCCCGCGACATCCGCCGCCGTTCGGCCATGGAGGGCTCGTCGGCCGTGTTCGTGGCAGTGGACGGGCGAGTTGTGGGCGGGTTGATCCTCGATGACCCCGTCCGGCCGGACACGCCGCGCGTCATCCGGACCTTGCGACGGGCCGGCATCAAGCGGGTGGTCATGGTGACCGGCGACCACCCGGACGTGGCCGAGTCCGTCGGCATCTCGATCGGGGTCGACCGGATCCTGTCTGAGCGCGACCCCGCGGACAAGGTGGATGCGGTGAAGGCCGAGGAGGAGGGCGGCGTCACGATCATGGTTGGGGACGGCGTGAACGACGCCCCGGCTCTGGCCGCCGCCGATGTTGGCGTGGCCATAGGCGCCCGCGGCGCGACCGCGTCCTCAGAGGCCGCTGACGTCGTGCTGGTGGTGGACCGGCTCGACCGGTTGGCAGAGGCGATGCGAATCGCCCGGCGCTCGCGGGGCATCGCCGTGCAGAGCGTGCTGGTCGGGATGGGGCTGTCGTTCGCGGGGATGTTCCTGGGCGCCTTCGGGCTGCTGAAGCCGGTGGGCGGCGCGCTCCTCCAGGAAGCGATCGACGTCGCCGTCATATTGAACGCGCTCCGGGCGCTGTCGGGAGGCCGGGCGGGCAGGCCGCAGGCCGGTGTGGGCTCGCGCGTGGGCGACCGGTTCCGCGACGAGCATCGCGAGTTCATCCCGTGGCTGGCCCGGATCCGCACGGTGGCCGACCGGCTGGAGTCGTTCTCGCCGGAGGAGGCCCGCGAGGAACTCGGTCGGATCCGGTGGTTCCTGACCGAGCGCCTGGTGCAGCACGAGGAGGAAGAAGAGGCGGCCGTCTACCCGGTGGTGTCGAAGCTCATGGGTGGGGAAGACCCCATGGGGACGATGGCCCGGGCGCACCTGGAGATCGAGCACCTGTCGCGCGTGTTCGTCCATCTGCTGGACGATCTTCCCCCCGACGCCATGACGCCCGACGACCTGGTGGACCTGCGGCGGGTCCTGTACGGGCTCCATGCCATCCTTCGGCTACACTTCGCCCAAGAGGAGGAGGCCTACTCCTGGCTCGCCTCCGAGGCCCACGAGCCCGAGGAAGCGGCGGTCGTCTAGCCCTCCACCGAGCGGTTGGACCGACCTGGGAGCCACACCCTGAACGACGCGCCACCACCCTCACGATCCTCGACCCAGGCTCTCCCGCCGTGCAACTCGGCGAACGCCGCCACGAGGGCCAGGCCGATCCCCGCCCCCGGCGAGTGCTCCGATGTCGCGGGCCCCTGGCGGAACGGTTCGAAGATCGCGGTCCGAAGCGCCACGGGCACGCCGGGACCCTCGTCCTCCACCGCGATCAGCGCACCTCCGTCTTCCCGTCGGACCCGAACCCACACGCGGCTCTGGGACGGCGTGTGGCGGACCGAGTTCGACAGCAGGTTCTCGACGATCCGTCCCACCTTGGCCGGGTCCACGTCCGCCGTAACGGTCTCCGCGTCCACCAGGACCGTCCGCCGGCGGACGCTGTCCGAATCCTCGACCGACCGGGTGACGACCTCCCCGACGTCTGCTTCGACGGAGATGAGCTCGACCAGGCCACGCCCCATCCGCTGCAGGTCGAGGAGGTCGCCGACCATCCGGTCGAGCGTCCGGGCATTGGCCGCGATCCGCGACGCGAGCTCCTTTGTCTCATCCGGCTGGAGTGTCACGTCCTCCCGCTCGAGCGTGAGTGCGAGCCCGAGGATGGCGGCGAGCGGCGTCCGAAGGTCGTGGAGGAGAGCGCCCAGACGGTCGAGCTCGCCTTCCCAGCTGGCGCTCATCTTTCTCCGATGCGCGGGGCAGGGAAGACTCTAGTCGCTCATCCGGCCCGCGCCTCGCCGTCCGCCCTGGGATCGGTGGCGGCCTCCAACCCGCCGTCCTCGCCCATCCGGACGAGGTGAGCGTGCCCCACGCCCTCATCGAGCTCGCCCAGCACGGTGAGGGCGAAACCTGCGGCTTCGAGCGACGTGCGAACCTTTCCGGGCACGCGGCCCTCCAGCTCGACGAGCCGGCCGGGGTGAAGCTCCATCCCGCCCATCAGCCACCGGGGAGCGGCCAGCACGGCCCCGGGGTCCATCCCCAGGTCGAACAGCCGGACGAGGTTCTGGAAGTTGATCTGGGGCTGTCCTCCGCCGCCCATCGAGCCCGTCGCGGCCGTCAGGCGCCCATCCCGATGGACCAGCACCGGCATGAGCGTGTGGGCCGGCCGCTTCCCGCCCGCCAGGACGTTCGGCGACTGGGGGTCGAGGGAGAAGGCGGCCCCGCGGTTGTGGCAGATGATGCCGGTCGACGGCTCGAGGATCCCCGAGCCGAACCCGGAGGACAGGCTTTGGATCAGCGAGACCGCTCGGCCCTCGCCGTCGGCGGTGACCAGCGCGATCGTGTCGCCGGTCGGCCGGTGCGCGATTCGCACGCGAGCGGCGCGAACCTCGTCGCAGAGCGCGGCGATGTGTCCTTCGTCAAGGAGCGTCCCAACCGGGACCCGGGCGAGCCGCGGGTCGGCGTTGTGCCGGTCACGATCCGCAGAGGCCGCGGCGAAGACCTCCGCCAGGAGGGCCGCATCGACCCCGAGCGGGTCGGGGTCGATCTCGAGCCGCTCGGTGGCGAGGAGCATCTCAAGGAGCGCGAACCCCTGGGAGTTCGGCGGCACGACCGAGACATGCAGGTCCCGGTAGCGCGCGGCGATCGGTGAGTCGAGCTCCGCCCGATGGTCGGCCAGATCCTGGAGGGACATCGGCGATCCTATAGCCCTGAGCTCGGCCACCAACCGGGCGCCGACCTCGCCTCCGTAGAGGGAGGATGGGCCCTCCCCGGCGACCGCCTCGAGGGTCGCGGCCAGGGCCGGTTGGACCAACATGTCACCTTCCGCCAGCGGCGTGTTGTCGCGACCGAACACCTCGCGCATCCCGGGGTCGGCGAACAAGCGCGACGGCTCCCACGCCAGGCCGGATTTGAGGGACGAAGCGACCGGCACCCCGTCGCGCGCGTGGGCGATCGCGGGCTGGAACGCGCGCTCGAACGCAAGGTCGGCGCCGAGCTTCGCCAGGGCGGCCCACCCCGAGACGGCCCCCGGCACGGTGATCGTGAGCGGGCCGTACTCGGGCATGGTGTCGCCGGCGTCGCGGATGGCGTCGACGTCGATGGCGATCGGGGCGGCGCCGCTCGCGTTCAGGGCGATGGTCTGCCCGTTCAGGGCCTGCACCAGCGCGAACAGGTCGCCGCCCACGCCGCACATGTGCGGATAGACCACGGCGAGCATGATCGCTGCGGCCAGCGCGGCGTCGACCGCGTTCCCGCCATCCTCGAACGCGGCGACCCCAGCCTCCGTGGCCGCCCGGTGTGGCGTGGCGATGGCGTATCGCTTCCCGGTCGCCGAGAGCTGCCGGTCGCTCACGACGCGCCTTCGGGCATCTCAGCCTCGGAGCACGAGCCCGCGGTAGCTGTCGAAGAAGCCGGCCTCCCGGAGCCGGTCGGCCCGCGGCGTCTCGAGGTCCGGGAGGCCGTCGATGCGCTGGGGCTCGATCTTGCGCAGGCGTCCCTCCTTGGCCAGATCGACGAGCGGGTCGACCCAGACGTCGAAGACAAGGGTCGAGCGATGCTGCCGGATCAGCTCCAGCAACCGGGGGTGGATCGAGGTCCGGATGCTCACCCGCTCTGGCCCGGGGACCGCCGGGCCGGGGCGCAGCTCGTCGGACGGCTTCCCGAGCTCGGCCATGTCTTCGACCGGCACGATCACCTCGACCTCCATGGGCTTTCGGTGGCCCGCGTCGACGACGGTCACCGGCCGCGCGCCATCTTCGGTCTGGCCGCCCAGGAACCGGGCGATCTCGTCGAGCGGCCGCTGCGTCGCGGAGAGCCCGATCCGCTGGGGAGGGGTTCGCGCGATGGCTTCGAGCCGCTCCAGCGAGAGCTCGAGGTGCGCCCCGCGCTTCGTCCCCGCGCCCGCGTGGATCTCGTCGACGATCACCGATCGGACGCTCCGGAGGATCTCGCTTGTCGAGGAAGTGAGCATCAGGCACAGCGACTCCGGCGTGGTGATCAGGATGTCGGGCGGGCGGCGCTGGATGGCCCGGCGCCCGTTGGCGGGCGTGTCGCCCGTTCGTATGGCCACCGACGGCGCGTGGAGTTCGGTGCCGAGCCGTTCGGCGGCTAGGCCGATCCCGGCGAGCGGCGCGCGGAGGTTCTTCTCCACGTCCACCGCCAGCGCCTTCAGGGGAGACACGTACAGCACCCGACAGCGTTCGCTGGCGGACGGCGTGGGCTCGCCGGCCAACCGGTCCAGTGCCCACAGGAAGGCCGCGAGGGGCTTGCCGGAACCCGTCGGGGCCAGGATCAGGGTGTGGTCTCCCGAGGCTATGGCCGGCCATCCACGGACCTGCGCCGGGGTGGGGGCCTCGAACGAGGCCTCGAACCACACTGCGCGGGCTGGAAGGGAGAACGGGTCGAGCGTCACCGGACAAGCCTACGGCGAACCACCGACGGGCTGGCAACCGCCGGTAGGATGCAGCGCGTGTCAGCGGCCCGCCTCATCCCACCGGCCCTCGTGGCGGCGGCGTTCGTGGCGGCGGCCGCCGCTCCCGCGGCGGCCGCCGCCGAGCCCCGGGACCAGGTGGTCCTGTCCGGGACCGTCGAGGTCCCTCGGGGCCGGGAGGTGGGGGAGGTCGTCATCCTCACCGGGAGCGCCGTGATCGACGGCGTCGCCTTCGGTGACGTGGTGGTCCTGAACGGCGACATCTCCGTGAACGGCCAGGTGAGCGGAAGCGTCATCGCCGTCGACGGCACCGTATCGCTCGGACCGAACGCCCAGGTCGGGGGCGACGTCACCTCGCGGGGGGAGATCGAGCTCACCGATGGGGCGAAGGTCGACGGCCGGGTCCGGCAGCACGCGGCGTTCACGTGGCGGAGGCCCATCTCGGCGTTCGGACGGTTCGCGAGCTGGCTGGCGGTGACGGTGTCGACCCTCCTCCTCGGCCTCGGGCTGGTCCTGGTGGTGCCCCGCGGGGTGGACGCGGCGTTCGCGGCGGCCAGGGGATCACCGCTGACGGCGCTCGGCTGGGGCGCGCTGCTCGCCGTGGGGGTGCCCGTCCTTTCGATCATCTCGATCGCGTCCCTCGTGGGGCTGCCGCTCGGGCTGGCCGTGCTGCTGGCCTTCGTGCTCGTGGCCTTCGTGGGATACGCGCTCGCGGCGTACGTCCTGGGGTGCTTGCTGTGGCGACGGTCGGACAAGAACGTCCTCGCCTTCGTGATCGGGTGGGCCATCCTTCGTGCCGTCGCGCTCATCCCCTTCGTGAGCGGCCTGACGTGGGCGGCGGGTGCGGTGTTCGGCGTCGGGGCGGCGGCGGTCGCCACGTGGCGTGTTCGCGCTGTGGGCGGGAGGCACCGCGAGGGCAAGATCGTGCAGCTCACCGAGCACGTCAGCGAGGAGGCGGGTCTGTGAGAGACGTCGAGACGATCTCGCGGGAGGAGCTGAAGGGGAAGCTTGACCGGGGCGACGACTTCAAGCTCGCGATGGCGCTCAGTCCATGGGCGTTCGAAGCGAAGCGGATCCCGGGTTCGATCAACATCGCTTCGGAGGAGCAGGGCCTCGGACTGATGACAGACGGGGTCATCTCGCCCGCCGACGAGATCGTCGTGTACTGCACGGGCGGCGACTGCATGTCGAGCCTCCAGGCGTACAAGAGTCTCGTCGAGCTGGGGTTCACCAACGTGCGCCACTACCCAGGCGGGCTATCCGATTGGGAGGCGGCCGGGTATCCCTTGGAGGGTAGCCTCGTGGGGCCGACGGACGCGGTGGAGGACTGAGCTTCACCGCCGGGCCAGGCGCGAGAGCACAGCGAACACGGCGCCTAGGGCCGCTCCGAACGCCGCGGCCTGGGGGACGTTCATCAGGACGCGGGCGCCGTCCTCCACGGTGACCCGGGGCGAGACCACCATCCCCACGAACGACTGGCGCCCCAGCGTCGCGCCGCCTGCGGCGATGACGCTCTGGCATCCCCCCTGCTCGATCGACACGTCTCCCCTCGCCACCAGCGGCCCGCACCCGCCCTGACTGATCGACACGTCGCCGCCGGCCATGATCGGCCCGCACCCTCCCTGGTGGATCGAGACCTGCCCCGACGCGATGACCGGGCCCGCTCCCGCCTGGGTCAGGTGGACGTCCCGCCCGTTTACCATCCCGACCAGCGCCCGCTCCACCGTCACGTCCCCGGCCGCCTCGACGGTCCTCAGGACCCTGGGCGTGCTCTGTCCGTCCGTGTCCACGTCGCACCTCCTCTCGTTCCCTTCCATCCTATGTAGGCTGCGCGGGTGGCGGGGGGCCAGACGTTCCCGCTGATGCCGAGGGAGTTCGAGCCATGGTCCGAGGAAGCCATGATCGCCAGCCAGCCGCCCGCCCTTTCGGAAGCAGCCGTTCGCCGTGGAATGGCTGTCCGGCCTCGACCTGATCCCGGGCATGGGCTTCGGCGTGCACTGGGACAAGTTCCGGTTCATCCGGGGCTGCGGCCGTACATCATGTCTCGGGTGGATCACGGCGGGTGGTTCGTGGGGATCGACGAGCGGATCGCCATCCTCGGCGACGGCCAGTGGACGGTGCTCGGGACCAGGACCGCGATGGTGCGCCACGCCCGCACGACCCGCTCGTACCGGGCAGGGGGGCCCTTTTCGACCGCGGGCTGACCGGTCGGCGGGGCCGGCCGCTGGCTATCCTGAGGAGCCGTGAGCTCGACCGACCTGACGGTGTTGCCCGAGGAGTCGCACCGGCCCAGGTGCTTCCTGTGCGGCCGCCCCACCTTCGATCCCGAGAAGGGGGAGCGGCCGTGGGTCCGGGCCGCGCTGGGTGGCCACCAGGTGCTGGTGTGCCCTCGGTGCCAGGAGGACCGGCCGGATTGGGCCGTCCAGCTCGACCGGTGCGAGGCCTGCGGCCAGACCAGGCTGTCCGTGACGCTCGGTCAGGTGGTGTGCCGGGCATGCGGCCACGTCCGCGGCGAGTCGGTCGAGCCCGCCTGGCTTTCGGGCGCTTAGCTCAGCGGGAGAGCGCTGCCCTTACAAGGCAGAGGTCGAAGGTTCGAATCCTTCAGCGCCCACTCACGATGGAGGAGCACGACCTCGACGTCGTAACGGGCGCCTTCGGCTACACCGGCCGGTACATCACCGAGCGGCTCCTGTCGAACGGAAGGAGGGTCAGGACGCTGACCGGCCACCCGAACAGGCCGAACCCGTTCGGAGACCAGATCGAGGTGGCGCGCTTCGAGTTCGGGGATCGAGCGAAGCTCGAGAAGCGCCTGGACGGTGCCGACACCCTCTACATCACCTACTGGATCCGGTTCCCGTACCGCGGCATGACCTTCGAGACCGCTATTCGCAACACGGAGACCCTGATCGGGGCCGCGGGTGACGCCGGCGTCAGGCGCATCGTCCACGTCAGCATCACGAAGGCCTCCGAGGACTCTCCGTTCCCGTACTTCCGGGGGAAGGCCAGGCTGGAGCGGACCGTCCGGAAGTCCGGCCTGAGCCACGCGATCGTCCGCCCCACGGTGATCTTCGGGCGGGAAGACATCCTCATCAACAACATCGCCTACGTCCTGCGGCGGCTCCCCGTCTTCGGCATCCCCGGCCCCGGCGACTATCGGGTTCGACCGGTCTCGGTGGAGGACGTCGCCGACATCTGCGTGCGGGCGGGGCAACGCGAAGAGGACGAGATCATCGACGCCGTCGGCCCGGAGACGTTCACCTTCGAGGAGCTGGTGCGCCTGATCGCGGCCACGGTCGGGAGCAGGGCCCGCATCGTGCACGTCCCACCGGCGGCCGCGCTGGCCGCCTCGAGATTGATCGGCTACGTCGTGAGGGACGTCCTGGTGACGGAGGAAGAGCTGAAGGGGCTGATGGCGAACCTCGTCGTCACCGACGGTCCCGCCACCGGGCACCGGAGGCTGAGCGATTGGCTGGCCGATAACGCGGCGACCGTGGGGAGAAGGTACGCCTCCGAGGTGTCGCGGCACTACTCGAGCGGTCAGTGATGCTCGCTCATGGGGCGGTGAGGCTGACCTCGCGGACGCCCCAGATGCTCCAGGCGGGGAAGTCGCCCGAAGCGGTGAACGCGACGTAGTTGGGCGCATCATCCAGCAGCAACTCGTCAGGGATGGCGGTGGTCCGGGTCTTGGTCCACTTGTTGGCCGGTCCGGTGCGGATCGTCCGCACGAGCTGCCAGTTCACCCACAGCGTGAGCTCAGCCTCCCCGACGTCGAACGCCTGGAAGGTCAGGTTCATCGAACCGGCCGCCCCGGGGGCGAGGTAGAAGACCTCCTTGGGGTGCGTACGGTCGACGCGCGGGACGTTTCCCAGTGGGTCCGCAGATCCGATCGGCATCGGAAGCGCCGGGGACTGCTTGGGGTTCACCGGGATCGTCCGTAGCGAGCCCCAGGCCGTGGGGTCGGTCGTGGTGGCGAAGTCGTACAGGCTCCCGCCGAGGAGCCCGTTCTCCCGCACCGCGCGGCCGAATGCCAGGATCTCGGCGCCGTCGAGGTTGTTCGCCACGCCTCCGATCCCATGGATGGGGACGGTGGCATCGCCGACGCCTGTCCGGATGAGCTCGATGCAGCTCGCCGTGTAGTCGTGGACGGCTTGGCTCCCGTTGGCCACGGCGCCGAAGTAGCACATGGGCAGGAACAGGTCGTAGTACTGCACGAGCTCCACGTAGGGGAAGTTCCGCCAGAAGCTTGACTCGGTCGCCAGGCGAACGGGGTTCGGGATGATGGCCCCCAGTGGATAGCTCGGACCCACGGCGTCGCGGATCCACTTCGACAGGTCGAGGAGCCTCCTGGTGCGGGCGGCGGGATCGGCCACCACCCTGGACTCGATGTCGAGCGCGAAGGAGTCGAACGCCCCTCCGGTGCTCGACCGGTAGTCGATGGCGGCCATCGACTTCCGAAAGTCCGCTTTCAGGTGCTCGAACGAGGGGAGGTACCAGGCCACCACACGCATCCCAGCCAGGTGCGCGGAATCGATGAACTGCCCGACCTTCAGGGGGAACACGATGGCCCGGTGCGAGTAGTTCGAAGTCTCGAGGTAGATCGTGCGCACTCCCTCGGCATGCATGGCCTGAACGGTCGCCGAAGGGTCGGCCCACAGGGCGTCGTCGAAGATGTCCACCCACGTGCCCATCCCGCGGTAGGCGAAGAGGCTCGGCCGGTCCGGCGCGCGCGTGGCGGCGGACGCCCCGGCCAGCGCGGTCAGCATCACCGCCATGGCCACGAAGGCCTGGAACACGTGGGACGTCATGGTTCGAGTGCTGGGCATAGTTCAAAGGGAGAGACGGGTCTGAAGAGTCTATCGTTGCGGTGATCCGACAGACTTTCAGCGCTGAAATTACCACCTTGTCTTTTGCCGAACGGGTGTTCTATCCTTTGAGGTCCCGATGCGCTGGGACAGCCTCAGGCTCGACGTCCAACCGGCGGACGACCGCCTCACGACACCCCTGTTCGAGCAGGGCGCCGTGGTCCGCACGTTCGACACGCCGGAGTTCCGGGGCATCACGTTCTACGAGGTCCGAGCTCGGTCGATCATCAACCGCGTCCCGGAGGCCTCCCGGATGCCGTTCCGCTTCACGATCAATCCGTACAGGGGATGCAGTCATGGTTGCACCTATTGCCTAGGTGGTGACACGCCGATCCTGATGGGTGACGGTCGAACGAAGCCTCTGGCCGACGTACGCCCGGGTGACGAGATCTACGGTACCGTCCGGAGCGGGAAGTACCGTTGGTACGTCAAGACCGGCGTTCGCGCGCATTGGTCCACGGTCAAGCCGGCGTACCGCATCACGCTGGAAGATGGAACGGAGCTCATCGCGAGCGGAGACCACCGATTCATGACGAACCGCGGATGGAAGCACGTCACCGGATCGGAGCAGGGCGCCGCAACACGGCCTCACTTGACACTCAACAACGATCTGCTGGGAACGGGGCAATTCGCCTGTCCACCCGAGGGCGGGACCGATTATCGCCAGGGGTATCTTTGCGGCATCATTCGCGGGGACGCGCATCTCGGCTCATTCGCATATCGGCGGGCAAGCGGCAAGCTTGAAACCGCGCACCGGTTCCGGCTCGCCCTGGTGGACCTGGAGGCCCTCCGTCGAGCGCGCGGGTATCTCAGTGAACTGCAGGTGGAAACGCGCGAGTTCCTCTTCCAGGCCGCCATCGGAGGCAGAAGAGCAATGCAGGCGATCCGCGCTTCGAGCCAGAGACACGTGCGTGCCATACAGACCATCATCGCCTGGCCTTCTGATCGTTCCGTCGAATGGACTAAGGGATTTCTCGCAGGCATCTTTGACGCGGAGGGAAGCTACAGTGGCAGCCTGCGAGTCTCCAACACCGACCCTGAGATCATCGATCAGTTCGCCGCGTGTCTGCGAAGACTCGGCTTCTCGTTTCGGATCGAGGATCGGTCCCTCCCGAACGGCCTAATGTACGTGAGGCTGCTTGGTGGTGTTCGGGAAGTCCTCCGCTTCTTCCACACGGTTGATCCCGCGATCACGCGCAAGCGGGACATCTCGGGGCAGGCCATCAAGAACGGTGCCCCGCTCCGGGTCGTGTCCATCGAGCCGTTGGGCATGGACATTCCCATGTACGACATAACCACCGGCACTGGCGACTTCATCGCGAACGGCGTCGTCAGCCACAACTGTTTCGCCCGCAAGAGCCACACCTATCTCGACCTGGACTACGGCCGCGACTTCGACACGAAGATCGTCGTGAAGGTGAACGCCCCGGAATTGCTGAGGAAGGAGCTGGCCGACCCCAAGTGGGAGGGCGAGCACATCGCCATTGGGACCAACGTCGACACCTACCAGCGGGCAGAGGGACGGTACCGGCTCATGCGGGGGATCATCGAGGCCCTCCGCGACTTCGCGAATCCCTTCTCCATCCTGACGAAGGGAACGCTGATCCTCCGCGACCTCGACCTGCTCGTCCAGTGTTCCGACATCACCGACGTGGCCACGAACTTCTCGGTCGGCTCCGTCGACCGGGAGCTGTGGCGCGTCCTGGAGTCCGGGACGCCGAACCCCACGAGGCGGCTGGAGGCGGTCCGGGCGCTGAACGATGCCGGCGTTCCGTGCGGCGTGCTGATGGCCCCGATCGTTCCGTTCCTGTCCGATTCCGACGAGGCCATCCGGGAGACGGTCGAGGCGATCGCCGGCGTCGGTGCCACCCACGTCACACCCATCGTGCTCCACCTTCGAAAGGGCGGCTCCCGGGAGTGGTTCATGGTCTGGCTCCGGGAACGGCACCCCGAGCTCGTCCCCCGCTACGAGGAGCTGTACGGCGACCGGGCCTACGCCGCCAAGTCCTACCAGGAGGACGTGGCCGCACGGGTCCGGAGGCTCGCCCGGCGGTTCGGGATCGGCGGGGCCACGCCAGGGGAAGCCCGCGGGGTGTCCTCGCCGTCGCCCCGGACCCCGACCCAGCCGGAGCAGCTCACCCTGGCTTAGCGCGGACGCTGGAGTGGCGGCACCGCGGGCCTCGCCGGTCCCTTCCCCCCGCGGCCGGTCGGCTACCCTTCGTGCCATGAGGGGCATGGACCGGTTGCTCGAGCTCCAGGCCATCGACAGCACCATCGACCGGCTGGAGGCGCGCCGGAGGCAGCTCGAGGAGGGCGGCGAGCTCATGGCCGCCCGGGCGGCCATGGAGGACGCCGAGGGCCGCCTCGGCGAGCTGCGATTGGCCATCGACGCGGTCATGCGGGAGCAGCAACGGCTGGAGCACGAGATCGACTCGATGACGCAGAAGGCCGGAGCCGACGAAAAGCGCCTCTATGACGGCAGTATCGCCAACGTGAAGGAGCTGCAAGCGCTCCAGCACGAAATCGCGAACCTGAAGGAACGGCGATCCCGGGCCGAGGACGAGCTCCTCGAGCAGTTGGTTCGAAAGGACGACCTGGAGGGCCGGGTGGCGGAGGCGGGGAAGGTGGCGACCGAGGCGCGGGACAACGTCGAGGCCGTCGGCGCGGAGGCCATCCGGGAGCTGGAGCAGATCGAAACCTCGCTCAAGGCAAGTCGCGAGAACCGCGAAGCGCTCGGTCCCGAGTTCGACGAGGAGCTGCTGGACCTGTACGAGGAGCTTCGGCGGCAGAAGAAGGGGATCGCCGTCGCCGCGCTGGTCGACGGCGTGTGCCAGGCGTGCCACGAGAAGCTGTCCCCCCTCGAGCTCGACCGCCTGAAGAAGACCGACGGCGTGAAGAGGTGTGAGTACTGCCGGCGGATCGTCCTCTTCGCCTGATCGTCTGGTGCGACGGGGCGGCGCGAGGGAACCCCGGCCCCGCCGGCATCGGCGTCGTCGTGACGAGGCCCGGAGGCCGGGTGATGGACCGCGTGGCAAGAGGGATCGGCGTGGCCACGAACAACGTGGCGGAGTACACGGCGGCCATCGAGGGCCTGAAGCGGGCCAGGGACCTCGGCGCCGCCCACGTCCTCCTCCGCTCGGATAGCCGCCTGCTGATCGAGCAGCTCTCCGGACGGTTCAGGGTCAAGAACCCCGTGCTTCAGCGGCTGCACACCGAGGTGCGCGGGCTGGCCGAGGGTTTCACCCGCGTGCGCTACGAGCACGTGCCGCGCGAAGAGAACCGGGAAGCCGACCGTCTGGCGAACTGGGGCGTCGACGAATGGCTGGCCGGCGGGGGCGCTACATGGACGCCGCCGGCGAGGGCCCCCCGGCTGTGGGAGGAGGAGTGACCACATCCTCCAGGGCGAACTCGAACCGCGCCACGCCGCCGCCCGCGAGGCGATAGGACAGGGACAGCACCCGTCCGTCGGCCGAGTCCTGCTGTGGGAACACCAGGAGCCCCTCGACCGTGGTGCCGCTCGGCACGGCGATGAGGTTCCCGGTGTGGACGCCCTCCTGGCGCAGCGAGGCGTCGCCGGCCTGCTCCACGTGCAGACCGGGGAGTTCGGGATCGAGCACGATCTCCTCGCTGCGCCCGTTCTCCACCACTACGTTGAACTGCCAGTTCGGCGTGAACATGAACACCGAGTGAAGGTGGATCGTCACCCCCCGCCGGACCTGCGACAGATCCTCGAAGAGCACGATCGCGGCAACCATGGACTGCCCGTCGCGCGTCAGGTCGAAGATCCTCCAGTCGGCCGGGCCGACTCGAAGGAGCGTGATGGGTCCGTCGAGGATCCTCGTGAGGGGGAACGGCTCATCGTCGATCGGATCGTGGGCGAATGTCACCGAGGCCCCCACGTCGACACGCGCCCCGGTGGTGCCCTCGATGGTGTCCAGCGCCACGAACTCCATGGAGCGGAGGTCGACCTGTCCCGCGATGGTTCCCGGGAACTCATCGTTCTGGACGTTCAGCCAGCGGGCCCACGCCGAGAGCTTCGCGCCGCCAACGAGCTCGGCCAGACGCCCACCCTCGTCCTCGGTGGCATGGGCGTAGGCGTCCAGGAACTCGACCACGGTCTGCCGGGAAGCGACCACGTCGACACCGAGGCCCACGCCCACCTGCTCGCGGGCGATGGGCCGGGCCGGCCCTTCGAGCTCCGGCGAGCACGATGCGAGTGCGAGGAACGGGATGAACAGAAGCGAGAGCCGTCGCATCGGATCGGCCGTATCGTACCCGGGCCTATACTGTTGGAGGGGAGTCGGCCGGGCGGCCGCGGGCGAAGGCTCGAGGAAAGTCCGGACTCCACAGGGCAGGGTGCTGGGTAACGCCCAGGCGGGGTGACCCGCGGAAAGCGCCACAGAGAACAGACCGCCCCCGCGAGGGGGCAAGGGTGAAACGGTGAGGTAAGAGCTCACCAGCGGGCCGGGTGACCGGCCCGGCTCGGCAAGCCCCACCCGGAGCAAGGCCAAGCAGGGAGCGTTCGAGGGTGGCCCGCCCGAGCTCCCGGGTAGGCCGCGCGAGGGGCGTTCGTCGTACGGGAACGCCCCCGGGGCCTCGGGGCGACGCGAGGCTCAGAGAGATGGCCGCCGCCGGCCCGTGAGGACCGGCACGGAATCCGGCTTACAGGCCGGCTCCCCTTCCTTCAACGCCGGGCGCTCAGCCCGCGTGCCCCTGCTGGCGATCAGCGAGCACCCGCAGCGGCGCGCTGGAGCTGCCTGCCGGCGTGGTACGAGCTTCGGACGAGCGGACCGGCCTCCACGTGGGTGATCGACATTGCCTCGCCGGTCCGCTTGTGCCGGGCGAACTCTTCCGGGGTGACCCACCGGTCTACCGGAAGGTGGAACTTCGTCGGCTGGAGGTACTGGCCCATCGTCACGATCTCGCAACCGGCCTCGGCCAGATCGCGGAGGGCCTCGGCGACCTCCTCGGGCCGCTCACCCATCCCCAGGATGAGGTTGGACTTCGTGATCTGGCTCGGCCGTAGGCGCTTCGCGATGCGGAGCACGTCGAGCGACCGGTCGTAGCCGAACGCCGGACGGATCCGCCCGTGCAGCCTGCGGACGGTCTCCAGGTTATGGGCGAACACGTCGGGCTCGGCGTCGATCACCGTCGCGATGTCGCGCTCGCCGCCATCGAAGTCGGACGGTAGCACCTCGACGCCGCACCCCGGCAGGGCCTCGCGCACCGCCCGGATACACGCCGCCCAGATCCGTGCCCCGCCGTCAAGGAGGTCGTCGCGGGCCACGCCGGTCAACACGACGTACCGGAGGCCCATGGCCCTCACCGCCTCCGCGATCCGCCGCGGCTCTTCCTCATCCACCGGGTCCGGCCTCGCCGTCATCACGTCGCAGAAGCCGCAGCGCCGGGTGCACCGGTCGCCCAGGATCAGGAACGTGGCCTCCCGTTCCTCCCAGCACTCGTAGATGTTCGGGCACCCCGCTTCCTCGCATACCGTGTGCAGGGAAAGTCCCCGCATGAGCTGCTTCAGCTCGGTGTAGTTGGGGCCCGTGCGGGCCTTGACCTTCAGCCACTCCGGGCGGCGGGCCGCGGGCTGTAAGGTCTGGGCGCAGCCCACCGAATGCGCGACGTGGGTGTCAGGGAGCGTCGCTGTCCCTGTGCCCGCGGCGGTGGACACGATTGGCAGGTACAGACGCCGCTTGTGTGGATTGTGGTCCCGGCCAGGCATCCGGTCCAGTCTAGCCCGTGCTCGTAGCATCGAGGCTCGGCGTCTCGAGCTCCTCCTCCGCGGTCCACTGCGGCGGCACCGTTGGCAGGAACACCCGGAACGAGGCCCCCCCACCCTCGCGCTCCTCCACCCAGGCCTTCCCGCCGTGAAGCTCAGCGAACATCGCGACCAGCGAGAGCCCGATCCCCGTGCCGGGGGAGTGGGGAGATGCGGTCGGTCCCTGCCGGAATGGCTCGAAGATTGCCTTCTGGAGATGTCTCGGCACCCCCGGACCGTCGTCCTCCACGGCGAGGAGCGCGCCGCCGTCCTCCTCGCGCACGTGGACCCAGACTGTCGCGGCGGGCCCGCCGTGGCGGAACGCGTTGGCGAGGAGGTTCTCGGCGATGCGCTCGACCTTGGGCGGGTCGGCCGGGATCACGACGGCCTTCGCCTCCACCAGGACCCGCCGGCCGGGCGGCACCTCCAGGCTGTCCACCGTCCGCCGGACCAGCGCCCCGAGGTCGGTCGGCCGGTATTGGGGGGTTACGATGCCCCGGCTCAGCCGGTCGATGTCGAGCAGGTCTTTCAGCAGCTTGTCGAGCTTCCGGGCGTTCGAGGCCAGTCGGTCGAGGAGGTCGCGACGGTCGGCCTTCGACAGGTCCTGGCGCTCCAGCGTGAGGGCCAGGCCCAGGATCGATGTCAGCGGGCTGCGGAGCTCGTGTGAGACGGCGGCCAGGAACGCGTTCTTCATCTCGTCGAGCGCGCGCAGGCGCTCGGCGGCCTCGCGTTCCCGCTGCTCCCGCTCGCGAAGCGCCTCCTCCGCGAGCTTGGCGTCCGTGACGTCGGTCATCACGCCTTGCGAGAAGCGCGGACGGCCCTGCTCGTCGCGGACGATGGTTGCCTGGTCCCTGACCCATAGCCATCGCCCGTCGGTGGCTCGGATGCGGTACTCGATGTCCAACGGCTCGCCGGTCTCGTTGTGCCGGGTCGACGCGTCCACGACCCGGGTCCGGTCGTTCGGGTGAAGGGCCCGCATCCACAGCCCGAGGTCCTCCTTCCACTGCTCGACCGTGTACCCGAGCATGGCCTCGATCTGGGGGCTCACGAAGATCGTCGAGGACAGGGCATCGACCCGGTCCACGTACGTCACCGCCGGGATCGTCTCGACCAGAGAGCGGTACCGGTTCTCCGCCTCCAGCAACCGCTCCTCGGTCTCCTTGCGCTCGGTGAGGTCGAGCAACACGCCCTGCCAGACGCTCCGCCGGCCGGGCCGGCCGCGTTCCATCACCACCGCGTCGTCGCGCACCCATACCACCCGGCCGTCCTGGCCGATCAGCCGGTACTCCATGCTGAACGGCTCGCCGGCCTGGTCGGTCCGCTCGGACTCGGCCATGACGGCCTCCCGGTCATCGGGGTGGATGCGCCTCCTCCATGTGTCGGGGTCGTCCAGCCACTGCTCCGGTGTGAATCCGAGCAACTGCTCGATCCCCGGCGCGATGTACTTGGACGCTCCGTCCTCGTGGTGCAAGGATTCCGCCACGTACGTCACGGCGGGCATCTCCTCCACCAAGGTCCGGTATCGGTGCTCCGCCGCGGCCCGGGCTCGGGTCTCCCGCCGGGCCTGCCGCCACCGCAGCAGCGAGAACACCCACAAGCCCAGAGTGGCCAGGCCCAGGGCCACCAGGATCTCGTCCACCCGGGTCGGGAAGCGGCGGATGACCCAGCGGTGCGCGAGCTCGAACCCGCCAGTCACCACACCCAGCCAGAACACGACGAGGGCGACGAGCGAGATCAGCAGCAGATCCCGCACCGCCCTCGGTCGGTTCCGGCGCGACTTCCTGCGTTCGTTCATCGCGATGAGCTGTTTCCCCGACTATCGGCGGCTCCGGGGGGACGCCTGAGCCCTGCGCCGCAGGTCCTTCAGTACAGGTCCTTTCAGTACCTGTCCGCAGGTCGGGACCGCGGTCTCGGGGCGATGGGGTCAGAACCGGGCCAGCTCGAGCATCCGCTCGAGGATCCGGTCCGTGTCGGGTATGTAGGCGTGCTCCAGCCCGGCCGCGAACCCCATGGCCGGGACGTCCGGGCCCCCCATCCGGACGATGGGGCCGTCGAGGTCGAACATAGCTTCCTCGGCGATGGTGGCGGCGATCTCGGCGCCGGCCCCGTACGTCCGGTTGTCCTCGTAGACGACCATGGCCTTTCCGGTCTTGCGCACCGAGGCCAGGATGGTCTCCGCGTCGAGGGGCGCGATGGTCCGGACGTCCACGACCTCCGCCGAGACGCCCGCCTCCTGCTCCAGGCGCTGCGCGGCCTCCAGGCACAGATGGAGCATGAGTCCGTAGGCGACGACGGTGAGGTCCGTGCCTTCCCGCTTCAGGTCGGCCTTCCCGATGGGGACGGTGAACGGCTCGTCCGGCACGTCGCCCTTGATCGATCGGTACGTCTTCTTGTGCTCGAGGAACAGCACGGGGTCGGGGTCTCGGATCGCGGACCGCAGCATCCCCACGGCGTCCCGGGGAGTCGATGGGACGACCACCTTCAGCCCCGGCACGTGCCCGTAGAAGGCCTCGATGGACTGGGAGTGGTACAGGGCCCCGTGGATGCCCCCGCCCCACGGGCAGCGCACCACCATGGGCAACCCCAGGTCGCCGTTGGTCCGGTACCGCATCCGCGCGGCCTCCGACACGAGCTGGTCGAAGGCGGGGTGGATGAAGTCGGCGAACTCGATCTCGGCCACCGGGAGCAAGCCGTGGAGGGCCATCCCGATGGCGACCCCCACGATGAGGGATTCGGCGAGGGGCGCGTCGATGACGCGCCCCTCGCCGAACTCCTCCAGGAACCCCTGGGTCACGCGGAACACGCCGCCCCTGGCCCCGACGTCCTGGCCCAACACGACGATCCGCTCGTCGGCCGCCATCTCGTCGTGGAGGGCGTCGTGGATGGCGGTGACAACGTTCTTCTCGGCCATCTCAGAATTCTTCGTGAAAGACGTGCCGCATGAGGGTGGCGGGGTCGGGGTCGGGCGCGTTCCAGGCCCGATCCACCGCCACGTCCAGGTCGACCTTGATCTCCGCGGCCATCGCCTCGATCCGCCCGTCGTCGATCAGATCCTGTCCCTTCAGGTAGCCCGCGAACCGGAGCAGGGGGTCGCCCTGCCGCGCAGCCTCGACCTCCTCCCGGCTCCGGTAGGTCCGGTCGTCGTCGTCGGAGGTATGGGGCTGAAACCGGTACGTCTTGCACTCGATCAGCGTAGGGCCCTCGCCACCGCGCGCCCGCGCCACGGCCTCCTTCATCGCGGCGTGGCAGGCCAGCACGTCGTTGCCGTCCACCACCACACCGGGGAAGCCGTACCCCGGGGCACGGTCG
>Ga0209853_1000038_pt1 | contig 33695 bp, 34 predicted proteins | sample GWRWS1_30_40_FD_187224 | JGI IMG/M metagenome (GOLD analysis project Ga0209853, IMG submission 187224) | Riverbed sediment microbial communities from areas with vegetation nearby in Columbia River, Washington, USA - GW-RW S1_30_40 (SPAdes)... | ecosystem: Environmental > Aquatic > Freshwater >...
CCTAGGCGCGCTCACGCTTCCTGATCGGGCGACGATTTCCAACATGTCGCCCGAATACGGGGCCACTGCGGCGATGTTCCCCATTGACGATGAGACGCTTGGGTACCTGCGCATGACCGGACGGAGCCAGGCGCAGGTGCGGCTGGTCGAGGCGTACTCGCGCGCTCAGGGCATGTTCCGGACACCCGGCGATCCAGAGCCCGTGTACGACCAGGTCGTGGAACTGGATCTCTCCGCCGTCGAGCCGAGCCTGGCCGGCCCTCGACGTCCACAGGACCGGGTGAGGCTGCAGGATGCGGGGCCGAATTTCCGTGCCGCGTTCGCGGAGCGGATGGCGGCGACCGCGCCGACAGGGCCGGCGGGGGGCGTGGCGGTGGCCGAGCGTCCGCCGGTCGTGCAGGTACGGATCGGGGACCGGGCTGCGGAGCTTGGACATGGATCAGTGGTTATCGCGGCCATCACGTCGTGTACCAACACGTCAAACCCTGAGGTGATGATTGCCGCGGGACTCATCGCCAAGCACGCCGTCGAACGTGGCCTATCCGTAGGTCCTACGGTCAAAACCAGTCTCGCGCCCGGCTCAGCGGTGGTGAGCGCCTACCTCGAACGCGCCGGCCTGACCAGGTATCTCGAGGCGCTCGGCTTCCACACGGTCGGATACGGCTGTACTACCTGCATCGGGAACAGCGGGCCGCTCGCGCAACCCGTGGCCGATGCGATTACCGCCAACGACCTGGTCACGGTCGCTGTGCTCAGCGGCAACAGGAACTTCGACGGGCGCATCCACCCGCTGGTTCGCGCCAGTTACCTGGCATCACCGCCTCTTGTGGTCGCCTTCGCGCTCGCGGGGACGGTCCATATGGATTTGACGAAGGACCCTCTCGGCACAGACCGCCGGGGCAACCCGGTGTACCTCCACGACATCTGGCCGGGTGATGCGGAGATCAGGGCTGTCATCGAGACCGCCGTCTCGCCGGAGCTGTTCGCGGAGCGCTACCGGGATGTCTTCCACGGGGACGAAACGTGGCGCACCCTGCCCGTGCCGGAAACTGAAGTCTACGGCTGGGACGCACACTCGACCTACGTCCAGTGGCCGCCGTTCTTCAGCGGGCTGACCACGTCCCCGCTGCCGCCGTCGGACATCCGCAGGGCGCGGGTGCTGGCCGCTTTGGGGGAATCAGTGACCACCGATCACATCTCGCCTGCCGGATCGATTCCCAAAGATAGTCCGGCCGGCCGGTACCTCCTCGAGCACGGTGTGCAGCCGTTCGACTTCAATACCTACGGCGCCCGGCGCGGGAATCACGAGGTGCTGATGCGGGGAACCTTCGCCAACGTCCGCCTTCGAAACCGGCTGGGCGGCGGCCGCGAGGGTGGATGGACTACGCACCTGCCTTCCGGTGACCTTCTATCGATCTATGATGCGGCGATGCGGTACCAGGCAGACGGCGCGCCGCTGATCGTGTTCGCCGGCGCGGAGTATGGGGCTGGCAGCTCGCGCGATTGGGCAGCCAAGGGCCCGAATCTTCTCGGCGTTCGTGCGGTCATCGCGGCAAGTTTCGAGCGCATCCACCGCAGCAATCTGATCGGCATGGGTATCCTGCCGCTGCAGTTCCTCCCGGGCGATTCCCCGGAGACGCTGGGGCTGGACGGGACCGAACTCTTCGACATCACGGGCATCGCCGCAGGGCTCCGCCCGGGTCAGATGGTCACGGTGCGCGCGCTCCGCAACGATGGAACGGAGCGGGAGTTTCAGGTAATCGCCAGATTGGACATTCCGATCGATGTGGAATATTACCGCCACGGCGGGATCCTGCCGTATGTCGTGAGGAAGCTCGTCGGGACAGCGTAATCGCTGCACCCCTGTAGGGTTCGCATTCTCCTCCGCGAAATAGGGCGGCCATGTGGCTGCTCGCCCTCGCGATCGCGCCGGGGGTTTTCTGGGTCTGGTACTTCCGCCGCCGCGATCACCTCAGGCCGGAACCCCGTCACCTCGTGGGCCGGGTGTTCGTCATCGGCGGGCTTGCCGCGATCGGCGCCGTGTTCATCGAGGCGCTGGCATTCCGCGCCGCCGGCATCGACCTGGCCGACTCGTTTGCCCCCTCGACCGCGCTCGCCGCGCTCATCATCGGCGCGGTCGAAGAGTCGGCGAAACTCGGCGCGCTGTATCTGAGCGTCTTCCGCCACGCGCACTTCGACGAGGTCATGGACGGCATTCTCTACGCTGTAACCGCCTCGCTCGGATTCGCCACCGTCGAGAACATCGGATACGTGCTGCAGGGCGGCACGGATGTGGCCATCCTGCGCGCCGTGCTCTCCGTGCCGGGACATGCATTTTTCGGCGCCGTCATGGGTTTTTATGTTGGCGTCGCGAAGTTCGCGGGGCGCTCGGGCCCGCTCTGGTTCTTCGGCGGCTTGCTCCTTGCGGCCGCCGCGCACGCCGCCTATGACGCGGCGATCTTCACCGGTACCTGGCTCGCCCTGACCATCATCCCCTTCATCTTCCTCCTGTGGCGTGCCAGCCTGCATTACGTCCGCCGCGCACTGGCCCTTGATGACCAACGGCTCGGCAAGCCTCTCGCCGCGGCTCGACGCATCCCGTAGCTCTTCGGTGTCTTCCTTCGACCTCGCCATCAGGAACGCGCGTACGCGCGGCGCCTCCGACCTCACCGACATCGGGATCACGGCGGGGCGGATTGCCGCGATGCACTCCCGGCTCGGGCCGGCCGCGCGTGACGTCGACGCGGCAGGCCGTTTGGTCACGCCATCATTCGTCGACCCTCACCTCCATCTGGACAAGGTGTACACGCTGAGGATGCTCGATGAGGAAGCCCTGCGCGCCTATCACGGCGCTGAGATGGCGGAGGCGCATCTGGCCATCGATCTCGCCGCGCGCGTGAAGGAGCGCTATCATCGCGACTGGATCCTGCCAAACGTTCGCACCGCGCTCCGAGAGGCCGTCACCTTTGGCGTCACCCACGTCCGGGCGTTTGCCGACGTAGACCGGAGGGCCCGCCTCGAAGGGGTCGCGGCGCTGCTGCAGGCGCGCACGGAGTTCGCCCGCGAGGTCACCGTGGAGGTGGTGGCATTTCCTCAGGAGGGGGTGGTCCGTGAACCGGGGGCCGCAGCGCTGGTCCGGGAGGCCGTGGAGCGCGGGGCCGATGTCGTGGGAGGCATTCCGTGGATCGAAGCCTCGCCTCGCGATGCGCAGGCTCACATCGACGCGATGTTTCAGATCGCCGTGGATTCCGATCGTCCCATTTCGATGCTTGTTGATGACGCGGGAAACCCGGCTCTTCGGACTCTGGAGTTGCTGGCGCGCAAGACGATTGACGCCGGCTGGGAGGGGCGGGTGGTGGCCCATCACGCTCGGGCGATGGCGCGCTACGACGCGTCTTACCTTCGCGACATCATCGCGTTGCTCCAGGCCGCCCGGCTCGCCGTCGTCACCAATCCGCATACAGGTCCCCTTCATGTGCCGGTGCGTGATCTCATGGCCGCGGGCATCACTGTCTGCCTGGGGCAGGATGACATCTCGGACGCCTACTATCCCTACGGACGACATAACATGCTCGAAGTAGCATTCCTGGCAAGCCACCTGTTCTGGATGACAACCGAGCACGACCGGGAGCGCCTCTACGACATGGTGACGCGGGATGCGGCGCGGGCGCTTGGGCTGCCTCCGCATGAACTCCGGCCCGGCGGGGCTGCGGATCTCGTCGTGCTGGAGGCGCCCGATCTCCTCGAGGCTTTCCGCCACCACGGGCCGCCTCACGCGGTGATCCGCCAGGGACAGCTCGTCGCTGCCGTGGAGGGCTGACACCTAACCGTTGTGTTTGATGTTTAGGAGCCTGGCTGTCGGGAAAAAGCGGCTTATATCGGGTCCTACGGGGGGGCGTTGATGGCCAGGCGGCGAGGCACGTCCGAGCTTTTGTCCGCAAAGATCACACGCGGCCGCCGCGAGGGCGGCAACGGGACGGGATCAAACACGGCTCTCGTCGCAGACATTATCATCGCGAACGCCCCGGATCCGGTCTTCGTCTCCGATCTCGAGGGGAAGATCCTCCAGGCCAATGGTGCAGTCAGTAAGCTCCTCGGTTTCCGGCAGGACGAGCTCATCGAGCAGTCGCTGTCCCGTTTCATCTCGCCCAGAGAAACGCGCGAGTTCCTTGCGGCGCTGCAGGAAGTGGTGAAGAAAGGCGTCACCCGGAATGCCCGCCTGAACCCCCGCAGCGCAAGCGGTGAGGTCATCCCCACCACGCTGAACGCCTCGGCGCTGCGGGACCCGGATGGGAACGTCATCGGCGCCATCGGCATCCTGCGCGACATGCGCGAGCTGGACAAGGCTCGCTCCTACGCGGAGAGCCTCATCAAGAACGCGCCCGACCCCGTGTTCGTCTCCGACCTGGAAGGAAAGATCCTGCAGGCCAACGATGCGGTATCCAAGCTGCTGGGCTTCCGCCCTGATGAGCTGATCGAGCAGTCTCTCTCGCGGTTTATCTCGCCCGAAGAGACGCGCGAGTTCCTGGCGGCGCTGCGCGAGGTCGTGGAGAAGGGCGTCACGCGCGACGCCCGCCTGAACCCGCTGAGCGCCAGTAGTGAAGTCATCCCTACGACGCTGAATGCCTCCGCCCTTCGCGATACTGACGGGAAGGTGATCGGCGCGATCGGCATCCTGCGCGACATGCGCGAGCTCGACAAGGCCCGCGCGTACGCGGAGAGCCTGATCAAAAACGCGCCCGACCCGGTGTTCGTCTCGGACCTCGAGGGAAAGATTCTGCAGGCGAACGACGCGGTCTTCACGCTGCTGGGCTTCCGCCCGGACGAGCTGATCGAACAGTCGCTGTCGCGTTTCATTTCCCCCGAGGAGACACGCGAGTTCCTGGCGGCGCTGCAGGAGGTCGTGGAGAGGGGCGTCACCCGGAACGCCCGCCTGAATCCCCGCAGCGCGAGCGGGGAGGTCATCCCCACCAGCCTCAACGCCTCGGCACTGCGGGACACCGACGGGAAGGTGATCGGCGCCATCGGCATCCTGCGCGACATGCGCGCCTACGAACAGGTCGTGCGGGACCTGGAAAAGTCCAAGCAGGAGCTTCAGGAGAAGATTCTCGACCTCGAGAAGTTCGAAGAAGTCGTCGTCGGCCGCGAGCTGAAGATGATCGCGCTAGAGAAAGAGCTCGAGCAGTTGCGCCGCGACCTCGAAAGGACGCAGTCCCGGCCGTCGCAAGGGGCATGACCATCGCCAACTTGGTGCAGGAACCGCCCTTCGCCTGGGACGAGGCGGACGCGCTTCGCTCGGAGACCGCGTCGACGCGCGCCGAGGCGGAGCGGCTGCGCGAGCAGGTGCGCGACCTGACGGCGCGCCTGCACCGGGGTGACGAGCAGCGGCGCGCGCTCCTGCACATCGTGAATGATCTTCAACTGCTCAACACCCGCCTGGGACGCCAGCGCAAGGCGATGATCCACATCCTCGCCGACTACGAACAAGACCGCCGCCGTCTCGGCCTGCAGGCCGGCCGGCTGGATGGGTCTCGGCGCGCCTTGCTGCATATCCTGCAGGACTCCCATGAGAGCAATCTGCGGCTGGAGCGCAGCCGGAAGGCGATGATTCACATCATGGGCGACCTGCGCGAGACCACTGAAGAAGTGCAGCGCCGGGAGCACGAGCTGCGCGACAAGCAGGAGCAGCTGATCCAGGCCGGCAAGCTGGCGACGCTCGGCGAGCTGACCACCGGGGTCGCCCACGAGCTGAACAATCCGCTCAACAACATCGGGCTGTTCCTCGGCAACGTGATTGACTTCATCCAGCACGGCCAACTGGACAAGCAGCGCATCATGCACGACCTGCGCACGGCCATGCAGCAGGTCCGCAAGGCGACCGAGATCATCTCCCACCTGCGCACCTTCGGCCGTGTGGCGCCGGTGAGCAAAGAACCCGTGGCGATCAATCAGGTGGTCCGCCGCGCGCTGTCCCTGATTTCGGAGCAGATACGCCTGCGCCAGATTGCGCTCGACCTCGATCTGACGGAGGCCGACCCGATGGTCACAGCCAGCCCTATCCAACTGGAGCAGGTGTTTGTCAACCTGCTCACCAACGCGCGCGACGCGCTCACCGACTCGCCGCGCAAGGTGATTCACATCCGCTCCCGGGTGGACGGCGCAGCCGTTATCATCAGGTTCAGTGACACAGGCCCCGGGATACCGCCGGAGCTCGGGCAGCGCATCTTCGACCCGTTCTTCACCACCAAGGAGGTCGGCAAAGGGACCGGTCTCGGGCTCTCGATTGCCTACGGGATCATCAAAGACCATAACGGTACGATCGGGGTGACCACCCCGCCGGGAGAGGGCGCCACGTTCACCATCACGCTTCCGCTCGGCGGTGAGCACGCCTCCGCGCCGGTGTTTGTCTGAGCCGCCTATGACCGCACGAATTCTGCTCGTAGATGACGACCGCATGCTGCTTGAGGCGCTGCCGGAGATGCTGCGCCTGCGCATGAGTGAGGTGGAGGTCGAGGCGGTGGACGACGCCACGGAGGCGCTCGCTCGCATCGCTGCGACCGACTATGATGCCGTCGTGACGGACATCAAGATGCCGGGGATCGACGGTCTCGCCTTGCTGGAACGTATCCGCGACCTGCGGCCGGACGTCCCGACGCTCTTGATCACCGGCCACGGAGAGCACGACCTGGCCGTTCAGGCGCTGCGCGGCGGAGCCTACGACTTCATCGCGAAGCCGATCGACCGTGAGTACTTCGTGGCGTCGCTTCGCCGTGCGCTGCAGGTCCGTCAGCTGCGGCGGCAGGTCGACCTGCAGCGCGAGGAACTGGAACACCATGCCACGCAGCTCGAACACATCGTCGATCAGCGCACCAGCGCCCTCCGCCTCCTGGCCGACGCCAGCCGCGCGTTCACCGCCGCATTCGACGCGGAGGCGGCCCTGGTCAACCTGGTCCGTATGTCCGTGCCTCAGGTAGCCGAGCTGGCCGTGGGGCTCATCCTTCGAGAAGACGGCATCATCCGGCGCCTGGAGGTCGCGCATGTCGATCCGACGCGCGAACAGCAGGTTTGGGACCAACTCTCCCACACGCCGATTGATCCGGCGCGCAGCGGCCCGGTCGCGTCCGTGTTGCGCACGGGCGAATCGCTCCTGATCCCCGAGATTTCAGATGCAACGCCTTCTTCCGCCGGCCTGCTGGGCGACCCCGGGATCCGCAGCGGCATGATTGTTCCCCTGCTGGCCCGTGGGCGTGTGTTGGGCGCTGTGATCTACAGCTCGAACACCCGGACCTTTTCAAAAGAGGACCTCGAGTTCGCTGAGGCCCTCTGCCGGCGGGCGGCGCTGGCGATTGATAACGCGCGGCTGTACGAGCGCGAGCGCGCGGTCGCGGAGACCTTGCAGCGCAGCCTCCTGCCGCAATCGCTGCCGTCACTACCCGGAGTATCCACGGCAGCGCGATATCTACCGGCCACGCCCGAGGCGGTGGGGGGAGATTGGTACGATCTCTTCCACCTGCCCGGCGGGCGAATGGGCCTCGTGATGGGGGACGTCGCCGGACGCGGAGTGCGCGTAGCCGCAGTGATGGGCCAGCTACGCAACGCCCTGCGAGCCTATGCGCTGGAAGGCTACCCCCCCGACGCCGTCATCCAACGGCTGACCGGACTCATCGACACCTCCGACATGGCCACCGTGTTCTACGCAGTCTTCGATCCTGCGACGTGGGACGTTCGCTACGCGAACGCGGGGCATCCGCCGCCCCTTGTGATTGGACCCGACGGAACGGCAAAGTTTCTCGAGGGCGGCGCTCCGCCGCTGCGCGGTGTGCGCACACCGATATACCCCGGCACGGCTGCGGCCCGCCTCGAACCGGGATCGACCATGCTGCTGTACACGGACGGCCTGGTCGAGACGCGCGGCATGCCGATCGACGATGGGTTGAGGAAGCTGGTCCAGGTGGCGATGCGTGGGAACGGCGATCTCGAGGCGCTGCTGGACCACATACTCGCCGACATCCTGCACGGGAAGCCGACCGGCGACGACGTCGCGCTCCTTGCGCTGAAGGCGACCCGGCTTGATCCGTCCCGGCTGAGCATCCGGCTGCCCGCGGATCCTCTTTCCGTGCCGGCGATCCGGCATGCGCTGCGACGGTGGCTGGACCAGGCAGGCATTGAGCGGCAAGATGCCTATCACATTGCGGTCGCGGTCTGTGAGGCTGCTTCAAATACGGTTGAGCACGCCTACGGGCTCAGCCCAGGCGATGTGGAAGTCAAGGCGTCTCTGGAAGCCGGCGAGGTGGTGATCGCGGTCAGCGACTCGGGACACTGGCGGCCTTCGCGAGGCAGTAATCGCGGACGAGGCCTGCTACTGGTTGGCGCGCTGATGAGTGGCGTCGAGGTCTCCCCGTCCCCGATCGGTACCACGGTCTCGATGCGGCGGCGCGTGAGCGAGGCGGCGAGAGCATGAACTCGATCGCCACGCTGCATGTGTCCCAGGTCGGCGAGATCCCCGTCGTGGCCATCGTGGGGGAGATCGACATCGGAAACGTCATCCACCTGCGTCCGCAGATCGTGCGCGCCGTGCCCAACTCCGCCCCGGGCTTTGTGCTCGACCTCTCACGCACAGCGTATCTCGACAGCCGGGGGGTCCACCTCATCCTCGAGATCTCGGATCGCATGGCGACCAGCCAGCAGCAGCTGCGTGTGGTGGTGCCCGAGGGCGCGTTGATCCGCCGTGTGCTGTCCCTGGCTCACGTGGATGCGACCGTGCCCATCGATCCCTCGGTGGAAAGCGCGATCGAGGCCATGCGTAGTTCTCCCCCCTCTCCACGACCCTGACGTCGTCCCAGTTTCGCGGCGCGCTCCTGCGTGGGAGAGCAGGACTGCCCGCCCTGTGCAGTGAATGGGAGGGTAATCAAGCACGGCATCACGAAGGGCAGGGGTTCAACGGATGGCAACGGGGACAGTCAAGTGGTTCAACGCCGAGAAGGGGTATGGGTTCATCACCCCCGACGACGGCGGGCGCGATCTCTTCGTGCATTACACCGGCATCGAAGGGACCGGATACCGCGCCCTTAACGAGGGACAGAAGGTCGAATACGAGGCTACACAGGGACAGAAGGGCCCCCAGGCCACCCACGTCCGCGTAGTCGGCTAGTTCCTCTGACTGCGTTCAATTTGGAGATCTATCCCCTGCGGTGTCTTTGTGCCACCGCTGTTGGAGTCGTACAGTCGCCTCGACACGCGAACATACGTTGGTAACTTAAGTTCGCTGTTCCCGCGATTCAAGCTGCCATATTCAGTATTAGTCAAATTCCCTGATTTGTTCTGGAGGAACTTAACGTCACTCTGTTGAACTCTTCTTACCTGGAGGGCAGAAAAGAGGCCTTCCCATGGCACGGATCGTCGCAGTTCTCGCGCTTACACTCGTCCTGGTCACAGCAGGTCCTGTCTTCGCCGGACACGGCGGGGGAGAACTGCTGGGGCCACGGGCTGCACGCGCGCAGACGCAATAGCCGGCCTCCGATCCACGGCCGGGCTTTGAGGAGGGCGCCCGCACGACACTCGGGCAGAGGATCCGGACCGCCCGCAGGACCCTTGGGCTGACGCAGGGGCAACTCGGCGCACCCGTCGTGACTGCAAGCTACATCAGTATGCTCGAGCACGATCGGGTTCGCCCATCGCTGGCCACGCTCCGGGTGCTCGCCGAACGCCTCCACACACCCGTGGCCTCGTTGCTCGATGCACCGCCCCCTCCTGCGGAGCAGGCGCGGGCGATCATCCAGCGGGGTGAGTCGCTGCTGCGCCAGCACCGATTCACCGACGCTCACGAGGTGTTCACGGCGGGCGCGTCCGCCGCGCGGGAGAGCGGCGATACACGCCTGCAGATCCGTGTTGAGCTCGGCGTGGGGCAAGCGCTGGCCGGTCTGCGCCAGTTCGATCTCGCGGAGCGTCACCTCGCCCAGGGACGCAGCATGGCGGAATCCGCTTCCGACGTGGAGTTGACCGCCGCCGCGGCCAACGCGCTGGGGTTCCTGGCATTTCGCGCGCGGCGGTTCGCACAGGCCCGGGAGATCTTTCAGTCGGCACTCGACCTGCTCAACGCCTCGGGGGCGCATGACAGCGAGACACGCGGGAAGTTGCTGGCGAATCTCGGTCGGGTATACGTTGAGCTCGGGCTGCCTGCGCAGGCGATACAATGCCTGCGCGATGGCGCGTTAGCGCTTCGAAACGCCTCGGACCCCGTCCAGCGCGCCCTCTTGCTATTTAACCTCGGGGTCGCCGCTGAGCGCCAGCGCGCGTTTGCCGAATCCCACGCCTATTTCGACCAGGCCGAGACGCTGTTGAGGGTGCATGAGAACGTCAGGCTGCTCGGGACGGTCAAGCGCAGCCTCGGCCTGCTGCATCTGGAAGAGGGCAGGCTCGTGGATGCGGAGCGTGAGCTCATTGAGAGCCGGCACCTTGCGCAGCAGAGCCACGACGATGAGGGCACAGCGCAGACTCTGGTCGAACTGGCCCGTCTGCGCGCACGGACGGGCGCGGTGGATGCTGCGCGCCGTGACGCGGCCGAGGCCGAAGCCATCGCGCGGCGCATCCACGACGACGCGGAGGCCGCCCGCGCCGCGGCCGCGGATGCGGAGGCCCTGTGGGCGGCCGGACAGCTGGACCTGGCCATCTCGCGATACACGGAGGCGATCGACGTCTTCGAACGCCTGGACATGGCAGCGGATCTCGCTTCCGCCTGCCGGGACCTTGGATATCTGCGGCTCGCTCTGGGCGAGCACGACGCAGCGGCCCGGCACTTTGCGCGGGCATTCGATCTGCTCCGGCAATCGACGACGCTTTCGCCAACTCAATGACTGAGCGACTGATCGTCTCGCCGCGCCCGGCGCTCAGTCCGCGTGAGATGCAGATCGCGGCGCTCGTCGCGGAAGGCCTCCCCACGAAGGCGATTGCGCTTCGTCTGGGCATCAGCATCTGGACGGTGGCCACGCACCTCCGCCGGATGTACGCCCGCCTCGGAGTCAACAGCCGCGCCGCAATGGTCGCGCGCCTCTTCGAATCCGGGCTGATGTAAAGAAACGGGTCCGAGCCCTTCGTCCTGTGGGACCGGCTGCAGGGCCGCCCGAAGAGGGCGGGGTAGTATGTGTATGTGGATGCCGTTACCGCGCTAAAGTCGTTTTTCGCCCGAGAGACCGATGTCAGCGCAGCCTACCTCTACGGCCGCTACGCGACCGACCGGACGTGGCCTGACAGCGACCTGGAGGTGGCGCTGGTTTTTCCCAGCGGCCGCACGGAAGAGGAGATCTCCGAATATATGGAGCGGCTTTCCTCCGCCAACCCCCTGGGCGAGGTTCCCGGAATCCTGATGCCATTTGCGCTGAACACGCACATCCTGCCCGTGGTCTATGAAGTGCTGACCGGCGCGACGTTGATCGTCACCAACGACCCCGCGTCCCACGAGGCATTCACCAAGTCGGCCACGGCGCGCCTGGAAGAGGAGCGGGTCGGCCTGCTCGATGATGCGCGGGAGGCCATTCAGCAGGCGCGGAACCTCGGCATGCTCATCCTGGGGATGCCGGGGCTGGTGCTGCCGCAGCCCCCAAAGTATCTCGACCCCATTCGCATCGGCTGGCGTCTCTCGCGAATCCTCGCCTCCGCGGCGGTGCTCGAACCGTCCACCCGCGGTGCGGAACCGCTGGGCGATGACCCCGAACGACTGGGGCAGATCGTGGGTTGGTTCAGTAATGCGGCCGGTGCCGCCACCGGGATCGCCAAGGCGATGCTCAGCATCTTCGACATCCCGCGGCCGTCACGACGGTGGGAGGTATTCCTGCCGCTGGCCGATTCCAACCTGATCACAAGGGAGATGGCCCTGCAGATGGCGTCCGCGGTGGAGTCGCGGTGGCAGCTGCTCACCGGCGCCGGACTGGCCGTGCCCGAGCGCATCATCGCGACTGTGCGCGCATCACTTGTGCCGATTGTGTCGTTCGCGCGTCTGGCGGCGTGGTACTCCGAACTTCCGGGCGGACGAGGAGATCAGAAGCTGCACTAATGTTCGCAGCCGGCCTCCGGGCCGGCTGCGGGCCCTTAAGGTTGTTTTGTAGTAAGGATGTCCCGCACAGCGCCCAACAGTTCCACCGGATTGAACGGTTTCGTCAGGATCCGATCAGCGCCGGACTGCCGGGCTCTATCCAACGTTTGGGCAGTTCCAAACCCCGTGATCAGGACGACACGGATCCCAGGGTAGAGCTGCTTGGCGGTGCCGAGCACATCGAGTCCCGAGAGTCCCGGCATGCGGATGTCGGAGACCACGCCGTCGAACGCCTCGGCCTGCAATCGGCCCATGGCCTCCTCGCCGCTGCTCGCCACGGCCACTTCGAAGCCGGCGCGCTGAAGCACGCGGGCGCACAGGTCTCGGATCGACGCTTCATCATCGACCACCAGGATCCGCTTTGCTGCCACAAGGCTCTCCTTGCCGTCTTTGACGAGCATCTCACTCAGGCGGCCGCAGCCACCGGAAGTTGGATAGTGAAACAGCTGCCCTTCCCGCGCTCGCTGCTCACCCCGATGGAGCCACCGTGGCGTTCCACGATGCGCTTGCTGATCGGCAGGCCGAGCCCGGTGCCCCGGCCCGCTCCCTTCGTGGTGAAGAACGGGTCGAAGATCTTCTCCAGATATTGTGGTTCGATGCCGGTCCCCCGGTCTTGGAACGAGATCTCCACGAGAGGCCCGGTGCCGTTGGCGTTGACGGCCCGCGTGGCCACCTCCACCTGGCCGCCGTCCGGCATGGCATCGATCGCATTGTTCAGGATGTTGATGAAGACCTGTTTCAACTGGTTGATGTCCGCCATGATCGCCGGCACCAGCGGGTCCAGCTGCGCGTTGATGGTGACGTTCGCAGACTCCGCGCGCTTGCGGATCAGGGGGAGAACGCTCTCGAGGGCGTCGTTGACCCGCATCTGCTCCATGGCCGAATCGGTCTGCCGCGCGTAGCCGAGCAGGTCGCGCACGATCGCCCGCGCCCGGAGGGCTTCCTTCTCGATCACTTCGATGTCCGCGCGCTTGGGATCGTCGGGGGGCAGCTCGCTCAGAATCAGGGAGGCGTACCCCAGTACGCTGGTCAGAGGGTTGTTGATCTCGTGCGCGACGAACGCGGCGAGCTCACCGATCGTGGCCAGCTTGGCCGACTGCAGCAGCTGCAGCTGGGTTTGCTCCAGCATGCCCATCTGCTGCTGCAGATGCTCATACAGCCGCGCGTTCTCGATGGCCACCGCGATCTCGTCCGCCAGGGTCTGCAGCATCGGCAGGTCATCGGCCGACAGCGCGGCGCCGGGCCGGAGCCAGAGACGCATCACGCCGATGGTCTGCTCCCGGTACAGGATCGGAATGTCGGCCTCCGCCCCGTCCGCCCGGGCCGGCGGCGGGCCCCCGTTCGAGTGCAGCACGATGTCGATGCGGGCGAATCCGAATGATTCCTCGATCAGCCGCGCCGTCTGGTGCAGGAGAATGTCCACGTTGTGAATCGTGACGATCTTCTTGCTCACCTGCGTGATCGCGGACAGCTGCGCGCTCTTGCGCCGTTCGCGCTGGAACAGCTGAGCTTTCTCGACCGCGACGGCGGCCTGGCTGGCCATCGTAGAGATGAGATCGAGCTGGGGGCCCGCCGGCGGCGCGGCCGTGCCCAGCAATATCACGCCCACCGTCCGCTCAGCGAGCGCCATCGGCACGACGGTGACGCAGGCAGATCCCAGGAGCCGGCCATGCGGGCTCATCGCGTGCACGGTCTCACGGTTCCGGATAGGATCCAGCACGAGCGGGGTGCGGGTGGCCAGTACGCCCCGCATCTCGGGCGCGTTGGCGGGCCGGGTGACGACCGGCAGCATACCTTCGTCGGCCTTCACGTGAAACTCGACCTGGTTGGTCTGCCCGTCGAAGAGGGCGACGGAGAGGACCTCGGGGCTGACCGTCTTTTCCATCTGCGCGTAGAGCACATCGAAGATCTGATCGAATTCGAGGCTGCTCGTGAGGCCGCGGGCCAGCTCGTTCAGGCTCGCCAGCTGCTGGGCGCGGCCCTCGGCTTCAACCTGCGCCCGCCGGATACGTTCCGCGTCTTCAACCTCTGACCGAAGCATTTGCGAGAGCCCGATCAGCGGGACAATGATCAAGACGGTGCGCCAGGGATTGTCGAACCACATGTCGGCGACGATGATCCCCATCCACGTCAGCACGAGTTCGCGGTAGAAGTTGCCGCGGGAGAGGACCCCGACCTGGCGGAACGAACGCCCCGAGGCCAGCGCGATGACGGTCGAGGTCTGCAGGTTGTTCAGGATGTAGAATACGCCGCCGGTGGTCACCGCGGCGGCGTACCAGTGCACCGCCTCTACCCCGCTGGTCCCGATGGGGCGGACGACCTCCCACGCCAGCGCTGCAAGGACGACGGCCACCTCATGCTGGGCGATATTCCAAAGATTTTGATACCAGGGGATGTTGCGTCGCTTGATCCAGTAGGCGGTGAACGTGATCAGGACGAGAACGACGTTCGACGCGGGAGAAAAGAGGATGATCGAGGCGACCAGAACCGCTGAGATCAGCGACCAGGCCTGGCCCTCTCTCCCCGGCATGAAGAAGCGGACGCCGACCAGCTGTGCCAGCAGTGCGGCGGCGAGGAAGATGAGGAAGTGAAAGTCAAACTGCGGCGGGCCGCCGGGCAGGAAGGGGATTCCCGCCGTGATGATGCCGCCGGCAAGGATCGTCCCTAGGACGAAGTATCGCGCTCGTGGAGGCAGCTGCCGCATGGTGGCGCTACGTCTCCGGTACCCCGATCTCAATCAAGCAGGGCGAGGGGAGGGGGCATTCATGTGATGCCCGTTTCCTCCCCCCATGTATACCATACTGGTCACGTGCAATATCAATCGTGCGGACTAAGCACAACAGCCAGTCACAACGGGCTGCGTGCTTACTCCCAGGTCACGCTCTCGAGGACTTCCCAGGTCACGCTCTCCAGCGTCTCCCAGGTGACCCCGAGGCCCTGACCCCACGACACGGAGGACGCCACGAGGACGCCCACCACGAGGATAATCCCAGCCAACAGCTTCTTCATCCGCCTGCCTCCCCTGGCCCCACTGGGGCCTTCTATCAACAGAATGGAGCAATTTTTGTGCCAGAGCGCTGCAATCAGACGAGATTTCTTGGAACCGGGATTGGCGGGAGGGCGTACCGGGATGAGAACCGCTGCCGGCGGGCCGTCAAGGACCCCACCGGCAGCGTCAACGCGCTGGGCAAAGGTGTTCTACTCCCAGGTCACGCTCTCGAAGACTTCCCAGGTCACGCCTTCCAGCATTTCCCAGGTGACCCCGAGTTCCTGACCCCACGAAACTGAGGTTGCGACACTCAGGATCAGAGCAAAGAGGATCGTTGCGATGAGCTTCTTCATGTCATCCCCCTCCTGAGGCGTTGCCGCAGCCTGCCTCTGGAGAGAGATGCGAGCAAGTTTTGTGCCCGCGGAAGAGTCGCAGAAAAACACAACGAGGGAGGTGTCGCCACCTCCCTCGCTTTACACACGTCGTGTCTGGTTATTCCCAGGTCACGCTCTCGAAGACTTCCCAGGTCACGCCTTCCAGCATTTCCCAGGTGACTCCGAGTTCCTGACCCCACGAAACAGACGACGCGACGAAGACCAGCAGTGCAAACAACATCGTCGCAAGGATCTTCTTCATCTACTCGACTCCTTCTTTTCGATGAGATAGACCCTCATCAGGTCTTCGCAGCATCGCGGAGCGTAACACAGGCATTCTGCACTGTCAAATAATCGCTCGCAATCGCTCGGCCCAGCTCCGCGCGCCCCACAGTGTTCGTACCGGTGTTCTCTGCGCGGCCTTTCCTCGCCGCTGGGCTCCTGTACCCTCTATCGGCATTCATGCCCGAAGTGAAAGCGGCATAGGCGGCGCGCGTGGCACGGCGATTGCTCTAGGAAGACGGCGGGCAAACGCCATGGAGCACAACACTATCCGGCTGTTGAGACAGATCCTCGATCGGGAACTCGTGCTGCACCGCGAGCTGCTGGCCATGGCGCGGCTGCGCCACATACTGCTGTGTCAGGGGCGCATCGACGACCTGCGCGCGCTGTACCCGGCGGAGGCGAGGAAAGTGGCGGAGGTGCGGCATCTCGAGGAGATGCGGGGCACCCTGGCGCCACAAATCCACGATCGAGTTGCGCCGCCTGATCTTGCGGAAGCCACACGGCGGATCGGTGCGCTGATCCGCCGGATCGGCGCGGTGGAGCGGGCCAGCTGGGCGCTGCTGGCGCGGCACGCCGTGCGCGTCGCCTCCGCTGATCGCGGCCTCGCGGTCTGGACGCCAGTCTGATGACGGGCTCAAGGGCGACCGACATATGCCGATAACATCGATGGAACAATGACGCCAAAAGACGCAGCTCCGGCCATCGGATACTTCACTGAGCTGTTCGAACGCGCCAGGCGCGCACTTATCGAGCAGATGGGCCCCGCGCTGGCGGGCGTCCTCGAGCAGCCGGGCGTCTCCGGCCCGGGTTCCTCCGAGCCAGCCGACCCACGTCAGGGCGCCCGCATCGCGGCGCAACTTCGCGTTGACGACCGCACGCGCGAGGTCGTGGTGCGATTCTACGACCTGCAGACCGGAACGACGATCCGCGAAGTTCCGCCGCAGCTGGTTGCGGCGGCCGCGACTCGGTTGAGAACGTCCGCCTAGTCGTTCACGCCAATCCCGCCGCCCGCACTTCGCGGTGTCGCGCCATGCTGACCTCAGGGGGGACGCAGCGCGGTGCCCGGGGCCGGGCGGCGGGACTAACCCCACGAAGCCCAGGGCATGCTTCCAGCGTGCCCACGCCGGTAGGTACGCCCACACACCCACACGAATAGCCCGGGGATCATGCCCGACACGCGCGTGCTCGTCGTCGACGACGAGGAAAACCTGAGACGGCTGCTGACCAAGCTCCTCACCCAGGAAGGGTTCGGGGTGGAGGAAGCCCCCGACGGCGAGGAGGGGCTGGCCAAGTACAAGGCGGGCAAGTATGACCTCGTTCTGCTTGACCTCAAGATGCCCAAGCTCGACGGCCTCGGTGTGCTGCGCGCGGTGATCGAGTACGATCCCGATGCGCTCGTGATTCTCATCACCGCGTTCTCCACCATCGACACTGCGATTCAGGCGATCAAGCTGGGCGCCTTCGACTTTGTGGCCAAGCCTTTCCGCCATGAGGAGCTGATGATCAAAGTCAACCAGGCCCTCGAGCGCAACCGCCTGGTCAAGGAGAACCGCGCCCTGCAGGACGAGCTGATGCGGACCTTCAAGTTCGAGGGCATCGTCGGCGACTCGCCCAAGACCCGCCAGGTGCTGCAGCTGGCCGCCGCCGTCGCGCCCACGGACGCCACCGTGCTCATCTACGGAGAGACCGGGACGGGCAAGGAGCTGCTTGCGCGGTCGATCCATCTGCAGAGTCCGCGAAACAAGGGCCCGTTCGTGGTCGTGAACTGCGGGGCCATCCCCGAAACGCTGCTGGAGACCGAGCTCTTCGGACACGAGAAGGGCGCGTTCACCAGCGCCGTGACCAGCCGCATCGGCAAGTTCGAGCGCGCCCAGGAGGGCACGATCTTCCTCGACGAGATCGGCGACATGAGCACGCCGATGCAGGTGAAGGTGCTGCGCGTGCTGCAGGAGCGCGTGATCGAGCGCGTGGGCGGCAACAAGCCGATCGACGTCAACGCCCGGGTCATCGCCGCCACGCACAAGGACCTGCGCAGGGCCATCGCCGACGGCTCGTTCCGCGAAGACCTGTACTATCGCCTCAGCGTGGTGCCGATCGAGCTCCCGCCGCTGCGCGAGCGCCGCGAGGATATTCAAGCCCTCGCCGTGCACTTCGTGAACAAGTACGCCGTGGCGTTCCAGAAGCGGATCAAAGGCTTCTCGCCGCTGGCATTGAAGAAGCTGCGCGGCCACTCCTGGCCCGGTAACGTGCGCGAGCTGGAGTACACCATTCAGCGCGTGGTGATCCTGGCTCAGGGCGAGGTGATCGGGGCGGAAGAGATCTGGCTGGATGAGCAGTCGCAGAGCGGGCCCGGCTTCCCCAAGGCGTTCTCGCTCGACGAAGCGGAACGCCGGCACATCGGCGTGGTCTTGCGAATGACCGAGTGGAATCTGGACGAGGCGTGCAAAGCCCTGGGCATCTCAAAGGAAGAGCTGGAGGCGAAGATTCAAGCGCACCGGCTCAAGGAGACCGGCTGATCCGGCAAACGGATGTACGGTCTTTTTTGTTTTTGCGCCGTGGCATGAAACTTGCTCTAAGAGTGTGCAGGCCGAGATTCCTCTGAGGTGTACCGGTGGGTGTGGCTCCGAAGCCAAAGATCCTGATCGTCGACGACGAAGCCTCGATCCGAGATCTGTGCGCGCGCATCCTCGGCCAATCCTACGAGCTCGCCGCCGCCGGTGACGGCCCATCCGCGATCCAGCTCGCGACGACCTTCGCACCCGACCTTCTCCTGACCGACCTCAAGATGCCCGGGATGAACGGATTGGAAGCGGCGCGCCAGATTGTCTCCGGCTCGCCGGAGATCGCCGTCGTCGTCATGACCGGCTTCAGCGAGTTCGACAGCCTGCTGGAGACGGTGCGCTTCGGTGTGAACGGCTTCCTCATGAAGCCCTTCAGCGCCGACGACCTGCGCAAGACCGTCGAGGAGAGCCTGCGCAAAGGCCTCTACTACAAGAAGAACACCCGGCTGCGCTCCCTCACCCCGCTCCTGGACCTCCACAGCGGCCGGCTGTCCGATGTGGACCAGAGCCGCATGTTCCAGGTGATTACGGAGAGCGTGCTGCACGAGCTCGAAGCCGACGAGGTCACACTCGTCTGCGTGGACGAGGAGGGCCGCGACGTGGTCGTGGCCGCCTCCGCGAACGGTGACGGGCACGCGGTTGTCACCCCGCGCGTCGAGGGCAACGGAGAACCTTCCGGCTACTGGCGAGTCCGCGCGGAGGAACTGGCCCGGGAGTCCGCGGCGCCGGCGGCCGATGCCAGTCCCAACGGAAAGACGGTGTCGATGCCGCTCCGGGCGGGCGGGAACGTGCTCGGCGTGCTCAGCGTGACGCGGCACGCGACGAGTTTTGGCGCGGGTGAGCGTGACGTGCTCCGGCTCATCTGCGCGCAGGGAGCCATCGCCATCGAGAACATCCGTCTGTTCAACCGGCTCCGCCGGTCTTACTGGAACACCGTGTACGCGCTGGCCGCCACCGTTGACCTGCGCGACCATCCCACCCGCGGTCACTCCGACCGCCTGGCACAGTATGCGGTCAGCATCGGCCGCAGGCTGGGCCTGAGCGCAGACCGCACAGAAGACCTCAAGATCGCCGCGCTGCTCCATGACATCGGGAAGATCGGCATCGGCGACGGCATCCTGCTCAAGCCGGGCGACCTCACCGCTGAAGAGTACGACTGGATGAAGACACACACGCTCATGGGCGCCAAGATCCTGGCGATGGCCGACTTCTCGCCGCGTGTGGTGGAGGCGGTGCTGTTCCACCACGAGCGATGGGACGGTAGCGGATACCCGCTGGGATTGCGCGAGGATCAGATTCCGATCGAGGCGCGTATCCTCGCCGCCGCCGACGCTCTGGAGAGCATGACGAGCGCCCGTGCCTACCGCGCGGCGCTGCCGGTCGACCACGCCGTTGGGGAGCTGGTCCGCGGCCGGGGCACGCAATTCGATCCAAAGATCGTGGAGGCGCTCCTGCAGTGTCTCGCTGCCGAAGAGTTCAGCCCGCTCGGGCGATCAACCCCGGCGGTGACGGCGGAAGCGAGCTAGGGGACGGAGGCTCACGGACCCGTGGAATCGCGCATCCGAGCCACCGCAGACGCCAGGCCGCTGCTCCAGCAGCGGATGGTCCCCAAGCTGATGCTGGTGAACTCGCTGCTCGTACTCCCGCTCAACCAGATGCTGGCGCGGATCGAGCAGGAGCTCTCGGAGAACCCCGCACTGGAGCTCGACGAACTGCCTGCCTCCGAGTCGACCGACTGGTCGGCGGACGAGGGGACGTCGCTCACCACGTGGACGCCCGACGACGAGGAGGACGATCCGTTCGGGCGCATGGCCGCTCCGGTGTCGCTGCAGGAGCACCTGATGATGACACTGCAGGCGCAGGGGCTGTCCCCCCGCGATCATGCAATCGGCGAGCGGCTCATCGGCTACATCAACGACAACGGGTACCTCGAAGCGGCGCTGGTCCAGGTGGCGCAAGAGATGAACGCGGCGGAAGAAGAGGTCGAGGCCGTCCTCGGCCGCATCCAGCGCTTCGAGCCTGTCGGCGTCGGTGCCCGCAAGATCGAGGAGTGTCTGCTGTTGCAGCTGCGCGTGATGGAGCCTGGCGAGGTGAACCGTCTGGCGCAGCAGGTCGTGGAGGCCCACCTGGCGGATCTCGCCGCGAGGCGGTTTGAGAAAGTGGCGCAGGCGCTGGGCGCCACGGTGGCACAGGTGAAAGCTGCGCACGAGTTCGTGAAGGAGAGCTGCTATCCATACCCCGGCGAGCGCTACCGGCTGGAGCGGGAGGACGGGACCGTACGTCCGGCGGAAGTGGCTCGGCCGGACTTCGTCATCCGGCGCACCGAAGAGGGGTTTGTCGTCGAGATGATGCGCCAGGACGCATTCATGCTGCGGGTCAACACCTTCTACGAGGATCTGCGCCGGCAGATGCGGCGGGCCGCGTCCGGATACTCCGACGAGTCGCGCGGGCACGTTCGCGATTACGTTGGAAGAGCCAAGATGTTCATCGAAGCGGTGCAGCGCCGGAACTGGACGATGGGGAACATCGTCCAGGCCATCATCCGCACGCAGTGGGAATACCTGGAGCGCGGCGACGCCCATCTGAAACCCCTCACCAAGGCGATGGTGGCGGCGGAGCTCGGCATCAGCGAGTCCACCGTCAGCCGCGCGCTGGACGCCAAGTTCGTGCAGATGCTCAACGGCCGCGTCGTGAGCTTCGACGTCTTCTTCGACCAGTCTCTGCCGGTGAAGGACCGCATTCGCGAGATCATTGCATCGGAGAGCCGGCCGCTCACAGACGAAGAGATCGCCCGGCTCCTCACACAGCACGGCATGAAGATCGCGCGCCGCACGGTGACCAAGTACCGCGAGGAGATGTCCATCCCGGCCTCGACGACGCGCCAGGCCAACGGCGGGCCGGATTCCATCGCTGCGGAACGCTAGCGATTCCCTTCCCACATCGCGCCCGCCCCCGGACCGCCTCGATCTGAAGCAGTCTGGCCCGCCTCCCACTGCGCGTCGGCCCGTAAGTATTCCTTTATCGGCATTTTGCCGCGTTTCTAAACCCTGGCATCCCTCTTGCTACTAGGTACAAGCAGGAAACATCGGTTTCTCATCACTCAGGGGGGACGAGGCGCATGCAGTCCGGCAGAAACGGCGATCGACAGGGCAACCCGCGCATGGAGCAGGGACAGCGGCTCGCGGAGCAGGCCGAAGAGATGGCCGTGCAGCTCGAGCTGGTAAAGCTTGCCGAGGAAGAGCTGCCGCTCGGGGTCGCCTACAAGCGCTTTCTCGATCTTGTCCACCGCGCCATCCAGTTTGAGCACGGCACACTCTACGTCACCGAGTGGGGTAACGGGCGCCTGGTGCCGGTGGCCCTGCGGGGCAACCGCATCGATCTCGCCGACCAGGTGCGCTTCGCGCGCGGGAACGGGTTGTCGGCGTGGGTCGCGCAGGAGGGTCGGCCCGTCGTGATCCCGGACCCCCGCAACGCTGGTGAGCGCTCTCCCTTCTCCGACGAGGCGTTGCGCGCGTTCCTCGCGTTTCCGCTGGTGCAGAAAGGCGTAGTGGCCGGTGTGCTGGCGTTGGCGCGTAGCGCGCGGACCTTCACACCCGATGAGTTCGAGCGGCTGGGACGTCTCTCAGAATCGCTGTCGGGCAGCCTCTCCGGGCTGCGCCGGACCGCGCGGCTGCGGGAGCTCGTCTATCAGGATCCGCACACAGGGCTCGGCAACTACCACCACTTCATGGCCCGTGTCGAGGAGGAGCTTCAGCGTGCGCGGCAGCATGCCGTCGAGTTCACCATCGCGGTGGTCGAGCTCGCGGGACTGCCCGAGGTTGAGCGCGCACTGGGTTCCCAGGTGCGCGCGCAGCTGGTGCAGACGTTTACGCACCGGCTGGCGGGCTCGCTGCGATCGTGTGATGTGGCGGCCGCGATCGGAGACGGCCGTTGGGGCCTCCTGCTGGCAGGCGTGAACGGCGATCGGGCCGCAGGCGTGGCGGACCGGATCAGCGACGACGTCGGGCGTGACAATCTTCAGATTCCCGAGCAGCACCGTCTCGCAGTGCGGATCGGCCTGGCAGAATGTGTGGAGCCGGGGTCATCGGCGCAGGCACTGATCGACCGTGCGGCAATGGACATGGAGATTCGCGCGTAGGGAGCATACTTCGATGGCCGATCGAACCCCGGAAACCAGCGAACTGTGGGAGCGCTTCAAGGCGAAGCGGGATGCGGCAGTGCGCGAGCGGCTGGCGCTCTCATACCTGCCCCTGGTGCACACGCAGGCGCGCCGGATGGCCGGGCGGGTCCCGCCGTCGGTGAAGGCCGAGGATCTCGAGGGATACGGGATGATTGGGTTGCTGGAGGCGATCGACCGGTTCGATCCCGACCGCGGGATTCCGTTCGAGGCGTTCGCCCGGCTGCGCATCCGTGGGGCGATGTACGATTACCTGCGCACGCTCGACCTGCTGCCGCGTGTGGCCCGCAGGACGGTGCACCGAGTGCAGACGGAAGCGAGCGTCTTGACGCGCCGGCTGGGCCGCGCGCCGACAGACAAAGAACTCGCGGAGGCGACGGGGTTGGCAGCCGCGCGGGTGGACCGGGCGTTTGTGGATGCACACGCGGCAACGCCGGTCTCGCTGGAAGGAGAATTCGGCGAGGTCGACCGTCTGCCGGCAGCCCTGGCACGCGATGCGGGGGGCGACGTCCTGACGCGCCTCGAGCAGGAAGCGCTCGATGGGGAGTTGTGGCGCGCGACGGCGGCTCTTCCGGTGCGGCACAAGGTCGTGGTCGGACTCTACTACTGTGAAGGACTAACGCTGGCCGAGATTGGGCGTATCCTCGGTGTGACGGAGTCCCGCGCCAGCCAGCTGCGCAGCGAGGCGCTCGAGACGCTGCGCACTCACCTGTCGCTGCGGAACTGGCTGGACGGCGCCCGCAACAATCAGAATGACGGGGTGCCGCGGCGCAAGCCCGGGACCCGCGCGTCGGCGTGAGGTGACGTGATGGAACGGCTTGCCACGATTATGAAGGATCTGAAGGAGCGGGCGGCCGCCGATGCGGCGCTGCTCACCTCCGCCGACGGCCTGGTACTCGAGGCGGTCAACGACACCGGTCTGGACATGGAGTCACTGGCTGCCTACGCCGCGAGCAGCGTGATGGTCTCCGAGCGGATGGGTGAGATGACCGAGTTCGGCGCGCCCGAGTCGGTGGTCATCTTCTACCGTGGCCATACACTGGTGATCAATCCACTCGGTCCGGTCGTGGCGGTCCTGGTGGCCTCGGAGCACACGCCGCCGGGCGCGTTGCGCATGCACCTCCGCCGCGCCCAGGTCGAGCTCACCGAAGCCGTCCAGGATGAGCTCCACCCACAGGCCACGAACCGCAACGGCGCGGAACCCTCGGACGATTCTCGGTAAAAGTTCCGGCGGCATCTCCTCACGCGTTCGCCTCAAACTCCCGCAGCCATCGTCAAGTAGTCAAGTGGGGGTTTCCCTGGATTCGTAGCCTTCGTTCGATCTTCCGCCGGTCTTGCTGCACGACTGCGATGGGACTTTCGGACCATCTTCGATGGGCATGCCCGAGATGGCATTGAAGTTGCTAATTCCTTATCTCGGAACCCTCACAAAGGGGGACGACGTCCGTGCAGCGCCGCGGACGGACTCATACCAGGAGGAATCGCAATGACGAAGGTCGGGGGAATCATCAGGGGCGGGATGCTGGCGCTGCTGCTCGTGCTGGCGGCGACCGGCGTGAGCTTCAGCGCGGCGGGGGGCAGCCAGTTGGTGACGGTCGCGGCAGCTTCCAATATCGACATCACCGTGGCGGCCGTAGCATCGATCGGGTCGACGGCTCCGCCCGACTGCGGGACGACCTCCACGGTCGTGAACGTAAAGAGCAACAAAGTCTATAATCTGCAGATTCGCGCGGAACCGGTTCTGTACGCCAACGGCAAGGCCAAGAACGGCCTCGTCGAGATGACCAACGCCTTCCAGTACGGCACCGCGGGCGTGGGACCGTGGACGAACACGACGGCTGCCTACGCGAACATCTTCGGGAGCAGCCAGCCCAAGACCACCGGACTGGGCGCGGACCACACCATCTGGTACCGCCAGTGTGTTGATTATGCAGATGATCCCGGGACGTACACCATCGTCCTCGAGTACCTCGGCGTCCAGCCCTAACGCGGGCGCCGGTATCAACTGACAGCGAGGAAGGCCGATGCGGATCCGTGGACCCCTGACCACGCTGACTGCAGCGGCCTTCCTCATTGCTGCAGCTCTTGTGGGTACGTCGGCGGCGGCCCTGGAAGCCCAGCCGCTCCGCTTCGGCATCAGTCCCGGGGAGATCGAGCTTGTCCCGGGCCCAGGCACCACGGCAAGCGGCACACTTCTGGTGATGAATCACACTCAGAACCGGGTTTCGTTCCACGTTCAAGTCCAGGACATGTTCCTGCGCCCGGCGGGAGAGCTCGACGTGCTGCCCGCCGGTACGATGGAATGGTCGGTGGCGAAGCTCACACGCGTCACGCCGGCGGAGTTTGACCTCGACGGCAAGCGGGCGATGCCCGTGCGGGTCACCGTGACCGTGCCCCCCGACGCGAGAGGAGGCCGGTACGGCGTCATCATCGTCTCGCCCTCCCCGGTGCTCCAGGCCGCTCCCGGGCGCGGCACTTTCTCGATCGTGGTCCCGAAGCTTGCGGCCCGTCTCCTGGTGCCGGTGAGGGGCACGGAGGTTGTGAAGGGCGCCATCACCAACATGCTCGTCTCGGCCCGCCCGAACGGCAAGGGGGCCGATATCAAGCTGGTGTTCCGCAACAGTGGAAACGTCCACGTCCGCGCCCTGGGCGAAGTTGTCATCCTCAACGCAGCGGGCCAGCAGGTCGGCAAAATGCAGATCCCGCCGGCGTTGGTCCTCCCCGGCACCATTCGCGAGTTCAGGCTGTCCTGGGAAGCGCAGTCGCTCGACCCCGGCGCCTACACCGTCCGCGCCGTGATGGACTACGGCACAGACGTGCTGGTCGCCGGCGAGGTAGGACTGGTCGTGCGAAAGTAGGGATCATGTGAGGTGGAAGGTTGCGCTGATCGGCGCGGTGGTCCTGCCTCTCGCAGCGAGTCTGCCCGCGTGGGCCGCCGAGCCCGTGCGCGTGCTCGTCGATGACCTTCCTCTGACGCTGACCCCGCCCCCGGCCGTCCGGGACGGCATCCTCTATCTCCCCCTCCGTCCGCTGGCACAACACTTTCAAGCGTCGCTCGTCGTCGATCGCCAGACGATCGAGGTACGCCGCGCGGACGGAGCGGTATTCATGGTTCGTCTGGGACGCCTCGAAGTGTGGTCCGACAGCATCGTGGTCGCCGTCACTGAGGCTCCTGTTCTCATATTGGACGGCGCGACGATGATCCCACGTGGCGCCGTCGACGTGCTGTTCGACACGCTGACCGTCTGGAACTATCAGGACGGGGTCGTCACGATCGTCAGCCCTCAACAACCCGTGCAGGTCACGACCACCCCGAAGCCTCCGTCCGTCGTGGCCCGCGAGGTGGCCCGGGCGGGGGGAACGAGGTCGTTCGAGCCCGAGTTCCGGCCGGAGATCGAACGGCCTGTCGTTGCCTCGGGCTATGTCACCCTCGGACTCGGCTTCGGCGGCGAGACCACGGCCACAGGACGGCTGCAGTTTCGGACGCATGGGGTTGAAGACCAGCTGGACGGAACCGTTGCCGTCTTCGCAGGGGCCAGTTCGTTGACGTCTGCCGGGACCGTCACGCTGCGGCGGCCGGAGAGCAAGCTCACGATCGGCGGCCTGTCCGTCCACGATTCGCCGCTTACAATCTACGAGCAAGGCCTGCTCGGATTTCTGTATCAGACGCGCTGGGGCACCACCGATGCGCGGATGTTTGGCGGGAATATTCCCGGAACGTCCTCTCACGTGTACGGACTGCACCTCGCGCTCGAGCCGGTGGGAAGCTGGCTGCTCCAGGGGACGACGCTCTACGATCCGGCCACCGGCATGACCGTCTTCAAGGGCAGGTCTGATCGCCGGCTGCGTGCCGGACTCTCAGGCTTCGCGGAGGCGGCGTGGGGAGGGTCTCTCGTCGGCTCCGGAACGGCGTGGCGCGCGGGGCTCGAGACCGGTTCGCCCGTCTTTACGACGACCGTGAGCTACCTCTCGCTCACCCCGGGCTTCGCCACCATCGGGAATGCCGCGCTCTTCTCGGGACGCAGCGGACCGATGATCCAGCTGTCGTATCGGCCGGCACAACATCTGGCAATCTCGTCGAGCGCGTCGTGGTTGCGAGGCGCCCCGGGCGTGCCGGATCGCACCGTGACGAGCCTGCTGGCGAACTACCGTCCAACGCGATACGTGGGCCTCGTGGGTGAAGTGCGCAACGTGGACGACACCTCCTCCGGAATCCGCACCACCAGCACCTCGGCGCAGGCAGCTCTCACATTCACCAGCGGGCGATGGGGGTTCGTCCTCGCGGGTAGCCACCTGGCAAACGCAAACGTATCTCTCGGCACGACGGGAACGACGTCGAGCTTCTCGGTGCGCGGCGGGTACACGCTGGTAAACGGCCTCCCCGTCTGGGGCGAGGTCGCCCGGTCTTCCGGAGACACGACCTCATGGGCCTACGGCGTGGGTTGGATGTTTCGCGCCGGCAGCGCGCTCGATCTGCACATGCAGTTGCGCCACAAGATCTACACACTGCCCAGCGCCTATGATGAGAGCTCGCTGGAGGTTGGCGTCTTGCGGCCCCTCGCGTCAGGTGCGCAGCTCACCCTCGGCGGGGGCATCAGGTATGTCTCCACGTCGGCCGCGCCTTCGCCGTATCTAGCCCTCCAGTACGGGTATCCTGTTTACGCCTACGGCCCCCCGCGGACGGGACGCCTAGCCGCGGTCATGTTCGTCGATCGGAACGGCGATGGGCTGCGCGACCCCGACGAGCCCGGCGTCGGCGGAGTGATCCTCCGCATCAACGACAAGACCGCCGCGGCGTCGGATCAGGAGGGAAGCGTGTCCGTGTCGGGGGTGCTCGCAGGCGACGTCAGCGCCGCGCTCGACGAGGAAACTATTCCCGCGCATCTCGTCGCCCTCCAGCCCTCGCAGACGGTGCGGGTTGCGGCCACGCAGACGGCCCAGGTCGCGTTCGCCCTCGCTCCGGCCGCGGCGATCAGCGGGCTCGTGTTCATCGATCAGAACAACAACGGTTTGCGAGACCCTGGAGAACGGGCCCTCGCAGGGGCCATCCTCCGGTTGCTCGGCACCGATGTCTTCCGCACGTCTGATGTGGACGGCTCGTTCGAGTTCGCGCACCTGGCGCCGGGAGAGTATACGCTGGTGGTGGATCAGCGTGCCTTGCTGAATGGGTACAAAGTGCGGGGCGACGGCACCTACCTCATCACTGTACGGGCGGGCGGGGCGATGGCCATCGAGATCCCTCTGCTCGAGGGCAGGACGATCATCCGCACGTTCCCCTGAGGTCCGGTCTTGCGCTGGTTCGGGCTCGCCTCTACCCTGGGGGTATGAGCCCGGTTGAGATTCAGGTCCAGCCCACCCCGAACATCAACGCGCTGAAGTTTGTTCTCGATCGGAGACTGACGGAGGGGAAGAGTCAGACCTTCCGGTCCGCCGACGAGGCCGCGAGCGCCCCGCTTGCGAAAGCGTTGCTCGGGATTCCTGGGGTCGTCCAGGTGTTCTTTCTGAACGACTTCATCACGGTCACTCGGAAGCCGGAGAGTCCCTGGGAAAAGATCGCGGATCAGGTGGAAACGACGATCCGCGGGCATTTCGGCGCCTGAGATCGTTATTCGGTCAGGAACAGGAGGAAGGGGTTCTCCAGCAGACGCTTGACCTCGCCGAGAAACTGCGCGGCCTCGGCGCCATCGGTCACGCGATGATCGGCGGAGATTGTCACCTGCATGGTCGTCGCAGTGGTGAGCTGCCCATTGCGCACGACCGGCCTCGGCTGCGCCGCGCCGACCGCGAGGATGCCCGCATGAGGCGGGTTGATGATGGCGATGAAGTTCTCGACGAAGTCGAACATGCCCAGGTTGCTGACCGTGAAGGTCCCGCCTTCGTAGTCGTCCGGGCGCAGGTGCCCCGAGCGTGCGCGCTCGGCCAGCGCTTTCGCATCCTGTCCCAGCTGCACAATTGACTTCCGGTCGCAGTCCCGCAGCACCGGGGCGATGAGGCCCTCCGGCAGCGCGATGGCGATCGCCACGTTGATCCTCCGGAAGCGCCGGATCTTTCCCTCGACGTAGGCGCTGTTCAGGTTGGGGAATTTCCGCAGCGCCAGGGCGACCGCCCGCACGACGAAGTCGTTGACCGTGACACGCTGCTGCTCGCCGTACGTCGCATTGAGCTGCTGCCGCGCGCGCAGGGCCTCATCCATCCCGACTTCGGCCGTGATGTAGAAGTGCGGGACCTGCTGTTTGCTCTCCAGCATCCGCCGCGCGATCGTCGAACGCATCCGCGATGGCGTTTCGTCGACGTAGTCAGGTCCCGGGGCAGCAGCAGGGCCGGACGGCGCGCCCGGCGCAGGCGGAGCGGCCGCAGGGCGTGAGGCGAGAAAGGCCTCGACGTCCTCCTTGGTCACGCGTCCGTCGGGGCCGGTTCCGGTAATGCGGGAGAGATCAACCCCCCGTTCCTCCGCCATCCGTTTCGCGAGCGGCGACGCCTTCACGCGCCCGGCATCTCCGGTCTGGGCGGCGGGTTGTGTCGGGGGCGACACGGTCGCGGGTTTGGCGACCTGCTGGGGCTGCGCGGCTGGGGGTTTTACGTCTGGGGAGGATTGCGGCCGGGCATCGCGGCGCTCCACCTTTGTTCCAGGTGCGCCGATCACAGCGATCTTCGCACCCACCGGAACGCTTTGGCCCTCCGCCACGACGATGTCGAGTAACGCCCCGGCCTCTTCGGCCTCGATGTCGACGTTGACCTTGTCGGTCTCGATCTCCGCGATGGGCTCGCCTTTACTGACTTGATCTCCGACCTTCTTGCGCCAGCTGAGGACCTTGCCCTCAGTCATGGCGTCGCCCATCTTCGGCATGATCACGTCGGCCACGGGATTCCTCGACGGTTACGTTATGTTCTGTTGAGCGTCTTCTTCACAGCCCGGACGATGTCTTCCTCGTGCGGCACGGCCATCAGTTCCAGATTGCGGGCATACGGCATCGGCACATCTGCGCCGGTGACGCGTTCGACGGGCGCGTCCAGGTGGTCGAAGGCCTGCTCGTAGATCGACGCGGCGATCTCCGCGGCGGCGCCGAAGAGGCGCCACTGCTCCTGGACGACCACGGCCCGATGGGTGCGGACGACGGATTCGACCACGGTCTTCGTGTCCATCGGCCGGAGCGACCGCAGGTTCACGACCTCCGCCTCGATCTCTTCACCGGCCAGGCGCTCGGCCGCGGCCAGCGCCACGTGCAGCATGCGGCTATAGGCAATGACCGTCACATCCCGGCCCGACCGGGCCACCTCAGCCTGACCGAACGGCAGGGCGAACTCGGGGTCTTCGGGCACCTCGCCCTTCATGCCGTACAGGGCGGCGTTCTCGAGGAAAATCACCGGGTCTCTTCCTCTTATAGCTGTGCGCAGGAGGCCTTTGGCCTCCTGCGGGGTCGCCGGGGCCACGACAAAGAGTCCCGGGAAGTGGGCGTATATTGCCTCAAGACTTTGCGAGTGCTGGGCGGAGAGCTGCACCCCCGCACCGTTGGGCCCCCGGATCACCAGCGGTACGTCCACCTGGCCGCCCGAGAAGTAGCGCACTTTGGCCGCGTTGTTCACGATCTGGTCCATGGCCAGCAGCGAGAAGTTCCAGGTCATCACCTCGACCACGGGCCGCAGACCGAGCATGGCCATCCCAATCGCAGCCCCCACGAAGCCCAGCTCCGAGATGGGCGTGTCGATCACGCGCTGGGGTCCGAAGCGGTCGAGCAGGTCGGCGGTGACACGGAAGGTGCCCTGGTAGACCCCGATATCTTCACCCATCAGGATGACCGAGCGGTCGCGGTCCATCTCCTGGATCAGCGTGGTGCGGAGGGCGTCTCGTAAGGTGAGCTCAGGCATAGATGTCGCGGTCGAGCTCTTCGGGCGACGGCGGGGGGCTCTCTTCGGCAAAGCGCACCGCTTCCGCCACCGCCCGCTCCGCTTCCTCGCGGATCCTCGCGACGTCGGCGTCGTTGAGTAGACCGGCGTCGCGTAGCCGGCGCTCCAGGACGGCAATCGGGTCCTGGCTCCGTGCCTTTGCCACCTCGTCTTTGTTGCGGTACGGCTGGAAGAGGTCAGCGGCGCCGTGGCCCGCAAACCGATAGGTCAGCATCTCTACCCCAAACGGCGCACCGGTCGACCGCACGCGCTCGATAATCCGGCGGGCAAGCTTCCGCACGGCAAGGAAATCCATCCCTTCGGCGCGCTCATGCTCGATGGCGTAGGCGGCAAACCGCGAGGCGAGGTCGGGTACGGCGGAGGCCCGCTCCACCGAGGTCCCCATCCCATACTGGTTGTTTTCGACCACATACACGATGGGGCAGAGACCGTCGCGACCCCACAAACCGGCCAGGTTTGCCGGCTCATGGAACGATCCGCTGTTGACGGCCCCGTCGCCCAGGAAACAGAGACAGACGCGGTCGGTAGAAAGGTAGCGCAGCGCGTAGGCTGCCCCCGTCGCGAGCGGAATGTGCCCGCCGACGATCCCGTAGCCGCCGTAGAAGCCGCGCGCCACGTCGAAGAGGTGCATCGATCCGCCCTTGCCCTTGGCGAGCCCGGTCGCCTTGCCGAACAGCTCGGCCATGACGCTGGTGGCGGGGGATCCGCGAAACAGGGCGTGGGCGTGGTCGCGGTAGGCCGTGAAGAAGATGTCATCGTTGCGCAGCTCGGCCAGCCATCCTGCGCCGACGGCTTCTTGCCCGCTGTACACGTGGAGGTACCCGCCGATCTTGCCGCGGCGGAATGCGCGTTCAGCCTCGTCTTCAAAGCGCCGCGCCAGGACCAATGTCGCGTACCACCGCACGGCGTCCTGCAACTCTGCGGGCGGCGCGCCGTCTTTCGGGGCGCTGACAGCGCGCGCGTGTGCGCGCGAGGTTTCGGCCATATCGGGAATCACCCTCGAAGAATGCCCAAAACGATGCCATAATACTAGCATGAACCGCCCCGCTCCCGTAAGCCGCGAGCTTTTGGAGCGCATGCTGGCAAAAGTGGAGGAGATGCGAAACGCGCTGACCGCCTCATCCGGCGTCGCCGGGGCAACGGCCGGAGGAGATGGCATCGACGTGGCGCGCGCGATGACAGCACTGGATGATCTCGAGCTCCGCGTGCGCCGCATGCTGGAGATCGAGGCATAGACGTCCTGTGTCGATGTCGCTGGATTCAATCCGTCAGATCCCCAAGATCGAATTGCATCTGCACCTGGAGACATCGCTGCGGCTGCGGAGGCTGGCGGAGCGACAGGCTGCGGGGTCGAGCGCCGACAATCCGTCGCTGATTGCGGACCCCGCGAAGTTCGCCGGCTACGACCGCCTTCGCCGGATCCGGTATGCCAGCCGGGCCGGCCACGTTCCCGACGCCCTGTACACGCCGGACAATATCGAGCAGATCACCTATGAATTGCTGAGCGAAACGGCCGCACACCGATCGACATACGTCGAAGTGCGCGTGGGTGGCCGGCGCGGATTTCACCTGCTCGGCGCGAGACGGATGCTCGAGGCGATGGCCCGCGCGCGGAAGCGGGCCGAGGATGCCCACGGGATCCGCTCCAGGTTTATCGTGACGATCGTGCGCGAGCGCGGACCCGAAGAAGCGGAGCAGCGTGTGCGTGATGCTCTCGCCTGCCACGATTGCGGCGTCGTCGGTGTGGATCTGGCCGGCGACGAGGAAAACTACCCACCCACGCTCTTCGCGCGCCCCCTGGCTCTGGCCCGGGAAGGCGGATTGGGCGTCACCGCGCATGCCGGAGAGTTTGCCGGCCCCAGCAGTATCTGGACGGCGATTTATCAGCTCGGTGCGCACCGCATCGGCCATGGGATCCGGGCCGTCGAGGACCGGCAATTGATGGAGCACCTGCGCGAGCGCGGTGTCACCCTGGAGATCTGTCCTACGAGCAACCTGCGCCTGGGACTGGTTCACTCAATGAGCGCCCACCCGATGCGGCTGTTGCTCGAGCACGGCGTTCCGATGACGATCAACAGCGACGATCCGATGCTGCTCTCTACCGACATCTCGAAGGAGATCGAGTCCGTCGTCCGCACCCTGGCTCTCGGGGAGCGGCAGATCACCGAGTTCATGGCTGCCGCCGCGCGGGCGGCCTTCCTCCCCGAGGGCGAACGCGCCGCCTTGGAACGCGCGGTCAGCGGCGCAGTCGCCCGTTGACTCCCCCTCCAGCGCGTGCCACAATTGGCGTGGAGCGATTTGTTGACTGGATTAGTCCAGAATTCCCTGGAGCCTGATTAATGGCCGATTTGGAGATCAAAGACCTCACCGTCCAGGTGGAGGACAAAGTCATCCTCAAGGGGGCGACCCTCGCCATTAACAAGGGGGAGATCCACGCGCTCATGGGGCCGAACGGGTCAGGCAAGTCCACGCTGGCCAACGTCCTGATGGGCAACCCCTTCTACCAGGTGGTCAAGGGTGAGGTCCTGTACAAGGGTGAGGACCTGCTGGGGATGAGCCCGGACGAGCGGGCCCGGAAAGGCCTGTTCATTGCCTTCCAGTATCCGGTGGCCATTCCGGGGGTGACGATGTCGTCCTTCCTCCGCACGGCCCTTTCGGCCCGCCGGGGATATGAGAAGGAGCTCATTCCGGTCAGCGAGTTCCAGAAGCTGCTGAAGCAGAAGATGGAATTGCTGAAGATCGAGCCCTCCATCGTGACCCGCTACGTGAATGAGGGATTCAGCGGCGGCGAGAAGAAGCGCGCCGAGATCCTGCAGATGGCGTTGCTGGAGCCGGAGATCGCCATTATGGACGAGACCGACTCCGGGCTGGACATCGATTCGGTGAAGGTCGTCGCCGACGGCGTGAACCGGATGTACGAGGACTCCAAGAACCAGATGGGGATCCTGGTGATCACCCACTACTCGCGCATCCTGCACTACATCAAGCCATCGAACGTTCACGTCATGTTTGACGGGCGCTTTGTCGTCTCGGGCGGGCCGCAGCTGGCGGAGGAGCTCGAGCAGACGGGTTACGAAGGGATCAAGGCGCAATTCGAGGTTATTGCGGGTGAGGTGGCGGAAGCGGGCGCGGTCCGCCGAGCAGGAAAAGTCTTCTGGGTAGTTCACTAGGCGGAGGAACAGCAGTGGCGACGACCAACCCGTTGGGCATCAATCTAGACAAGTACAAGTGGGGCTTCTTCGAGCCGGAGAATTACGTCTTCAAGAGCCGCAAGGGCCTCACCGCCGAGGTCGTCAACGAGATCTCGCACATGAAG